>Ga0208219_1000426_pt1 | contig 15123 bp, 12 predicted proteins | sample NGESurshal072012_7_FD_184469 | JGI IMG/M metagenome (GOLD analysis project Ga0208219, IMG submission 184469) | Arctic peat soil microbial communities from Barrow, Alaska - NGEE Surface sample 53-2 shallow-072012 (SPAdes) | ecosystem: Environmental > Terrestrial > Soil > Wetlands > Peat ...
CGATCTTGGAAGCCAACTGCAGGAGTCTGCAACCGAGTCCTGACCTGGTCTTTTGTGTGGAGCTACGGGGATTCGAACCCCGGACCTCTTGCATGCCATGCAAGCGCTCTACCAACTGAGCTATAGCCCCTCGGGGCGCCTTGGCCTTCCGGCTTCAGCGCCACGCCAGTGTACAAGAAACCGATCAGTCCTCGCGTCCCGCGTCCGGCCCCGCCTCCGCGTCAGATCCCGGGTCCGGTACCGGCTCCGGCAGGCTGCCCACGTTGTGCTCCTGCAGCCGCCAGTGGCCGCCGCGCCGGCTGAGGACCGACCATCTGCAGTTGCCGAACGGCCCGAGCACCCGGACCCCGTCCGGGATGCCCAGAAGCCGCGCCAGGCCCATTCCCAGGTTCGCGCCGTGCCCGGTGACAACCGCCACCGAGCCGCCCGGCACGCTGTCGGCGATCCGCTCCAGCGCGATCGACGCGCGGTCGGCCACCGCCGTGGCGGTCTCGCCGTCCGGCGGGATCCACGCGGCGTAGGCCTCGGGGTACTCCTCGCGGATCTCGGCGTCGGTCTTGCCCTCCCAGACGCCGCCGTGGCGCTCGCGCAGGTCCTTGTCCAGGGTCACGGTCAGGCCGGTCAGCCGGCCCAGGGCGGCGGCGGTATCGGCGGCCCGGCTCAGGTCGGAGGAGAAGATCGCGTCGGGGCGCAGGGCAGCCAGGAACCGGGCGGCCACGGCCGCCTGCCGACGGCCCACGGCGTTCAGGGGCACATCAGTCTGGCCCTGGAACCGCCGCCCGGCATTGAACGCTGTCTGGCCGTGCCGCCACAGGATCAGCGTGACGACGTTGGTGTTGCCGCTCGGCGACCAGGGATCGGCAGCGTGCCCCGGGGCTGGGGCGTTCAGCGCCGTCCCCGCTCGGCGGGGCCCTGCTGGCCCCGGTCGGCACCGCCGGCGCCGACCGGCTCGGGCAGCGCGATCACCGGGCAGTCCTTCCAGAGCCGCTCCAGGGCGTAGTAGACCCGCTCCTCGGAGTGCTGGACATGAATGACGATGTCGACGTAGTCGAGCAGCACCCAGCGGCCCTCGCGCTCGCCTTCCCGGCGGGCGGGCCTGGCCCCGGCCTTGCGGAGCCGGTCCTCGATCTCGTCCACGATGGCCCGCACCTGCCTGTCATTGGAGCCGGAGCAGAGGAGGAAGGCATCGGTGATGACGAGCTGGTCGCTGACGTCGTAGGCGATGATGTTGGAGGCGAGCTTCTCAGCCGCGGCTGCAGCCGCGGTCTCTACGAGCTCGACGGCCCTATCGGTGGCAGTCACGGGTGCTGGCAGTCCTCCTTGGCTGTGCCCAGGCTTCTACGATCTCACGAAAGGTCAAGTACCAGTATCTGGCCTTACTCAGGCTATCCGTGCTGGACGACAGTCCTGCCATCCGCCCGGCCACCCCGGATCAGGCCTGGTAGAGCTTGCGCTTGCTGATGTACTGGACGATGCCGTCGGGCACCAGGTACCAGATGGGGTCACCGGAGCGGACCCGGGCGCGGCACTCGGTAGAGGAGATGGCCAGCGCGGGAACCTCGATGAGGCTGATCCCCTTGTCCGGCAGTCCGCTGAGGGACAGCCGGTGACCGGGCCTGGTGCAGCCGACGAAATGCGCCAGCTTGAACAGCTCGTCGGCGTCGCGCCAGGAGATCATCCTGGCCAGCGCGTCGGCCCCGGTGATGAAGAAGAACTCGGCGTCGGGCCCGCGCTCGGCGCGCAGATCGCGCAGGGTATCGATGGTGTAGGTCTCGCCGGGCCGGTCGATGTCGACCCGGCTGACGGAGAACCGGGGGTTGGATGCGGTCGCGATCACCGTCATGAGGTAACGGTCCTCGGCCGCGGAGACATCGCGGCCGTTCTTCTCCCAGGGCTGGCCGGTCGGCACGAAGATGACCTCGTCCAGCGAGAAGAAGTGCGCGACCTCGCTGGCCGCCACCAGGTGGCCGTGGTGAATGGGATCGAAGGTGCCGCCCATGATCCCGATCCGCGGCGCTGACTCGCCACCGTTCATGTGGCGACTGTAGATGCCGCCCGGTGCCGTGGCCGTCGCCGGGGACCCGGTTTGCCCGGCCCGGGCGCGCCGCCCGTCGTCAGACGCCGAACCTGACGTCGGTCAGCCTCTCGGAAATGTCCCAGAGCCGCCGCTGCGCATCGACGTCGTGCGACCGGGCACTGGACCGGACGCGCCGGGGCGGCCCGGCGAACTCGCCCAGGCCGCTGGGCCCGTAGTAGTCTCCTCCGGCCGCGGCCGGGTCGGTCGCGGCCCGCAGGGTCGGCAAAGCGCCCATCCGCGCATCCTGGCTGGGCGTCAGCCGGGCCCCCCACTGCGCGCACACCGGCATGTAACGCACCAGTGCCGTGTCAGACGTTCCCGGATGAGCGGCCGTCGCGATGGTAGGCGCGCCGGCGGCGGCCAAGCGTCGCTGCAGCTCGTAGGTGAACAGCAGGTTCGCCAGCTTGGACTGGCCGTAGGCCCGCATCCGCCCGTAGCGGTGCTCGAACTGCAGGTCATCGAAGTGCACGCGGCCGACCTTGTGCCCGTTGCTACTGATGGTGACGACCCGGGAGCCCGGCACCTCCAGCAGGCTCGGCAGCACCAGGCCGGTCAGCGCGAAGTGGCCCAGGTGGTTGGTGCCGAACTGCAGCTCGAAGCCGTCCTTGGTCCGCCCGTAAGGCGGCATCATCAGGCCGGCGTTGTTGATGAGCAGGTCCAGGCGCGGATAGGCGGACCGGATCTCCTGGGCGGCGCGGCGCACCGAGGCCAGCTCCGACAGGTCCAGCGCGACCACGTCGACCTCGGCACCGGGGGCCTGGGCACTGATGGCGCCCGCGGCGGCCTTGGCCTTCTCGGTGTCCCGGCACGCCAGGACGACGTGCGCGCCGTGGGCGGCCAGGTACCTGGCCGCCTCCAGGCCGATACCCGAGTTCGCCCCGGTCACGACCGCGGTGCGGCCGGCCTGGTCGGGAATGTCAGCCGCGCCCCAGCGCGGGGACCTCGCGGCGGCCTGCTGGCTCGCGCCCTGCTGGCTCGCGCCCTGCTGGCTCGTGTCCTGCTGACTCATCTGACCTGCTCCGTTTCTGCCGGCTCGCTGGTGCGATGCCTATAATCGGGATGGGCGTCCCGTTAAGGCAACTATACGGGACGGCCATCCCGGTTGTCCAGGAGAGCGAGGTGGCAAGGTTGCGGTCGGACGCGAGGCGCAATCGCGCCCGGATCCTCGACGTCGCGTTCGCCGCGTTCGCCGCCGAGGGCCTGGCCGTCCCGGTGCACGAGATCGCCCGGCGGGCCGGCGTCGGCACGGGCACGGTCAGCCGCCACTTCCCGACCAAGGAGTCCTTGTTCGAGGCGATCATCGCGGACCGCGTCTCGCACGTCCTCGGGCAGGCTCACGTGGCCGCCAGGGAGCGCGCGGCGGACCCCGGGGCCGCATTCCGCGGATTCTTCCTGGAACTGGTCACGGAGCTCGCGGTGGACCGCGGGCTGGCAGACGCCCTGGTCGGCGCGGGCATCGACCTGGCGGCGGCCACGGCCGGGGCCGGGCAGGAGATCACCGCCATGCTGGGCACGATGCTGGGGCGGGCTCAGCAAGCGGGCGCCGTGCGCGGCGACGTGGAGACCGCCGACGTGAAGGCGCTCCTGATGGGCTGCCTGGGTGACGACGGCGAGCCGTCACCGGGCGCGCTGCGGCGCCGCGTCGACATCGTCTGCGCCGGCCTCCGCCCCCTGACCTGACGAGCCCGGCGGCTAGGCCAGGCCGGGCAGCGGGGGCTCGCCGCCGGACCAGCGCCTGACCCGGACGGCCTTGCCGACCTCGGTGCGCGGGACCGACCCTGGCGGCAGCATCCGGACGACGACGCTGAGGCCGAGCGCTTCACGCAGCCGGGACTCGATGCCAGCGACGGACGGAGACTGGACGGAAGGGTCCGTTATGTACTCACAGCAGGCCAGCAGGCGCAGCTGCGGTTCCCGCTCGTCGATGACCAGCAGATAGTCGGGGGCGAGCGCGCGCTCGGCGAGCAGGACCCGCTCGATCTCGCTGGGGTAGACGTTGACGCCGCGGATGACCAGCATGTCGTCCTTGCGGCCCGCGACCTTGCTCATCTTGGCCAGGGTCCGGCCGCAGGGGCACGGCCCGCGGCGCAGGGTGGCGATGTCCCCGGTCCGGTAGCGCAGCAGCGGCAGCGCCTGCTTGGTCACGGTGGTGAACACCAGCTCGCCGGGCGTGCCGTCGGGAACGGGGTCGCCGGTGACCGGGTCGACGGTCTCGACCAGGAAGTGGTCCTCGTTGACGTGCAGGCCGTCGGCGGCGACTACGCACTCGGCCGCCACGCCGGGCCCGATGACCTCCGACAGCCCGTAGATGTCCAGGGCCCGCAGTCCGAGCAGGTCCTCGATCCGGGCGCGCAGCTCGTCGGTCCAGGGCTCGGCGCCGAAGATGCCAGCACGCAGCTTCAGGCCCTGGCCGGGCCCGTGGCCGGCCTGCGCCAGGGCCTCACCGAGTCGGATGGCATAGGACGGGGTGCAGGTGAGGATGTCGGGCTCGAGGTCGGCGATGAGGGTGACCTGCCGGGCGGTCATGCCGCCGGAGGCCGGGACGACGGTGGCGCCGAGCTCGATCGCGCCCTGATGGATGCCGAGGCCGCCGGTGAACAGGCCGTAGCCGTAGGCGTTGTGCACGATGCTGGCGGGCGTGGCGCCGGCGGCGGCCAGGGCCCGCGCGCACATGCGCGCCCACAGCCGCAGGTCATCGCGGGTGTAGGCGACGAGGGTCGGTCGGCCGCCGGTCCCGCTGGAGCCGTGCACGGCCACGACGTCCTCGCACGGCACGGCCAGCAGGCCAAGCGGGTAGGCCTCCCACAGGTCGCGCTTGCCGGTCGCGGGCAGGCGCGGCAAGTCGGCCAGGGCGAGGTCGCCGCCGCTGGTCACCCCGGCCGCCCGGAGCCGGTCACCCTGCAGTCCACCGGCGGCCAGCAGCCGGTCCACCAGCGAGCGCAGCCGGTCCTGCTGCAGGCCGGCCAGCTGCCCGGCCGGCATCGCCTCGGCGGCGGGCTCGAACATGGCCGGCGTTAGCTGTGCTGGCATGGGTCCCAAACCTCCGCGACGGCGCTTACGATGTATCGCATGACCACTGTGCCGGACCGTTCCCGGGTGCGTCTGCCGGGCATCAGCTCACGTGCTTACGAGCACCCTGCCGACCGCTCCGCGCTCGTCGCGCTGCGCAAACTCACTGGCTTCGACGTGATTCTCAAGAACCTCGCCGGGCTGTTCAACGACCGGTCGCTCCGGCTGATGTTCCTGGCCAGCTCCGTCCGGGCCTCCGAGGAGCAGTTCCCCAACCTTTACCACGACATGCTGGACGGCTGCTACATCCTGGACCTGCCCAAGGTCCCGGAGCTGTTCATCACCCAGAGCCCGCTGGTCAACGCGATGACGCTCGGCACCGACAAGCCGTTCATCGTGATCACGACCGGCATGGTGGACCTGTTCGACGAGGAAGAGATCCGGTTCATCATCGGGCACGAGCTGGGGCACGTGCTGTCGGGCCACTCGGTGTACCGCACGATGCTCTTCCACCTGGTCAACCTGGCCACCCGGCTGGCGTTCATCCCGTTCGCCTGGATCGGCTTCAAGGCAGTGATCTGGGGCCTGGAGGAGTGGTACCGCAAGTCGGAGCTGTCCTGCGACCGGGCCGGCCTGCTGGCGGGCCAGGACGAGCAGGCGGCCCGGCGCGCACTGATGAAGACGGCCGGCGGATCGCGGCTGTCGGAGCTCAGCCACGACGCGTTCCATGAGCAGGCCCGCGAGTACGACGCGGTCCCGGACGTGCGCGAGGGGCTGCTGAAGCTGCTCCAGCTGCAGGGCCAGTCGCATCCGTTCGCCGTGGTGCGCTTCGCCGAGCTGGACCGGTGGGCGTCCGACGGCGAGTACCGCGACATCCTGGCGGGGAACTACCCGCGTCGCGAGGACGACCCGGACATCTCGGTGGGCGAGGAGGTCCGCGCGGCGGCCAGGTCGTACCAGGAGTCGTGGAACCGCAGCCAGGACCCGCTGATCGGCGCGGTGCGCGGAGTAGCCGAGACGGCAGTAGGCGCCGGCGGGCGGCTTTTCAACCGGTTCGGCACCAGGCCGCCGGGCGAGGACAACTGACGGCGGGCCCTCCTTACGTCTTCTCCGGGCTGAGGCGGGCCAGGACGGCGGGGATAGTGCCGGCGTGCACCACGCCAACGCGCTGCGTGGCCCTGGTCAGCGCGACGTAGAGGTCATTGAGCCCGCGCGGCGAGTCAGCCAGCAGCTGCGCGGGGTCGGCGATCAGGACCGAGTCGAACTCCAGTCCCTTGGCCTGCCGGACGGTCAGCACCACGACCGGGCTGGTCAGGTCGGGATCGGCGCCGATCGCGGTCTCGGGCAGCACGGCGGTGACGGCGCGGGCCAGCTCGTCGAGGCGGCCGGAAGGCACGATCACGGCGAGCTTGCCGTCGCCGCTCTCGGCGGCAAGCCGGATGGCGGCCTGCGCGACCGCGTCGGCGAGCCCGGCCTCGTCGGTTTCCAGCCGCCAGGGCGTGGACCCGGCCGTGCGGACCGAGCGCGGCACGTGCAGCAGGGTGTCGATCGCGGCCAGCACGTCGGCGGCCACGTCCATGATCTCCGACGGGGCGCGGTAGTTGATGGTCAGCTCCGCGAGCCGCCAGCGGTCCTGCACGTACGGGCCGAGCGCCTGGTCCCAGGACTGCAGGCCGGCCAGGTCGCCGGTCTGGGCCACGTCGCCGACGATCGTCATGGACTTCACCGGGATCCGGCGCATGAGCATCCGCCACGCCATCTGCGAGAGCTCCTGCGCCTCGTCCACGATCACGTGCCCGAACGCCCACGTCCGGTCGGCCGCCGCCCGCTCGGCCGGGGTGAGGTTCTCCTCATCCTCATACCGGGCCGCGAGCTGGCTGGCGTCGACCACGTCGGCGCCCATGAGCACCTCGGGGTCGTCATCGTCATCGCGGCCGATCATGTCGAGCACGCCCTGGGCATAGGCCTCCTGGAGACGGCGCCTGCGGTCCCGCTCGGCCGCGGCGGCCCGGTCGTCCTCGCCCAGGAGCTCAGCGGCCTCGTCGAGCAGCGGCACGTCCGCCGGCGTCCAGTCCGCGCCCGGGCGGCGCAGCAGCGCGTCCCGCTCCGCCGAGGTCAGGCCGGGCGCGGCCGCGGCCAGGCGGCGCTTGGAGGCGAACAGGCCGGCGATCAGCTGCTGAGGCGTCAGCACCGGCCACAGCCGGTGGATGACGGCCCGGACAGCCGGGTCGACGCGCAGCTCGCGGCGCAGGTCGGCGATGTCCTGACCGCCGAGCAGATTCGGGCCGCCGAGCATGTTCTGGCCGAGCTTGGCCGTGGCCTCTGCCGTCAGCGCGTTGATCACCTCGCGGGCGAACATCGCGCGGGCCTGGTTGTGCGGCCGGCGCGACCGGCGGGCGCGCTCGCGCGCCTGGGCGACCGCCTTGCTGGTCAGCACGAGCGGCTGGTGATCGACGATGATCTCGGTCGGCTGGCGGGGGGCATGCTGCCGGTCCCGGATGGCGGCGGCCACGACCCTGGCCATGCTCAGCCGGCCCTTGATCTCAGCGGTCTGCGGCGGCTCGGCGCCGGTGGCGCTGATGCCGGGGTAGAGGTCGCCGACGGTGGACAGCAGGACGCTGGTCTCGCCGAGCGAGGGCAGCACCTGGCCGATGTAGCGCAGGAAGGTGGCGTTCGGGCCGACGACGAGCACGCCGCGCTTCTCGAGCTGGCGGCGGTAGGTGTAGAGCAGGTAGGCGGCCCGGTGCAGCGCCACGGCCGTCTTCCCGGTGCCGGGACCGCCCTGGACCACCAGCACCCCGTCCATGCCCGCGCGGATGATGTAGTCCTGCTCGGCCTGGATGGTCTCGACGATGTCGGACATGGTGCCGGTCCGGGTCGCGTTGAGCGCGGCCAGCAGCGCCGACTCGCCGGTGAGTCCCTCGTGCCGGGACGGGTCGGCGGCGGCCAGGTCGAGCACCTCGTCGTCGAGGCTGATCAGCTTCCGGTCGCGGGTCTTGAGATGCCGACGCACGCGCACCTGGCCGGGGTTGGCCGCGGTGGCCAGATAGAAGGGCCGCGCGGCGTCGGCCCGCCAGTCCATGAGGAGCTGCTCATAATCGTCGGAGTCGGCATGAATCCCGATCCGCCCGACATAGCGCAGCTCGCCGTCGTTGAATTCGAGCCGCCCGAAACAAAGGCCGTGCCCGGCGGCGTCGAGCTGCGCGAGCCGCTGGCGGTAGGTGGCACTGAACGCGTCGCGCTCGGTCCGGGCCTGCGGCGTCCCGCCGACCTGCCGCAGCACGCCTGCCAGGCGAGCTGACGCCTGATCCCGGAGATCGTCGAGCCGACCGTAGAGCACGGAAAGGTATTCCTGCTCGCGGTCAATTTCCTCGTTTGACAACCGGGCTCCTTTCCCGATTAAAATGAACCCGTCAAGACTGAGCTAAGCCTTAATAAGCTAACGCACTTGTTGAGCTGACCACTTACTGAGCTAACACCACTTATTGAGCTAACACTGAGTTGAGGCATAACGCGCTATCCAATGTAGCGCGTTCTTTTATTTGCCCGCTCATCGCGGGCGCCCATCCCGGTCCCCACCGGGACGTCAGCCGACGCGCCGGTCGGTGCCGCGGGGGCCGAATCCGCGGCCAATCGACACGCTGGGATCCCAGTCGAAGACGACGGCGTTGTCCTCCGGCCCGATCAGGACCTCGGCCCCGGCCTGCGCGCCGGCCGCGTCGAGTGCCTCCTCGATACCCAGCTTGGCCAGCCGGTCGGCCAGGTAGCCGACGGCCTCATCGTTGCTGAAGTCGGTCTGCAGGATCCAGCGCAGGGGCTTGCTGCCCCGGACGGCAAAGCTGTTCTCTCCGGTCCGGACGACCTCAAACTCGGGCCCGGCCGCCGGCTGGGGCCGCAGGACCAGCCGGGTAGGCTGCGGCGGCGGTGCAGCCGCGCGCTCAGCGGCGATAACGGCCGCCAGGGTGAACGCCAGCTCGCGCAGTCCCTCCCTGGTCGCCGCGGACACCTGGCACACGGTCAGGCCGCGGGCCTGAAGTTCGGGCGCGACCATCTCGGCGAGCTCGCGAGCGGCCGGCACGTCCACCTTGTTCAGCACGACAATCCGGGGTCGCGACGACATGTCGGCACCGGTCTCCCGCTCGTAGGCGGCCAGCTCGGCCTCGATCACGTCCAGGTCGGTGATCGGGTCGCGGCCCGGCTCCTCGGTGGCGCAGTCCAGGACGTGCACGAAGACGGTGCAGCGCTCGACGTGACGCAGGAAGTCCAGGCCCAGGCCCTTGCCCTGGCTGGCGCCCGGAATCAGGCCGGGAACGTCGGCGACCACGAACTGCACCTCGCCTGCCTCCACGACGCCCAGGTGCGGGATCAGCGTCGTGAAGGGGTAGTTGGCTATCTTGGGCCGGGCCGCGGACATGGCGGCGATGAGCGAGGACTTGCCCGCGTTGGGGAAGCCGACCAGGCCGGCGTCGGCGACCGTCTTGAGCTCGAGGATCAGCAGCTGCTCGCCGCCGGGCTCGCCACGCAGCGCGAACCCGGGTGCCTTGCGGCGCGACGAGGCCAGCGCGGCATTGCCCAGGCCGCCACGGCCCCCGGTGACGGCCACGAACCTGGTCCCCGCGCCCGTCAGGTCGGCCAGGACCGGGCCGTCCTTGGTCTTGATCACGGTCCCGTCGGGGACCCGCAGCACCAGATCGGTGCCCTCGGCGCCGTTGCGGTGGTTGCCGGACCCGGGTGTGCCGTTGCCGGCCCGGCGGACCGGCCGGCGGTGGAAGTCCAGCAGCGTGACCGCGCTCGGATCGACCTCGAGGATGACGTCCCCGCCCCGGCCGCCGTTGCCGCCGTTGGGACCGCCGAGCGGCTTGAACTTCTCCCGGTGGATGGAGGCGCAGCCGTGCCCACCGTCGCCGGCGTGCACCCGCACCTCGGCCTGATCGGCGAACTCCGCCACGACAATTCTCCTTTTCGTCTTTGTTGCTGGCCGCCGGCAGCAGTTGCCGCGAGGTCGGCATGCGCGGAGGGGCGGGCCGTCACCGGCCCGCCCCTCCGGGTGGCTTGCTGCGCCGCTGCCGCAGGCAGGCCTTAGCCGGCCTTGGCCGGCTCGGCCTGCGCCAGCGCCTCGGCTGGAACCACGCTGACCGCGCGGCGGCCCCGGCGCGTCCCGAACTCGACCTTCCCGCTGACGAGGGCGAACAGCGTGTCGTCCCCGCCCCGGCCGACGCCGACGCCGGGGTGGAAGTGCGTGCCGTGCTGGCGGACGATGATCTCGCCCGCACCGACCTGCTCGCCGCCGAAGCGCTTGACGCCGAGCCGCTGCGCGTTGGAGTCACGGCCGTTCCGGCTGGACGAAGCGCCCTTCTTGTGTGCCATCTCAGTCCTTCTTCCCTGAGCTGGCGCCTGCCTTGCTGGCGCTAGCCTTGCTGGAGCCCGCCCTGGCGGAGCTGGCCTTGCTGCCGCTCGCCTGGCTGGCACTGGCCTTGGTGGAGGCGGCCTTGGCCGTGCTGGCCTTCTTGCCGCCGCCCTGGCCGTCGCTGATGCCGGTAATGCGCACCTGCGTGTACTTCTGGCGGTGACCGAGCCGGCGCCGGTAGCCGGTCTTGTTCTTGTAGAGCACCATGTTGATCTTGGGGCCGCTGGCGGCGCCCAGGATCTCAGCGGTGATCTCGTAACGGCCCAGCGCAGCCGGGTCACTGACCACGTTGTCGTCGTCAACGACCAGGACGGCGGGCAGCGTCACGCTGGATCCGACATCGCCGGCGAGCTTGTCAACGGTCAGGACGTCGTCTACCGACGCCTTCTCCTGCCTGCCGCCGCAGCGCACGATCGCGTACACAGAGAACTCTCTCCCTTGCGCCAGCCCCGCCGACAGATCCGCGCTACCACCCAGTGTCGCTAGATTCAGCCAACTCTGTGTCGCAGCAAGTCTGTGGCAGGGGGCCTGTCTAAGTCGCGCACCGCCCATCCAGCCAAGGTGCAGCCGGATCCATCCCATGCGCCGACGACAAAGGATATCAGACTGCGCGGGCCGCGGCGGGCGGCCGAACCAGCCGACCGGCCGCCCGCAAACGCGGCCCCCTGGCAGCTAGCTAACCGCTGCCAACTTGTAGCTAACCTCTGCCAGCCTGACATTTCCAGCCCGCTAGGCCACCGGGGTGGTCGTTCCGCCGTCCCCGACGATGGCCGAGTCGGTCGCGGCCTCACCTGGTCCGGGCTGCGCCCGGGGCCGGCGCCGACGGCGGCCGGCCGCGGCCGGGGCCACCACGCCGTTGTCGGCGTGCTCGCCGTCACCGGGCTGCGCGCTGCCATCGGACCCTCCGGTGCCGGCATCGCTGGGGGCGCCGACCTCGCTGCCGGCCGGGTGCGCTCCGTTGTCCGGCGCCGGGCCGGGTGCCGGGGAGCTGGCCGCCGGGGAGTCGGCCGGAGCCGCGCTGTCCTGCGTCAGGCTGTCGCTGGCCACCAGGTCGAGAGCCGCGGGACCCGCGCTCCGGACGGCGCGGCCACGTCCCCGCCCCGATCGACGCGAGCCTCCGGAGCCGGCCAGCGCTGAGTCAGCGCCAGGCCCGGCGGCCTCGGCAGGCGCCGTGGTTCCGCCGGACAGGGTGCCGCTGACCATGACCGCGGTTGCGGCGCTGGCGGTGAGCCCACCTCCGGCCGGATCGCCCGAGCTGACCAGGGTGCCGACGCTGCGTTCCCCGTCGCCGCTGTCCAGGACATCGGCTCCGGTCCCAGTGGCTCCCGCACCGTCCGGGCGAGCCGAGCCGTCCCGGCCCGATCCGCCACGCGACCCGTCGCCCTTCGCCTGCCTGCCGCCCCTGGACCCGCGGCCGCCCCTGGCCTTGCCGTCGTCCCGGTGGCCATCGTCGTCACCGCGGCCGCGACCCGGGCTCGGCGTGTGGTCCACCGGCTCCATCGAGACGATCACGCCCCGGCCGTTGCAGCACTCGCAGGTCGTCGAGAACGCCTCCAGCAGGCCGGACCCGACCCGCTTGCGCGTCATCTGCACCAGGCCGAGGGAGGTCACCTCGGCCACCTGGTGCTTCGTCCGGTCCCGGGCCAGGCATTCCAGCAGCCGCCGCAGCACCAGCTCGCGATTGCTCTCCAGCACCATGTCGATGAAGTCGATCACGATGATCCCGCCGACGTCCCGCAGCCGCAGCTGGCGGACTATCTCCTCGGCGGCCTCGAGGTTGTTGCGGGTGACGGTCTGCTCCAGGTTGCCGCCCTGGCCGGTGAACTTGCCGGTGTTGACGTCGATGACCGTCATGGCCTCGGTGTTATCGATGACCAGGGAGCCGCCGCTGGGCAGCCACACCTTGCGCTCCAGGGCCTTGGCCAGCTGCTCGTCGATGCGGTAGGCGGCGAAGACGTCCCCGTCTTCCTCCCAGCGCTCCATCCGCTCGGCCAGGTGCGGCGCGACGTAGCGGACATACTCGTCCACCATGTCCCACTCGTTGTCACTGGCGATAACGAGCTTGCCGAAGTCCTCGTTGAAGATGTCCCGGACCACGCGGATCGTCAGGTCCGGCTCGCTGGAGAGGAGGTCGGGAGCGGTGGCCGTCTTGGCCTTACGCTCGATGGCCTCCCACTGCGCCGCCAGCCGGGCCACGTCACGGGCGAGTTCCTCTTCCGAGGCGCCCTCGGCGGCGGTGCGGACGATGACGCCCGCTCCCTCGGGCATGACCTGCTTGAGGATCTGCTTCAGGCGGGCCCGCTCGGTGTCGGGGAGCTTGCGGCTGATCCCGGTCATGCTGGCCCCGGGCACATAGACCAGGTAACGGCCCGGCAGGCTGACCTGGCTCGTCAGCCGGGCGCCCTTATGGCCGATCGGGTCCTTGGTGACCTGCACTAGGATGGACTGACCGGACTTGAGCGCGGACTCGATCCGCTTGGACTCGCCCTCCAGGCCGCTGGCGTCGAAGTTAACCTCGCCCGCGTACAGGACAGCATTGCGGCCCTTGCCGATGTCGACGAAGGCCGCCTCCATCGAGGGCAGCACGTTCTGCACCTTGCCGAGGTAGACGTTGCCGACGTAGGACTGGTGGCTGGCCTTGTCGACGTAGTGCTCAACGAGCACCCCGTCCTCCAGCACCGCGATCTGGGTCCGGTCCCCGCGCTGGCGGACCACCATGAGCCGCTGAACCGCCTCACGGCGGGCGAGGTACTCGGACTCGGTGATGATCGGCGGCCTGCGGCGGCCTGTCTCGCGTCCCTCGCGCCTGCGCTGCCGCTTGGCCTCCAGCCGGGTCGATCCCCGGACGCCCCGGACGTCGGTGACATCGGTCACGGCCGCAGCAGCCCTGGACGGCCGCACGTGCACGACCGTGTTGGGCGGATCGTCGGGCGTTACCTCACCGGTTTCGGCGCCTGAACCGCTACGGCGCCTGCGCCGCCGGCGACGGGGACCGGCCGCGTCGTCACCCTCGGAATCGGCAGCGGCCGGGTCGGGGCCGCTCGCGGCATCGCGAGACTCGGCCTGCTGGTCAGCGGACTGAGCAGACCCGTCGGCCGCGTCGTCAGCCCCGCTGCGGCCCTTGCCGTGGCCCCGGCCGCCCCGCCGCCTGCGCCGCGGACCGGCCTCGCCGTCGTCCTCCTGGTCACCAGCGGGCCGGTCGGCGCCGGCCCGGTCGCCGGCGGAGTCCGTGACGGCCTCGCCGGGATCGGGCGCGTCCTGGCGCCGGCGGGAGCCGCCGCTGGCCGGCGGGCTCACCGCGTCGATCGCGGGTGGCTGGAAGATCACCACGGGCGGCTGGAACGTGGCCGCGGGTACTGCGACGGCCGGAGCTCCTGCTTCTCCCCCGCCCTCCTGGCCAGCGCTGCTGGCGACCTGGCTGCCGCCGGCGGGCTGGCCAGCGCTCGCGGCCGGACCGGCACCGGACTGGCCGGCACCGCCCGACTGACTGGCACCGCTGGCCTGATCGGCGCCGGCGGACTGACCGGAGCTGGCCGCGCTGGCCGCTCCGGCCGACTGGCGCGTCCGTCGCCGCTTGGGCGGCGGCGCGGCTTCGGCGCCGTCCGGCAGCACCGCCGCCTCGGCTGGCGCCTGCGCCGTCTCGGCTGGCTGGGCCTGCTCCGTGGGCGCGGCCTGCTCGGCCGCTGGCGGCTTGGCTGCGGACCTGGCTCGGCTGCGGCTACGGCCGCTCGTGGCGGGAACGCCAGCCCCGGCAGCAACCGCGCCAGCAGCAGCCGGGCTGCCACCATCAGCGGTCCCGCCAGCAGCAGGTCCGCCGGACTGCCCCCCGGCCACGCCGGCGGCGGCGTCAGGCCGCCCGCCGGCGGGCTGGGCACTGTCAGCAGGCCCGTGAGCGGCGTCGCCAGACTGGCCGCCAGGCGGTCCAGCCGCGATGCCGGCATCGGCATCTGGCGGCCCGGCAGGCCGGCTCACCGTACGGCGGGCCCGGCGCAACAGCTTGCGGCCCTGGCCTCCGTTATCCTCGCCAGCCTCGGCTGACCCGTCAGTTACTTCCTTGCTCTCTCGCTCGATCTCGAGCATGCGGGCGATCTCTCCCGTCAGGCTCCCGGGCGCTGTCGGCCATCGCTGACCGCTCCGCGCCACGCGGGAGCTGTTCGTACGCGATCTCTGGTGCGGCGCACGTCAATCCGGCGCTTCCCGCATCCAGGCGCGTTGCCTTTTTCTGTCCCTGGTCAACGCTCCAGCCGTGCTGCTGGGGCACGCCCGCCCCGGGCCCGGCCGGCACTTCGGGCCCTGTGGGCCCGGAAGGCTCAGCCAGCCCGGAAGCTCCGGGCGCACTTGCCCCAGCGGCAGCGCTTGCCGTATTCGCGGCATGAGCCGTCACCACGGTTTTAGCCGTAACCACGACGTCAGCCACAACTGCGGCGACCTCCAGCTCAATCGGCCCCTGCGCGAGCCGCGTCACCAGCGGTGGCGACGACGGCGCGAGAGCCGACATACGGCGGAGCGCAACCAAGATGTCATCGGGTCGGACGGCAGGTGTCATGTGCCGAACAACCATTCGAAGTATCGCACATCCGGCGTCCCGCTCCTGCGCGGCACGCCGGTCTAGCTCCATCGACAGCACGGC
>Ga0208219_1000427_pt1 | contig 15080 bp, 11 predicted proteins | sample NGESurshal072012_7_FD_184469 | JGI IMG/M metagenome (GOLD analysis project Ga0208219, IMG submission 184469) | Arctic peat soil microbial communities from Barrow, Alaska - NGEE Surface sample 53-2 shallow-072012 (SPAdes) | ecosystem: Environmental > Terrestrial > Soil > Wetlands > Peat ...
CTCCACACCGATTACCGGAGGCCACTCCGAACCTACCTCACGTCGTTCAGGGCAGCCATTGGCCTCTACTTCTTCAAACTCACTTATGAATAAGCTTCAAGATATGGATGATTATCGGCATCCAGCGGTAACCTGTTCGCCGTGGAGGGATCCCCGACCTTCTCACGGGCCTTACACCTGGCCCTGAGGGTTTGCCTGTACGCGTGCGGCGGGGTGGCCGCAGCGCTCGTTTTTGCCGTGCTTCTAGCCGGGCGGGCGGCGGCAGCCCAGAACCCCGTCTCCGCAGCGAACCCGGGCTCTACCGGAACCACAACCACCAGCGGGCTCACGGCCGGCCTTCCCTCGTCCGCACTCGGCTCGGTGTCCCGCGCTGCCCAGGCCATCATCCCGGGACAGGGCGGCAGCTCCCTGCCGGGCGGCGGCAACAGCCAGGCACCCGCCCCCCAGCCCCAGCCCTCCGGACCGCCTCCGGCGGGCCAGCCGAACTCTGCGAGCCAGCCGGGTCCGGCCAGCCAGGCACCCGACGCCAGTTCCGCCGCGGCTACACCCGCGTCCTCCGTCCCTGCACAGCCGGCCGGAACGAGCGCCGCCGGCGCGAACCAGGCCCCCGCTCTGCCGGCTACGAGTGCCGCGGCTTCTGCCGTCAACGAAGTCACCCAGGACATCATGCCGGGCCAGGGTGGCAGCCACAGCACGGGGCCAGCGCAGGGCACCACCAGCGGCAGCGCGGGGCCGCCGGCGGCCTCGCCGACCGCTGGGGCCGCCCTCGGGGGCGGAGTCCAGGGCGTCGCCCACAGCCTGGGCAACAGCCAGGGTCAGGGCCCCCAGAGCCAGGCTGCTGGGTCTGCGTCCATCAGCCTGCCGAACTCGTCGGGTCCGGCAGGCCGCAGCACGGCCGCCAGCGCGGTCCCGGCAGTTACCCGAACCGTTACGGGCGCCGTCAGCAGCGTCAGCAGCACGATTACCAGCGCTGCCACGATCGCCACTGGCTCAGGCGTCGACACCGCCAGCCGGAGCGCGGCGCCTGCGCTCAACATCAGCACGCCGCGTGTCAGCAGCACTGTCCAGGGCCTCGCTCAGGGAGCGCTCAGCGCCGTCGTACCCGCGACCTCGTCCAACCTCCCGGGCCCGCCAGTCCCGGCGCTGTCCGGACTGACCAGCGGGACGGCCAGCACCCTGACGGGGCTGAGCGGGGCCGTCACCGGAACGACTCGCCCCAGCGGCATCGTCAGTGCCGTCAACGGCACGCTGGGCAGTCTCACTGGGACCGTTAAGGGCGTCACCGGCACGGTCCTCCCGACCGTCACCAGCACCGGCGTCACAGGCACGGTGCTCCCCGCCGTCACAGGCACGGTGCTCCGGACTGTCACCGGCCTCACCGGCACCGTCCTCCCGACCGTCACCGGCCTCACCGGCACCCTCCTCCCCATCGCCGGCCTCACCGGCACCCTCCTCCCGACCGTCACCGGCCTCACCGGCACCCTCCTCCCCATCGCCGGCAGCTCGCCCCTAGCCTCCGGCACGCTGCCCCCGGTGGCCTCAGGCACCACTGGCACCGTGGCTCCGATCGCTACTCCGCCCGGCCCGTCCGGCAGAGACGTACCGGGCGCGGCCTCGTCGATTCCGACTCGAGGTACATCGGCGGTTGCCGGGGCCACGACGCCACTCGGCACTGGCCTGCGCTCGCTCTCAGCAGCGGGTAACGTCGGCCACGGTGCCCCTGTCCCGTCGGTCCCGGCGCCCCCGCGGTCGCTGCCCGGGTCCGGCGGCGGTTCTAACGGCGGCAGCGGCCCGGGCGGCAGCGGGGGAAGCAGCGGACGCGGGCTGCAAGGTGGCGTCGCGGCCGCCCTGATCACGCTTCTTTCCCTGGTCTTGCTGCGGCTGGCGCGTCGTGCTGCCGCTAAATCGATCTGGCGCTCTTATCTGCCGGAGGTCCCACCCGCCTAAGTCCTTTCCTTCCCGACCGGTTCGTCCCCTCGGCGTCCGGGCCAGCAATGCCCGGCGCTGATCCCCTCGGAAGGAAAGTGATAGCACCATGCGTACGTGGACAATGTCCGCGTGCGTGGTGCTCGCCTGGAGCATCCTGTCGATCACCCTGGTGGCGATCGGCATGACGGGATCCGTCTCACCCGCCCAGGCGAACACCCGCACTGCGCGTAGTACCGAGCTCACGCTCACCAGCACACAGACCCCCGCCGCACGATTCGTGACGGCGGTGGCCCCGGCCACGAGGTACGTGGTTCAAGACGGTGACACCCTGTCCGGCATCGCTGCCCGGCTCGCCGTGCACGGCGGCTGGCCGACCTTGTACGCGGCCAACCGGCCGGCTATCGGCCGTGACCCGAACAGGCTCCACCCCGGCACGGTGCTCGTACTGCCAGGCCAGCAGGCACAGCTGCGCTACACCGTGGCAGCCGGTGACACCTTGTCACGTATCGCGGCGGCACTGCGCCTGCGCGGCGGCTGGCGGGCCCTGTACGCGGCCAACCTGCCCGCCATCGGTCACGACCCGAACGCCATCCGCCCCGGCACCGTGCTCACCATCCCCCGCGCGGTGTCATCGGCGACGCCGGGCGCGGTCCATCAGCGGCAGCCGGCACCGTCGCCGACCCCGGCCGCTGCCGCCCGGCCTCACCCTCAGCCAGTGACCAGAGGGGCGCCGACCTCCGCGGGGATGCCGCAGTGGCTGAAGACCGTGCTGCTGGGGGTAGGGGCGCTCGTCCTGGCGGCCTTTCTCATCGAGCCCTGGCTGTCGGCCCGCCGCCGGCGGCAGCAGCCCGGGGTCAAGGGTCCGCCGCCCGGCCTGGCTGGCCGCGGCCGGGAGCTGACTTTTCCGCGGCCTGCCACGGAGAAGGCCTGCATCGTGCTCGCCGACCACGATCGGCTCATCGTCACGTGCAACAAGCGTGACGACACGGTGTATGTGCTCCGGCCACCCGGTTCAGACCCGAAGGCGATCTTGCGGGTGGCCCGTCTGGTCCTGCCGGAGGGCCCGTACGGGGAGCTGGCCAAGCAGCTTGGGATGCCCGGCATCGGGTCGGTGGAGTAGCGGATGCTGGCTCAGAAGGCCGGGGCAGGCGTCCCTACCAGTCCCCGGCTCATGCGGGCTCTCAGGAGCCTGGCCCGTGCGGGCCCTCGTGATGGCCGCGGGCCGCCCCGAGGGGCCGTGATGGGCGCGGCCCAGCCTTGTGGGGCGCACCGTCCCTAAGCTCTGCCAGGCTCACGGTCGCGGCGGATGGAGCTAATGGTCCGTTGGCTCCGGCAACGCCCTCTTGCGCAGCGATTCGACGAGGGCGGCCACGTGGCGCCGGTCTTCGGGTGTCAGCTCATCGATGCTGGCGATGAGGAGATCCCGCTCGCGGTCACCTGGGCGCTGCGCTTCGGCAGGCACCTCGTCGTAGTAGTGGAGTCCGGTGGACTCGGCGGCGGCGGCGCGGACTGCGGAGACCGGCACATCGAGGCCTTTGGCGAGGCCATCAAGCGTGGCCGGGCGGGGGGGCCGGGCCAGGTTCCGGGTCATGGCCAGGGTGTACACGGTGGAACGAGGTACCCCGCCACGCCTCGCGACCTCGCCGTAAGACCAGCCGCGTTCACGCAGCCGCTGGTGGATCAGCTGCTGCAGCGGGTTGAGTTGGTCTCCCACGTCAGTGGGGGCGCTTGGGCGGTCTTCTGGCGGCTCCCGCTCGTCCCCCGTCACATGCGCCGTCATAGCGAGCCTAGCCATCTCCGTCCGAGGGGCCTTGTCGCCGCGGTGCGCAGCCCTTGCTTTACCCGGGAGTAATAATTACTGTTCGGTGGTAGCCGAACAGTTTGTACGCCAAGCAGCGTACACCAGCGTCGGGTCCGGCACTACGGAGGTGCCGGACGGTCCCAGAGGCCCGTCTGCCCGCGACTGCGGGCGGAACCGATCTGCCTGGCCGAGGCAGGTCACTGCCAAAGGAGGCTTCATGTCCAATGTACCGGCCGTGACCATGCAGGAGCTCGAGCTCGAGCACGCGGAACTGCTGCCGAGCCGGGAAACCCTCTGGGTGTGCCACCCGAGTCGCGGTGGCAGCAGCTTCAGCTTCACCCAGGTGGGCTACGGCAACACGGCTCAGTCGGGCCTGGTGAACGTCGCCGTGGCGAACGGCAGCTTGAACAACATCCTCAGCCTGGGCTCCGGCAACATCATCTAGCGCCTGTCCGGCTGATTCCGCGTAGTGGCTTGCTGCGCACCACGGGAGGGGGCTGTGCAGCAGGAGGAAGGGCCGCCCGATCAAGGGCCTGGGCGGCCCTTTCCTCTTGCCTCCAGCCCTGGCCGGGACCACCGGCTCCCAGCCGCCATGGCGGTGAGCATGTGAGGAGGAGCAGATCATGACCGTGGCCGCCGGGCACCAGACCACCGAGCGGGCGGAGACCACCCCGTTCCCGGCAGGGGCCGGCGAGCCCGCTGACCCGCCCCGGCTGGCCGACGGGGTCGAACTGCTGGGCGAGTACCAGGACTCCGGCTACAGCCAGCCGCCGTCGCTCGTGCGCCGGCCCGACGGCCAGGTCATCCAGATGTCCCCGCTGTTGTACCAGGTGACCTGCAGCATCGACGGCTTCCGCGACTCGGTTGCCATCGCCCAGCTGGTCAGTGGCCACCTCGGCCGGTCGCTGACCGCCGGCCAGGTCCGCCAGCTCCTCGCGGCCAAGCTGGTGCCGCTCGGGATCGTCGCTACCGTAGGCACCCCGACCGCCCCGCCGAAGGCCAACCCGCTGCTCGCACTCAGGGCGCGGGGCACGCTGCTGCCCGAACGCGCGGCGAATGTCGCGGGGGTCCTCCTCCGCCCACTCTTCCGCGGGCCGCTTGTCGTGGCCGTGGTCGGCAGCGTCCTGGCCGTGGACTACTGGCTGTTCGTCCTCCACGGGCTGGGCGGGGGCGTTGAGCAGGTCCTGCGTGACCCGATGGACTTGCTCGTCGTGCTCGGCCTCTCCGTGGTCTCCGCCGCGTTCCACGAGTGCGGGCACGCGACCGGCTGCCGGTATGGCGGCGCGCGGCCCGGCGTGGTCGGCGTGGGCGTCTATCTGATCTGGCCCTCGTTCTTCACCAACGTCACCGACTCCTACCGGCTCAGCCGCGCCGGGCGGCTGCGAACGGATCTGGGTGGCCTGTACTTCAACCTGATTTTCATGCTGGCCCTGGCCGGCGTCTACGCGGCCACCTCGGCCGAGGTCCTGCTCCTCGTGATCGCCATCACGCACCTGGAGATGGCCGAGCAGTTGCTCCCGTTCGTCCGCTTCGACGGCTATTTCATCCTCAGCGACCTGGCCGGCGTGCCCGACCTGTTCGCCCGCGTCGTCCCCATCCTGCGCAGCGTCGTGGCCCGGCACCCAGGGGACCCGCGCGTCACGGGCCTGCGCCGCCACGCCCGGATCCTGGTGACCGGCTGGGTGCTGTGTGTGATCCCGCTGCTCACAGCGGGGGCCGGGTACCTCCTGCTGCGCTTCCCCGAGATCAACCGGGCTCTCTGGCGCTCAGCGAGCCGGCAGGCACACCTCGCGGCCGCCGCCGCCATCAGCCACCGTTACCCGGTGGCCGTGGTCGATGCCCTCGGCTTCGCCCTGCTGGCCCTGTCGCTCGCCGGTTCGCTCTACATCGTGACCGGGCTGGCGCGGCGGCTGACCACTGCGGGCCTGCGCTGGTCAGCCGGGCACCCCGCCCGGCGCACGCTGCTGGCCCTGACCGGCCTGGCCTGCGCGGTGGGCCTCGCCAGCCTCTGGACCTGGCAAGGCCAGTTCCGCGGCTGGTAGCCACCCCCCGGACGAGGGCAGGAGGCGGCTGCGGCACCAAGAACGGACCGGGCGGTTACTTGGGCTGGAAGCGGATCCCGCCGTCGAACCGGATGACCTCGGCGTTCATGTAGTCGTTCTCGATGAGCGCCTGGACCAGGTGGGCGAACTCGGCGCCGGTGCCCATCCGCTTCGGGAACACGACCGGGGCGGCCAGCCGGGCCTTGAACTCCTCGCTGGCCTGGCCGGTCCCGTAGATCGGGGTGTCGATGAGCCCCGGGCAGATCGTGTTCACCCGCACGCCGATCGCGGCGAGGTCGCGGGCCGCCGGCACCGTCATCCCGATGATGCCGCCCTTGGATGCCGAGTAGGCGATCTGGCCGGTCTGGCCCTCCAGGCCAGCTATCGATGCGGTGTTGATGACCACGCCGCGCAGGCCGTCGGCGTCAGCCGGCTCGGTCTGCGCGATGGCCGCGGCCCCGATGCGCATCAGGTTAAAGGTGCCGATCAGGTTGATGTCGATGACCTTGCGGTACGACGCGAGATCGTGCGGAGCGCCGTCGCGGCCCACGGTCCGCGACGCCCAGCCGATCCCGGCGCAGTTCACCACGGTCCGCAAGGGCGCCCCGGTGGCCACGGCGGCGTCCACGGCGGCGGTAACCGAGTTCTCGTCGGCGACGTCCGTCTTCACGAACAGCCCGCCGGTCTCCGCGGCGACCGCCTTGCCCTGCTCCTCGTTAAGGTCGGCGACGACAGCGGTAACCCCCGCGGCGGCAAGCCGGCGGGCCACCGCCGCGCCCAGCCCGCTGGCTCCGCCGGAGATGATCGCTGCGGTTCCGTTCAGTTTCATGGCCGGGAGCATACTTCGCGGTTCGGGCCGCCAACCGAACGGGGTTCGGATTTGCCATCCGGGCGACGCTTACGCCGACCTCGTTATGTCGGTGCCCCGGTCTACGATCGTGGGAAACGGGAGCCGGGCTATTTCCGGGCCAGCCGCCTGGACTCAGGGGAATCCGGCCTCAGGGCAAGCAGGGAGCATGCGGTGAGAAAGTTCCGCGGGAACCCGTGGGCGGTGCTGCTGGTCGTCTCGCTCGGGTTCTTCATGACGCTGCTCGACCTGACCATCGTGAACATCGCGATCCCGGACATCATCACGAGGCTGCACGCGTCCCTCGACGACGTGCTGTGGGTGATCAACGCCTACGCCCTGGTGCTCGCGGTCCTGGTGATCACCTCGGGGCGGCTGGGTGACCTGATCGGGCCGCGGATCATGTTCGCCATGGGCATCACCGTGTTCACGCTGGCCTCCGCCGCGTGCGGCCTGGCCGGCGACCCGGGGTGGCTGATCGGATTCCGCGCGGTCCAAGGGCTGGGTGCGGCCATGCTCATGCCGCAGACGCTGACCATCATCACCAACACATTTCCCCCCGAGCGCCGCGGCGCCGCGTTCGGCGTCTGGGGCGCGGTGGCCGGGGTGGCCACGATCGCCGGGCCGACCCTGGGCGGCCTGCTGGTCACCGCCTTCGACTGGCGCTGGATCTTCTATGTCAACGTGCCGTTCGGCGTGATCGCGCTGGTGCTGACGTTCGTGATCATCCCGGACCTGCGGCCGGGGCGGCGGCACCGGATCGACGTTCCAGGCGTGCTGCTGGCCAGCGCGGCGTTGCTGGCCATCTGCTACGGCCTGGTCGAGGGGCAGAAGTACAACTGGGGCACCATCACCTCGTTCATCAGCATCCCGCTGGTGCTCGGGCTCGGCGTGCTGCTGCTGATCGCCTTCCTGCTGCTCCAGTGGCGGACTCAGGACCGGGAGCCGCTGGTGCCGTTCGCGTTGTTCCGGGACCGGAACTACGCCGTAGTCAACTGGGTGTCGGGGACACTGGCGGTCGGCATGATGGGGATCTTTCTCCCGTTCACCATCTACCTGCAGTCGGTGCTGGGGTTCTCCGCGCTGCGGGCCGGCCTGACCATGGCCCCGGCCTCGGTGCTGTCGATGTTCGTGGCGCCGGCCGCCGGGCGGCTCACCGACAAGATCGGCGGCAAATACATCCTGATGCTGGGCCTCACCCTGTTCGGCGCCGGAATGGGCTGGGTCGCGCTAGAGGCGACGACCACGTCGGTGTGGTACGACTTCCTGCCCGCGCTGATCGTGGCCGGCATCGGGATGGGCTGCACGTTCGCGCCCATGGTCACCGTGGCCATGCGGAACATCGACCCGCGGATGGCCGGCGCGGCGTCCGGCGTGCTGAACACCGTCCGGCAGGTCGGACTGGTTATCGGCACCGCAGCGGTGGGTGCGCTGCTGCAGAACCGGCTGGTCTCCTCCATGAACAGCCAGGCCGCTACGCGCGCCGCAACGCTGCCACCCCAGCTACGCGGGCCGTTCGTGGCCGGGATCAAGCATGCGGCCAGTAACGGGATCCAGGTCGGGGCCGGCCAGAACGGCTCAGGGATCAGGCTGCCCGCGGGGCTGCCCGCCCGGCTGATGGCCGAACTGCTCCGGATCGGCCATGACGTGTTCGCCTTCGGCTACGTGAACGCCATGCGCTCGACCATGCTGCTGCCGATCATCCTGCTGGCCGTGGGTGCGGTCAGCTGCCTCATGCTCAGGGAGGGCCGGCAGACTGCGGGGCCTGCTGCCCCGGAGGTCCAGGCCGAGCAGCCCGCCCGGGCCTGATCCAGCCAGGCCTGATCTAGCCGCCCTGACCCGCCCGGGCCTGATCCGGGCCGTCCTGGTCCAGCCGGCGTCAGCTGGCCGACTCGAAGAGCTCCGGGGACCAGAGGCCGGGCAGGTCCTCGGGATCGGCGGCCTCGAACGGGAAGCGGGTGGCGAACGCGGGCCTCAGGTCGCTGAGCCAGGTCGCGTCCGGGTCGTAGCGCGCAAAGAACGGCTTGCCGACCAGCCCGGGATCACGGGCCTGGATCATGTGCAGCACGAAGACCCGCTGGCCAGCCACCTCCGCGATCCCGTCCACGCACACCTTCCCGGGGGTGGCGGACATCGAGGGCCCGCGCACAGTGCGGCACAGGCCGGCCACCTGCCGGTACGCGTTGCTGAAGATGCCGTGCGCCGTCGCCAGCGGCACCGCGAAGTAGTCCTGCGGGCCGGTGTCGCGCTCCACGAACATGTAATACGGCACCATGCCCATCCGTACCTGGGTCCGCCACATCCCGGCCCAGATCGCCGGGTCGTCGTTGATCGTCCTGATCAGCGGGGCCTGGGTGCGGATCACCGCCCCGGTGGCCCGGATCCGGCGGCTGGCCTCGGCGGCCAGGGCGGACCCCAGCTCGCGGGGGTGGGAGAAGTGGGCCATGAACGCGAGCGACCGGCCTGAGTCCACCACCTGCTCGAACAGCCGCAGCGTGTCGTCGGCATCCGGGTCGGACACGAACCGCTGCGGCCAGTACGCCAACGCCTTGCTGCCGATCCGGACCGATTCGATGTGCTCCAGGCCCGGTTCCAGCAGCGGCTCGAGGTAGCGGCGCAGCACGGTCGCACCCATGATCATCGGGTCGCCGCCAGTGATCAGCACGCTGGTCACTTCGCGGTGCTGACGCAGATAGCCCACGACCCGGTCCAGGTCTGCGGTCGCCATCTTGAGCTCAGGCTCGTCCACGAACTGCGCCCACCGGAAGCAGTACGCGCAGTACGCGTGGCAGGTCTGCCCCTGCCGGGGGAAGACCAGGACCGTCTCCGGGTACTTGTGCTGCACCCCGGGCAGTGGCTCGTCGTCGAGATCAGGGATGTTGAGCGCCAGCTGCCCCGCTGGATGCGGGTTCAGCCGCATCCGCACCTCGTGCGCCGCGGCCTCGATCTCCGGCTCGGGCGCGCTGCGGGCCAGCAGGCCCGCGATGCGGGCCACATCCGCGGCCGGAAGCATGTCGGCCTGCGGGAACACCAGCCGGTAGAGCGGGTCGTCAGGGGCCGCACCCCAATCGATCAGTTCCTCGATCACGTAGGCGTTGGTCCGGAAGGGCAGCACGCTCCCGACCGCCCGGACGGCCAGCCGCTCGGCCTCACCGAGGCCGGCCCGCGCGGTCAGAGCGTCGAGGTGCTTCGAGGTGTAGGCACGGAAACGTCGACCCCCATCAGGTACTGGCACTATCTGCCGGATGCCACTCACGGGTCTCCCTCCGGTCGGTCGCGATCCCGGCGGCCCTGCCGGGATGCGAGGTCCCTGTGGCCCGCAGCTAACGATCTTCGCCGCGCTCTCGCCAGCTGCTCAGCACCAGCTGCTCTCCGCAGCAGGTGCCCTGGTCATCAGCTGCTCTGGGCGGCGCCCAGGTCACGTCGGCATGACGTTGACACTGGGGCGAACGCCCGCACCGGATCCATCCAAGGAGGTCACGCTGAGGAAACGCTGACGTGGCGTTCACGGTTAGCCGGGCCCGCCCGGCTCCGCCCGCCTGCTTCCCCGTCGGTCACCCGCTGGGTCCGGCCCAGCCGCCAGCCGTTGCTTGCCGCCAGACCCCCACGACTCATCGCTGGTCCCCGCGTCTTTGCGGCCCCCACCAGGACGGTCTGAATCACCCCTTCGTCGCATTTCGTCACTTGGCCAGCACTGGTAGGTGCCAGACCCAGATCGTGACAGATGGTTACCCAGTGGGGCTGATGATCAATCCTGTACCACGCCGGGCGTACGGCGCTCCCTGGCGGGCGCTCGCCGGACGGCCCTGGTCCCTGGCATCGCGCCCGGGGTGAGAGGCTTGGGCCCGTGCTCGAGGAATCCACGCCGGCCGGCCCCCAGGAACAGGCCGTGGTGGTCGACGCCATGGGCGGCGACAACGGCCCGGCTGTGGTGGTGGCCGGAGCCGCGGCCGCCGCGGCCGCGCTGCGGGCCCCGGTGATCCTGGCTGGGCGGCCTGCTGAGCTGCGCGGACTGGTGGCCGAGCATCCGGAGGTGGCTGGGCTGCTGCGGATCGCACCTGCCGAGGACACCATCGCCATGGACGAGGGCGCGCTGGCCAGCTGGCGCCGCCCGCGTTCCAGCATGGCCGTGGCCTGCCAGCTGATCCGGCGGGGCCAGGCCGCCGCCGTGGTCTCGGCCGGCTCCACGGGCGGCGTGGTCGCCACCGCGCGGCTCCGGCTACGCTCCGTGCCCGGATTGCTCCGGCCGGCGCTGGTGGTGGTGCTGCCCACCCAGCCCCGGCCGACGTTCCTGCTCGACGCGGGCGCCATCGCCGACCCGAAGCCGGAGATGCTGCTCCAGTTCGCCCAGCTGGGCGTGGCCTACGCACAGATCGCACACAACATCCCTGATCCGAAGGTGGGACTTCTCACCATCGGGGCCGAGCCGGGCAAGGGCAACAAGCTGGCCCGGCGGGCCCACGAGCTGCTGACCGCCCCGCCGCCGCACGGCGCGCTGCCGATCCGCTTCGCCGGCAATGTCGAGGGCACCGACCTGCTGACGGGCGCGGTGGACGTGATCGTGACCGACGGCTTCACCGGCAACGTCGCGCTCAAGACCCTGGAGGGGGCGATGGGGTTCGCCGCCGGGCAGTTGCGAGACGTGCTGAGCGGTTCCCGGTCGGCCCGGGTCGGCGCGGTGCTGCAACGCCGCGGACTGCGTGAGCTGCGCGGGCGGCTGGACTCCGAGACCTACGGTGGCGCCGCACTGCTGGGCTTGGAGGGGACCATCGTCATCGCCCATGGCGCGTCCAGTCCCCGCGGCATCACATCGGCCTGCCTGCTCGCCGCGGAGCTGGTCAAGGGCCAGATCACCGAGCGGATCCGGGAGCGCCTCGGACACGGCCGCGGCGCACACTTCCTCCGCCGCAACTGACTCCCGCGTGGCCGCGGACCCGCTCCGCTGCCACGCCCGGAAGGGCGGCTGGGTCCGTCTGCCGGGCCGCCTATCCCAGAATCACCACCAGCCCCGCAGCCACCGCCGCCCGGTCGTGACTGAAGGTGTGGTGTCGTCCTGACGACACCACACCTTCAGTCACGGTCGCGGTACCGGCCGGCCCCAGGTACACCAGTAACTGCAGCCACGCAGTTCACCCCAGCCCCGCCGCGCGGGCCAGGGGACCCGCCACACGGCCTTGGGAGTGGGCGGCCGGGGTGGTGCACGTGGTACCGCGAGTCCCGGCGGCTCACTCTCACCTCACCATCCACAACGATCCGTTCGTGATCATGCCTCGGAGCCGGGACGGCAGCCAGGTCCTGATCGGCAGCCAGGGTGCGGGCTAGGGGCATGATCGCAAGCTACGGGATGCGCGCTCCTGGGCACGTGATCACGACGAGACGATGCGCGCCCCCGAGCTGGGTTACGAGCCGGCGATCCGCGCCTCATGGGCCTCGTCACGGGCGGGGGCGCAGAGCCACGGGGCTTGATCACGGATTTAACCGGCCCAGGCCCACCCGGCGTGGTCGCTAGGCTTAGCGCATGGCGGATCCACGGGATGTTCTCGCGCAGCGGGTGTCGGCTGCGCTCGGTGCGGCGTTCGGCCCCGAGTACGAGGCGGCCGACCCGGTGATCCGCCCGTCCTCGTTCGCGGATTACCAGTGCAACGCGGCCCTGCCGCTGGCCAAGCAGCTGGGGCAGCCGCCGCGCGACATCGCCGCGGACATCATCCGCCACCTCGACCTGTCCGGGGTGGCGGAGCCGCCCGAGGTAAGCGGCCCGGGCTTCATCAACCTCAGGCTCCTGCCGAGCTGGATCGCAGGCGAGGCCACCAGCGAACTGCGCGACCCGCGGCTCGGGGTAACTCCGGCCAGCCCGCCCCAGAAGGTCGTGGTGGACTACTCCGGCCCCAACGTGGCCAAGGAGCTGCACGTCGGCCACTTGCGGGCCACCGTGGTGGGCGACGCCATCGTCCGGGTCCTGGAGCACCTGGGCCACACGGTGATCCGGGCGGCGCACCTGGGTGACTGGGGCACCCCGTTCGGCATGCTGATCGAGCACGCCCTGGACATCGGTGAGGACGCCACCCGCAAGCAGCTCGTGGCCGGCGAGTTCACCCCGTTCTACCAGGCGGCCCGGGCGGAGTTCGACAACGAGCCAGGCTTCGCCGACCGGGCCCGGGGCCGGGTCGCCCTGCTGCAGGGCGGCGAGCCCGAGTCCCGTCGGCTGTGGCAGGTACTGGTCGCCGCATCCATGGAGTACCTCACCGCGATCTACCGGCGGCTCGGGGTCACGCTGACCGAGGCTGACATGGCCCCGGAGAGCTTCTACAACCCGATGCTGTCCGACGTGTGCGCCGAGCTCCAGGATGCTGGGCTCGCCGTGATCAGTGACGGCGCGCTGTGCGTGTTCCCGTCCGGGTTCACCGGCCGGGACGGCACGCCGCTGCCGCTGATGCTGCGCAAGAGCGACGGGGGTTATGGCTACGACACCACCGACGCCGCCGCCATCCGGTACCGGCTGGTGGACCAGCACGTCCGGCGCCTGATCTACGTGGTGGGCTCCGAGCAGTCACAGCACCTGCAGATGATCTTCGAGCTGGCCCGGGAGGCTGGCTGGCTCACCAACGGGGCGACCGCGGAGCACGCGGTGATCGGCCTGGTCACGGGCGCCGACGGCAAGCGGCTGAAGACCCGGACCGGGGAGCAGGTGAAGCTGGCCCAGCTGATCGACGAGGCGGTCGAGCGGGCCGGCCGGGTCATCGCGGACCGTTATGACGACCCCGAGCAGCGGGACCAGATCGCCGAGGCAGTCGGGGTCGGTGCCCTCAAATACGGCGACCTGTCCGTGGCCAGGGATTCCAGCTACATCTTCGACTACGACCGGATGCTGGCCCTGACCGGGAACACCGGGCCATACCTGCTGTACGCCACGGCCCGGATCCGCTCCATTTTCCGCCGGGCGCAGCTCGACCCGGCCGGGGCCACGGCGCCGATCCAGATCACCGAGGGGGCGGAACGGGCCCTCGCCCTGCACCTGCTCGGCTTCGGGACCGCACTGCAGCAGGTCGCCGAGACCACTGAGCCGCACCTGCTGGCGGCCTTCCTGTTCGACGTGGCGAGCGCGTTCACCACGTTCTATGAGCAGTGCCCGGTGCTTCAGGCGGAGCCGTCCATCCGGGACAGCCGGCTCGCCCTGTCCGCGCTCACCCTCCGCGTCCTGCTGACCGGGCTGGATCTGCTGGGGATCCCGGTTCCCGAGCGGATGTAGCTGGTTCCCGGGACGGCAGCTTCCGGTAATTCCGGAGCATGCTCCCAGGGAAATCCCAGACTCCACCGCCTGATGTCACAGCCGGACCGGACAGGCTCGGGAGCATGGACAACATGGAAGAGCCCCAGGGTGGGGACCCGACGCCGGGGTCCCGCCCGACTGAGCAGTTCTGGCCGATGAGTCAGGGACCTGACGGGAACTACGGTCCGGGTAACCCTGGTTACCCGGACCCGGGTAACCAGGGCCCGCAGTATCAGGCCCCCGGCGGTCCCCGGCGGCGGCACCCGCTGCACTGGACGGTAGGGCTGGTGGCGGCCGCGGCGCTGGGCGCGGGCGGCATCATCGCCGGTGTCTCGCTGGCCGGGCATGCGTCGCCGGCCGCCAGCACCTCCGCCGCGGGCACCGCCGGGCCAAGCACCGAAGCCGCCGCCCTGAACAGCGCGCTCAACTCGGCTGACGCCTCAAGCGCCCTGGCGCTGACGTCAGCGTCGTCCGGCGCGAGCGCCTCCGCCGCCAGCGCGCCGGGCAGCTCCGCCGCAGCCCATCCGTGCGTCACCGCGCTGAGGGCGGCCCGCGCCGACCGGAAGGCCGGGCACCGGACCGCGGCCAGGGCGGTCCTGAAGGCGGCCGGCGCCCGCTGCCGGGCCCTGCGGCACCGCCTGTTCCGGGTGGCCCTGCGGCGCGGCATCGACGGCCAGTTCAGCTTCCGCGGCAAGGGCGGCACTATCCGGACCGTGGCGTTCCAGCGCGGGATCGTCCAGTCCGTCAGCGGCAGCGACGTGACCGTGCACGCCGCCGACGGCAGCACCTGGACCTGGGTCCTGGTGAAGAACACCGTGGTCCGGGAAAACCGGAGCAAGACCACCGCAAGCGCTCTGGCCACCGGCGAGCCGGTCTGGGTCGGCGGCCCGGTGGTCTCCGGGGCCAAGGACGCCCGGCTCATCGTGATCCGGCCGCCGTCGGGTTCGTCTGCCTCGTCCAGCGCGTCCCCGTCCCCCGCGGCGTCCAGCAGCTCCGGCAGCTGACCATCCGCCACGTCCACCCCCGCCCACTGACGGGGGGACCGGCCGGCTCCCGCAGGCCCAGCCTGCGGGAGCCGGTAATCTTTGCTGGCCACAGGTGATGACAGACAACGACCGGATCCCCCAGGTGCTCGTCGTGGACGACGAGCCGAACATCCGTGAGCTGGTGCAGGTCGCGCTGAAGTTCCACGGC
>Ga0208219_1000433_pt1 | contig 14959 bp, 11 predicted proteins | sample NGESurshal072012_7_FD_184469 | JGI IMG/M metagenome (GOLD analysis project Ga0208219, IMG submission 184469) | Arctic peat soil microbial communities from Barrow, Alaska - NGEE Surface sample 53-2 shallow-072012 (SPAdes) | ecosystem: Environmental > Terrestrial > Soil > Wetlands > Peat ...
CGGGAAGACGAGCGTCAGCGTGGTGGCAAAGGCGAGGCTCGCGAAGACGAGAACGGGCGTGAGCAGCAACGCAACCTGCAGCGCGGAGTTGAGGATCACGGAGATCGCGAAGTCGGGACGGTTGCGTGCAGCGAGCTGCACACCGACGACGTTCTCGACCGCGTTGCCAGCGATCGCGACGACGACGAGGCCGGCGAAGTCCTGGCTCATGTGCATCGCGTGCGTCGCCGGGGTGAGCGCGGAGACGAACCAGTCGCTCGTGAACGCGGCGCCGATGCCCGCGGTGCTGAGCACGGCCACGGTTAGGCGCAGTGACCATCGCGGCGGTTCGCCTTCTTGATCCTCCTTGCCGGTGAGAAGCGACGGCAGGGTGACGGCAAAGAGAACGATCAGCACGCCCGCGCAAATGAAGCTGAGTGCACGCCCGTGTGGTGCAGCGGGTGTGTGGAAGGCGTGTGCGAGCGTCGGGATCGAGAGGATCGCCGCACCGAGCATCGTCAGCGTCGCGATCATCCGCGCGCGCGAGGAATCGAAGTGCTGCGTGCCGTTGCGAATCCCGCCTACGAGAAACGCGATCCCGAGCACAAGTACGCCGTTCGCGATCACCGAGCCGACGAGCGCCGCCTGCACGACGCCGAGCAGACCGCGGTGCAACGCGAAGAGTGCGATGAAGAGTTCGGGGAGATTTCCGAGCGCCGACTGCACGACACCAGCCGCTGACGACCCCACGCGCCCGCCGAGCTGCTCGGTGGCGCCACCGACGAGACGCGCAAGCAACGCAATCGCTGCGGCCGCGGCGGCAAATGCAAGAACAGGTGTCACGTGCAGGAAATGCGCAGCCGCGGCCGCAGCGACGAAGAGCGCCGCCACGCCTGCCTGCCTCACGTCGCCTTGGTTCATCGCCCAATGATCAACGGACGACGGGTGCAGAGGCAACCCGCATGCCCGCGAGCCTGAGCCGCGCTCCGCTCGTCGATAATCACGGTGCGACCAAGTCCGTGCCGAAACCGAAGCATGCGCGGAGACACTCGGCGCGCGCGCGTCTTGAACCGGGAGCTCTCGGCGCTTGCGCTGAACCAGCGTGTGCTCGACCTCGCTTCCGATCGCGAGCAGCCGCTGCTCGAGCGCGTCCCCTATTGCTCGATCGGCTCGAACGTGCTCGACGAGCTCTTCATGATCCGGGTCGCTGGCCTTCTCGACCAATCGGCGGGACGCCATGTCCAGATGCTCGTGGCGTACGCACGCGACGCGGATCCCGCTCTGTCGGCGAGGTGTCGGAGGATCTGGAAGGCGAGCTGGTCGAGTGTCAGGTCGAGGACATGTCGCGTTGGTAGCTCGCTACTCATCAGCGTCCGATCGTGTGCGGCTCGATTCGCTGTCGTTGACGGGGAGGGCGGCGTTAGTCACCGCCTCGGGGTTCGCGGTTCGGAACGCCCGGCCGAGTCTGCGTGCCTCGCTCTTGCGGGGCTTGTAGTGGACGTAACGGGCTGTTGTGCGTGCGTCGGCGTGGCCCATCCAGTCCTGGAGCTCACGCACGCTCTCGGCCTGTGTGATCGCGAGCGAGCCGAAGGTGTGGCGGAGATCGTGGAACCGGATGGCCTGGAGCTTCGCGCGCTTCTGCGCGGCGCGGTAGCGGCGACGTAACGCTGACCCGTCCAGGTAGCGGCCGTCGATGCCGACGAAGACGAAGTCGTCGGCACTGGTGAAGCGGTCTCGTTGGAGGACGCGTGCGAGCGCCTTGGCGACTTCCTGGACCATCGGCACGGTGCGGCCTTTGCCGCTCTTCGGCGTGCCGACGCCTTCGGCGATGTCGACGCTGCCGAATACGCGGATGCTCTGCGCCTCGAAGTCGATGTCGCGGACCCGGAGGGCAAGGAGTTCGCCGAGACGGCATCCGGTGAACGCTGCGGTGAGATAGATCGCGCCGTCTTGCTTCGCCGCGGCGACCGCGTCGGCGGGGAGTGGCTCGTCGCTCGCCGGGTTCTCTGCGGCGCGGACGAGCGCGTGTACTTCCTCGGGCGTGTAGAAGGTGAACTGCTCGGGGTTGTAGCGGAGTCGGATCCTCGACACATCACGCGCCGGGTTCGGGGTCGTGAGCTTGTACGTCTTCCTTGCCTGCTCGAACACGCCGCCGATGATGGTGACGAGCTTCGCCGCCGTTCTTGGTGTGATGCCTTCCTTCTTGTCGGCGAGGCGTTCGGTTCGCCACTGCTCGATTCGGTCGGCGGTCACGACTTCGAGCCGGGTGTCGCCGAAGGCGGGGAGGAGGTGCCGGTCGAGCGCGCTCCGGTAGTCGCGTTTTGTGGACGGCTTCCAGCCCTCCTGTTCGGCGCGGTGGACATACCAGTGTTCGGCGGCGTCTCGGAACGTCGCGCCGGTCCTCGACGGGATCCCGACGCCGCGCCGGAGGTCGGTCAGGCGCGCATCAAGAACGGCCTGCGCGGTGCGCTTGGTGAAGTACCCGTCAGGCGTGCGGCCGGCGCCCGTCCACACGGGGCCGATGAGCTTCCGCTCTTCGCCACCGTCAGGGAGGCGGACGCGCATGTACCACGCCGGCCCCTTCGCACGGTTCGTCTTGATGTAGATGTGGCCGCTGACGGTGCGGCGCCTCGGGTTACTCTCGATCTGCACGGGAGTTGCTCCTTCCGTGTCGGCCCCCGGACGTTCACGCGTTGCGGGGGCGTTTTCTAATAGGTCAACTCTACGCCCCTCTGCAAGCAGAAGGCTAGAGGTTTGAGTCCCCATTTGAGTCCCCAACTAGGTCGATTCGGCCTCATCCAAACCGATCTAGCCGCGTCGGTTTCGGCTTAGCTAAGCCAAACTGGTGCAGCCTTCACAGCCGGGGCCGCGTTGCCATGCAGAAGGTCGTGGGTTCGAGTCCCATCATCCGCTTCTTCGTAAGCTCCGCACCTGACGGGTCAAGGCAGGCGTGGTCTCTGCCGATGGACCACCGTGCGGCGCCTTCTCGTCACCGTCTCGACCGCCGCGGTCCTTTCCGCCTCGGCCGGTTCCGCGCGCGCTGGGGCTCCGGGCTTCGTCGTCCTGCAGCCATCACTCACGGCGACGATTGCGCGGCAGATCGACGCCGACCGTCACGCGCTCGGGCAGGCGCAACAGAGGCAGCGCGCTCTCGGGATGCGGCTCCGGGCCGCGCGATCGAAGCTGGCGGCCAAAACAGATCCGTTCGAGTATCTCGACACTGCGGGCAAGCTGCAGACGGCGGCGGCGTCGGCGGCTGCGCGCGTCACCGCCCTGAACGCCGCGCTCCGGCGGCTCCGTTCCGCGCTGCAGCCGGTTCGGCTTCCAGCTGCGCTGAACACCGCCTCCACCGACGCCCTCGGTTGGGATGCGGTTGCCGTCGCCGAGCACTATCTCGGTGTCCGGTATCTCTGGGGCGGGAACAATCCCCAGTCCGGCTTCGACTGCTCCGGCTTTGTCAAGTTCGTCTACGCGCAGCTCGGGTTGACGCTCGCGCACTACGCCGCAACGCAATACGTCACGACGCCGCACATCGATCCCAGCGAGCTCCAAGCCGGCGACCTCGTGTTCTTCGAGCCGCGCGCCGACGGGCCCGGCCACGTCGGCATCTACATCGGCGAGGGCCAGCTCATCGAGGCGCCGCACACGGGCGACATCGTGAAGCTCGCGCCGCTGGCTGAGCTCAGCGCTGCGCTCGGCTTCGTCGGCGCAACGCGCCCATCAGCGCTTCTCCAGCCGATGACAACCACGTAGCGGGCGCGCTCGGGGAGTGCCAGAAGCGTCCTAGCTAGGTGTAAAGCAGGCTACTTCTTGTGCGCGGAGCTGGCGACGTAGCTCGCGACGGCGTCGATCTGTGTCTTGCTGAGGCGTCCGCGGTGCCACACTCGGGGGCGTGTGGAAGCGCTACACGCGTCAAGGCCTGCTCCTGCTCGTCACGGCCGTCTCGCTCTACCTCCTGCTGCCCAGCCTGCTCGCGGTCTTCTCGGCGTTCGGCTCGCTGTCGCACCTCGACTGGCCATGGGCGGTGCTCGTCCTCGTGTCCGAGAGCGCGAGCTCTGTATCGCTGTGGGAGCTGGACCGGATCGCGCTGCGAACGCGCAGCTGGTTCGCCGTCGCGTGCGCCCAGCTCAGCGGGAACGCGGTCGGCCGGATCATCCCCGGCGGAGGCGCCACCGCAACCGCGTTCGCGGTCGGGATGCTGCGCCGCGCGGGCGCCGACACTGGCCAGGCGGCGGCGGCGTTCTCAGCTTCCACCGGGCTGCAGATCGCGACGACGCTCGCCCTGCCCGTCCTCGCCCTGCCGGCGATCGTCGGCGGCGCGCCGGTGAGCCACGACCTCGCCACTGCCGCCTACCTCGGCATCGCCGTCCTCTTCATGCTCATTGGCGCGGGTACGGCCGCCTTTCTGACCGATCTGCCGCTCGAGCTCGCAGGCCGCACGATCCAGTGGCTTCTCAACGCGACCGTCCGGCGCCGCCGGCACGTGACTGGGCTGCCGCAGGAGTTGCTCGACGATCGCAACTTCATCCGCATGACGCTCGACGAGCGCTGGAAGGGAGCAGTTCTGGCGGCGGTCGGGAGCACGGGCTTCGACTACCTCGCGCTGCTCTGCGCACTGCGCGCTATGGGAGCCGACCCTCGGCCGTCGCTCGTCCTGATCGCCTACACCTCGGCCGAGCTGCTCGCGCTCATTCCACTCACGCCCGGCGGGCTCGGCTTCGTCGAAGCGGGCCTTGTCGGCACGCTCACCCTCGCCGGCGTCTCGGGGCGCGACGCTGTCGCGGCGACGCTCCTCTACCGCCTGGTCGCGTACTGGCTCCCGCTCCCGGCCGGCGGGGTCGCATATCTCCTCTTCCGGCGGCGCTACGACGGCACGCGAACTCTCCCGACTAGCGCAGCGCCGTAGGCGACGGCAGACCGGACGCAGTCGTAGACTCGCGTCCTGAAGGTCGGGAAGTGAGCATTGCAATCCGTCGTCGCAATCGCCGCGTATCTCTGCCACTGGAAGCTCCGAGGAGAGGGGAAGACGGATGATTCGTTGGCTCTTGCCGGTCGCGTTGGTTGCGGCGATCGGCGCAGGCGCGGCGATGGCGGCGACGAGTGCGACGCACTCGAGCGCGGCCGCCGTGAAGGCGGTGAACAGCGCGAAGTTCGGAATGGTGCTCGTCGGCTCGAACGGACACACGCTGTACCGCTACACGCCCGACAGCAAAGGTGTGAATCGCTGCAGCAGCGTTCCCGCCTGCGCGAAGTACTGGCCGCGCTTGCTCGTGAAGTCGAGCGTGAAGCCGGCCGCCGGCACCGGCGTGAAGGCGTCCCTGCTCGGGACGATCAAGGCGACGAGCACCATGCGCCAGGTGACGTACGGCGGCTTTCCGCTCTACACGTTCGCCGGTGACACGAAGGCCGGTCAGGTGAACGGCCAGGGCTTCGAGAAGACGTGGTACGTCGTGAACACGAACGGCGCGCTCGTCAAGCACGCCGTGAGCGCGGGCTCGAGCCCGGCGCCGGCCCCGGGGACCGGCTACGGCACGACCACCACGAGTGGCAGCGCCTGGGGCTAGACCGTCGATCGTCCAGGTGGCGGCGGCGCTTCTCGTCGCCGCCACTGCGCCGCGCTAGCGCGACGTTCTGAGACGCGGATCGAGCGCAACCTGTGCGGCGTCGATCAGCACGTTGACGACGACGACCGACAGCGCAATCGCGACGAACAGGGCCTGCACGACGGGGACGTTGCCCGACATCGCGGCCTGCTGGAGCGCCCAGCCGCCGCCGGAGTAGCTGAAGACCTCCTCGATGGCAGGGACGCCCCCGATCGCGATGCTGAATACGACCGCGAACGCAGTCAGCGCCGGCAGCAGTGCGTTACGTCCCGCATAGCGGAAGAGGATCCGGGCCGACGACAGTCCCTTCGCGCGCGCGAGCTGCACATAGTCCTCATTGACGACCGAGACGGTAAGTGCGCGCACGCTCAGCGTCCACAGACCGAGGCTCGAGACCACGAGGACGATCAACGGGAGTTGCGCGTGGCGGAACGCGCTCGCGGCGAACTGCCAAGTCCATGCCGGATGAAGGTCGAGCCCGTACGCCCACTGCAAGGGGAACAGGTGCCAGCGCAGCGCTGGGAACTCGACCGCGAGGCCGGCGAGTGCGAAGGCCGGCGTGGCCCAGAGGACGGCGGTCGCGGCCGTCGCCGCTCCGTCCATCGCGCCGCCGCGACGCCACGCTGCGACGAGCCCCACCAGGCCGCCGATCGCGAACGCGACCAGGGTGGCCGTGCCGACGAGGGCGAGCGAGAATGGCAGCGATTCCGACAGCACGCCGCCGACTCCGGGCACGCCGAGGCCGAGATGGAGGGTTGCGACCTCGCGCAGGAAGTGGGCGTAGCCGCCCCAGAAGGATCCGCTCGCAGGCGACGATGGAAGCCCGGCGCGCGCCGCGAGCCGGGGGAGGACGTACGCGACCGTGGCGGCGACCCAGAGCGCGCCGCCGTAGATCGGCAGCCGGCCGATCAGGTGGCGACCCACCTGTGGGGCCGACGCGGCCAGCGAGCGCAGGCCGGGTAGCGGCGAACGCAGCTCGAGCTGCGGGAGCCGGGGCAGGCGTACAGCAGGAAAGCGCAACCGGGCGCGCCGAGCCCGCGATGTGCGCAGCCGCGGGTCGGCGATCTCCTCGAACCCGTACATCGTCAGGACGAGGCCTGCGGCGAGCACGAGCAGCGCAAGCGCGGGAAAGGCGAACGCCCACCAGGCGCCGGTGAGCAGCGCCTCCTGCGTCTGCGCGAGCGCGAGGACCGATCCCCAGGTCGCCCCGTTCGTGTCGCCGAGCGCGAAGTGGCCGCGCGAGAGCGAGGCGAGGAAGTCGAGCGTCGCCAGCGCGACCATCGCCTGGATGGCGACGAAGAAAGCGCCCGCGGCGACTCGGCTCGCCATGTTGGGGACGAACTCGAAGAACAGGATCCGCCTCCGGCTCTCGCCGATCGCAGTCGCCGACGCAACGAAGTCCGTATTGCGAAGAGCGAGTGCCTGCGCCCGGAGGACGCGCGCTTCCGCCGGCCAGCTCCCGAGCCCGATCATGAGCATCGTCGCGAGCGCTGCGTGCTGCTGTTTCGGGACGATGCCGGCGATGACGATCGCCAGCGACAGCATCGGAATCGCGAGGCAGACGGCGGTGATGCCGCTCACGGCAGTGTCGACGCGTCCACCGAACGCGCCTGCCGCGACTCCGAGCACGACGGCGACGAGAAGCGCGACTGCGGTCGCGCCTGCCACGAGCTCGACGGTCAGCGGCGCCGCCTTCAGCACGAGCGTGAGCACGTCGAGCCCCTGGATGGTCGTGCCGAATGGATGCGACCAGGACGGTGGCGCCCCGCGCGCGCCGAGCATCTCGACGATCGAGCCGTTTCCGGGTGCGACGAGCGGGCCGACGACCGCCGCAGCGAGCACGAGTGTCAGTAGGACCACGCCGATGCGGGCGGTGCGATTGGTGAGGAGGGGCGTCAGCGACCGCGCGGTCGTCACGCCGCGATGGCGCGCCGCAGCGACACGTAGAGCACCACCGCGACGGCTACCGGCATGACCCACCACACGGCGATGTTGCCGGCCGCGAGCGCGGCGGTCCCGCCGATCGCTGCGATGACGAGCGCCGCGGCGATCCAGTCGTCGCCGACGACGAAGTCCCACCAAAAGCGGCCGAACGACACGACGTACCTCACGTCCCTGGCCGCCTTTCGCTCCCGCCCGGCGGAGCCGGGCTCCGCGAAAGGCTGACGACGCTGGCTGCGCGATCCTGCGCGCTCGGCGCTCGGTCGTACGTCATGTACTGCCCTTCACGCCGAGCGCTTGGCTCACTTGCCAGCGCCGCCCCAGGAACGTGAGGAGACTTCACGCGCTTGCTCCTGCTGCGACGAGCTGCTCGCGCTTGCGGCGGCGCAGCACCGCGACGGACAGCGCCGACAGCGCGATCACGAACGCGAGCACGCCGAAGAGCGCCGCGTCCGACCCGGGCCAACTGCCGCCGGCGCCCTCCGTCGACCAGAAGATCCCGAACGTCGTCAGCATCACGCCGACCGCGAACTTGAGCGTGTTCTCCGGCACGCGAGCGAGCGGCGCGCGCACCGCGATGCCGACGCCGGCGACGAGCACGAGCGCCGCAGCGGCTCCTGCCGCAGCAAGCGGGATGCTGCCCTGCGTGCTCCCGAACGTCAGCACGATGAAGGCCACCTCGAGCCCTTCCAGCAACACGCCCTTGAACGAGAGCGTGAAGCCGTACCAGTCGAGCCCGCCGCGCAGGAGCGGCGCCGCGGTCTTCGCCTCTGCGAGCTCGCGCGAGAAGATCTCGTCCTCGTCGTGCAGTGCCTTGAAGCCGCTTGCGCGGAGGATCGCCTTGCGCAGCCACTGCAGCCCGAAGGTCAGGAGCAGGCCGCCGACGACGAGGCGCAGCGCGTTGATCGGGATGACGGTCAGCGCCGGCCCGAGCGCGGCGACGATCACCGCGAGCGCGAGCACGGCTGCGCCCATGCCGGTGAGCGACGAGCGCCAGCCGCGCGCGACCCCGGACGCGAGCACGATGGTGAGCGCCTCGACCATCTCGACCGCGCTGGCCAGGAACGCCGAAAGAACGAGAAAAACCCCCGCGGTCATCCGCCGGAGAACGTAGCGAACCTCGCGTACCATTGGGCGGCGCATCGCCGACCGGGAGGGGAATGGCCACCCACGAGTTTGCCGACGCCGGCCAACCGCGGCGGCGCGACCATCAGCAAGCCCTCGTCGCCGAGCTCGGACGGTCCGCGGTCACGGGCACGTCCGTCAGCCGGGTGGTCGCCGATGCCGTCTCTGCTGTCCGGGAAGGCCTGGGCACTGACCGTGTGGCCGTCTTGGAGCCAACGCCGGACGGCGGGGCGCTCGCGGTGACGACTGCGAACGGGTGGGCGGCGGACGAGTGTCTGGTCGCGGTCGACTCCGACTCCGCGGTCGCGCGCGCGTACCGCGACCAGGAGGCCACCGTCGCCGGCACGCTCGCAGTCGTCCCGCTCCGCGGGGACAGCGGCCCAGTCGGGGCCCTGGCGGCGCGCGGCCCGGAGCAGTTCACTCCCGACGACGTCATCTTCCTGCGCAGCGTGGCGAACCTTATCGCGGCCGCGATCGGGCGCGACCGCGCCGAAGAGCGCAGGCGCAGAAGCGAGGAAGCGCTCGGCTTCCTCGCCGAGGCCGGCCATCTGCTCTCCGAAAACCTCGACTACGACGTCACTCTGTCGACGCTCGCCGACCTCGTCGTTCCGCGCCTCGCCGACTGGTGCATCGTCGACCTCGCAGAGGACGACGGGACGATGCGCCGCGTCGCCGTCCGCGCCGCCGATCCGCGCAAGCAGCAGCTGCTCGACACGATCCATCGTGAGTACCCGCCCGTCGCCGGCTCCGGGCAGCCGGCCGCGCAAGCGCTCGCGAGCGGCGGCACGGTGCACTTCTCGGACTTCACGCCTGAATCGCTACGCGCGACGACGCTGGACGAGCGCCATTTCGAACTGATGAGCCAGCTCGACCCGCGATCGGCCATCGCGGTCGCACTCGTCGCGCAAGACCGGGTGTTCGGCGCGATCACGTTCGCGTGGTCGGAATCCGGCCGCCGGTACGAGGAGTCGGACACCATGCTCGCCGAGGAGCTTGGGCGGCGAGCCGCGGCTGCGATCGACAACGCGCGCCTCTTCCGGAGCGAGCTCGAAGCCCAGCGGCGCATTGCGTTCCTCGTCGAGGCGAGCGACGTGCTCGCGAGCTCGCTCGACTACGACGAGACGTTGACCGCGCTCGCACGGCTCGCGGTCCCCCGGCTCGGCGACTGGTGCGTCATCTACATCCTCAAGCCGGGCGGCATCATCGAGCGCGCCGCCGTCGAGCATGCGGGCGGGCGCCAGGAGTTCATCCGTTCTGTCCTCGAGGCCTATCCGATCCTCCCGGAAGCACGGGTCGGCGTGCCGGCGGTGATCCGGACGGGGCGCTCCGAGCTGGAAGCGGAGGCGTCGCCGATCTCCACGGCTTCGGACGTCGAGGCGCCGGCGGAGCTTGCGAACGCGCTCGGGGAGATCGCCGTGCACTCGACCATGTGTGTTCCGCTCATCGCGCGGCGGCGCACGATCGGCGCCATCCTGTTCGTCTCCGCGGAGTCGCGTCGCGTGTTCACCGAGGCCGACCTCCGGCTGGCCGAGGAGCTCGCGGCCCGCGCCGCCGTCGCCGTCGACAACTCCCGTCTCTTCAACGAGGCGGAGCAGCGCGCGGAGGCTGCGGAGGCGCTCGACTCGATCGCGGACGGCGTCTTCCTTGTCGACGCCGGCGGCACTGTCCGGCTCTGGAATGCGGCTGCGGAGACGATCACCGGCATCGCCGCGGTGGACATCCGCGGGCGCCCTGCATCCACGGTCTTCGACGGCTGGGACGAGATCGCCGCGCTGGCGGGCGCGACCCCGCACACGGTCCCCGCCACGATCCGGGGTCGCGAGCTGTGGCTCTCGATCTCGGGCGTTCCATCGTCGGACGGGACGGCGTATGCCTTCCGCGACGTCACCGCCGACCGGCAGCTCGACCGACTGAAGTCCGACTTCGTCGCCACCGTCTCCCACGAGCTGCGCACGCCGCTCGCCGCCGTGTACGGCGCGGCGGTGACACTGGCCGAGCGCGACTTCACCGGACGCGAGGACGTGCGGCGCGTGCTCGTAACGCAGATCGCAGAGCAGGCGGCGCGCCTGTCGGCGATCGTCGACGACATCCTGTTCGTCGGCAGGCTGGAGTCGGGCGGCCTTCGGCTCGAGCCCGCGGCCGTGGACGCCGTCGCCGTCGCGCGCGCGGCCGTGGAAGCTGCGCAATTGCGCGCGGGCGAGAGCGCCGACGTGGAGCTGCGCGCGGCGACCTCAAGCTCGACGATCGAGACGGACGCGGGGCGCCTGCGACAGGTGCTCGACAACCTGCTCGACAACGCGATCAAGTACTCGCCGGACGACGTCGCGATCGAGCTCCGCGTGGACGAGGACGACCGCTGGATGCGCTTCGCCGTCGCCGACCGCGGCGTCGGCATTCCCGCCGGCGAGCTGACGCGGATCTTCGAGAAGTTCTACCGTCTCGACCCGCACCAGACACGCGGCGTCAACGGCACCGGCCTCGGGCTCTATGTGTGCCGCGAGCTCGTCGAGCGGATGGACGGGCGCATCAGCGTCTCGTCCGTTCCCGGCCGCGGCTCGACCTTCCTCGTCGAGCTGCCTCGGCGCTGACTACTCGACGCCCATTCCGTCGATCTTCTCGGGCGTGATCTTCACGATCACGCGCCGCTCGCCCGGCTGGAGGTACGGGTACTCGTCCTGGCCGATGTATTTCTTCGCGAGCTTGTTGATGTGGTCGAGCGCGCCTTCCTCGGTGATCTCGGCGGTCCCGGTGACCGACACGTAGCCGGATTGCTGATCCTCGGCGGGGAGGACGACGACCGAGGCGCGCGGATCGCGCCGCAGGTGCCGTTCCTTCGCGCGGCCGATCGCCGTGTTGAAGAGGACGCTCTCGCCGTCGGTGTCGATCCAGACGGGCGTCGAATGCGGCGAGCCGTCCTTTCGCAACGTCGTCACGGTGCCCCAGTTGCGGCCGCGGAAGAGGTCGGCCTGCTTCTCGCTCAACTTCGCCATCTCGTCCCCCTATCCGGTCTTCTTGATGTGGAAGAACGCGTTGTAGATGTCGCGCGCGCACGGCGCTGCGGCCTCGGCGCCGAAGCCGCCATGTTCGATCATGCACACAACGAGCACCTCTGGGTGGCCGGCAGGGGCCCAGGACGCATACCAGGAGTGATCGTCGCGGCCCGGGCCGGACTCGGCTGTGCCCGTCTTGCCGGCGACCGGGACCGGGTAGTTCGCGAAGACGGCCGCCGATGTTCCGGCCGGGTTGTGCGCGGCGAGGTAGAGGCCCTGCCGGATCGCGTCCACGTCGACGAGCTTCAGCTTGCGCTGTGGCTTGAAGTGCAGCGGCTTCATCACTCCGTTCTTGATGACGGCGCTCGCCACGTGCGGCGTCACGACCGTGCCGCCGTTCGCGATCGCCGAGTACGCGACCGCGAGCTGCAGCGGGCTCACCTGCAACGCGCCCTGGCCGATGGCGAGGTTGATTGTCTGCCCCTCCGTCCAGGGGAAGCCGATGAGCTTCTCGAACGTCTTCCCCGGCGTTGGCAGGTAGCCGGGCGACGCGCCGGTGAGGTCGATCGGCGGCGTCGAGCCGAGCCCGAACTTGCGTGCCCACTCCTGAATGAGCGTGCCCTGCTTGCTCGGGTCGGACAGGTAGATCCTGTCGCCGAGCCGGTAGAACCACGTGTCGCACGACTGCTCGAGCGCCGTCGGCAGCGTCATGCTCGTGTACACGCCCGCCTCGACGTTGTGGAAGATGGTCCCGCCGAGGTCGAAGGAGCCGCTGCAGAGCATCGGCGTCGACGGCGTGATGATCCCCGCGGACAGTGCCGCCTCGGCGATGATGGGCTTGAACGTCGAGCCGGTCGGATAGACGCCCGCGATCGCCTTGTTCAACAGGAGGTTGCGCGGGTCGGTGTAGAGCTTCGCGTTGTACGACGGGTTGTTCGCGGCGGCGACCTGGTTGTACGTCGGCACGCTCGCAAGCGCGTAGATGCCGCCTGTCCACGGGTTGATGACGACAGCCGAGCCGCCGGTCGGGTGGTAGCCGAGCCCCTGCGAGAGATGCATACCGTCCTGCACTGCTGCGACGGCCGCACGCTGGATTCGCGCGTCGATGGTGAGCTTCAGCGTCGGCAGGGCCTTACCCTTCGGCACCTCGAGCGGGCCGGCGATGCGGCCGAGCGAGTCGACGCGCACGTGCGCGGGAACGAAGCCGGGATTCAGCAGTGAGTCGTACGTCGCTTCGACGCCCGTCTGCCCGACGAGCTCGCCGGCGCTCGCGTGCGCGTAGCGCTTCGTGCCGATCTCCGGCGGGCTGATCTCGCCCAGCAGCCCGAGGAACTCGCTGCCGAAGTTGCCCTGCGGATAGAGGCGTGCGGGAACGGCCCAGACCTTCAGTCCCGCATACGACGCGGGCCGCTCGTCGAGGTAGTACTGCAGCGCGGCGGTCGGACGCGGCAGCACGACCGCGGGCGCGAACGGCGAGCGCACGACCGAGCGCTCGATCCGCGTCACGAACGTCTGCACCGGCACGTGCGCGAGCTGCGAGAACTTGCGCAGCACGTCGACGCCGGCGACGGTCGGCTTCCAGCCGTGGGAGTCGAAGGCGCCCAGCGTTCCCGGGTCGGCGGCGACGACGATGTGGCCCGTCGTCGCTGCGAGCACTCGGCCCTTGTCGTCGACGATCGCGCCTCTCGAGCCGATCATGTTCACGGTGCGGAACGCCTGATGGGTCGCGAGCGTCTTGTAGGAAGGCCCGTGCAGGATCTGGATCGACCATGCGCGCAGCACGAGCAGGGAGATGGCGATCCCGACGACGACGGCGAGGCCCCCGACGCGGACGTAGAAGCCGGGGCTGCGGAAGTACGGCGCGTCGGCGCGCGAATAGGGCTGGACGCGGCGTCCGGCCGGCAGGCTGCGTGGGAGCGTTATCCGGCGGCGAGGATCAGAAGACGAAATTCTCAAAGCTGCGGCACCCGCAGTGTAGGCGCTCTATTCCTCTGCGAGCTCGTCCGCCAGAAGCGCTAGCGCAAGGCTTCTCCAGGCGAGATCCGGCTCGGCGAGGAGGAGGTCGAGGGCCTCCGTCACGATCGGGAGGCCGTCCGCCTCTTCGGCGAGCCCCGCCAGCGCCTCGGCCAGTACGAGGCGGCGCTCAGGCGTGTCCAGCTCGGTGGCGAGCCGCTCGGCGGCGACGGAGTCGTGGTCGAGCTCGCGGTGCGGGTCGCCACCGGCGGCGAGCACGAACATCGCGCGTCGGCGGGCGGCGTTCAGGTCGCTCTCGTCGATGCCGAGGTCGCCGGCGACGAGCCAGACGAGCACGACGAGCAGCTCGGCCGACCGCGCCTCGAGCCCCGAGCCGTCGAGCTCCGTCAGCCGGGATCGCGGCACTCGCCCGTCTCGCCTTCGCAGCATCCAGCCTTATATCGACAAATCGGGCACTGCCACGTCGATTGGCGCCACTCCATCTCGGCGTTGCAGCGCGGGCAGAGCTCAGTCGACGTAGTACTCGTCTGCGATTGCAAGGGCATCGTCGAGTATGGCAATGCCCTCGGCCAGCTCTTCATGCGTGATCGTCAGCGGCGGGCAGACCATGACCACGTTCCAGTGTGTCATGAGGTAGAGGCCGCGCTCGAGCGCCGCCTTCGCCAGCCGTGCGACGGGCGCCGCGTCTTCGCCGGTGCCGTTGAAGGGGACGAGCGGCTCGCGCGTCGCGCGCGACTTCACGAGCTCGAGGCCCCAGAAGCAGCCAATGCCGCGCACCTCGCCGATGGACGGATGCTTGGTCGCGAGCCCTTCGAGCGCTTCGCGGAACGCCGGTCCCATCTCCGCCGCATGCTCGACGATGCCTTCTTCGCGGAACGCCTCGATGGAGGCGACGCCGACCGCGCACGCGAGCGGATGGCCGCTGTACGTGAGGCCGCCGGCGAAGAACTTGTCCTGAATCCATGCCGCGATCGGCTCGCGCACCGACATCGCGCCGAGCGGGACGTAACCGGAGTTGATCCCCTTCGCCATCGTGAGGATGTCGGGGACGACGTCCCAGTTGTCGACCGCGAACCACTTGCCGGTGCGGCCGAAGCCGGCCATCACCTCGTCGGCGATGAGCAGGATCCCGTGCCGGTCGCAGACCGCGCGGATCGACTGGAGGTAGCCGTCCGGCGGGACGATGATCCCGTTCGTCCCCGTGACGGTCTCGAGGATGACCGCGGCGACCGTGTGCGCCCCCTCGTACTGGAGGATCTCCTCGAGGTGCGGCGCGCCCGTGCACACCGGGCACGGATCGGGATGGCCGGCCGGGCAGCGATACGTGTACGGGTCGAACATGCGCAC
>Ga0208219_1000435_pt1 | contig 14944 bp, 7 predicted proteins | sample NGESurshal072012_7_FD_184469 | JGI IMG/M metagenome (GOLD analysis project Ga0208219, IMG submission 184469) | Arctic peat soil microbial communities from Barrow, Alaska - NGEE Surface sample 53-2 shallow-072012 (SPAdes) | ecosystem: Environmental > Terrestrial > Soil > Wetlands > Peat ...
GATCCTCCGCACCGTCCTGGTGTACGCGCTCATCGCCGTGCTGTTCCGGCTGACCGGCAAGCGCGGGCTGTCCAACATGAGCACGTTCGACTTCGTGGTGATCTTCCTGCTGTCCAACGTGGTGCAGAACGCGATCATCGGCAACGACACCTCGGTGACGGGCGCGGTCGTCGGCGCCGTGACGCTGGTGGCGGTCAACGCGGCCGTGAACCGGGTGGTGGCCAGCAACACCACCGCGGCGCGGATCTTCGACGGCAAGCCGACCACGGTGATCCATAACGGGCACATGATCCAGCGTGCCCTGGTCCACCTGGGCCTGCGGCGCAGCGAGGTCGACCACGCGGTGCGCGTGCAGAACGGGGACGGTGTCAGTGACGTCAAGGAGGGAGTCCTCGAGCCGGGCGGGCAGCTCGTGCTCAGCCTCAAGCCCTCCGAGCAGGGCGCGACCAAGGGCGACGTGGCCGCGCTGCTCGACCAGCTCAGCCGGATCGAGGGCCTGCTCGGCGCGGCGTCGTGATGCCGGGCCCGGGTGGTCCGGTGGCCCGGGTGGTCCGGTGGCCCGGGTGGTCCGGTGGGCCGGGTGGGCCGGGCGGGCGGCGGGTCAGGAATGGGGGCCGGCGCTGGTATAGGTGCGGCGGAACTGGCTGTCGGTGACCGGCCAGCGTTCGCCGCGGCTGCCTTCCACCACCCAGTCCCCGGGCTGGGCCACCGCCCGGCCCTCCATCGTCCGCAGTACCAGCGTCTCGCTCACCTGCCAGGCGAGGAAGGTGCCGGTACGCCGCCAGAAGTCACCGCCCAGCGGCGCGTGGCTGTCGCGGAAGACCACATCCCGGACGGTCCGCTCGTCGCCGGCGTCGTCGACCACCCGCCAGTCCCCGGCGTTGCCGTGCAGTTCGTCTCCGGACCGGCGCGTCCATGGCCGGCGGGCGTGCAGCCGCCTGGCCCGCACGGTGCCGATGCGGCGGAACTCGGCCGCCCCGGGAGGGCCGCCCAGCGGCACGATCGGCATGAAGCCCACGTCCTCCAGCTGGGCAAGCTGTGAACGCAAGTAGCCGATGGCCTGGCTGCGCTCGGCCGGAGGGAGATCCGCCCACGGGACCACGCGGCTGTTCACGAGCGGATTCCGGTCCGGTCGGCGTCCCTCCGGTCGGCGTCCCTCCGGTCGGCGGCCATCCGGATGGGGGCCGACCGGATGAGGCCCGGGTGACCATCCGGCCCCGGCCCGCCGCCGGTACCAGCGGATGTGCTCGCTGCGCGCGACCGCTTCCAGGTCGTGCTCGCTGAGCTCGATGAAGCTGCCCGGCGCGACCGCGCGGCCGGGAACCCAGCGCCGGCCGCGGGTCACCACCGCGGTCATGATGCTGCGGATCTGCAGGATGTTGTCCTGGCGGAGGAAGTCGTCCAGGCTCTCCCAGGGCCGGCTGGTCAGCGTCCTCGGGTTCCCGGGCACCGGCGGATGGCTGAGGCGGTAACACTCGTGCCAGTGGCGCGCCACCCTGGTCCAGGTGTCCTCGGGCACCGCCCCGTCCACCAGCAGCGCCCGCTGGAAGGGGTGCAGGAGGTCGAAGATCGCGCCGGTCGTGCCCGCGCCCTCGGAGGTCTGCACGAAGACGGGGATACCTGGATGAAGCCGGGCCACCCGCCCGGCCTCATGCATGCCGCGCTCGCTCAGGGCATCCGCCACGACCACAGTGGTCTCGGCCGCGGCCGCGGGCGGCATCGAGTCCAGCATGGCCAGCAGCCCGTCCATCCAGGGACGCGGCTCAGCCCGCACATCGCACAGCGCGCGGACCACGGACGGCGGGGACGTTGCGAGGTACTCACGGCGCAGGTCTTCGGCACGCCGGTCGAGCAGCAGGACGTGCTGCACCGGGAGGGGGGCGTGCGGTGGCTGGCCGGCTGGGTCCGGGGCGGGGGACACCGGGCCCGGATGGCCGTTACTGCTTGTCCCCCTATTGCTGGTACCGCTATTGCTGGTGCCGACGGGGATCCCCGCGCCATTTGAACTGCTGGCCGCGTCGGTGAGTTCCTGTCGCTCCCAGGCCCGCCGGGCCAGTTCGCGGAGGATGGCCAGGGCCAGGGTGCTGTCCCCGCAGAGCAACAACTGCCGGGCCCGGGTGCGGAAGACCTGGTCGAGCAGGCCCGAGGCGGTCGATTCGTGGGCGCTGAGGGCGTCCTCGAACCAGCGGCTGGACCGGCCCATGTGCCAGCCCCGCCAGTGATCGGCGTGCCGTGGATCGTCGATGCGGGCGACCAGATGGGGCTGGCGGTCGGGATCGGGCTGATAGCGCCGCAGGATGGTCTTGGCGGCGGCCAGGACCGCCTCGTTGTCCGCCACGTCGCCCCGCAGGGCATACAACCGCCGTAGCGCGCAGCCCCGTCCGCCCGCGATGACCGGCAGCAGCACCCGCGGGGACGACGGCTGCCCGATCATGACGCGGGCCCCGGTCGCGCGGGCCTCCGCCAGCAGCGGATGGCTGGCGTCGGGCTCGATCACGACGATGCTTCCGGGCCGGAAGGTCTGCGCCAGCCGCTGTAGCAGCGGGATCGTCATGTCATCCAGCCCCGTGACGATCGTCGCATCCCGGACCCAGCGGGCCCGCAACCGGTCCACCGGCTGGCGCCACAGAACCACCGCCACGGTCAGCGCACCGATCAGCGTCGCACCCAGGGAGACAGGGCCGCCGAGCTGGTAGGCCAGCGACGGCGGCAGGGCGCAGGCCCCGATGGGAAAGGACGGCGGGTTGCCCACGTACAGGTCGAGCACCCAGCCGGCCACGGCGCTCGGCGTCTGGCCGCGGTCGCACGGCATCAGCGAGGCGGTGGTCAGCACCCCGCCGATCAGCACCATGGCCACCACCGTGGTGATCCCGATCACCTGCTGCTGGAGCCGGCGCGGGTACCAGTAGCACAGCAGGGCGGCCAGCCACAGCGCCGCGAAGACGAGCGGGAGAGAGATGTTCCCGGGGCGGAGCCAGACCCGCCACCAGACCTGGGTCTGATAGAGCCAGGGCCGGTGACCGGCGGATACCCACGCTCCCCAGGCGAGGTATCCCGTCACAACACTGCCCAGGAGGGCCGGCATCACCCATGCGGCCCGTCGAGTCACACGGGCCCCGGCCAGCCGGGCTCTGATCCCAGCGTCCCCATCCACCGTCGTGATACCAGCGATGCGTACTTTGTGCCTGAAGCGGCTGGAGCCGCCTTAACGGTCACCGTGTCACAGAACGGCGCGGCCGCCTAGCCCCGTCTCTCGGTCAGTGACAGACGCGCAAGCCGCAAGGGCCGCAGGCCCCCCCGCGGTCTGCTCAAGTGCCGCAGTCATATATAGACCGGCTGCAGGCCAGGTAGTTACTCTCAGTGATAGGCTGAAAATGAGGAAACCATGGCAACCAAACCGTTCTTCGGGGCCATCACTGTTCCCCCCACATCAATCGCAGACCTTTATCCCAGAATCTTTGGCCCGGAACGCACGACTGCTCGCCGACGCGGCTGGTTCGACGGGTGGTCAATTTCACCAGCGCGGTTACGGGCTGGCCGATGTGGGAGACCGCGGTGGGTGCTGACCTGGGGTCCTGGCCTACTTCACCATTGGAACGTCGCCATGGTTATCGGCAGGTGTAGCCGCGGTGGTCGGAGGCGGGTGTCGGGGAACACCTACACGTACTTCCGGACGCGTCGAGTGGAGCCTAGGAGCGGTCGTGCGAAGCAGCCACCTTCCGGTGGCCGGAAACGATCCTCCAGGTTCGCGTGCACTCTGAGGAGCAACGGGCGGCAGCGAAGGCGACCACGGCCATGACCCCCGTCAGGGTCGCCCACCGTCCGCCGGGACACGAGCAGCAGGCAGGTCGGCTTCTTCGCAACCCTGCGGGCCAGCCATTCCCGCAGGTCGCGCTCTGGATCAATTGCCTCTGGCGCCGATCGCGCAAATTAAGTCACACACGTCAGGCGTTTGACTCGCGGTGCCGGCGCGCTTGCCTTACTGTTAGCCCGGTGAGCGCCGGGGTCACCGGCGCTCACCCGGCCCGTGCCTGGGGGCAAGTCAAATCTATGTCTGACTACGCCCCCACCCGTAGGCAAGCTGATTACACTCGGTGTTAGTCTGGGGCCTGTTCGGTTACAGCTTGTGTAGGACAAAACGGACCAAACTTAGCAAACTAGACATGTTGGCTAAGGGTACAGAGCCCCAGAGGGCCTAGATGGGTTGGCGTGCTATGCAGACCACTGACAGCATAAGAGTGGACGTTCCGTCCAAGTTGGCCGATCTCCGCCCCGTGGCGTTCAAGGAACTGCCAGGTATGGCATCGGTAACTCTGGATAAGGCGGTGCAGCGGGTCCTGCCGGGGGCCAGTCCAGCCCAGAGCGGTGGAGCATTCTTTAATTCGTCCGTGTGAACCGGAAGGCCTGAAGTGGACAGGCCCCTTGTGTCGCTGAGCCAGATCGTTCTGAAGGTGCACAGCCGGTGCGACCTGGCGTGTGACCACTGCTATGTCTACGAGGCCGCCGACCAGAGCTGGCGGTCCCGGCCCGGGACCCTCTCTGACGAGGTGATCGCGCAGACGGCTCAGCGCATCGCCGAACACGCCTCTTCGCACGGACTCCCTGCGGTGCAGGTCATTTTGCACGGCGGGGAGCCTTTGCTGGCTGGGCGCGCGCGACTCCGGCGATTGATAACCGCCCTCCACTCGGCCTTGCGTGGCGTCTGTGATCTCGACCTCAGGATCCACACTAACGGCGTCCTGCTCAACGACGACTTTTGCGAGCTTTTCGCCGAGCATGGTGTCCGAGTGGGGATATCCATCGACGGCGACAAGTCCGCGAATGACCGTCATCGGCGATACGCGGATGGGCGCAGCAGCTTCGATAAAGTAGTCCGGGCTATCAGGCTGCTCTCTACCGACCGTTTCCGGGATCTGTATGCCGGCTTGCTCTGTACAATCGATACCGCTAATGACCCCCTGGTAGTCTATGAGTCATTAAGAGATTTGCAGCCGCCTCGTATTGACTTCCTCCTCCCGCACGCCACCTGGGATAGTCCACCATTCCGTACCCGGGCCACGAAAGCTGAATATGCTGATTGGCTGGCTATAATCTTTGACCGCTGGCTTGCGGAAGGCCGGCCGATTCAAATCCGGACCTTTGATTCGATTATCTCAACGTTGCATGGCGGCGAGAATCTTACTGAGGCTCTTGGACTCGGGCCCGTGGGTCTTGCGGTCATTGAGACCGATGGAACCTATGAGCAAGTTGATTCGCTGAAGGTAGCATTCGACGGTGCTCCGGAAACCGGGATGAATGTCTTTGACCATTCCCTTGACCTTGTGGGTCAGCATCCTGGTGTGATCGCCCGTCAGCAAGGGATAGCCGGGCTATGCCAGACGTGCCAGGAGTGCCCGGTGGTTGGTAGCTGCGGCGGGGGTCTGTACAGCCACAGGTACCGGAAGGGCAGCGGGTTCGCAAACCCATCTGTCTACTGCGCAGATCTGCTTGCGCTGATCTCACACGTCAGCAGCCACCTGCCGGCCGAGACCACCGCCGCCCCAGGCAGACCGACCCATGTCATCCAGCGTCAGGACTTCCAGGCTCTGGCGTCGGGTCTGGGTGGGGCCACAGCGATCACGTCCCTCATGGAGGCAGAACGCAGCCTGCTTCGCGGCTTGATGGGCGCCGTCTACCAGTCCGCGCTTTCGGCGCCGAGCGTGGTCGCCACGGTCCGCACGGAACTTCAGGTCGCCTGGTCAGTGCTGTCCACCTTGGACCTCGAGCAGCCCGAAGCCCTGGACATCACGCTGGCCCATCCGTACCTCCGGGCTTGGGCCGTGCGCTGCTTGGAGCAACTGCGGCTGGACGTGCCCTCGAGGGGCGCCGCGGAGGAGTTCTGCGGCCCACGTGATCTGAGTGCAGATCTCGGCCATCTGTCGGCGATCGCCGCCGCGGGCGCGATCCGCAGCAGGATGGGAACGTGTCTCACGGTCCCGGTCGTGAACAGCGCCGTCCATCTCCCGACGCTGGGGCGGCTGAAACTTGGTTCCGACGAAGGGGCGTGGGCGACCAGACACGAGCCGGAAAAGGCACGTGTGAGTGTCATCACCAATGCCGCCATCATCCGGGTCGGGGACTCCTGTTGGACGCTGGACCTGCCTGGTCTAGTGGCGGGCGAGTCGTGTGCCACCGCCGTCCCAGGGAACACCCGCTGCGGCGAATGGCAAGCGGTGCGCATGCTCCGGGGGTCGGGCTTCTGCGTGGCTCTCGAGGACACCGATCCCTACCGTGATTGTCACCAATGGCGCCCTGCTCCCCGCCTGACCGACGACGAAGTTGCGCTATGGCAGCGCGAGTTGCAGGCGGCATGGCAGGAGATCGAGCGGGAGCACGCCGAGTACGCCCCAGCGTTGGCTGCTGGGCTGACGGCACTAACCCCTTTGGCCGCCCCGCCCGACGGACGCGACGTGAGCGCGGCTAGCCGGAACGCGTTCGGGGCCGTCGCCATCGCCCGGCCTGCTGATCCAGCGGGCCTGGCGCGACTGCTCATGCTCGACTTCCAGCGTGTGAAGCTGGGAGCACTTTTTGATCTTTATGACCTCTACGACCCAGCCGACGATCGTCTCTTCCACGCGCCGTGGGGAGAGGGCAAGCAGCAGGTGGAGGGACTGCTGCAGAGCACCTATGCCTACCTGGCAGTCACTCAGTTCTGGCGTGCGCGCCAGCAGTTCTCGGACGGCCCGGCCGCTGAAAGCGCTGGTCAGCATTTCCTCCGGTGGCGATCAGATGCCGCCAAGGCCGTGGAGACCTTGCTCGACTCGGGTGCGCTCACGCCGCTTGGGACGTCGTTCGTCCGGCAGATGCGGCATTCAGTGGAGGTTTAGCAGTCTGCTATGACCTGCGGTTCCCCGGCCTGCGGCCGGGCGGGGGACGACGGTCCCCGACGGAGCAGCCCGCGGCCCTTCCGCCGTTCGCCCGGGCCTTGCCGACGGCGGGGACAGTACCCTCTGGTAACCAGCGGAAATCTCCTATATCATCATTTCGCCTGGGCGCTTTGGAGTGGCGAATGATTTGTGGTCTCACTAGGGGGACTGGTGAGGCTGGCGTGATAGGGGGATAAAGCGCCGATGGCTTCAGGGCGAGACGACAGGCCGTACTTCTTCCTCAGCTATGCGCGGACACCTAAACGGGATCCAACCGATCGCGATGATCCGGACCGCTGGGTTTACAAGCTCTATAAGGACCTGTGCGCCGAAATATTACAGATGACCGACGCCCGGCCGGAAGAGGCCGGATTCATGGACCGCGAAAATCAGATCGGTGCTCAATGGTCACCGGAACTGACGTCGGCGCTGGCCAGATGCCGGGTGTTCGTCCCGCTTTACTCACGGCGGTATTTCGAGAGCGACAACTGCGGGCGGGAATGGTTCGCGTTCGCTCGCCGGGAAATCACCCATCGGGCCCGCGGGCGCCAGGTGGTGGACGCCATTGTCCCGGCCCTGTGGACGAGGCTCCCCCGGGAAAGACTGCCGTACGTTGCGCAGTCCGTGCAGTTTGACCATAAGTTCCTCGGTGAGCGCTACTGCACCGAGGGCTTCTACGGGATCATGAAACTGCATAATTACCGGACCGACTACCAGCGCGCGGTGCACAGGCTGGCTGAGCGGATCATCGCCATCGGCGACGAGAGCGTCCCCTTTGCTGAAGAGGTGGTATCCCACCCTGGCACGCGATCGGACTTTGATTCACTGCCCAGTGCTTTCGGGCCGGCCAGTGCACGGCGCACCGCGGACGGCGGGCTCCAGATCGCGATTCTGGCCCACGACACCTCTACCCTCCCGCCCGGCCGGACACCTGATTACTACGGGGCCACGCCGCATACCTGGAGCCCGTACCGGCCGGAATACCCTCAGCCGCTAGCCGACTATGCGCAGGAACTGGCTAAGAAGTGCCTGGACTGCAAACCGCTAGTGGGAGCCTTCGACGACGACGTCACCAGCTGGACGAGCGCCGAGCGCCCGGTGCCGCCCAGCCTGTGCCTGGTGGATCCCTGGGTGAGCCTGTCGGCCAAGCACCAGGAACAGCTCAATCGCCTCAACCAGGTGGAAGAACCCTGGGTCAGCGTGCTGGTGCCCTGGAACAGCCAGGATACGGCTGCGCATGAAGCACGCGACGAGCTCCGCGCGAGTCTGCAACAGCATCTGGGACGCAAACTCGCCGGTGTCCCGCGTCGTTGCCAGATGGCCGCGAACGGAATCCCCACCCTGCAGGACTTTGGCCACCTCCTGCCCGAGATGACGATGATCATGCTGAAGAGATTCCGCAAGGAAGTGACCGCCCATCCACCCGCAGGTCCCGTCATCGAGCGCCCGCGGCTGAGGAGAGCCGACCCTAACGATCCTGGAGATGCCCGATGAGTGAGACCAGCCAGGGCCAGATCATCACGTTCTACTCTTACAAAGGCGGCACGGGCCGGACGATGGCGCTGGCCAACGTGGCCTGGATACTGGCCACCAACGGAAAGCGGGTGCTGTCCGTCGACTGGGATCTGGAATCACCGGGGCTGCACAAGTTCTTTCATCCGTTCCTGGACGAATCGACGGTCAGTGCCACCCCCGGCGTGATCGAGATCATCAATGATTACGCGTCGGCGGCGGTTGATCCGGAGCCGCGCAGCGATGACTGGCATCTGGAACTCGCCCGTGTAGAGCGGCACGCGGTTTCACTCGACTGGGCCTTCCCGGATGGCGGCAAGCTGGACTTCCTCTCGGCCGGGCGCCAGAACCGTGACTACTCTGCCGCGGTCTGCTCACTCGACTGGGACAACTTCTACGACCGGCTCGGCGGCGGACGCTTTTTCCGGGCCATGCGCGACGACATGAAGCAGAAATACGACTACGTGCTGATCGACAGCCGCACCGGGCTGAGCGACGTGGCTGACATCTGCACGATTGAGCTGCCCGACGTCTTAACCATCTGCTTCACCCTCAGCGATCAGAGCATCGAGGGTGCCGCTGACGTGGCCCGTCAGATCAGCGGGCGATATCGGGACCGCAATATCCGGGTGCTGCCCGTGCCCATGCGGATCGAGGACGGCGAGAAGGAGAAACTGGACGTCGGCCGGGCCCTGGCCCGGATGAAGTTCGAGGGGTTCCCGGCCGGGATGACCCCGGAGACCTCGGCGCTGTACTGGGCCTCGGTAGAGGTCCCGTACAAGCCGTTCTATGCCTTCGAGGAAACCCTCGCCACGTTCGGGGACGATCCCGGTTCACCGGCCTCTCTGCTTTCGTCTTTCGAGCGGATCACCGACGCCGTCACCGCCGGCCAGGTGAGCAGCATGCGGCCAATTGCCGAGGATCTCCGGCTGCAGTACAAGGACGCCTTCTCCCGGCGGCAGCCCGCGTCCTCCACGCAGGTCTACCTGAGCTACGTGCCCGAGGACCGGATGTGGGCCGACTGGATCGAGGCCATCCTGACCCGGGCCGGCTTCCGCGTGCTGCCGCGCAGTACCGTGCTGACGGCCGGCGGTGGCGACGATGCCGCCCGCGGCAGCATCCAGGCCGAACGCGAGCTCCAGCTGGCGCCCCGCGCCATCGCCGTGCTTTCCTCCGCCTACCTGCATTCGCCCGACGCCAGGTCCCTCTGGAAGACGCTGTCGTCAGCTGATGCCGCCGACACACACCGCCAGCTGATCCCCGTCCGGATCAGCGAGATCCGGATAACCGAGCCGTTCAACGAACACCCGGTCGTAGACCTGGCCCGGATGGACGCGGCCCAGGCGACCGCGAAGCTGCTCTGGGCCCTGGACCGCCCCGCACAGCCTGCAGGGAGATCCGGCACCCAGGCCGAGGAGCCCAGATTCCCGGGGACGATTCCGCCGGTCTGGAACGTGCCCGCCCGGAACGCCGACTTCACCGGCCGCGGGGCGACCCTGGAGCTGCTGCGCGACAAGCTGGCCGGGGGCGGGCGGGCGGTCGTGGTCGCCCAGGCCCTGTACGGGCTGGGCGGGGTGGGCAAGACCCAGCTCGCGCTGGAGTATGCCCACCGCTTCATGGCCGACTACGACCTGATCTGGTGGGTGCCCTCGGAACGGGCTGAGGAGACCAGCGGGGCCCTCGCGGACCTGGCCCGCAAGATGGGCTTGAGGGTCAGCGACAACGTGGCGGAAGCGGCCGAGGCGGCGCTGGAGGAGCTGCGCCGTGACACCACCCCGCACTGGCTGCTCATCTTTGACAATGCTGACGATCCCAAGCAGCTCGAGCCCTACCTGCCCACTGGATCGGGGCACGTCCTCATCACTTCCCGGAACCAGGCCTGGACGCACTCCGCCGAGCCGCTGGAGGTAGACGTCTTCACCAGGGACGAGAGCGTTGGGCACCTGCTTCGCCATGTGCCCGAGCTGGACCTGGCGGACGCCACGAGAGTGGCCGACGCGCTGGGCCACCTGCCGTTGGCGGTCGAGCAGGCCAGCGCCTGGCTGGAGCAGACCGGAATGCCGGCGCGGGTGTACGTCGAGCAGCTGGCGACTCAGTCGACCCGGATCCTGGCGCTGAACCAGCCGCCGGACTACCCGATGCCGGTCGTCGCGACCTGGAACCTGTCCTTCGACCGGTTGAAGCAGCGGTCGCCCGCGGCTGTACGGCTGCTTCAGCTGTGCGCGTTCTTCTCGCCCGGGCCCATCTCCATGGACCTGCTCTACAGCGACGAGATGAACGAGTCGCTCCTACCGTTCGACGAGACGCTGAGTGAGAAGCTCATGCTCGGCCGGGTCATTCGCGACATCAGCCGGTTCGCGCTCATCAAGGTGGATCAGGGCAGCAATTCGCTGCAGATCCACCGGCTCGTGCAGGCGGTGATCCGCTCACAGATGTCCGATGAGGAGCAAGTCGAGGCGCGGCACGAGGTACACAAGATCCTGGTCGGGGCCCGGCCCCGCCAGGGTGAGACCGATGATCCGGCCAACTGGTCGACCTACGACATCATCTGGCCGCATCTGGGGCCGTCCGTGGCCGAGGAGTGCGACGACGCGCGGACCCGCCAGTTGCTCATCGACTGGGTCCGCTACCAATGGAAACACGGTGAGTTCGAATCCGGCCTGGCGCTTGCGAGGCGGCTGGAGAACCTCTGGTCTCACCAACTCGGGCCAGATCACCAGCAGACACTTCATCTCCAATTCCAGATCGCCAATATCCTGCGCTCCCAGGGCCGGTTCAGCGAGGCCCGGGACCTTGACACGTTTGTCCTGGAGCGCCAGCGTGCCGTGCTCGGAGCAGACCATCCGCATTCCCTGATGACGGCTAACGGCCTCGGGGCCGACCTGCGTGCGCTAGGTGAGTTCCAGCAGGCGCTCGCCTCCGACCGGGAAACCTACGAGAGTTTCAAAGAGCAGTTCGGCGAGGACTACCCGCGGACCCTGATGGCTGCGCACAACTTGGCCAGCTCGCTCCGCCTGATGGGCGACTGCTTCGCTGCGCGCGCCCTCGACGAGGAGACGCTCGACCGCCGGCGCCAGGTACTGGGGCGGGAACATCCCTACACCCTCTACTCCGCATCGGATCTGGCGCATGACCTAAGGGCCGTAGGCGCGTTCCGGGAATCAGTGGATCTGCTCCGCGATACCTGGGAGAACTACCGGGAAGTGCTGGGGGACGAGATGCTGGATACCCTGCGCACCGCAGCTAGCCTGGCCGTGTCGCTGCGCAAGGCGGGCGAGCAGTCAGAGGCCATGACGCTGGCGCAGGACACCTACGAGCGCTACAAGCGCCGCTACGGCAGCGACTCACCTGACGCGCAATCCTGCGCGCTGAACCTCGCCTGCGATTACGCGGCGGTGGATGATATGCCGCGAGCGCTGGACCTGGTGACGGGCGTGAAAGCCGCGCACCAGGCCAGCCTGGGTGACGATCATCCCAATACCCTGGTCGCCGCCAACAACCTGGCCTGCTACCTACGGTGCCTGGGGCGGGTGCCGGAGGCGCTCGCGCTGGCCGGCGACACGCTGGCCCGGATGCGGCGCAAGCTGGGCGAGCATCACCCGCTGGCTTTGTCCTGCGCGGTGAACCTGGCCAACTGCCATGGAGACTCGGGCGATCCCGGATCAGCCGGGGCCCTGGAGCGCCCGGCCATCGCGCTCCTGCGGGAAACGCTGGGCACCCATCACCCCGACACGCTGGTCTGCGAGGCCAACCTGGCTATATCACTGCGCCAGGAGGGACAGGCGCAGGACGCGGAGGAGCTCCGGGCGCGCGTCCTCGCCGATTTCACCCGGGTCCTCGGGGCAAGCCACCCGGACTTGGCGCAATTGCACAAGTGGCAGCGCATCAACCGTGACCTGGAACCGCAGCAGATCTGATCCCTATCCGGCGCCCTCTGATCTCGCGTGTCCCACTAAACCGTGATCAACAGGCCGCCGGTGATTGAGGGTGTGCTCATCCGGGCGCCCCGCGGACAGCCACCGGAGGATGTCCGGCAGCACGTCCAGCGCGCCGAAGTGGGCCGCTCCGGCCTGCACGACCACCGCGGCGCCGGGGATCCGGTCGGCCAGCCACCGGGCGTGGCTGGCCGGGGAGAAGACGTCGCTGTCTCCATGCCACAGCAGGACGGGCACCGTGACGGAAGCTGGGTCAAACCCCCAGGGCGAGCAGAACGCGAGCGCATCGTCGATCCAGCCGTAGTCCGAGGTCCGCAGCGCCTCGGCGTAGGTCTCAATGAGCATCGACTGGATGCCCCGGTCCGCCACCACCCGCCGGTCGGGATCAGGCAGTTCGGCCTGGAGCTTGGTGATCAGGCTGGCCGGGTTGGCCCGGACCGCGTCCGCCACCACCTTGGTGTGCGCGACTATGTCCTCGTAGCCGTTCGCCGCCGCAGTGAACTCGATGACGTTGGATTGGGCCATCCCGTCGAACCAGTCGAGCCCGTCAGCCCCGTGGGGGGCGAGTCCGACCAGGACGGCGGCCTTGGTGACACGCTCGGGCAGCAGGGCTGCGCAGGCGAGCGCATGGGGGCCGCCTCCCGACCGGCCGACCACCGAAAACCGTTCCAGGCCGTAGGCGTCCGCGATGGCCAGCACATCCGCGGCCGCGTCCGCGACCCGCCGTCCGGCCAGCCGGTCGGACCCCCCGTAACCTGGCCGGTCAAAGGAGATGAGCCGGACACCTAGCCGGTGCAGGACGGCGGACCGGGGGTGCGGGCCTAAACGGCTTCCCGGTGTTCCGTGGAGAATAAATACGGGTCTCCCATCGGGATCACCACTTGACTGGGTGGACAGTCGTCTGTCGTCGGCCGTTCGCACCGTGTGCTTCAAGATTGTCCCTTGCCGCGTCCGCGCCGCCGCCCTCACTCCGATGGCGGCATCGCCTCCAGCATGCCGCCGCCGGGCCGGCAACGGAAGGGAGGCAGGCCGCGGGCCACCACCGGCCAGCCCGCGGCGCTGCCCGCCGGGCCGTCACCCGGGCCATTACCCTGCCCATCCTGGTAAAGACAACCGGCGCCGCCGCTGACAGAGTTGAAGCCATGAGCGACTCGGTGAGTTTCCGCGCCCCCGGGGTCATAGACCGGGACCGCGGCCACGCCCTGTTCGGCCAGACCATGGGGTACGTCGCGGTCACCGCCGGTTTCTTCGCGCTGGGCTCCTACCTCGGCCGCACCCTGTCCGGGGGCTGGGCCATCGCCTGGTTCATCATCGCCTTCGCCTGCCTGATCAGCATGAACTTCACCGTGCGGCGGTCTGGCACGCTGACCACGGTGCTGCTGCTGGCCGTGGGCCTGTGCCTGGGGCTGGCCCTGGCGCCGGCGCTGGTCTACTACGCGAGCACGAATCCCCAGGCGCTCTGGCAGGCGGGCGGGGCGACCGCGCTGTTCATCGCCGCGTTCGGGGCGGCCGGCTATGCGACCCGGCGGGATTTGTCCGGGCTGGCGCGGGTGAGCTTCTGGGCGCTCGTCGCGCTCATCCTGTTCGGCATCGTGCTGATCTTCGTGCGCATCCCGCACGGTGAGCTGATCTACTCGGTGATCGGACTGGTGGTCTTCGCCGGGCTGACCATGGTGGACTTCCAGCGGCTGCGGCGCTCCTCGGACCTGGTCTCCGCGCCGCTGCTGGCCGCGTCGATCTTCCTGGACGCGCTCAACGTGTTCCTGTTCTTCCTGCGGATCTTCTCCCGGGGCGACTGAGCCATTGACGCCAATACGGCCGGCCGCATCCTGTTAACTTCTCATCACGTTATTGAAGGTTGAATTCAGAAAATTTAAGATCGGGTTAAGGAGCGGCTGCCAATGGCCGCCCCAAGCGAGAGGTGACCCCACCATGCGCCATCCTCGTCCTGGTCTGCTGGCCCGCTTCTTAATGGTAGGAGTGCCAGCGTTCGGCCTGCTGGTGGCCTTAGGCCCCGCCGCAGGCGCGAGCACAGCCGCCCGTGTGAGCACGGCTGCGCGTACGAGCGCGACCGCCGCGTCCCCCAGTGCCCGCGCCGCCGCGGTGGCCCGGCAGAGCCTGAGACACCTGTCCATCGGCCAGCACGCCGCCGACCACCGGGTCTCCGGGCCATCGCTCCGGATCAAGGGATTGACCCAGGTCCAGAGCACGAACTGGTCCGGGTACGCCGACACCGGCAGCGGCTTCTCCACCGTCACCGGCAGCTGGACGGAGCCCTCGGTCAGCTGTACCTCGACGACTTCCCTCGCGGCCTTCTGGGTCGGCATCGACGGCTACAGCAGCAGTTCGGTGGAACAGGACGGGACCCTCGCCGAGTGCTACGGCGGCACCGCGTACTACTACACGTGGTGGGAAATGTATCCGACCAACTCCATTCAGGTCGTCGGCTCGACGCTCCATGCGGGCGACAGCATCACGTCCTCCGTGGTCCGCAGCGGCACCAGCTACACGCTGAAGGTGACCGATTCAAGTCGCTCCGCGGATAGTTTTTCCACCACCCAGACCTGCTCAGGGTGCGCCAATTCCAGCGCC
>Ga0208219_1000437_pt1 | contig 14930 bp, 10 predicted proteins | sample NGESurshal072012_7_FD_184469 | JGI IMG/M metagenome (GOLD analysis project Ga0208219, IMG submission 184469) | Arctic peat soil microbial communities from Barrow, Alaska - NGEE Surface sample 53-2 shallow-072012 (SPAdes) | ecosystem: Environmental > Terrestrial > Soil > Wetlands > Peat ...
GAATGAGTAGGCCGAGTGGCTGCCGAACGTCCGGCTCCCGAAGACCACCGTGGCCTCGCCGCGGAGCACCGGCTTGAGCAGTTCCACGATGTCTTCCGGCTGGTACTCCAGGTCAGCGTCGAAAGGCTGGATGTAGTCGCCGGTCGCGGCCGCGGCCGCCGTTCGCACCGCGGCCCCCTTGCCCTGGTTCACCGTGTGCCGGAGCTTAATCAGGCGGTCGTCATCAACGGCGTCGATGATCCCGGATGTCCCGTCCGTGCTGGCGTCGTCAACTATCACGACCTCGACCGCGCAGGGGAACTCGACGTCTAGCAGGCGCTTGATGGCGTTTTGGACCGTCTCCGCCTCGTTGTAGACCGGCATCAGGATCGATAGCTTCACTGCGGCGCCATCCTGTTGTCGCGAATTGGTCAACGGACTATATACCGAATATGCCCCGAACCTTGGCGAGCTAGGCAAAGCACAGGGAAAGCATCTCCCAGAGTAGGCTAACGCCGCCATACGACGACCCGCCCTGACGTGAAGCTGGGCGGCCCGAGAATTCTGGTGAGGAACTGCCCCAGACGGGAACTGCGCCAGGTCACTGCGACCACGGCGGCAGGGCGCCAGCCGGCGAGGTACCGGCGCATCTGGACGGCCGTGGGGGGTTTATAGCCGAGAGAAGGCTCCCACAATGTATCCACCGATCGCGCGACAGCCCGGACCTCATGGCCGCCGTAGGTCTCGGCCTGGCCTTGCCGGTTTGGCCCGAGGAAGTAGCCACCGTTCATCGAGCCCGGGTACCCCGTCTCCGCATACCAGCGCAGCGGCTGCCAGACCGATCCGTACGGCACGGGCACGACCAGGACCCGCGCGTCCCGCGGTAGCGCGAGCCGGGTGAAAGCCGACCGGTATCCGGCCGGGACCGCGGCGGCCTGGGCGGTGTGTATGGGCAGTGGGATCAGCGGCACCACCGCGAGCGCCGCGAGCGCCACGGGGATGCCCTGGCGCCGCCACCACGGCTGGTCCGCCACGGAAAGGGCCAGGTCGAGTGAGACCGCCAGCACCACGGCGGCCAGTCCGTCGGCCAGGAGGGACAGCCGGTCCGGCAGCATCTGGCTGAGCACCGGCAGGTGGCCCAGCCAGTGCCAGGGCAGCAGGACGTGGGGGACGGTGATCCCGCGGACCACCTGCCTGTCCCCGAGAGACAAGATCTCCAGCACCGCGCAGGCCAGCGCGGCGACGCGGATCCGCATGTCGCGCCAGTACATGGCCGTCGCGATGATCAGCAGCACGAGCAGTGGGTAGCCAAGGTAGGCGACGTATTCGGCTAGCCGGCCTGGGTGGCGGCTGAGGGAGGCAGCCTGGGAAGAGGTGTGCAGCAACAGGTTTCCAGCCGGGGTCACGAACGAAGCGGCCCGGTTCCGGTAGTGGTTCCCGTTCCACGGGCTGCCGTGCTCGGCCAGTGGGCCGTGGAACTGCACCCAGAGTGCGTATCCGCAGATCGCTACCGAGATCACAGCCGCGATCACCAGGCCGGTCGCACTCTGCCTCACTCGTCCGGCCACGGCGTGCGGGGCCATAACGGCCATCACGATGAGCACCACACCGGCCGCGAAGATGGTGTCGACCAGCAGTTCCTCCCCGATGAAGAACTGCGCGGCGACCAGCAGCCCTAGCCAGATGCCAGTCCTGACGGGTTGACCGCGGCCGGTGACGATACGCAGCCCGGCGTCGATCATCAGTGGCGGCAGGACGGCGAACTCGAGATGGTAATGGCCGACCGAAGAGGCCAGCATCGCCGGGGAAAAGCCGTAGACCGCCCCGCCCAGCGCCGCCGGGCCAATCCGCACTCCCCAGCGCCGCAGCACCCCGTACAGCGCGGCCGCCGATCCCGCGAAGCCCAGCGTGAGCAGCAGGGTCAGGCTGGTCTGCGGGCCAGCCAGCAGCGTCAGTGGAGTCAGCAGCACGCCCGGCAGCAGCAGCGAGGTATTCCACATCAGGTTGATGCCATGCGGCGCGTTCATCGCCGTGGTCACGAGAGCCGGCAGGCTCCCGTGTGCCACCGACAACGCTGAGTAGCGCATAAACCAGGCGAATAGGTTAACGTCAGTGATGTCGCCAACCTGCGTCCGCGAGCCCGGATCGGCCCACAATCGCCAGGTCAGTCCGAACGCGGCTAGCAGATAACAGCCCAAAACCAGCCAGCTCATCTCGGATCCGGGGGCCGGCCGCAGCCGGCTGGCCGGCCGGGCGTGGCCGGCTGCCGAGGAGATGAGGCCCACCCCTACCTCCGTTCGTCCCACGTCACACTATTCGCACCCTCATGGACCTTATGCGGCAGTCGGAAGCGGAGGACAAAATCCGGTAAGGTGACGACTTGCTCCACTCCTGTCTGGGTTCGGGGCGAATTGTGGCGTCCGCCGGGAGCGGGCTGATCGCCGTATCCCTCAACGAGGAAGCAAGCGAGGAAACATGGTTGCCGGGCGTACGGGGTCTCCTGCGTTTGCCGCTGATGTGGTGATCATCGGCGGATGTGGTCGGGTCGGGCTCCCGTTCGGGGTGGCGCTGGCGTCGCGAGGGCAATCGGTCCGGCTCTATGACCTCAACGCCGCCACGGTGGCCATGGTGAACCAGGGCCGGATGCCGTTCGCGGAGGACGGGGCAGACGAACCGCTGCGGGCCGCGGTCGCCGACGGCAGCCTGGTGGCGACCACTGATCCGGCCGTGGTCGGCACGGCTGCGGTGCTGGTCGTCGTCGTCGGCACTCCGGTCGACGAGCACCTCAACCCCGATCTGGCCGCGGTACCCGCCGCGCTGGATCTGTGTTCTGACCATATGGTGGACGGCCAGCTGGTGATCTTGCGCAGCACCGTCCATCCCACCGTGACGGCGCTGACTGAGCGGATGCTGAGCAAGCGTGGCCTGCAGGTCGATGTGGCGTTCTGCCCGGAGCGGATCGCTGAGGGCCACGCCATGACCGAGCTGTTCGATCTGCCGCAGATCGTGGGGGCCCGGACAGGCCGGGCCGGCGACCGGGCGGAAAAATTCTTCCGGACGCTTACAGATGAGATCATCCGGCTTGAGCCTGAAGAGGCAGAGCTGGCGAAACTGTTCACGAACACGTGGCGCTACATAAAATTTGCCACTGCGAATCAGTTCTGGATGATGTCCAACGACTACAACCTGGACTTCGAGCGGATTCGCCGGGCCATCCGGCAGGACTATCCGCGGGCCGCGGATATGCCGGGGGCGGGGTTCGCGGCCGGCCCCTGCCTGCTGAAGGACACCATGCAGCTGGCCGCGTTCAACCAGAACAAGTTCGTGCTCGGGCATTCGGCGATGCTCATCAATGAGGGCCTGCCGCTGTATATCGTGTCCCGGCTCGAGGAACGGTTCGATCTGCCGTCGCTGACGGTCGGGGTGCTGGGCATGGCGTTCAAGGCGGGGAGCGATGATCCGCGTGAGAGCCTGTCCTACAAGCTGCGGAAGATCCTGCTGCTCAAGGCGAACGAGACGCTGTGCTCGGACCCGTACATCGTTGACGAGCGGTTCACGCCGCTGGACGAGGTACTGCGCCTGGCCGACCTGCTGGTGATCGCGGCGCCACATCCGGAGTACCGCGATCTGGTCACCGAGAAGCCGGTGGCTGACATCTGGGGGATAACGGGCCGGGGGACCCGGATATGAGCGGAGACCAGCCATGAAACCCGATGTGACGGTGGTCATCCCGGTTTACAACGAAGGCGAGGCCATCATGCCCTGCCTCGACCGGATCCTGCGCGCGGTGACCTTGCCGTGCGAGGTGCTGGTCGTCTACGACATGGCCGAGGACACCACCGTGCCCTATATCGAGAAGGCGAGCCGGGCCGACTCACGGGTGCGCGGCGTGCTGAACGTCTATGGGCGCGGCCCGGCCAACGCGATCCGCTTCGGGTTCGACGAGGCGCGGTCCCCGGTGACCGTGGTCACCATGGCCGACGGCAGCGACGACCCGATGCAGATCGACGAGCTGGCCCGGCTGGTAGAGCGCGGGGTGGTGGTGGCGGCCGCGTCGCGCTACATGCCGGGCGGTCAGCAGGTGGGCGGGCCGCGGCTGAAGCGGGCCCTGTCCCGCACGGCCGGCAAGTCGCTGCACGTGCTGGGCCGGGTGGGTACCCGGGACGCGACCAACAGCTTCAAGGCCTACTCCACCGAGTTTGTGCGCCAGGTCGGCATCGACTCCCGCTCCGGGTTCGAAATTGGCCTGGAGCTGACCATCAAGGCCACCCGGCTGCGCCTGCCCGTGGCCGAGATCCCGACCATCTGGCTGGATCGCTCGCTCGGCGACTCCCGGTTCGAGCTGGTCCGCTGGCTGCCAAGCTACCTGCACTGGTACCGATTCGCTTTTGGGCCGAAACTCACTTTGGAAAGACTCAGCCAGCGTACAAAGGCAATAGTCGAGGAGTAGTTCGTGGTTAAAGTTCTGGTCACTGGCTCGGCCGGGTTCATCGGCGGCTATGTGGTGCAAGAGCTGCTGGATGGCGGCCATTCGGTGGTTGGGCTGGATAATTTCTCGAAGTATGGTCCAGTGAAGCACAGCTACGACGAGCATCCCAACTATCGGTTCGTCGAAGGTGACGCGCGTGACGTCGGCCTGGTGACGGAGCTGTTGGATGGCTGCGACCATTTCATCGCCGGGGCGGCGATGATCGGGGGGATTTCCTACTTCCACGCCTACGCCTACGACCTGCTGGCGACCAACGAGCGGATCATGGCGGCGAGCTGTGATGCGGCGCTGGCCGCCTATCAGGCGGGCACGCTGAAGAAGATGACTTACGTCAGCTCGTCCATGGTGTACGAGAGCGCCGACTCCTGGCCCTCGGCCGAAGGGGACGAGCGAAAGATCCCGCCGCCGCTGTCCTCCTACGGGTTCCAGAAGCTGGCCGTGGAGTATTACGCGCGCGCCGCATGGGATCAGTACCGGCTCCCGTACACCATCGTCCGCCCGTTCAACTGCGTCGGCGTCGGCGAGGGCCGCGCACTCGGCCAGGTCGAGGTCCTGTCCGGCAACGTCCAGCTGGCCATGTCCCACGTGGTCCCCGACCTGGTGCAGAAGGTGCTCAAGGGCCAGGATCCGCTGCACATCCTGGGTCAGGGCAACCAGGTGCGGCACTACACCTACGGCGGTGACCTGGCCTGTGGGATCGTGACCACGCTCCTGCACCCGGCCGCGGTCAACGAGGACTTCAACCTGTCCACCGCGGAGTCCACCACGGTTGCCGAGCTGGCCGCGCTGATCTGGCGCAAGATCAAGGGCCCGGCCGTGCCGCTCCGGCTGACCTCGGACGATCCGTACGAGTATGACGTGCAGAAGCGCGTGCCCGACGTGACCAAGGCCGCCAGCCTGCTTGGCTATCAGGCCACTACCACTCTCGACCAGATGCTCGACGAGGTCATCCCCTGGATCGAGCAAGCTGTCAAGGAAGGGCGACTCTAGCACCGCCGCGGCCAGGCAAGGAGAAGCGATGGAACGAGGGAGCCAGCCAGGTCAGCGCGGCGCTGGCTCCGGTCCAGCACCCGAGTTCGACCGGGGGGAGGCCACCGAGGCCGGCGGGTATGCGCAGCTCGCCCCGGCCAGCCCGGCTGAGGACACTGTGCCCCGGCCACCGCGCCAGGCCGGCCCGGGTGACCGGCTGAGGCATCCGGTCCTGGTTCACCTGGTGGTGCTGGCCAGCTACCTGGCCGCCGGGGTCGCGGCCAGCTGGCCGAGGGCCACTTACCTGTCCGGGAAGCTTCCCGCCACCCGGGACGCCGGCTCCTATGTGTGGGGTTTCTGGTGGGTCGCCCACCAGATCGAGCACCTGAGCAACCCGTGGTTCACCCGCGGTATCGCCGCCCCGGTCGGCACCCAGCTCGGGCTGCACGCGTTGCTGCCACTGCCGGGTGTGCTGTTCGCGCCGGTCACCGCGATCTTCGGGCCGAGCGTGTCCTACAACCTGCTCTCGATCGCCATGCCCGGGTTGCTGTGTTACGCGACCTACCGGGTGGCCCGGCTGTGGCTGCCCTCCCAGCCCGGGGCGATCGCCGCGGGCGCGTTCTTCGGCTTGTCCTCCCTGCTGGTCTGGCGCTCCTGGTACCACCTCAACCTGGCCGCCGGTGAGCTGTTCATCCCGATCGCTCTGGAAGCCGCCGTCCGGCTGACCCGGCGGCCCGGCTGGCGACAGGCGGTCATCCTCGGCGTCGTGCTCGGCGCGGCGGTGCTGACCGATCAGGAGATGGCCGTCCTGGTCATCCTCGTGACCGTGCTGGCCCTCGCCACCTGGCTGCTCCGGCGGCCGGTCAGCGTGGGTAAGCTGCGCACCACCGGGCTGGCCGCAGTGGTGACCCTGGTGCTGGCCAGCCCACAGCTCGCCGCCATCTTCCAGCAGACAAAAAACGGCGGGGCCACCTCGCCGCCCGCCACCCTGGCCAAGGCCTACATCAGGTACTCCGCCCGGCTGCCGGACGTGGTCGCGCCATCCCCGCAGATAGGCCACTTCGGGCTGGGGGGCCTCGGGTTCATCTACAGCGGGCCGACGAACGACGGCATCCAAACCTTCGGCCTGCTGCTCACCATCCTGGCCGTGCTCGGCGTGATCGTGGGCTGGCGGCGGGCCAGCACCTGGCTGCTCGCCCTCCTGTGGCTGGGCTGCGCCGTACTTGCCCTGGGCCCCGCGTTGCGGGTCGGTAGCCATATCTACGCCCCGGCGGCCGAGGTACTGGGTGGGCGGCGCGTGTCCGCGCTCATGCCGTTCACCTGGTTCGCCAAGTTGCCCGGCCTCTCCGGGTTCCGCGAACCGGACCGCATGCTGATGCTCGGCCTTCTGCCCGCCGCCCTGCTGGCCGGGGCCGTGGTGGACTGGCTCCGGTATCACTTCGCCCCGGCCGTCGCGCTGGTGCTCGTGCTCGGCGTGCTGGAGGCCGGCTGGCTGGGCAACGCCGGCATTGGCACCATGCGCACCGCGCTGCCCGCGGTCGACCACCCGATCGCCGCCGATCATTCCGCGTCCATAGTGCTGGACGTGCCGTTCGGCATCCGCGGAGGCACCTACGGCTTCGGTGCCGGGTTCGACCCCGAAGCGCAGGTCCTGGCCACCGCCGACGGCCATCCCCGGTCGGTCGGCTACATATCCCGGGTTCCGCTGCCCACGATCAACGGGATCCGCCGGCATCCGTTCTACGCCCAGCTGGTGGCCCGGCAATACGGCGGGCACAGCACGCCCACCGAACTCGCTGCCGCGCAGCGGGACGCGCGCCGGATGCACATCGGCTGGGCGGTGGTCTGGAACTGGCCCGGCTACAGCCGCCCCGCCGTGCGCACCTATCTCCGGGGGGCTGGCTTCCGCTACGCCTACCAGGCCGACGGCGCCGCGGTCTACCGCCTGCACCCGTGACCGGGCCCCGCGGCCTTATAACGGCCTGTCCGGCGAGGTCCGGCCGGGCCACACGGTCGCACCCAGGCGGTCCAGCAGGTCGCGCACCGGGCCCAGTTCCTCGTAGGCGAGCAGCACCGGATCGGCCGGCGAGGCCAGCTCGAGGGCACTGCGGACCGCCTCCTCCAGCCCTCCGGCTGGCCGGATGAGGATGTCCGGGCGATGCCGGGCCAGGGCGCCGGAGATCAGCCGCGTCATCTCGCCCGCCTTGCGTCCGCGCAGGTCGCGGTCCTCGTAGATGATCACCCGGCTGAACCAGGTGGCCACCGTGGCCGCGCTCTCCTCGATCAGGTCGTCCCGGCGGTCGCCAGGCAGGGTGATGGCCGCGATGGGCTGGCCCTCCCAGGCCTCGTGCAGCAGGCGCCCCATGGACGCCAGGGCGGCCGGGTTGTGCCCGTAGTCCACGACCACGGGGATCCCGCCAACCTGGTAGACGTTGCCGCGTCCCGGATTGGCCTCGGCCGGGGTGAACGTGGCGAAGCCCCGCCGGATGTCCTTGACGCTCACCCCGAGCGCCCGGCAGGCAGCCGCCGCGGCTAGCGCATTGGCCAGCAGGTGGGTGGCCGCGCCGCCGAACGAGCCCGGCAGCTCGTCCGCGTGCAGCAGCACGGTCTCCTCCCCGCCCCTGGCCTCGATCAGCTGGCCGTCGCGGAGCAGGCAGGCGATCCCGCCGCTGATCCTGTGGGCCATGATGACCGGGCTGGCGTCGGACAGGCTGAACAACCGGATCACCGGGTTCCGCTCCTGGACGGCGGCCCGCTGGGCGAGCCCGGCGGAGCGCGGATCGTCGGCGTTGAGCACGACCGTGCCGCCGCGCACGATCTCCTCGGCCACCAGGGCCTTGACGTCGGTCAGGTCATCGAGGTCGTCGATCCCGTCACAGCCCAGGTGATCGGCGGTGATGTTGGTGACCACGGCGACGTCGGCGTGGTCGTACCCGAGCCCGCGCCGGACGATGCCGCCCCGGGCCGTCTCCAGCACCGCCGCCTCCACCGTGGCGTCGTCCAGGATCATCTCGGCCGATCGCGGGCCCGAGGCGTCGGAGGCGTGGATCAGCTGCCCCCCGCAGTACACCCCGTCCGTGGTGGCCATGCCGACGCGGAGCCCGGCCTGGCCGAGGATGTGGGAGATCATCCGCACCGTTGTGGTCTTCCCGTTGGTCCCGGTCACGGACACGATGGGGATGCGCGACGGCGCGCCCGGCGGGTAGAGCCGGTCCACGATCGCGCCCGCGACGTCGCGTGGGCGGCCCTCGCTGGGCTCGAGGTGCATCCGCAGCCCGGGACAGGCGTTGAGCTCGATGACCGCGCCGGTCTGCTGGCCCGGCGAGGCGGCGATGTCGGCCAGCCTGAGGTCGATGCCGCACACGTCCAGGGCGGCTGCGGCCGCCGCCCGGCAGCACATCGCGGCCACCTCCGGGTGGACCATGTCGGTCACGTCGGTGCTGGTGCCGCCCGTGGACAGGTTGGCGTTGCGGCGCAGCGTGACGACCTGGCCCGGCCCGGGCACCGACCCGGGATCCAGCCCCTGCGCCGCCAGCTGGGTCAGGGCGTGGTCGTCCAGCGTGATCCGGGTCAGCGGCCGCGCGTGCCCCTCGCCCCGGCGCGGGTCCTTATTGGCCTGCCGGACCAGGGTCTCGACGTCCTGGCGGCCGTCGCCGGTCACCGACGCCGGGTGCAGCCGGGCCGCGGCCACCACATGGCCATCCACGACCAGGACCCGGTAGTCCACGCCCGGGACATATTCTTCAATAACGACCTGACCGTCGCTGGCGCTGGCCCGCTGGTACGCCTCTGCGGCCTGGTCCGGGGTGGTCACCCCCACGGTGACGTTCGCGCCGTGATTGCCGTGGCGAGGCTTGATCACCAGCGGCGCCCGCAGCGTGTCCAGCGCCACCGCGGCGTCGGCGGCCGACCGGGCCACCACTCCGGCGGGGACCGGCACCCCAGCGGTGGCCAGCAGCTCCTTGGCAAGCACCTTGTCGGACGCTATGTCGACGCCCACCGCCGAGGTCTTCTGGGTGAGCGCCGCCCAGAGCAGCCGGCGGTGGCAGCCGTACCCCAGGCGGAGCAGGCTGAGGGCCCCGGTGCGGCGGACCGGGATACCGCGCTGCCGGGCTGCTGCGGCCAGGGCCGCGGTGCTGACCCCGGGCTGGGCCGCGGCCACCGACCGGGTGACCCCGTCCAGGGCGTCCCGCAACGGCGTCTCGTGCTCGGCCAGGATCTCGGTCACCACCGAGATGGCCAGCGTGAGCAGGTCGCGCGGCACGTCGGAGGAGGGCGGCTCGTCGCGCGGGCATTCCATGACGACGTCGTACCGGCCCTCGGCGCCAGCCCAGACCGTGCGGCCGAAGTGCACTTCGCGGCCGGCCAGCGCGGACAACTCGAGCGCCACGTGCTCCGTCACATGGCCGAAGTAGGTCCCGCGGGCCAGCGCGTCGAGGAAGCCGCCAGGGCGCCCGGCGGCGCAGTGATGCCCGGCCAGCCCGGGCAGCGTGTCGGTCAGGCGGCGGGCGAAGCCAGGGCAGTCCGACGATTCCTGGCCGGTCAGCCCATCCAGTTCCAGCCGGGCCACGGCGACCGGCCGGGACGTGTAAATGTTCGGCCCGGACAGGCGGTGGACGTCGATGAGGCGCACGGGTGCTCCCTCGGTCGGTTCCTCGGTGGGGGCGTCGTGGCAGCCTGGCCTCAGGCCAGCGGCGGAGCTCAGTAGCGGTTGTGGGCTGGCCCGATGGTCGGCGCCCGGCGCGCGATGTCGAACACGCACCCAGCCGGCATCAGGTGCAGCCGCACGTCAAACAGGGTGATCGGATCGCAGTCACCGGCCGCGTGGACCACCGTGGACTGCTCGCCGTCGGCCACCGTGGCGACCCCGGTGCCGAGCACCTCGAAGGTGTCGCCGTCGACCAGGATCGCGGTGTTCTCGTCGATGCCCACGCCGAGGTGATCCGGGTCGAGCGCGACCGCGCTCAGCAGCCGCGGGAGGCGGCCGCGCTCCGCGAAGTGCATGTCGATGAGCATCTTGGGCAGCAGCCCGAGTCCGGGGCCGGTACGCACCGTGGCCGCCGAGACCTCCGGCCCCTCCCCGCCGAGGATCATCGTCCGCCCCATCGCGGTCGCACCGGCGCTGGTCCCGGCGACGACCAGGCCGCGGCTGAGTTGCTCGCGGAGGATGTCGTTGGCCTGCGAGCCGACCAGGGCCAGGATCCGGGACTGGTCGCCACCGCTGATGAAGACCCCGGTGGAATCACGGAGTACGGCGGCAGCGGCGTCGGAGTCGGCGTCCGCCCGGCCGCGCAGCCTCAGTTCCCTGGTCTGCTCGACGCCCAGCTTGCGGAACACCCGCTCGTACTCGGCGTGCACTTCGTCGGGCATTCCGGTCGCGGTGGTGACCAGGGTGATCCGGGCCTGCTCGCCCCCGCACAGCTCGACGAACCGCTCCAGGACACCAGCGCCGCAGCACCGGTCCTCCCCGCCGCCGATGATCAGGAGGCGACCCCCTGGCACACCATCGTCCGCGTGCTCGTCCACGGTTGCGTTGTTACCCAGCGTCACACCTTCTGAACCAAACGTTCACATATCGTGTTGCGGCCCCGGCCGGTACACCGCGACCCCGTCGGCCCGGTAGGTGAAGCGGAAGCCGGTCTGCTCCAGGTAGTGCAGGACCTCCGCAGTGGCGCGCCAGACCAGGACCCAGCCCACGTCCATCCGCTGTGCGTCCGCCCGGGCCAGGCTGGCCTGGCCGGCGTCGCTGGGGCGGCCGCTCTGGGCGGCGGCCAGCCGCGCATAGAACGGGTGACGGCGCACCGCCCGGACCGTGGGGACCGGGATCCACGAGGTGTAGGAGATGGCCCGGGGGTGACCGTCCGAACTGGCCAGGGCCAGGGCCTCCGGCTCGAACCCCGCGCCGTAGCGCTTGGGCAGGCCGCCCCGGATACCGAACGGCACGTCCACCACGATCGAGCCGGAATGATCGGCCGCGATCGGGCCGTCCAGGGCCGGCAATGAGGCCGGCATGGACTGGTTGACCGGCCCGCCGCCGGGCCACCCGGCCTCCAGGGCCGCGCCCAGCACCGCGATCAGCAGCAGGATGCCGGCCGCCATAGCCCGGACCCAGGGCAGGCCGGCTGCGGCCTGGACGGGGTGGTCCAGCAGGGGCCGGGCGCGGGCGGCGAGCCAGCCCAGCGTGCTGCCCCCCAGCAGCGCGGCGGGCACTAGGGCGAGCAGGGTGAACCGGTCGGCCTCACGGAACGCGGACAGGCCGGGCACGTGCACCAGCCAGGTGAACGGCATGACGCCGGACAGCCGGACCCCGCCCACGGTGATGGCGGCGGGCAGGTAACTGGCGGCGCCGATCTTCAGCACTGGGCCCATCGCCAGCGCCGACCTGCCCAGCCAGAGCAGGCCCAGCAGCCGCGCGGTGCGCCGCCGCCAGGAGATCACCAGGCCGGCCAGCGCCAGCACGGTCAGCGTGATCCCGAATGTTGGCACCCCCTCGTACAGCGGGAAGTGGAACCCGCTGGCCAGCGCTCCGAGTCCCCATGAGCGCAGCCGTGGTGACGGGGAGAACAAAGCCGGCAGCCCGGTCCCGAACCGCCGGTCCCACGTGGGCAGCGCTGCGGCGGGGGAGCCGATCCCGCCCGAGTCGGCCTGCCACGCCATCGCGGCGATCTGCGGGCTGGCCACCAGCAGCGTGGTCAGTGCCGCGACAGCGCAGTCCCGCAGCCGCTGCACCGGCGGCTGCGCGGTCACCCGGGGGATCAGCGCGAGGACGGCCAGGATCGCGGCCAGGATCGCGGACTCCTGGTTGACCAGCACGGCGAGGCCGAGCACCAGCCCGAGCCGCAGGGCCCGGGCAGGACCGGGGCGCCGCCGCAGCCGGACCGCCGCCTCCAGCGTCAGCGGCAGGAACACCGTCCCGGCCGCGATGTTCAGGTGAAACCAGTCCTGGAAGGCCAGCATCGTGGACAGGCCGAACAGGGCTCCGGCGCCGACCGCGCCCACCCGCGACGTCAGCCACAGTGCCGCCACCCGGTACAGCGCGTAGCACGCCGCGCCGGGCAGCAGCACGACCAGCAGGTTGTAGCTGACCGCGGGACCGGCCAGCAGGGTGACCGGGAGCATCATGATGCCCAGGCCAGGCATCAGGGTGTCGTAGCCCAGTTGCACCCCGGCCGGGGCGGCCAGCCGGGGGGTGAACCACGGGTTTCCCAGGTGGGTCACCTGGTGCGCCACCCACCACAGGCTCCACACGTAACTCGCGGGATCGAGAGTGTCCGGCAGCCGGCCGCGCAGGTAGGTGGCCAGCGGCCAGGTGACCGCCACTCCGGCGGCGATATAGCCAATCAGCAGCGCGAGGTGGCGGAGGGCATGACGCCCCGCGGCGCCCCGCCGGGAACGCTGGTGCGGCGGCTGGGCTCCGGCATTACCCGCGCACGGGGCGCTGGCCCGGATAGCCATCCGGGTGGGGCCGCCGGAAGGCGCGCCTGCCGGTGTGGATGGCCCGGGGTTCACCACGTCGCGTGTCCCTCGCCTCGTCCCACAGTGATCGCGAACCCGCACGCCGGCAGGCCAGCCGGTGCGGTCACCACCATCGGTGGAAAGGCCCGTACGGTAATGACCAGCGCAGCACGTATCAGCGAAGGGTCCGCTGCCGTGGATAAGTCTCGCATCTGGCGTGATAATGGCCGGTAACGAGAGGGAACAATTCAGGTCATCTTTCGGCGTGCGACAATGAAGGCCCGCACCGGCGGGTCCTGGGAAAAGTCACGGCTGGCGCGGCCCGTACGGCCCGCAAGGCCCGCAACCAGAGTGGCTCCCGGTATCCAGGTTGACCATCGTGACCCAGGAATGCGGCGCCCCGGACACACCTGATGCGTGGATGTAAACCTGATGTAGTCCTGACTGCACCAATCCTTCATTCACGTCCTGCAGACGGGGCCGGCTCGCCGGCTGATCCACGGATCTGGGTCCGCAGGGCCTGGCCGCCGTCGATGAACAGCATGCCCAGCGGCGTCCGCCACAGCGCCGCGACCTGCGCGGACCGGCCCACCACCGCGATGACCTGGGCTTCCAGGCCGACCGCGGCAAGGGTGGCAGCGCGAGGCGCGAGGCGCGAGCCGCGGCCCGGCTTCGGCAGAGGGGTTTGGGTCAGGCCTCGCCCCGGCTGCGCCGGGGCATCCGCCGCGGAATCGGTGGCTTGGCCAGTTCCTCGGGCAGGCGCAGCAACGGGTTGGTGGCGCTGGCGATCACCTGGCTGGCCGTTTCCATGATCCGCTGCCCGCGGGCACGGGACGCGGACCTGAGCAGCTCGAACGCCTGCCGTGGCCGGATCCGGTGCCGCTCCGCGAGGACCCCGATGGCCTGCTCCACCCGGACGCGGACCGTCAGCGCGCGCTCCAGTTGCGCGACCGTCGCCTTGAGCTGCTCGGCTTCGAGGAATTGCTCGGCTTCACGGAGCTGGGCGGCATCGGCGGGGCTGAAGGGAGTCTCCTCCGCCCGGTGGGCGCCGGCCCGCGGAGCCGGGCCGCGCGCGCGGGCACCCGGCGCGCCGGACCCGCCGGGACTGGTCCGGCCAGCCGACTGGGCCATGCCGCTGAGGAGGCCTGCATTGTGCCTGGCCGCGTCCTGTGGGGCCGTTTCCGGCGCAGCAGCAGCCGCGGCGTCCAGTTCGGCCTGCTCCTCCGCGGACAGTTCCGCGGCGAGCAGGTCGGCCAGCACCATGGCGCTGGTCAGGTCGGGTACTTCCTCATCGCCTACGCGCCAGCCCGTCGGGGTGCGCCGCGCGACCGCTTCCATCGGAGCGGTGGGGCCGTCGCTGGCCGGGCCCTGGTCCCGGTCGCCACCCGCGTCTGCGCGATCAGTCATGCCCAGGCCATCCCCGCCCCCGGCCCGGCTTACACCGCGCTCGTCCGGGCCTGGCCGGTCAGCAGCCCGCTGGCTCCCGTCATCGCGGACCTGGTCATGCTGGCCTGGAGCGGCACCAACTGGGCTCTCCGCCCGGTCGGCGGGCACGACAGAGCGGCTGGCGCGCGCACGCGTACCAGCACTCGTTCGGTCGTGCCTGCCAGTCATAAGTTCGCGGCGAGCCCGCGCAGCCTTTCCTTGACCTGGGCCGCTGATGGGTTAGTCATCGCCGTCCCGTCAGAGAATACAAGGGTGGGGACGGTCATGTTGCCCCCGTTGACACTGATCACGAAGCTGGCCGCCGCGTCGTCATGCTCGATGTCGACCTCGGCTACCTCGATCCCGTCCCGGGCCAGTTGGCTCTTCAGCCGTCGGCAGAAAGCGCACCACTGCGTGGTGTACATCGTCACCGGCTCAGACACGCAGCCGCTCCAATCGTCTCAGTTTGGTTCCGCTTCCTCAACACACCGGAGGCGCGCCGGCTTCCCGCAACCACGGCTGGTGTTCGTTATCTGGACGTATGTGCTGGTCAGTGACGGAAAGAGGAGCGCGGTCAGGCAGGGCGCGACGGGTGTCGGCGGGATGCGGGAGG
>Ga0208219_1000439_pt1 | contig 14899 bp, 17 predicted proteins | sample NGESurshal072012_7_FD_184469 | JGI IMG/M metagenome (GOLD analysis project Ga0208219, IMG submission 184469) | Arctic peat soil microbial communities from Barrow, Alaska - NGEE Surface sample 53-2 shallow-072012 (SPAdes) | ecosystem: Environmental > Terrestrial > Soil > Wetlands > Peat ...
TTCGGCCGCGCGCCCTCAGCGGGCGCATCTGTCTCGATCACTGCCTGCTCCGCCACCGCCGGGACCGGCCCGCAGCGGGCGAGGGCGAACCGGACCGCGCCCGCCGCCGCGACGATGACCGCCAGGGCCCAGGCGATCCGCGGCGGGGGCGTGCCCTGCGCGGGCGTCTCGCCGGTGGCCCCGGCCACCAGGAGCAGCGCCGCGATGCTCACGGCGGTACCGGCCTGGGCCGCGGTGTTGATGATCCCGGATGCGCCGCCCCGCCAGCGCGGCGCGACGTCGGTGCCCAGGCCGGTGGCCGCGACCGAGGACACCCCGATGCCCGCCCCGCCCACGGCGGCACACAGCGGCACCGCCCAGGCCAGTTCGGCCAGCGGGATCAGCGCCGCCTCCGCGACCGCGATCAGGGCGAGACCGGCGGCGATGAGGCGCTGGGCGACCAGCCGGGGTGGCCCGGCGCGGCGCTGCACCGCGGCGGCCAGCGCCGACCCGGCGATCACCGCCAGGCTGAAGGGCAGCAGGCTCGCCCCCGCCTGCAGGGGGGTCCGCCCCAGCGAGTCTTGCAGGTAGAGGGTGACGAGGGTGATGACCGAGCTGGTGGTCCCGGTGTTGAGCGCGGCACCCAGCGCGCCCAGCCTCAGCGGCCGGGACCGCAGCAGCTCCGGCGGCAGCAGCGGCGCCGCGGCGCGGCGATCGACCACGCGGAAGACGGCTGGCAGCACGAAGCACGCGGCCAGCAGCAGGCCGCCGGCCAGGCGGCCGGCCGGCTGGGTGATCAGGGTGGCGCCCACCACGAAGGCCATGACGGTCGCGGTGAAGATGGCCGACCCGGCCAGGTTCAGCGAGACCGCCTGGGAGCGGGCGACGTCGCGGGGCACCGAGACCGCGATAACCCCGGCCAGCGCGGCAGCGAACGGCAGGTAGGCCCAGAAGATGACGCGCCAGCTGGTCAGATCGGTGACGATCCCGCCCACCACGAAGCCGCTGGCCCCGGCGGCCGCGCCGGCCGCGCTCCAGGCCGCGATCGCCCGGTGCCGGGCGGCCCCTTCGGCGGTGAGCGTGGTGAGCAGGCGGAGCGCGGAAGGCACCGACGCCGCGGCGGCCGCGCCCTGCAGGCAGCGGCCCGCGGCCAAGGCCAGCACGGAGGGCGCGGTCGCGGCCACCAGGGCACCCGCGGCGAACACGGCCAGGCTGGCCAGGATCGTGCGCCGGTGGCCGTAGCGGTCGCCGAGCCGGGCGCCGAGCATGAGCAGGCCGCCGAAGAACATGGCGTAGCCAGTCGCGATCAGGCTGCCGAAGGATTCCGGCGCGTGCAGGCTGGCCAGCATCGCAGGCAGCGACGTGACCACCACGGTCACGCCGAGCACGTCCATGAACTGCACCAGGCACAGCGCGGCCACCGCCACGCCGCGTCGATGTGACAACGGGGCGGTTAGAACAGCACCGCTGCCGCAACGACGCGGTCGGGGGTCCCGGCGGGCGGGACGTGAGGCGGAGGCGTCGGAGGGCTGGCCCATGGACTTCTACTTCCACGGCAGATGCTGGCAAACATGCGCCGTGGGCCCGGTTCTCGCCGGGCGAGTGGTCAGGACCGCTGGCTCCTCGCCGGAGGGCTCAGGCTTCCGGGCTGAGGGCCGCGGCCAGCTTGCCGAGCGCGGAGTCCCAGCCGGGGCCGACGTTCTCCGCCACCCCGGGCATGGCCGCGGCGAGCTCGCCCAGCTGTTCGTGGACCAGGGTGAGCAGGGTGCCGCCGTCCGCACCGGCGCTCAACGTGACGGTCAGCCGCGAGTCGAAGACCGGGCCCTCGGTGCGCTCCGGGCCGACGAACCCCCAGCGGAACACCAGGCGCTCGTCCGGGACGAGTTCGAGAAGCTCGGCCTCGAAGCCGCCGGCGTCGCGGCCGGAGTCCTCATGCCAGATCCGGTAGCTCCCGCCGGGCCACTCCTCGACCTCGGCCCGGGCCATGGTCAGGCTGCCCGGCGCCATCCAGCGCGCCAGCAGGTTGGGGTCCAGCCAGGCCTGGTAGACGAGGCCGGGAGGAGCCGGGATGAGGCGTTCCAGCCGGACCACGGCCTGTGGTGCAGTGCTCGGAGTCATTTACTCGTCCAGTTCGTTAGGGAAATTTGGTGTGGTCAGGTCCGGGCGGGCCGCGCGGACGAGGTCGGTCAGGGCGTCGAGCCGCTCGTTCCAGAACGGCTCGTACCAGTGCAGCCAGGCCTCGGCCTGGGCGAGCGGGGCGGCCCGGAGCCGGCACACGTGCCGCCGGCCGTCCACCCTGCGCTGCAGCAGACCGGCCCGCTCCAGCACCCGGACGTGCTTGGACGTGGCCGCCAGGGATATGGCCAGCGGCTCGGCCAGTTCCCCAACGGTCAGCTCGCCGCCGGCCAGCCGGCGGAGCATCGACCGGCGGGTGTCGTGGGCGAGCGCGTGGAAGACCGCGTCCATCCCGTGCGGGCCGGGCACCAGTTCTTCAACCACATGGTTGAAGATATACCTGAGGCATCAGGATAGTCAACCCTTTGGTTGAGCTTTTGCCCGGGGGTGGGCTCCTGTGCCCGGCCGCCAGGGGTCAGGCCAGAATCTGCGCATGGGTCTTGCACGCTCGGTTGGGTTGTTCGTCGCCGCAGGCCTGGCGGAAATCGGCGGGGGGTACCTCGTCTGGCGCTGGCTGCGGGACGGGGCGCCGGTCATCGTCGGCATCCTGGGCGCGGCCATCCTCGTGGTCTACGGGATTATCCCGACCCTGCAGAAGAGCTCTGACTTCGGCCGGATCTACGCGGCGTACGGCGGCGTGTTCGTGGTCGCCTCACTGCTGTGGGGCTGGGGGGTCGACAAGAGCCGCCCCGACCGCTTCGACTGGACCGGGGCCGCTGTGGTCCTGGTCGGCGTGGCGATCATCTACTTCGCCCCGCGCCGTTGAACCGCTGATCCAGGCCGCTTTCCAGCCGGCGTAGGGACCGGGCAGGCAGACGGCGCAAGGCCGGAAGCCGGCTGCGACCGCGGTTTGCTGGTCGGCGAAGAACACCCGCTGGGAGACGTAGCCCCCGGCGGCGATGGCGCGCCGGGCGGACGGGCAGTCGAGCCGGCCGTAGATCCTGGCTTTGCGGTGGCCGCCGAGCCGGCCGGGCGCAACACTGAGGTAGGGGCGCCGGTCGCTGCCGAGCAGCGTGTAGGTCCTGCCGCCCCGGGCCCGTGACGCGTCCCCGTCCCCGGCCGACCGGGCCGCCGCGGGCATCAGGCGGCGTCGTGGAAGACGAGGCCCAGGGTGAACCGCTGCCCGGAGCGGATGACGGACACGCCGTGCCGGACCGGGGCCGCCGACCAGCCGCGCCGGGACTCCACCGGGCGGTCGCGGGTGGTGAACACCAGCCCGTGGCCGTGCGGGATGAGGGTGGCCGTGGCGCGGGACTGGGCACGTGGCCGCTGCTCGTAGAGCAGGAACTCCCCACCGGTATGGTCGGTGCCCGGGTGGCTGAGATTGATCACCACCTGCAACGGGAACACCAGGTCGCCGTACAGGTCGCGGTGCAGGGCGTTCCAGTCCCCGGCCCGGTAGCGCAGCAGGATCGCCGTGGACTTGGCCTGCCCGGCGGCGTGGCAGGCCGCCAGCCAGTCATCCAGGCGGTCCGGCCACGGCGCGGGGCGGCCGAGCCGGGTCCACCAGTCGCGGGCGATCGGCAGCAGCCTGGGATACAAGGCCTGCTTCAGCGCAGTGACGGCTTCGGGGAACGGATGGGCGAAGTAGCGGTACTCACCCTCGCCGAAGCGGTGCCGGGCCATGTTGACGGTGGACCGGAACCGGCTGGCGTCGGGGTACAGGGCGGCGATCGCGGCCGCCTCCTCGCTGGTCAGCAGCGGCCCGGTCAGGGCGCAGCCGTAGCCGTCCAGGCCGGTGCGGACCTCGTCCCAGTCGGTGGCGTTCACCCGGTCCGGCCAGGTCTCGGCGGGGTTCCCGGTGGCCGTGCGGGGGGTGCTGGTGATGGGGCTCATGCTGCTGCCTCCTCCAGGGTGAGCAGGGTGCGCTTGGCGTCGGGGCCGCCGCGGTAGCCGCCCATGCTGCCGTCGGCGCGGACCACGCGGTGACACGGCACCACCACCGGCAGCGGGTTGGTCGCGCAGGCGGTGCCGACGGCGCGGACCGCCTTCGGGCTGCCCGCCAGCCCGGCCACGGTGGAGTAGCTGGCGATCTGCCCGTAGCCGATCTCGGGCAGGTGGCTCAGCACCGTGCGCCGGAACCCGGCGGACAGCCGCCAGTCCAGCGGCAGATCGAACGCGTGCCGACGGCCCGCGAAGTACTCGTCGAGCTCCCGGGCGGCCGTGTCCAGGCGGCCGGGGGCGCTGAGGATACGCGGGCTGATCCTGTCCGCCAGCGTTTGCAGGACAGCGTCGTGATCCTCGAGAGCGAAGGCCACCCGGATCAGGCCCTGGTCGGTCGTGGCCAGCAGCAGCGGGCCGACAGGGCTGTCGATGACGCGGTAGGCCACGTCGAGCACGCCGTCCTGCTGGGCCGCGGCGGCCAGCCGGGTGTGCAGCCGGCTCAGCTGCCCCGGGTCGTCCGGGAAGGCCTGCGCCAGGGTGATGGCCGGGTCGTCGGTGTTCATCGGGGCTCTCCTTTCGATGCGGTCGTGGGGGTGGCCCGGGGAGCCCGGTGGGGAGCCCGGTCGGGGACCCGGCGGGGAGCCCGGCCGGCGGCGCCCGGGTAGGAGCGGCGCAGGCGGGCAATGCCGTCGGCGGCGGCGCGCCGGGCGGCTTCGGTGCTGCCGCCGAGGATGGCGGCGACGTCGGCGTACGGCAGCCCCGCGAGGTAGTGGTAGGCGACAGCCTGTTTCTGCTTGGCCGGCAGGCGGGTGATGGCGTCGGCCAGGTCGTCGTCGGCGACCAGGCCAGCCTCGGCCGCCGCAGCCGGGTCGCGGCCATCCGCCGCAGCCGGGTCGCGGCCAGCCAGACTGGCGGACGGGGAATCCGGGGCCTCGGCCACCGGGATCGCGCGGCGGGCGGCGGCCCGGGTCACGTCGATGGCTTTGCGGTGGGCGATGGTGACCAGCCAGGCCTCGACGTTCGCGTCGGCGGGCAGGTCCGGATAGGCCTTCAGCGCGGACAGGAACGTTTCCGACCAGGCGTCGTCGGCGTCCGTAGGGCCGAGGACGGCCCGGCAGACCCGGAGCACGGTGCTCCCGTGCGCCGAGACGACCCTCTCGAACGGTGGCTTGCCTGTCATGACCTGAAGACGTCCCGGATCCGGTTTTCGTGAGGTGTCCCGGTGCTCAGCTAACCTCACGAAACCGGGACCCGGCGCGTCTTCCCAGTACAGAAGACGTGACTGGAGGAGCAGAAGATGACGACCGACACGGGCATGCGGACCGCCAGGGTGACGGCGGATGGGGTGACGGCTGAGCACACGGTCCTCGGCACGCGGCTCGGTGAGCTGACCATCGTGCGCGACGGCGGGCTGGTGACCGGCCTGTACTACCCGCACCACTGGTACAAGCCCAGCCCGGCCAGCTTCGGCCCTCGGACCAGCCAGGGATTCGCGGACGCGACACGGCAGCTCGGGGAGTACCTGGACGGCACCCGGACGCAGTTCGACCTGCCGCTCGGCGCCCGCGGCACCGCGTTCCAGCGGCGCGTCTGGGCCCTGATCGCGGAGATCCCGTACGGGCAGACGACCACCTACGGCGACCTGGCCCGGCGCCTCGGCGGTGACGCGAACGCCCGGGACGTCGGCGGCGCGGTGGGCCGCAACCCGCTGAGCATCCTGGTCCCCTGCCACCGGGTGGTGGGCAGCACCGGCAAGCTGACCGGCTACGCCGGCGGACTGGCCCGTAAGCGGGCCCTGCTGGACCTGGAGCGAACCAGCTCCCCGGGCCTGTGGTGAAGGGGCCTGTGGTGAAGGGGTCTGTGGTGATCGGGGCTGTGCTGCCCGGGGGCCCGCCGTGCACGGCGGGTCCCCGGGCGGTGGTGTCTGGTCAGCGCTGGTAGCTGCCGGGCGTCCAGGCGTGCGTGGCGACCCCGACGGCGTTCCACGCGTTGATGGTGATGATCAGGGACAGCAGGGCGGCGACCTCGTCCGGGCCGTAGTGGGCCGCGACCGCCTCGTACGCCGCGTCCGGGACGTGGTCGCCGGCCATCAGGGTGACCGCCTCGGTGAAGGCGAGCGCGGCACGTTCCCGTTCGGAGAAGTAGGGCGTGTCCGGCCAGGCGGAGAGGCCGTAGAGGCGCTGCTCGCTGTCGCCCACCGCCCGGGCATCCTTGGTGTGCATGTCGATGCAGTAGGCGCATCCGTTCAGCTGCGAGGCCCGGACCCGGACCAGCTCGCGCAGCCGGGCGTCGAAGCCCACCCGGTCCAGTTCCTTGGTGGCCGCCTTGTCCAGCTGGGCCAGGGCCCGGGCGAATGCGGCCGCGTGGCCATCGAAGTCAAGCCGGACCGGGATGTGGCTGGTCGTCTCTTCGTGCGTGTCTGTGAGTGCCATAACACGAACCTACGAGGCCACCGGCGCACAAGTAAGCTCCACTTTCATGCTAGAAACGTGGGCCAGTTCCGGAGTAGATCTGCACCTGGACCGGGCCGGCCCGCGGGTGCGCGCCAGCCTGGAAGGCCAGCTCCGTGAGGCGGTCCGGTCCGGCCGGCTCGCCCCGGGGCTGCGCCTGCCGTCCTCGCGCTCGCTGGCCGCCGACCTGGGGGTCGCCCGCAACACTGTGGTCGACGCCTACGGCCAGCTGGTCGCCGAGGGGTGGCTGGTCGCCCGGCAGGGCTCGGTCACCCGGGTCGCCGGGCGGGCACCCGAGGCCGAGGCCACACCCGCACAGACGGGCGCGGCGCGCCGGCTGCGCTACGACCTTCGCCCCGGGTCACCCGACGTGGCCGCGTTCCCCCGATCCCGCTGGCTCGCGGCTGCGCGCCGGGCCCTGAACAGCGCCCCCGCTGACGCGTTCGGCGACGCCCCGGACGCCCGCGGCCGGCCCGAGCTGCACCGGGCCCTGGCCGGGTACCTGGGCCGGGCGCGGGGTGTGCGGGTGAGCCCCGACCGGATCGTGGTCTGCTCCGGCTTCACCCAGGGCCTCGGCCTGATCTGCCAGGCTCTGCGCGGCCGGGGCGCGACCACCCTGGCCATCGAGGCGTACGGCCTGCCGGACCTGCGCGGCATCGCGGCGGGGCACGGGCTGCGCATCCGCACGCTGCCGGTCGATCAGGCCGGCGCGGTCCTCGACGGGCCCGGCGCGGCGGGCGCCCCGGAGCCCGGCCCGGAGCCCGGCGCGGCCGGCGGGCTGGGCGCGGCCGGCAGGCTGGGCGGCGCGGACGCCGCGTTGCTGACCCCGGCCCACCAGTTCCCGCTGGGCGGTGTGCTCGCGCCCGGCCGGCGGACCCAGGCCCTCGAATGGGCCACGCGGACGGGCGGGCTGCTCATCGAGGACGACTACGACGGCGAATTCCGCTACGACCGCCAGCCGGTCGGGGCCATGCAGGCGCTCGGGCCGGAGCATGTCATCTACGCCGGGACGGCCAGCAAGAGCCTCGCGCCCGGCCTGCGGCTGGGCTGGCTGGTCGTCCCCGCCCACCTCGTGGACGAGATCGCCGCGGCCAAGGCGCTCACCGACCGGTATTCCAGCAGCTTCGACCAGCTCACGCTGGCCGAGTTCATCACCTCCGGGGCCTACGACCGGCAGGTGCGCCGGGCCCGGCTGGCCTACCGGCGGCGCCGGGACCACCTCGTCGCGGCGATCCGGCAGCACGTCCCCCAGGTCCGGGTGACCGGGGTCGCCGCCGGGTTGCACGCGCTGCTGGAATTGCCGGCCGGCGTGGACGAGGACGAGGTCATCGCCCGGGCGGCGGCCCGTCACGACCTGGCCCTCGACGGGCTCCGCCGTTACGGGCCGCCGCCGTCCACCGCCGCCCCCGGACCGAACCGGCCAGCCCTGGTCATCGGGTACGCCACCCCGCCCGAGCATGCCTTCACCGGCGCGGTGGCCCGGCTGATGGCCGTGCTCACCGATGCCCGGCGCGGCCAGGGCTGACCGGCCTACGGTGCGTCCGGCGCGGGTCCCGTGTGGAAGATCGGCCAGCAGATCTGCGTGCGCCACTGCGACGAGTCCGGGGTGTCGTGCCGGTAGGTGAGGTAGTACTCGCGGATCGGGCCCTCGACGGCCAGCGCGTGCTCGGTGACGTACGTGGCCAGCGAACCGTAGGCGCGGTCGACGTCGGTGTGCGGGCCGGGATGAACGATGGTGGCGAACTCCGCGGGCGGCACGACCAGCGACGTCACCCGGCCCATGGACCGCACCGGCCCGGTGCAGGGCACGAACAGGGTGGCCTGGCCCAGGCCGCGGGAGAACAGCTCGGTCGCGAAGATCCCGCCGCTCGGGCCGTCAGGCGAAAGGTTCTGGGCCTCGATCGTGGCGTACAGCTCGCCGAGCGCACCCTGGTACCAGGGCCCCGCCTCCTCGATGTCCACCGCCTCGCTGATCGCGGCGGCCGGGGTGGCGTCTACCCGCAGGCGGCCGATATCGGCGAGACCGGGCGGCGCGGGGCGGGCCAGCAGGTCACGCAGCGAGCTGACCGCGTCCTGCGTGCGGTTCAGTCCTTCTTCCAGCCGGTTCAGGTGGGCGGCGATGAGCTCGTTGCGGGTCTCCAGATCCGGCGCGGCCAGGACCTGCCGGACCTCGTCCACCGGCATGTCCAGGTCACGGAAACGCCGGATGATCTGCGCGGTCGGGATCTGGCCGGTCGTGTAGCGGCGGTAGCCGGTGTCGGCATCCACGTCGGCGGGCTCCAGCAGGCCGACCCGGTGGTAGTAGCGCAGGGTCTTCACGCTCATGTGAGTCGCGCGGGCGAAGTCCCCGATCGCCAGGCAGTTCTGCATGACACGAGTCTGCATCCTCCCCCAGGGGGAGAGTCACGCCCCGTTTTCGCTGTTGACCGTCCCCCGGCGGCAGCGGTGAGGGTGGTTGATGTCCGGCCACGAGGGCCGGCCGCTGAGAGAGGAGTACACCATGCACGCCACCGACCTGACCGGGGTCATCGCCGCCCACATCACCGGGGTCAACGCCCTGGACACCGACGCCATCATGGCCACCTTCGCCGACGACGCGTACGTCAACGACGCGCGCCGCGAGTTCACCGGCACCGCCGCGATCCGCCGCTGGGTGGAGAAGGAAATGGTCGGCGACAAGGTTCAGATCGAGGTCCGCGAGGTGCTCGACCACTACGGCGACACGATCGTCCGCGGGGCCTACACCGGTGAGTTCGACAAGACCAATCTGCCCGACGAGCTCGTCCTGTCGAACTACTTCAGTGTCCGCGACGGCCAGATCGTCAGCCTCGTCGTGATCTTCAACCAGCCCGCCGGGTACTGAGCCGAACCGGGAAAGGACCTGCAGCTCATGGGCTACGAGCTTGACCCCGAACTGGTCCCCGTCCTGGCCGCGCTAGCCCAACGCGCTGCGGCGGCCGGACGGGCCGGGGCGGCCGGACGGCCCGGGGGGGCGGCCGCCCCGCCGCGCGGCGACTGGAAGGCGCTGCGCCTGGCGGGCGAGGCGGGCCAGGCCTACCTGGCCACCCTGGTTCCGCCCTCGTCGGGCGTCCGGACAAGCACCCACTTCGCCACCGCGCCGGACGGCGCAGCGATCGAACTGCGCCGCTACGCCAAGCCTGGTTCGGCACCTGGCTCTGCGGTCGTCTACGCGCACGGCGGCGGCATGATCATGGGCAGCCTCGACCTCTATGACGAGGTGATCGGCTGGTACGTGGACCAGACGGGTGTCCCCTTCGTGTCCGTGGGCTACCGGCGGGCACCCGAGGGGACGGGAACGGCGCTCGCCGAGGACGTCTTCGCTGGCCTGGCCTGGCTGGTCAGCCAGGCGGGCGAGCTGGGCACCGACCCGGGCCGGATCGCGGTCATGGGCGACAGCGGGGGCGGCGGCCTCGCTGCCGGGGCCGCGATCCTCGCCCGGGATCGCGGGGTCACCCTGGCCCGGCAGATCCTGGTCTATCCGATGCTCGATGACCGCAACCAGACCCCGGACCCGGCCCTCGCCCCCTACCTGACCTGGACGTGGGACGACAACTTCACCGCGTGGAGTGCTGTGCTCGGCGAAGACCTGGGCACCCCGGCGGTCTCACCCATCGCCGCCCCCGCGCGGCTGGCCGATTACCGCGGGCTGGCGCCCGCCTACATCGACGTCGGCGATCTCGATATTTTCCGCAACGAGGACCTCTCCTACAGCTGGTCCCTCGCCCAGGCCGGCGTCCCGCTGGAACTCCACCTGCATCCCGGGGCGCCGCACGGCTGGGAGCGCTTCGCGCCCTACTCAGGGTCGGCCCGGCGGGCGCTGGCCGACCGGGCCCGGGTCATCGCCGCGCTCTGGCTGCCCAGCGCTCTGGCTGCCCAGCGCTCTGGCTGCCGGGTGACCTGCCGCTTGGTGGCCTGAGCCGGGCTCACCAGCCGGGCTTGACCTGCATCCCTATGTTCATGCGCCAGACGGCCGGCCCACCCCAGGCGATCATGTTCTGGATCGACGTGGCCTCACGGGCGCCGTCCGCGTAGGTGATGGTCATCAGGAAATACGTGCTGTCGGGGGTGCTGGTGAAGGTGGCCGTCGCCGGCCCTGTGCGGCCGTCCGCCGAGTGGGCGAGGCTGGCACCGGTGACGCGGACCGCCTGGTGGTCGTCCGCGATCGCCAGCAGGCCTGACGTATCGTGCTCGGCGAGAGCGCGCAGGTAGCAGCGGACCAGCCCGGTTCGCTCGGCGCTCGCCGGGCCGCGCACCTGCAGGGGCCAGGAGCACGACGGCGTGCCGGACCACGTCTGGAAGACGCCCCACGCGGCGCGCCCCGCGCAGACGACCCCGCCCGCAGCGAAGACGATCCAGACTGCGCGGAGTGCCGCGGCCGGCGTCCGCGGACGCTTCCGGAGGAAGCTATGAAGCAGGCGACTCGTGGAGCCGCTTCCGGAGCGGCTCCATGCCCTGGCCGCCGTCACACTCCAGGACCGTCCCTCGCCCGGCATAGCCGCCAGTATGGCCGAACCCTCCCGGTGCCTGCCCGCTCAGCGGGGCCTAGCCCGTCAGTGAACGGGTAGCAGCAACGGGCTGATCGAACAGGATGCTCCTCAGGTCGATGGCCGCCCGGTCCAGATCATGGACGGCGTCCCAGATCTTCTCGGCCACCGGGTGATCACCCAGGATGCTCAGCGCCGCCTGGAGCGACAAGCCGGCGGAGAACAGCCGGTGCACGAGGAGATCATTCAGGCCCGCGGCGATCCGGTCGTGGTCTTCAGCCAGCCGGAGGAGAAGCTTTACGGAATCTTCGTCCACCGCCGGCACCTCGGGCGTGACCCGGGAGCGCGACCTCGCCAGGGACAGCGTCACGGTGGCCCCTGTGGGACGCTCGTCGTCGTCCATGCGCCCGGAGATGAGCATGTCGAACCAGCGCTCGGTGTGGGGGCTATGGCAGGGCACCTCAACCACCAGGGGCCCAGGCAGGTCTCCCGCGAGCGCCCGGCGGATGGCAGCACCGACGTTCCGGGCCACCGGGTCGTCGCCGGCCGCGGCGCACACCTCGAGGTACGAAACGCCCCGGCCGACGCGGGCTGGTTCGCCCCCGTTGGCCGCCGCGAAGTCCCGCCAGGCCCCGTTGACCGACACGATCACGCCCTCGCGGTCCAGCAGCGCGACCTCCGTGCCGGGGCCGGTATCCGGTGCGCTCCCGGCTCTGGCCGTGGCGACACCATTTTTCACCGGCGTCCGGCCTGGTGTGGCCGGCGCCCGGTCGGCCAGGGCCGCCTCCAGCGTGGGGTAGACGGACATCAGCTGGTCGATGCCAGCGATCCTGATCACCCGCCGGACCACCTGGCTGCTGATGACCAGCCGAAGGTCTGTGCCGTTGGTAACCGCCCGCTGGTAGGCACGCGCGACTGCAGCCGGACCTGAATGATCACAGGAGATCGTCGCGCTCATGTCCGCGATCAGCGCGGTCGCGCCCCGGTTGATAACGGACAGCAACTGCGAACGGATCTCCGCGGTATTGGACAGGTCCATGTGGTCCGGCAGGACCACCACGGCCCACTGGCCTGTCCAGAGCACCGGATAAGGGTCGGCAATCACGACAGCACCTCATGATCCCGCCGGTCCCGGACGACCTGTCCCTCGCAGTCGATCTCGTATCGCTGGGTCACATCGGTCTCATTCGGCCACCGCAGGCCGAACCGCCCAGCTCTCGACGAGGCAGTCACCCGCACCGCCGGCTACGCACGTTAAAGGACATCAGCTATTTCCCACTATCGCGACCATACGCGCCGATCCCAGGCCTGGATAGGCCAGCGAGGTGAACGTCCATGATCGTCTACCACCCGAATTGGGGTCGCAAAAGATGCGATATCGTAATTCGTAAGGCAAAGCCAGGACCACAGACCGCGCGAGCAACTCGTGGATGACGGCCACGGCATGGCCGCCGTCGTCGGCGAGGATGCCCGTCAGCGCCCGGCGACTTCCTCGAAGTGCTGGCCGTCCCCGCCATCGCGCCCACCACGTTCGTGATCATGACTTTGGTGTCGCCCGGACGACACCAAAGTCATGATCACGAACGTGAAAGGCGGAACTGCGGGGCTGAGGTGGACAATGGGACTGGTGAAGCGATGTCCCTTACGCCGGGCTGAGCCGGCGTGCAACTGCACGGGCGAGCACCTTTAACCGGCCTCCGCGAGCATGGTCACACAAGTACCTGGCCTGCGCCCTTGTGGGCGGCCCGTGACGGCATGCGCGACGGGACTCCGGAAATATCGGGATGCGATGCAACCTAACGTGGCGCCCGCCGCATCTCTTTAAGGGTCGGCATGCCGGATTGGGGGGCGCCGGCATGCCGGCTGAGCGGCCGACTGCCCAGGAGGAGCACGGGATACGTGACATCCGAGGAGGAGTTCGTCGACTTCGCGGCGGCCGTCGCGCCCCGGCTGCGGCGGATGGCGTTCCTGCTCTGCGGCGACTGGCATGCCGCGGAAGATCTCGTGCAGACGACCCTGGCGAAAGTCTTCGTCTCCTGGCGCAAGATCAGGCGGCAGGACGCGCAGCATGCTTATGCCGCGCGCACGCTCGTCAACACCTACCTGGCTGACAAGCGACTGAAGCGCAGTGAAGAGATCCTCACCAGCCGGCCTCCCGAGCGCTCGATCCAGTCGCCGTCGCCTGAGACACGGATAGTCGTGCTCAGGGCACTGGCCACCCTCCCGCCCAAGAGCCGGGCCGTGGTCGTGCTGCGCTACTGGGCCGACCTGAGCGTCGACCAGGTGGCGGCCATCCTGGGCTGTTCGACGGGCAACGTGAAGAGCCAGAGCGCGAGGGCCCTGAGCAAACTCCGGCCGGTGCTGGACGACATCATGACCGAATCTGGCTCGCCCGGCCACCCGCCGGAAGAACGGCACGAGGCGAGGGATATCTGACGTGGACGAGACATCGCTGCGCAGGCTGCTCGACCGCGCCCTGGACCACGAGCCACCGATGGGACCGGTCGCGCACCAGTCCCTGCAGGCCGGTCTCAGGCTGCGCCGACGCCGCCGGGCAGGGAACGCCACCGCGGGCATTGCTGCCGTCGCGGTGATCGCGGCGGCGATCCCGGCGGTCATCGGGGGGCTCGGCCATAACCCCGCCGGCTTGCGGACGGGGCCCCGGAAGGTGGTCGTCTACATCGGCAGCGATCATCGGGACACGGTGACGCCGATCTCGGCGGCTACCAACATCGCGGGCCGGCCCATCAAGGCCGGGCTGGGCCCGAGACGACTCGCGATCACGCCGGATGGGAAGACGGTCTACGCTGCCGACGTCGACTGGCACACAGTGACACCGATCTCCACCGCTACCAACAGGGCCGGGAAGCCGATCACAGTCGGCAAGGGCCCCTGCGCCATCGCGATCACGCCGGACGGAAGGACGGTCTACGTCGCCAACGTGATCTCGAACACCGTGACACCAATTTCGGCGGCGACCAACACGCCAGGCCAGGCCATCAAGACCGGCCACAGACCGCTGGCGATCGACATCACGCCGGACGGGAAGACCGCCTACGTGCTGGATCAAAGCTACGGAATGTGGGGCTCCGTGCTCCCCATCACCACCGCCACCAACACACGGGGAAAGCCGATCCGGGTCGGGAACGGCCCCTCGGCAATGGCCATGACCCCGGACGGACGGACCCTCTACGTCGCGAACGGCTCCGCGGACACCGTGACACCGGTCTCGACGGCCACCAACACCGCGGAAAAGCCGGTCAAGGTCGGCCCCGGACCCTCGGCAATCGCGATCACGCCGAATGGGAAGACCGCCTACGTCGTTATCCAGGGGCCCGGCCGCAGGAGCTCAGTAGTACCGATCACCACCGCCACGAACACTGCGGGTAAGCCGATCAGCGTCGGCGCGGTAGCCGAGGCCATCGCGATCGCGCCGGACGGGACGACCGCCTACGTCCCGAACAGCCAGTCCAGCACGGTGACCCCGATCTCGACGATGACGAATACCGCGGGAGCACCAATCAAGGTCGGCACGGGACCGGTCGCGGTCGCATTCACGCCGGACGGGACGACCGCCTACGTGGTCAGCCTCGGAGCGGATACGGTGACCCCCATCTCCACCGCGACCAATACGCCCGGTAAACCCATCAGGGCTGGGATACGCCCCTACGCCATCGTGGTCGCCTACCGATGATTGATCCTGCTGCCGTGGCGGTGGATGACCGCTTGGGACCGGGCCAGTACCGGTATGTGCTGACCCGTGCCTGGTGGACGGGACACGTTCCGCACGTGGGTCATGACTTCAGTTTCCTGGCCGAAAATGTCATCCAGGTCTGGGAACCCGCTGATGAGCGGCAGGAGTGGCTGCTGGATCGCCGCGTGACCGGCCGCCGGATCTGGCTGGAG
>Ga0208219_1000441_pt1 | contig 14849 bp, 15 predicted proteins | sample NGESurshal072012_7_FD_184469 | JGI IMG/M metagenome (GOLD analysis project Ga0208219, IMG submission 184469) | Arctic peat soil microbial communities from Barrow, Alaska - NGEE Surface sample 53-2 shallow-072012 (SPAdes) | ecosystem: Environmental > Terrestrial > Soil > Wetlands > Peat ...
TCTACCCCGGATTGGCGCGTTCACGCCTGCGTAAGATCGCCTTGATGCCGTTCAACCGCGTCAGCGCGCTCGGGGCCGCATGACTCCGCTCCGCGACATCCGCGAGTCGCTCCCGCCCGCAGAGGCTTTCGTCCCGCGCGTCGCCGTCATCGATCTCGACGGCACCACCATCGACTACCGCCAGCAACTCCACCCCCGAGTGCGCGACGCGGTGCGTTCGGTGGCTGCGCGGATCCCGGTGATCGTCGCCACCGGGCGCATGTACCGCTCCGCGCTGACCTGGGCGGAGGAGCTCGGCGTCCATGAACCGCTGGTCTGCTATCAGGGCGCGATGGTGCGGGACACTCCCCGCCAGGACGGCTCGCCCGGTCGCACCATCTTCGAGCAGCCGCTCCGCGCGGTGCCGGCGCGACGCGCGCTGCACATCGCCCGCGAGCAGAACTGGCACTTCCAGGCCTACCAGAACGACGAGTTGCTCTGCGAGCAGGATCGCCCCGAGGCGAGGCTGTACTCGCACATCAGTGGCGTGAATTTCCGGCTCGTCCCGGACCTCGAGCCGCTCCTGGAGCGGGGCACCACCAAGGCTGCGTGTGTTATCGAGGATCCGGCCGAGGTGGATCGCGCCTCCGCATTGATGGCGCACGAGCTGGCCGGCAGCGCGCGCGTCACGCGTTCGAACCCGGAGTTCGTCGAGATCCTCGACCCCGGGGTGAGCAAGGCGGTGGGGTGCGCGATCGTCTGTCAGCAGCTTGGGTACTCGCTGGCCGAGGCGGTGGCCATCGGCGACGCCCCCAATGACGTCGAGCTGCTGACCGCCGCGGGGTACTCGGTGGCCGTCGCGTCATCACGTCCCGAGGTGCTCGCCGCCGCGGATGCCACGTGCGCGCCACCTGAGGAGGGCGGTGTCGCCGATGTCCTCGAGGCGCTGGGGCTGCTGTGAGCGCTTTGTTCCCCCTTCGCCAGGGCCGGAAGTAGCGTCGCGTCGAAGCGGCGTGAACATGTGCGCGCTCACTGGGCCATGCCGGTTAGGAATCCACCGCCGGTCTTCCTGCCGAGCCTCCCCTGCGCGACGAGCTCCCGGAGCATCTCGACCGGCTCCCAGCGCTGATCGCCCGTCTGCCGGAATCCCTCGTCGAGGATGGCCTCGACGACGTCGAGCCCGACCAGGTCCGAGAGCTGGAATGGTCCCATCGGCCATCCCAGCGCTTTGCGCACCGCGAGATCGCAGTCCTCCACCGAGATGTAGCCGCCCTGCACCAGGCGCATCGCCTCCTGCACGGCGATGAAGAGGATGCGGTTGGCGATGAAGCCGAACTCCGCGCGGGCGAGCCGCACCGGCGTCTTGCCGATCGCGCGGGCGAATTCCATGGCACGGACGACCGTGTCCTCCGCCGTGTGCGGTCCGGGCACCACCTCCACGAGCGCCATCAGCAAGGCGGGGTTGAAGAAGTGGATGTTCAGGAAGCGCTCAGGGTGGGTCACGGCGTTCTCGAGCAGCGATGACGCGAGGGTTGACGAGTTTGTGCCGATGATGGCGGTATCATCAGCGTGCCCGCAGATCCGCGCGTATACCTCGCGCTTGATGTCGCGGTCCTCGGCGACCGACTCGATGATCGTCCCGGCACCGGCGAGCGCGTCGAACTCTGAGCCCATGGTGACCCGGCCGAGCGCCGCCTCGCACGCGTCGCCGTCCAGTGTTCCCTTCTCGACGCGGCGGCGGAGCAGCGCCTCGGAAGCCGCGCGGGCCGCACGCAGCCGGTCGTCACTGCGGCTGATCAGACGCACGTCGTGGCCGTGCAGCGCCGCCTGGTAGGCGATCTGACTGCCCATCGCGCCCGCACCCACAACCGCAAGGGTGGACTCGGCCGGCACCTCAGCCCCCGGCCGGCCCGGCATCGCGTCCTGGATGGGTCATCGCCTCGGGGTCGAGCAGCCGCGTCAACTCCGCCTCGTCGAGACCGCTGCGTTCGCGTGCGACCTCGCGCACCGTCCGCCCCGTGGCGTAGGCCTCCTTGGCGATCGCCGCCGCCGCGTCGTAGCCGATCACCGGCGCGAGCGCGGTGCAGAGCATGAGCCCGCGCTCGACCATGGCGGGGCCGTTCTCGGTGGCGGTGATCCCGTCGACACAGTGGGTCGCCAGGTTGCGAGCCGACGCCGCGAGCAGTGATGCCGACTCCAGGAGGTCGTAGGCGGCGACCGGCATCATCACGTTGAGCTCGAGGAGCGACCCGGCGGCGCCGCAGAACGCGACGGTCGCGTCGTTGCCGATCACCTGCGCGGCCACCATCGTCACCGACTCGCAGATGACCGGGTTCACCTTCCCCGGCATGATCGAGGAGCCTGGCTGCACAGCAGGAATCGCGATCTCCGCGATCCCCGCCCGTGGGCCGCACCCGAGCAGCCGGATGTCGTTGGCGATCTTGTACAGCGAGATGGCCACGGAACGGAGTGCGCCACTTGCCGCGACGACCGCGTCCAGCGCCGACTGCCCGCTGAAGTGGTTGTCGGTCTCCCGAAAGGGAATGCCGAGGTCGGCGGCGAGGAGCGCGATCACCCGGGGTGGGAACTCCGGATCGGTGCCGACGCCGGTCCCGACCGCCGTCCCCCCGAGGGGCAGCTCGGCGAGGGTCGCGATCGCCTCCTCGCAGCGACGTCGGGCTCGCTCAACCTGGCCCGCGTAGCCGAGGAACTCCTGTCCGAGCCTGATCGGCGTCGCGTCCTGGAGATGGGTGCGGCCGGTCTTGATCACCGGCCAGAACTCCTCGGACTTGCGCCGCAGCGATGCCTCGAGCGTCTGCAGCCCGGGGATGGTGTCCTCGCGGATCGAGACCGCAGCCGCAACCTGGATCGCCGTCGGGATCACGTCGTTGCTCGACTGGCCGAGGTTGACGTGGTCGTTGGGATGCACCGGGGTTCGGGAGCCGCGCACGCCGCTCAGCAGCTCGATTGCCCGGTTGGCGATGACTTCGTTGGCGTTCATGTTCGTCGAGGTGCCGCTGCCGGTCTGGAACACGTCGACGATGAACTCGCCGTCGAGAGCACCGTCGATGACGTCCTGCGCGGCGCGGATGATCGCGCCGGCGAGGTTCTCGTCGAGCAGTCCGAGCTCGCGGTTGACCAGCGCGGCCTGCTGCTTGATCAGCCCGATGGCGCGGATGAACCCGCGCGGCAGGCGGAGGTCGCTGATCGGGAAGTTGACCCTGGCGCGCATGGTGTTGGCGCCGTAGTAGGCGTCGGCCGGCACCTCGAACTCGCCCATTGAATCTCGCTCACTCCTGGTCGTGGCGCTGGTCATGACGTTGCGTCCCCCCGATGCAGCGGGATCGTCATGTCGAACTCGGCGCCGCTGCCGGGGATGCTCCGAGCAGCCACGGTTCCACCATGGCGTTCGGCAACCGTGCGCACGATGTAGAGGCCCAGCCCGCTGCCCGGAACCTTGCGCTGCCGTTCGGCCACCGACCGGAAGTACTTGTCGAACAGGTGTCCCGTGTCGGCGACGGGGAAGCCGGTTCCGTGGTCGCGGACGGTGAAGCGCACCGAGTCGCCGTCGCGCATGGCGAGGACCTCGATCGGGGATCCCATCGGCCCGTGCTTGACGGCGTTGCCGAGCAGGTTGGTCAGCGCCAGGATGAGGCGGCGCCGGTCGCCCTTCATCTTCAGCCCGTGCTCGCACTCGCTGGTGATCGTCGACTCACGCAGCTTCGCCTCCATGGCCACGTGCTCCATGGCCTCCGCGACCACCTCCTCCGCATCCATCACCTCGAGTGCGAGGTGGTCGTCGGGGTCCTCGAGCCGCGTCAACTCGGCGAGCGCGTTGACCATGCGGACCATCATCTCGGTGCTCGCAGTGATCCCCTCGATTGCCACCATGGCGGTCTCGGGGAGCGCACCGAGCATCCCGGCGCTGAGCAGCTGCCCATAGCTGTTCAAGATGGTCAGCGGGCGGCGGAGCTCGTGCATGGTGATCGAGAGCGACGTTCCACGGGCCGACGACTCCGAGGTGGCACTGGAGAGGCGGTGCTCGAGGGTTGCGACACACGACGCAGCCAGGCGCTGGCCGACCGCCTCGATGTCGTCAGCAGTCGTCGACGCAAGTTCCAGGGTTTCATCGGGGTCGAGGCGTTCCTCGCGCACCGCCTCGGCGCTCACCTGGCGGAGCGCGGTGAGGTTGGCCAGCGCCTTCTCCAGCCGGCGTTCCACGCCCGTGCCCGTATCGAGGTGGTGATAGGCGATCAGCGGCCGGAAGTCGTCAGCGGTGAGCGCGACCAGGACGGCGTTCACGAACTGGCGCGGTCCGCGGGCGTGGTCGAGGGGCTCGCCGGCGTCAGCCGGTGATATCTGCCTCGCCCACAAATCGGCGATTCTCGCCGCGTGGGCTGCCAGGAAGTCGCTGAACTGCCGGGTCACGCCGCTGAAGTCTAGGCGCACCGGTGGTCAACTCCGCGAGCGCGACGTCCTCGATGGCGGCGACGTCGACCGCAACCTCCACCGGAGTGCGATGGCTGCGCCGGTGGCGCGACCAGAGCACCGCTCCAAGCACGGCGAACGGGAGCATCTGGAGATCGATGAGCACGGAGATCGCGCCCGCATGCACAACCGAGACGCCGGTGTGTGACAGCAGGGCGACCAGGACCCCCTCGCGAAGCCCCAGGCCGTTGATGCTGAAGGGCGCGAGCGCCACCAGGAGCGTGATCGGGATGCAGACGGCCAGGATCGTCCAGCTGAGATCCACCCCGATCGCACGGGCCGCAACGCTCAGGGCCAGGAGGTTGAATCCCCAGCCGGCGGCTCCGACCAGGAGGGACTGGGCGACGGCGTGGGGGTGCTGCCGGTAACCGGCGAATGCGTCGCTGAACGAACGGACGCCGCGGCTCATCGCGCCGGACAAGCGGGCGAGCAGCCGGTGCGGCACCAGGCGGTCGGCGCTGAGCGCCACGAGCCAGATGAGAACCACTGCGACGGCGAGCCCCGCGATCACGACCAGGATGCCGGTGCCGATCAGGGCGCGAAGCAGGATGGCCGCGGCGATCCCCCAGCAGGTCATGCCCAGCATGCCGGCGAGGCGGCTGCCGGCGAGCGAGGCGAGCACCCGTCCATGGCCGATCTGGCGGCCCATCTCGACGGTGCGCATGGCGTCTCCCCCGACGCCGGCGGGCAGCATCTGGGTGAAGAAGAGGCTCTGGAGATACGAGGAGCTCAGACGGCGCCAGCTGAGCAGCGAGCCAGGGCCGGAGCCCGAGCCGGTGCCGGGGCTGGCGGCGGCGCCGGCGGGCGCGCTGGCGGTCCGCAGCAGAACGCCCCACTCGACGACGCTGGCGGCCACCGCGAGCATGGTGAGACCGAGCGCGGCGGCGATCCAGAGCGGATCGGCATGCGCCAGGCTCGCGATCGCCTGGGGCAGGTTGATCGTACGGGCGAGGATCACCAGGCCGACGACAGTCCCGCTGACCCGCATCCAGGGGGAACCGATCACTGCGCGGGCGGTACGCAGGGCTCGATTCATCTGCACCATTGAAACAGGTTGCACCGGTGGCTTCCTGACGTTGGCCGGACCGTGACACTCCGGCGGCTCCTCGCGACCTGTTACGCAGGCGGCGCGTCACTCGGCGGCGAGGTAGGGCTCCCGGAAGGCCGTCTGCTCGGCGATGAACACCAGGTCAAGATCGGCGACAGGCCCGTTGCGATTCTTCGCGACGATGAGCTCCGTCTTGCCCTTGTCGATCTCGCGGTTGTGCATTCCCTCCCGATAGAGGAAGAGCACCACGTCCGCATCCTGCTCGATCGAACCGCTGTCGCGGAGGTCGCTGAGCTGGGGGCGCTTGTTCTCGCGCTGCTCGGCCGCGCGGGAGAGCTGGGAAAGGGCGAGCACGGGGACGTCGAGCTCCTTGGCGATGGCCTTCAGTCCCGACGAGATGTCCGAGACCTCCTGGACGCGCGAATCGCGCCTGCCTCCCTGCATCAGCTGCAGGTAGTCGATGACAATCAGCTCGATCTTGTGCTGCGCCTTCATCCGGCGCGCGCGAGCGCGCAGCGTATTGATGGCGAGTCCGGGTGAGTCGTCGATCCAGAGATCAGCGTGGGTGAGGGTGTCCATCGCCTTGGCGATCTTCTGGAACGCCATCGAATCGGCCTGCCCGGTGCGAAGCATGTAGGAGTCCACGTGCGCTTCGCTGCAGATGAGCCGCTGCACCAGCGACTGCCGCGACATCTCGAGCGAGAAGAGCACGACAGGCCGGCCCGCCAGCACCGCCGCGTTGCGAGCGATGTTGAGGGCGAACGAGGTCTTGCCGACCGCGGGCCGGGCCGCCAGGATGATGAGCTCGCCGGGCTGCAGTCCCTGGGTGAGCATGTCGAGCTTCGAGAAGTTGGTCGGCACGCCCGTGACCAGTTGCTTGTTCTCGATGCGCTTCTCGAGGACGTCCCACCACTCCCGGACCACCGGCGCGATGTTGCGCATCTCCGAGCCGCGACTCTCCTGGCCGATCTTGAACACTTCCTGTTCGGCCTGATTGATGGCCTCCGTCACCGGGGTCGAGTTGTCGAACCCCAGCCGGCTCACCTTGCCGCCCGCGTCGATGAGACGGCGGCGGAGCGCGTGGTCCCGGACGATGTCCGCGTAGTGCTTGACGCTCGCGGAGCTGGGAACCACGAGCGTGAGCTCAGCGATGTAGTCCATGCCACCCGCGCGACCGATCCCGGGACCGCGCTCGAGCTGGTCGCGCAGCGTCACGGCGTCGATGGCTTCGCCACGATCGTTGAGCGCAAGCGCCGCGCGGAACAGCACCGCATGGCGCTCGGCGTAGAAATCCTCGGGCACCAGGTCGTCGCGCACGATCGACAGTGCCTCGCGGTCGATGAGGATGCCACCCAGCACCGCCTGTTCGGCCTCGTTGTCATGTGGCGGGATACGCATCGCCGGGGCCCCCGCAACGGCCCCGCGTCCCACGAGCTCGGCTTGCGGGAGAGAGGTCATTGGGCCGCGACGACGACCTTGAGTGTCTCCGTGACCTCCGGGTGGAGCTCGATGGTGGCCTCGTGGGGTCCGAGGGAGCGGATCGGTGGATCGATCTCGATCTTCCGCTTGTCGATGTCGATCCCCGCTTCGCGCTTGAGTTGCTTGGCGACGTCCGCGGTGGTCACGGTGCCGAAGAGACGGCCCGCCTCGCCGGCCTTGGCATAGACGGTGACGGTCAGCTTGCGCAGCCGCTGAGCGGTCTCCTTCGCATCGATGAGCGCCTTCTCCACGCGCCGGCGAGTCGCCTCCTCACGGCGGCGAATCTGGTCGACGGTGTTCTGATCCGCGATCACCGCGAGGTGCTGCGGGAACAGGAAGTTGCGCGCGTATCCCGGCGACACCTCACGAACGTCGCCGGGCTTGGCTGTTCCTGCCACTTCCTTCAAAAACAGGACCTTCACGATAGCGCCTCCCGCTCATCTGGACGCAGGCGCCGGTAGATCATCAGGGCGATGCGCTCACCGTTGCGGACGTCGTCGTCGAACTTGCTGCGCCGCTGGGTGATCAGCTCCTCCTGCTCCGCGACCACGTGACGAGGACTCGCCGCGATGAAGGCGCGGGTTGCGAGCAGGCTGAGCGCGAGCACATCGAGCTCACCGATGACCGGCAGGGACTCCGGAAGTTCGACCACCGGCAGTGCGATCAACGCCAGCCCGCCACCGAACGCGAACTTCATGTACCTGGGCACGCGCGCGTCGAACATGAGGCAGTACGCGAGCCGCAGCATGCGCGGCAGGTCGACGAAAAGGCGTTTGGCGCTGCGGACCTTGCTCAACATCTCGAACCGCGCATTCTACTTTGTTGCCGTTGTGCTCGATCAGAGAGCATTCCATCACCGCAGCCGCACGGGTGTGTTCAGTCGCCGCGCAGGATCTTCGGGTGCGCCTCGACCCACGCACGCGCGAGCGCGCTATCCCCGGGCGGTATCGTCCCGTCGATCACCGCTTCGCGGATCGCCGCCTTGGCCCGTCCCACCCACGGGCCCGGTCCGCGCCCGGCCAGCGCCATGAGCTCGTCGCCACTCAGCGGGTCGGCCATCGCCGACACTGCACCACCGGCGTCGAGGCGGGCCATGCGCCCGTCGAGCTCGTCGAGCTCCTCGAGGGTCGGGTACGCGGATGCCTTGGTGTCCGCGCGTGCGAGGTCGAGCATCTTGCCGCGCAGCGGCCCGGCGTCCCTGATCAGCCGCCGGACGGCCGTGTCACTGAAGGACTCGCGCTCGTACTGGATCGGTCGAAGGTGGAGGCGGACCAGCCGGCTCACGTCGCTGGTCTCGTCGTTGCTGTACTTCCAGCGGGTCAGGATCGTCCTGGCCATGTCCGCGCCGATCTGTGGATGGTCATAGAAGGTGTGGCGACCATCCTGTGCGACCACGTGTGTCGGTGGCTTGGCGATGTCGTGGAGCAACGCGGCGGTCCGGGTCACCAGGTCGGCGGGCGCCTCGTCAACGGTCAGCAGCGTGTGCCCGTAGACGTCGTGGGTGTGGTAGCCGCCCTGCTCGATCCCGACCGCCGCGACCAGCTCGGGCAGGACCAGGTCGAGCAGTCCCGCGTCCCGGAGCACCGATATCCCGGCACTCGGGTGCGGGGCGACCAGCATGCGGCGGATCTCGTCAGTGACTCGCTCGACGGAGAGGATCGAGGTTCTCCCGGCCTGCGCCCGCATCGCCTCGATCGTCCCCGGGGCGAGCGTGAAGCCGAGACGTGCGACGAATCGAGCCGCCCGGTACATCCGCAACGGGTCCTCGGCAAAGGTCTCAGCCGGGTCGAGTGGGGTGCGCAGCACCCCGGCGAGCAGGTCGGACAGCCCCTGACCGGTGATGTCGATGATCTCGCCGTCGAAGCTCTGGCAGAGCGCATTCACCGTGAAATCGCGGCGCTGCACGTCCTCGACCAGCGTGCCCGGTCGGACATCGGGGTTGCGTGACTCGGGGTCGTAGCGCTCGGCCCGGGCGCGGACCCCCTCGACGATCCAGGCGCCGCCGCGGATCTGCGCTGTGCCGAAGCGTTCGAAACGCTCCGGAGGGTGCCAGCCGAAGTCCGATGCCACAGCGGCGAGCAACGGCATCGGATCCATGCCGACCGTCACGAGGTCGATGTCCTTGCCCTTACCTTCCCCGAGCAGGCGGTCCCGGACGAAGCCGCCCACCAGGTACGCCTCCACCTCGAGGGTGCGCGCGGCGGCGGCGATCGACTCCAGGAGGTCCTCGAGCTCCGGCGGTTCAGGCCGCAGCACACGGATGGTGGCGCTCATGGAGCTGCGGGCGCCAGCCGATCGGGCCGTCCGCGAAGCAGGAACGCCGAGAGCATCGCCGCCAGCCCGGCGCAGATGCCGGCGCCGAGGAACACGGCTCGCAACTCGGTGACGATCGCGGCGGTGACGTCGCGCTCATACGGCGGGCAGTTCAGCGGGGAAGTCGGGCAGAGTGCCGACGGCGACGGGAAGGCTGACGCCGTCGTGTAGAAGATGTGCAGGCTCACCGCGGTGAGGATGGAGATGCCCACGAGCATCCCGATCATGCGCGCCACGACCACCAGTGCCGCGGCCAGGCCGTGCATCTGGTCGCGGACCGACGCCAGCATCGACGCATTGACCGGGGCGATTGCGAGGCCGAAACCGAGGCCGCAGGCGACGAGCACCGGGTCGCTCGGATGCAGCCACCCGGGTCCGAAGGGGTCGCCGAGCGTGGTCGCGGTCCACCCAGTCATCGCGAAGAACGCGGCCGCGGTGGTCGCCATCCCGGCGGCGGCGACGACTCGGTTGCCCAGACGCTGGGAGAGCCAGCCACCGGCGACTGCTCCAACCGGCACCCCGACCAGGAGGCGCAACAGCACCAGGGCGGCCCCGAGTTGCGAGTTCGGGTCAACCGTCGCCCGTGCCAGCACCGGGATGTCCAGCAATGCCGCCATCAGCGCCGCTCCTACCGCGAGATTGGTCAGCAGCGCCCCGTAGGCCCCGGGGGAGCGGAGCTCGGCTGCCGCGATCAGTGGGTGGCGCGCGCGCCGCTCCCTGATCACGAAACCAGCGGCCGAGACCGCGCCGAGCGGGAGCAGCCAGAGCGCGGCCGGCGAGATCGCCCCGGTGGCCGGGTCCTCGGCGGAGAAGCTGACGATGATCGTCGAGAGTGCCAGGCCGAGGAGCACGGCCCCCTGCCAGTCGACCGCCCCCGCCACCGCCGGGAGCGTCCTGACCGCGAGCAGGCCGCGGGTGGAATGGTGGTCGCGGAGCTCCCAGAGGATGAGCGCCGCAGCCGCGCCGGCAGCGACCAGCGCGATTGGCGTCAGCCACACCAGGCCCCCCAACGCGCTGTACGCCACACCGATGGTGGCATTGCCGCGGAGCACCCCTGGCGAGGCGATCGAGAGGCATCCGGCCACCACGGCGATGCCCGCCAGCACGATCGATATCCAATCGAGGGGCCGGCGATGCCCCGGTGCGTGAACTGCGCGATCTCGCCCGCCGGACGCGACCAGCCCGAGCGCGAGGACGCCGGCGACGGGGAGGTTCAGCCAGAAGATTGTCTGCCAGGGCGCGATGCTGAGGATCAGGCCACCGTAGAGCGGTCCGAGGACACTCCCCAGCTCCTGCACGCCGCCGATGACACCGAGCGGCAGGCCGCGCCGGTCCGCCGGCCAGAGGTCGGCGACCAGGGCCAGTGTCACCGGGACCAGGCCGCCACCGCCGAGGCCCTGGAGCGTCCGGCCGGCGACCACCGAGCCGAGGTCGGTCGCGGACGCGGTCACCAGCGAACCCGCGGCGAAGACCCCGAGGCACAGGATCAGCAGCGGCCGGCGGCCGTAGAGATCGGACAGGCGGCCGAGCAGCGGCATGACCACGACGTAGCCGAGCAGGAACCCGCTGACGATCGGCGTCGCCGCCTGGAGCTGGTCGACGCCGATGCCGACATCCGCCATGATCGCTGGAAGCGCGAGCACGATCACGTAGGTGTCCATCGCGGCGACGAGCACCGCTGCCGCCGCGATGGCGAGGATCCAGCGCCGGCGCGTGTTCACCCGCTGGCGGGCGGCGGCGTCACTGACACGTTCTCGCCATAGTTGGTAAGAACGAGCGTGTAGGTGCTGTCATTGCTCTTGCTGATGAATGGCCCGGTGAGCACCACGCGCCGGAGCTGGTTGGTGCTGGTGTCGATGCCGAAGGTCGCGGCGACGCTCTTGGACGCGTCGGCGCTGGTGAGCAGTGCAGCGACCGCACTCCCCGGCAGCGAGCAGCCGATCTCGTGCAACGCCTCACCGTTGTATCGATCGTCGCCCTGGACCTGTGGCGACTGGCACTTGAGCAGGAGTGATGACAGGCCGGCGCTGGGGTCGATGAGCTTGGCGGGGTCCCCGAAGCCGTAGTCGGACGGATTCGCGGTGGTGAATCCTGAGCCGGTCGGCAACTTGACCGAGAACGTCCCTCCCACCGAGACGGCGGGCACGCTCAGCGCCAGACCGAAGACCGACACCTGGAGAACGCCGGACATACTGTCCGGCCGCTTCATGTCCCCGCTGCCGCCGGTAAGCTGCGCGCCGGATCCGGTCACGTTGGCGCTGGTGAGCACGAAATGAAAGGACGGCGTCGCGTCAAGGACGCTCTTGGTCGTCTTCAGCAACGACGTCGCGTCGATCGACGTCCCGCCGCACGCGCTGACCAGGAGCAGCACTGCGGGCGTGATCACGGCGAGGCGGCGCAAGCCCCCGATGACGTTCCCTCCGAACGAGGTCAGGTATCGCGGGCGAGTATAGGTGTGCCGATACACTGCGACGCGTGAGTGGAGAGCGCGCCGCGTTGTCGGAGATCGATGCGACGCAGTTCTTCGCGGTCGACATCCGGGTGGGAACGGTGGTGAGCTGCGAGGTGTTTCCCGAGGCCCGCCGCCCGGCATACCGCATGGTCATCGACTTCGGTCCGCTAGGCACCCGGCGATCCTCGGGGCGGCTGACCGACCTCTACACCCCCGAGCGGCTCACCGGCAGCTCGGTGGTCGCGGTCGTGAACCTGCCGGCGCGCCAGATCGGTCCGGTGCGCAGCGAGGTCCTCGTGCTCGGCGTCTACCAGGAGGGCTCGGAGCGGGTGGTGCTCCTCCGCCCCGACCACCCCTGCGCTCCCGGCGATCGGGTTGGCTGAGTCCACCCGGTTGGCCGCATGAGCCCACCCTCGCTGGTCGGCGAGCCCGGTGCCCGCCGGGTCAGCCCATTCCTCTTCCTGCTGGTGATCTTCTCGTTCTTTCTCGCGTTCGCCGGGGTCTCGTGCAATGCGGCGGCCACCAAGTCGGCGATCGGGTCGGTCAGTGGATCCCAGGGACTGAGCGGGACGGAGGCCGCCCAGGTGACCGCGTGCATCAACGCGCTGGACGGAGTGAACATCCTCACGTACAGCGGGTGGCAGCTCGCCTTCGGGAAGGACCCGGTGATCGGGTCGGTGCCCGCGGCCTGCAACCAGAACAACGCCGCGGGTGCGGACACCTCGTCGGCGAACATCGGCCCGCAACTCCTGGCGATTCTCGCGCTGGTCAGCATCGGCCTGGCGTTGCTGCTCTCGATTGCCGGGGCACTGGGCCTCCTGGCGGCGAGGAGCCGCGCGTTCGTCACTGCGATCTTCGCGGGCGGGGCCGGGGCGCTGCTGATTCTCGACCAATTGCACGTTCACGACCTGCTCCTCTCCAAGATCGCATCCAGTGAGGGTTCAAGCGTGCCCGGGCTCGACCCCGCATCGCTGTTCAACATCAACCCGGGAATCGGGCTCGTGGTGGCTCTTGTGATTCTCGGGCTGGCCGTGCTCTACAACCTCGCAGCGCTGATCACGACCCCGGTCCGCGCTGATGAAGCTCTCCCCGCCTCGCCGAACCCACCGCCACCCGAAGCACCACCGCCGGAGCGGTCAGCTCAGATGGTTCCGCCGAGAAACGGGATCCCGTAGGTCTCGAGCTCGGCGCCGACCGAGCTCGACCAGACCTCAGCGATCGCATCGGCCGTCCAGCCACCGTCGCGGTAGGCGACCGAGATCTCTTTGGGGTGCGCCCAGAGAGACAGCTTGTCACCCCCGAGACCGATGCACTGACCGGTCACGCCGGCTGCCTCATCTGAGCTGAGGAACACCAACAGCGGTGCCACGTCGTCAGGCGTGCCCATACCCATCTGCTTGCGCACCGTCGCCGGCAGTGGCTCACCACGCTCCGCAGCCTCGACGATTGGCGCCATCCCGGGAATCGTCGAGATCATCCGCGTGATCGCGTTGGGGACGATCGCGTTCACGGTGATGCTGTGCTTGGCACACTCCATCGCCCAGGTGCGGGCGTATGCGGCGATGCCCGCCTTCGCCGCCGCATAGTTGGTCTGTCCGAAGTTGCCGCGCTGCCCGGCGATCGACGAGACAACCACGATGCGTCCCCCGGACCCCTGCGCACGCATCCGGCGCACCGCCGCCCGCGCGCACGTGAAGGTGCCGCGAAGGTGAGTCCCGATCACCGCGTCGAAGTCGTCATCGCTCATGTTCCAGAGCACGCGGTCGCGAAGGATCCCGGCGTTGGTGCACATGATGTCGAGACGGCCGAACGCGCTGACGGCGCCGGAGACAAGCTGGTCGGCTGCCTCCGCGGATCCGACCGCGCATACCGCGGCGACAACCCGGCCGCCGTCCCTGGCGATCTCGTCCGCGGTCGCCTCGGCGACGTCAGCATCGACGTCGTTGACGACCACTGCGCAGCCGGCCTGCGCGAGTGCAAGCGCATATGAGCGGCCGATGCCACGCCCGCTTCCGGTCACGACCGCGACCTTTCCCTCGAGATTCATGGCGCCAACTCTAGTGCCCGCGCTCGACGTTCCGCTTGGCGAAGTCGATCTCAACGTGTTCGCCGCGCGGCTCATAGCCGGCCTGGCGGTAGATCGAGTTTGAGACAGGATTGGCGGCATCTGTGAAGAGCATGGCGTGGTGCACGCCGGGTAGCTCCAGTGCCGCGGCCGTGACCTCGTAGGTGAGCCGCCTCGCGTACCCGTGGTTGCGGTGCTCGGGAGGCGTGTACACGGGCCCGATGCGCGCGACGCCGGCCGCGTCCCGATACCCGACCATGCAGACGATCTGCCCATCCACCACCCAGACGTCGAGGTGCCCACTCCCAACCATGTGACCGGCGATCGCGAGCGCGTTGCCCGGTGCGACGTGTTCGATCTCGGCGCTGAAGGTATCGAGCCACGCAGCGATAACCGGCACGTCCTCGGCGAGGCCGCGACGGCGAGCGCCCGGCGGCAGCGGTACCTCGACGAGTGAAACGACCTCGTTGAGCAGAATCGGCCGGTCGCGTTCGATGGTGTCGTCGGTTGCGGCCGTCCATGCAGCGGCGACCGCGCGCGCCGATTCCGCAGGACCGACGACGCCGAGCGGGCGGAGGCCGAGGACCCGTGCACGTTCGATCGCGGCCCCCGCAAGATGGCCGGCCGCCTCCGACGGGAGCGAGGACACCAGCAGGTTATGTGGCGGGGTCCAGCTCGCAGCGCCGACCACCGCGTCCGAGTCGGTGATCCACCAGAAGCTGGGGGCCGCGTTGTAGGTCGCGGGCGCCGAGCGCACCAGGTCGATGATCGTCAGCAGCACGTTGCGAGCACACGGGTCGGCCCTCAGGAATGCCTCCGCAGCATCGGCATATTCCTCGACGTCGCCGGTGGCGTGGACCTGCATGACCTCACGATTGTGCCGCGCTCAGAGCGTCAGGCGTCCCCCGGTGGCCACCTGGGCCACCACATACACAACCCAGGGCACAGCCGCGAGCATGAGCAACTCGCCTCGCGCCTGACCGCGCCACAGCAATGTCAGCAGGAAGGCCGCGGTGAGCACCGTC
>Ga0208219_1000442_pt1 | contig 14818 bp, 11 predicted proteins | sample NGESurshal072012_7_FD_184469 | JGI IMG/M metagenome (GOLD analysis project Ga0208219, IMG submission 184469) | Arctic peat soil microbial communities from Barrow, Alaska - NGEE Surface sample 53-2 shallow-072012 (SPAdes) | ecosystem: Environmental > Terrestrial > Soil > Wetlands > Peat ...
GAGCCACGGTGCAGCACCGACGCAAGAAGCAGCGGCAGCGCGATGAAGAGCACCAGCGCGAACACCGTCGACACCGCAACCGTCACCCGCAGGGTGTTGGCGCTGAGCTCGGCCTCCTCGCCGAGCTGCACGTTTGCCGACCACTGCAGCGCGCGCATGCCCAGGGCGAGCATCTCGTAGAGGCCGGCCACGCCACGCAGGAATGGCTTTGCCCACATCGGGTTGGTGTAGACGCGCGAGTTGAGCATCTCGGAGGTGACCGTGATGGTCCCGTCGGGACGACGCGCCGCCACGGCGTAGTGGTCGCGGCCGCGCATCAGCACGCCCTCGATCACGGCCTGGCCGCCGTAGAAGAACATCTGTGGGGGGGCGGTGGCGGCGTTGAGCGCGGCCGTCAGGAGAATGTCGCGGACTCCGGGACGTCGCATCGATCTCACTCTACGCGTCCACTCCCCGGACACCACCGGCGTCGCCGGAGCGTGACCGGCTCAGACGGGGTCGGCGACGGCTTCGACGGGCTGCTTACCGGTCTTGGCCGCGGCGCGGCGGCGGAAGCGCTCCACCTGGCCGCCGGTGTCGATGATGCGCTGGGTGCCGGTGAAGAACGGATGACACACCGAGCAGACCTCAGTCTTCAGCTCGGGCAGCGTGGAGCCCGTCGTGAACGTGTTGCCGCAGAGGCAGGTCACGACGGCGTTGGTGTGGTACTGGGGATGGATCTGGGTCTTCATGGCACTCGGAAACAAGGGATTGGCAACGGGGATCAGCATAGCACGGGCCCGGAAACGATCTGCCCGCGCTCAGACCAGCGCGCCGACCGGGCGCGTGAAGTTGCCGTGCTCCACCCCCGGCAGGCGGTCGCGGAGACGCTCGTGTGCGATGCGCATGCCGACCCCCGACGGCAGCGGTGGAAGCACGTCGAGCAGCCAGTCATGGTCGACGTTGAGCGATCGCCACTGCACCTGGTCCACCGCCATCGCCCGGCACGCGGCGACGGTGGCGTCGATCTCGGACATGACGTCGGTGACGCCCGGGAAGGTGAGCAGGTTGAGGCACACCTGGCCGCCGCTCTCGTGCATGAGGCGGCCGCTGGCGACGACGTCGTCGAGGTCGTACCCGACGGGGCGGTAGTACGGCCGGAAAACAGCCTCGTTGAAGGAGATCGCGCTGATGCGCACGCTGTTCAGGCCGGCCGCGATGAGGCGCTCGAGGATGTGCGGCTTGCTGCCGTTGCTGTTGACGTGGATGGTCGCCTCGGGGTGCATGACCCGGATGCGGCGGGTGGCCTCCACGAGCGCGTCGTCGCGGGTCAGCGCCTCGCCCTCACACCCCTGGCCGAAGGACACCATGGCCGCCTCGGCGCCGCCGAGGTGCCAGTCGGCCAGGCTCACCAATTCGTCGGCGGTGGGTGCGAAGCGCATGCGCTCCTGGGGGGCGGGCACGGCACCGTCGCTCTGCAGGGAGATGCAGCCGAGGCAGTCGGCATTGCACGCCGGCGACGCGGGCAGCGCGCCCTCGTAGCGGCGGTGAAAGGTGTTCTGCGCGGTGTAGCAGCGATTGGCGAGTGCGCAGTGGGCGAGGTGGTCGACGAGACGGTTGCCGGGCAGGGCACGACGCGCCGCCTCCACCGCGGCGGGCAGGTCGGAGCGGCCGTACCGCGCCGGCTCCCACCAGGCGAAGCTGTCGGTGCGCAGAGCCGCGCACATCAGGTCGCCGTCGTGCTCGACCACGGCGGTGTAGCCGAAGAGCGGGAGGCGGTGCGCGCCGGGCGCCCGCACGGTTGCCGGGAGGAGGGTGCGCAGGTGGCCGACGGGAAGGACGGCGGCCACTGCCAGCCACTCGTCGCCCGTCTCCACCGCCGACCCGTCCGACGCCACCGCCACGGGATGGCGGCCGGGCAGGTGGGTGAGGGTTGCCTCCTCCGGGAGCGGTAGCAGGTCGTCGACTCCCAGCGCCACGAGCTCGCGCCCGTTGCGTCCGGCCGCTCGGAAGCCGTCGAGGATCTCGATCGATCCGTCGGGACGGCCGCCGACGATGCGCATCCCGCGATTATGGGTGCGACCCGGGGTCGCTCCGACCGGGCCTGGTCAGGCGGCGGGCAGCTCCGCGGGGATGGCGGTGACGGTGCGCAGCTCGGCGTCGCGAACCACGCGCAGGACCGCGAACCTGTCGACCACCTCGGCCATCATCAGGCGCTGCACGTCGCCGGCGGTCTGCACCGGGTGACCGTTGAGCTCGACGATGACATCCCCGGGGCGAAGCCCGGCACCATCTGCGGCGCTCCCCGGCACCACCTCGACCACGCGCAGCCCTCTGCCCCGCCCCAGCGTGGCCGCGAGGCGCTCGGGGAGCGGCTGGGCGCGTCCGGCGACGCCGAGGTAGGCGCGCCGCACCCGTCCCTGCTGCATCAGCGCGGCGATGATCGCCAGGCTGGTGGCGTTGACGGGAACGGCAAGGCCGAGGCCGTAACCGGCCAGCGCGGTGTTGATGCCGACCACCCGGGCGCGGCTGTCCGCGAGGGCGCCGCCTGAGTTGCCCGGGTTCAGCGCTGCGTCGGTCTGGATGACGTTCTCGACGACGCGCAGGTGCCCGCCGGAGTGGGTGGGGAGCGACCGCCCCAGGGCGCTGACCACGCCCGCGGTCACCGAGCCGGCCAGCCCGTGGGGGTTGCCGATGGCGACGACGAGCTCGCCGACGCGGAGCCGGTCGGCGTCGCCGAGCGTCGCCGGGCGAAGGTCGCCCGCGGCCGCGCGCACCACGGCGATGTCGGAGAGCGGGTCCTCGCCGACGACGTCGAACGGCAGCTGGCGACCGTCGGCGGTGTGGGCCATGCCGCCGACGCCCCCATGCACCACGTGGGCCGAGGTGACCAGGAAGCCGTCGGCGGTGAGGACCCACGCGGAGCCGCTCCCGGCGGGACCGCGTCCGCTCGCGGTGCGTCGTTCCACGACGAGGCTGAGCACCGATGGGGCGAGGGCGGCGGCGACGCCGACCACCACTCTCGAGTAGGCGTCCAGGGGCGCCTCGTCCTCAGGTGCCGCAGCGCTCCAATCGGCCATGTCAGCCGGCGCTTGGCCCCTCGCTGCGAACCTTCTCCACGGCGGTGAGAGCCTCCCGGAGGCTCTTGATCCATTCGTCCTGGTGGCGACCGACGAGGCGCACGCACCAGGCGAGAGCCTCACTGCGGCTGCGCGCCACGCCGGCGTCGATGAGTGTGTCGAGAACGGCCCGGTCACCGAGGCGCAGCCGGGTCATCACCGGTACACCAAGGGTGGTGAAGTGCTCCTCGACGTCACCGCACCGCGCCCCCCACGACACTTTGCGGCCGAAGAGGCGCTCGGCCTCAGAGGCGACACCGATGCGACGGTCGCGGGTCTCGTCGCGGAAGCGGGCGATCCGAGCCGATCGCGCGGCCGCGCGGGCCGCCTCGTTGGCGTCGGCAGGCAGTTCCGGCTCCGGGACCGATCCCACGATGAGGATCTCGTCACGGTCGCCGGTGATGTTCGGTGGCCCGGAGAAGAGGTCGTCGGGAATGCGCCCCGCAAACCAGCCGGACAATTCGTCGTCGGTGTAGGAGGCCTGCGCCTCGCGGTGTCCTTTCATGAATTACATGATTACACAGACGATCTGCCAGTGCAAGAGGCCGGTCAACTGACCCGTCGCGCACCCTCGCGGGGCAGGGCCACGTGGTGCTTGGTGCGAATTTCACGGACTGTGCCGCTCTGGGCGCGCATCACCAGGCTGTGCGTCTCAGCCCACCAGTTGTGGTACTGGACGCCACGGAGGATGCCCCCGCCGCTGATCCCGGTCACAGCGATGCTCACCTGGCGCCCGGGGACGAGCTGCTCCATGGTGATCGGCTGCTCGGGGTCGTACCCCGCGGCCCGGACCGCCACCGCCTCCTCCTCGTGGCGAACCCACGGACGGCAGTGCAGCTCACCGCCGAGGCAGCGCATCGCGCAGGCGGCCACAATCGCCTCCTGAGTTCCTCCCGCGCCGATCATCACGTCGATACCGCTGCCCGGCCAGGCAGCCATCATGGCCGCGCCGACATCGCCGTCCGAGATCAGGGCCACCCGGGCGCCCAGGGCACGCACTCGCTCGAGGAGAGCCTGGTGGCGGGGGCGGTCGAGCATCACGACGGTGAGGTCCTGCACGTTGACGTCCATCGCGAAGGCGATGCGGCGGAGGTTGTTCTCGGGGGTGTCGACGATGTCGACCGCTCCCTTGGCGGCCGGACCAACCGCGATCTTGTGCATGTACGCGACGGGCGGTGGCGAGAGAATCCCGCCCGGCTCAGCGGCGGCGGCGATGCTCAGCGCCTGGCTGAGGCCACGAGAGACGAGGCTGACGCCGTCCACGGGGATGATCGCCAGGTCGACGTGGTCGCGCCCGACGCCGATGCGCCGCCCGGCGGCGAGGTTGCTGCTGCCGGTCTCGGGGCCGATGACCACGCGGCCGTCGAACGGCATGCCCACCAGCGCCTCCTCCATCACGGCCTGGCCGGCGTCCCTGATCCCGGCCTTGTCGCCACGGCCCAGCCAGCGCCCAACAGAGAGCGCCGACGTCTCGGTGGCGCGGAGCAGTTCCAGGCCGCGATGGCGCTCACGGCCGACGCGCGCGGGGACGGTTGCCAGGTCGCGGGCGTGGGTTGTGTCGGCCATGGCGCCGATTATCCGGCTCGGCGCCCCCGCTCAGCCTGCAGAGGCCGTCTCCCCGGCAACTTCCATGCCGGTCACGTGGATGGTGGGCGGCTGGGCGATGGCATCGGCCCGTGCCGCCGCCGCCCGCATGAAGTCGCGGAACAACGGATGCGGGCGGTTGGGCCGGGAGCGGAACTCGGGGTGGAACTGTGAGCCCACGAAGAAGGGGTGGTCGCGCAGCTCGATGATCTCCACGAGGCGGCCGTTGGGGGACGTTCCACTGAACACCATGCCGGCCTCGGCGAGACGGTCGCGGTAGTGGTTGTTGAATTCGAAGCGATGGCGATGACGCTCGTAGACGAGCGCCTCACCGTACGCCGCCGCTGCCCGGGTGCCGGGCAGGAGCTTGCAGGGGTAGACCCCGAGGCGCATGGTGCCGCCCTTGTTCTCGATGTCGCGCTGCTCGGGCAGCAGGTCGATGACCGGCACCGACGTGAAGGCGTTGAACTCGGTCGAATTGGCGTCCGGGCCGTCGAGCGCCTCGCGGGCGATGTCGATGACCGCGCACTGCATGCCCAGGCAGAGGCCGAGGTAGGGCACGTCGTGCTGCCGCGCGAAACGCGAGGCGAGCACCTTGCCCTCGATGCCGCGGTGCCCGAAGCCACCCGGGACGACGATGCCGTCGACCCCGTCGAGCTCGCTGCCCGCCTCCTCGAGCTGCTCGCTGTTCACCCAGTGGATGCTCAGCTCGACGCCGCAGTCGACGGCCGCGTGGCGCAGCGACTCGGTGACGCTGATGTAGGCGTCGGGCATCTCGACGTACTTGCCCACCACGGCGATGCGGATCTCGGGCTTGCTGGCCCTGATGCGGGCCACCATGTCCCGCCAGCTGCCCAGGTCCGGCGGCCCTGCCTCGACACCGAGCATCTCGACGATGTAGTCACCGAGACCGGTGTCCTCGAGCAGTAGTGGCACCTCGTAGATGGAGCGCGCGTCGGGCACGTTGATGACCGCGCGGCGCTCGACGTCGCCAAAGAGGGCGATCTTGTCCTTGAGGTTCTCGCCGATGGCGTGCTCGCTGCGGGCCACGATGACGTCGGGTTGGATGCCGATGCTGCGGAGTGTGTTGACGCTGTGCTGGGTGGGCTTGCTCTTGAACTCCTCGCTGGTCCCGACATAGGGCACCAGCGTGAGGTGCACGTAGCAGACGTTGGTGCGCCCGACGTCGTTCTTGAGCTGGCGGATCGCCTCGAGGAAGGGCAGGGACTCGATGTCGCCGACAGTGCCGCCCACCTCGACGATGACCACGTCTGGCTCGGGCAGCTCGTTCTCGGCAACGCGCAGGACGCGCTGCTTGATCTCGTTGGTGATGTGCGGGATCACCTGGACGGTGCCGCCGAGGTAGTCGCCGCGCCTCTCCTTGGCGATCACGCTCGAGTAGATCTTGCCGGTGGTGACGTTGCTGGCCTTGCTCAGGGGAACGTCGACGAACCGCTCGTAGTGGCCGAGGTCGAGGTCGGTCTCGGCGCCGTCGTCGGTGACGAACACCTCGCCGTGCTGGTACGGCGACATGGTGCCGGGATCGACGTTCAGGTACGGATCCAGCTTCTGCATGCCCACGTGCAGACCGCGGGCCTTGAGGATGGTGCCGATCGAGGCGGCGGTGATTCCCTTCCCGAGTGAGGAAACCACTCCCCCGGTCACGAAGACGAACTTGGCCATGGGGGAGCCTCCCTAGAGGTTTTCGCCAGTCTACCAGCCCCGGGAGTTGCGGGGTGAACCGATGTTCGGTCGGTCAGACGCCGCGCGGTTCAAGCACCACGACGCGAGAGTCGTCGGAGCCGCTCAGGGCCCCGTTGAGGTTCAGCTTGGCCAGCGCCGGGTAGCCGTCCTCGGCGAGGCCCATCTCCCGGGCGAAGCTGTCGACCGGCTCGAACTCGCCACTCCCCGGCGACGACGGTGAGCGGTAGCGCACCGGGATGACGATGGCCGGCGAGAGTGCGTTGACGAGCTTGGTGGCCGCGGACGGCGCCAGGGCGTCGCCCCCGCCGACCGGCGCGACCAGCACATCGATGTGGCCGAGGGCGTCGATCTCCTCCTCGGTCAACTGGCGGTCGAGGCGGCCGACGCTGACCACGCGGACGTCGTCGATCTCGACGCGCATGATGGTCCGGCCGCTGCCCATGTCCATCCCGCGCACCGTGACCCCGCGCACCTCGAACTCCCCGGCACCAGCGATCTCCTGGCTCTGGCCGTCGCGGTGGCGCAGCTTGTCCGGGTCGGTGCGCCCCTCGGTGCGGACGATGAGGTCCGGGGTTGCCTTGCCCAGCCCGGGCAGCTCGCCGTCGGGAGGATCGACGATGACCTGAGCTTCGCGCCCACGCAGGCGCACGCAGGACATGCTGAGGTAGGTGATCTCCATGCGGGCATGGTAGCCGGGCCCCGGAAGGCGGCGCTGCCCGCCGTGCTCACACGGCGGCGACTGTGAGGGTCACCGACCGGCTGGCGCCGCCCGGGGCGGTCACCTCCAGCACCGCACGGTCGCCGGCGAGAAGGCTGAAGTTGCCAGGCTCGAGGGCGCCGGCAGAGAGTACCGAGGTGCCGTTGACCGAGGTCACGGTGTCCCCCGGCTGGAGCAGGCCGGCAGCCGGGCCGGCGGCACCGACCGAACGGATCAGGGCTCCCTGGGTCAGCCCCGTCGCGGCGGCGAGGATCGGGTCCACGATGACGCTGCTCACCCCGAACGATGCGGCCGGGGTTGGGGAGCCGCTCTGCACGCCACTGACCAGGGAGGCGGCATCGCGGCCGGAGGCGGCCACCAGGCCGGGCTCGGAGGCGACGGTGGTGACCACGCCGGTCACGGCGCCGCTGCCGTCCACCAGGGGCGCCCCGTCAGCCTCGGGCGCCGCCGTCGAATCCACGGTGACGAGGTCGGTGAGATCCGCGTCGCCGTCGTTGGCACGCACGCCGACGGCGGAGACGATCCCGCTCCGGGTGGTGATGGCCCCAAGTGTGGGGCGGAAGGCGGCCACCGCCAGGTCGCCGAGGCGCGGGTCCGCGGGGGCGAAGTGGAGCGGGGTCAGCCCCGACGCGCCGGCGGCGCGGAGCACGACGATGCCGTGGGCGACGTCGCTGGCCGCGATGGTGGCGTCGTAGCCCCTGCCGTCGGCGGCGGCGACCCGCAGCCGGGTGGCGCCGCGCACCGCGTGTGCCGAGGTGACGATCAGCCCGTCACTGCTGACCACGAAGCCCTCCGTCAGCCCGCTCGCTGCCCCCGTCGCGAGGGTCGCCGGGCTGACCGGCTGGGTGTTGATCGTGACCACCGAGGGCAGCAACGAGGTGGCCACGTCGCCGACCGACACGGCTCCACCGCCCGTATTGGTCTGGGTGATGACCCGCTCGACGGGGCCGAAGTGGCTGAAAACCCCCCAGGCGCCGAGGCCGCCGCCGACCACGCCGATACAGGCGCTGAGCACGACGGCGGCGAGCAACCTGGTACCCGAGGCGCGAGCGCCGGCTTCAGTCACTCCGCGCTGACAGGCGGCCGCGTCGAGAGGTAGCGGACGAGGCCGGCGGCGTTGCTGTGGAAGCCGTTGAGCACCTCGAACTTCTCACGCACCGAGTCGGGGACGCCGTCGGGCAGCTCGGCGAAGGCGTCGGCGAGGGCGGCGGCGACGCCCTCGATGTCGTCATGGGCACCCCCCCGCATGGTTCGGTCGGCGACGTCCACCCATTGGTGCAGCATCTCCTCCGCCTCGGCGAGGGTCTCGAGTGGTTGCTCGACGGGGCCGTAGTGGGTCAGGACCATGACCTCGGGACGGAGCGCGGCGAAGCGGTGCAGGCTGCTCACGGACTGCTCGAGGTCGAAGTCGGGCGGAGGCGTGGCCGGCCGGAGAACGCCGATGTCGGGCAGCTGGACGCCGACGGCGTCGCCAACGAGGAGTGTGCCGGTCTGCTCGTCGAATACTGCATGGTGATGCTTGGCGTGCCCGGGCGAGTCGACCATGGTCAGGAAGCGGCCGTCGCCGAGGTCGACGCGGTGGCCGTCGGCTGCCGCCACCACGCGGTCCCCGGGCGTGGGCAGCATGCGGCCGTACAGGCTGTCGAGGTGGGGGCCGTACACGCGGGCCGCGCTGTCGACGAGCCGCGCTGGATCGACGAGGTGGCGCGCGCCGCGCTCGTGGACCACGACGGTGGCATTGGGGAAGGCGACGGCCATGTCGCCCACGCCGCCCGCGTGGTCGAGGTGAATGTGCGTGACGATGATCCAGCGCAGGTCGGCTGGACCCACCCCGGCCGCGGTGAGGGCCTCACGCACCGCCGCCACGCTGGTCTGTGAGCCGGTCTCGACGAGCGCGGGCTGGGCGCCGTCGATGAGGAAGCCAGCGGTCATGCCGTCCATGCCGCCGAGCAGGGTGTCGAGCTGGCGGATTCCCGGCGCGATCACGTCCACGCTCGCAGCCTATACAACCGGCGCCGCGTTCGGGCGTGCGCCGCAGCCGGTCAGGGGGCGGCGGTCGGGGTTGCCTTCGGGCTTGCGGTTGGTGACGCAGCGGCACTCTGCTGGAGCAGCGTCTGCAGCTGGCTGGTGTCCGTCTTGACGATGTCCTCGTACTTGCCGAAGGTGGTGAAGTCACCCTTCTGCAAGGCAGTCTGGGCCGCCTGCTCGTTGGCGAGGAGGTCGTTGAGCAGGGCCAGCTCCTGGCTCGTGAAGTTGGTCGTCGAGGGGGTCGTGCTCGGACCCGTTGTCGGGGGCGGCGTCGTGGTTGTCGTGCTGCCCAGGCCCGGGATCGGCGCCGTGGTGTTGAACAGGGTCTGCAGAGCCTGGGTGAAGGACGAGCCCTGTGCGACCGCGTTCTGGGTGCCGACGATCACCTCGTGCAGCTGCGGGAAGGCCGTGCCACCGGCACCACCGGAGGCGAGCACGTAGAGCGGGCGCACGTAGAGGAAGGAGTCGTTGTTGAAGGGCAGGATGATGACGTTGCCGAGGATGACCGACGACCCGTGCTGGCTGAGCAGGCTGACCTCCGGGCTGATGATCGGGTCGGTGTTGATGTTGTTGTCGAACTGCAACGGGCCGAGGACGTTGACGGAGTTGTTGAGCGGCACGGCGACGAGCCTGGGGTGATTGGTGGTGGTGTAGTCGGACTCCGCCGCCAGCCACGCCGTCATGTTGTTGGCGCCGCCTCCGCTTGAGCTCGCCGGCGAGAAGGACTGAAAGAGGACGAAGCTGGGCTGGCTGTCCCCGGGCAGAGTGACCTCGACGTAGTAGGGCTGCGTGTCCTGCTGCGAACCGTTGAGCTGCTGCTGGGCCACGCGGTACCGGTCGCTGCCGTTGAAGAACACCGAGGCGCTGCTCACGTGCACATTCGCGTACACCTGCGCCTGCGCGGTGAAGAGGTCCTCGGGATAGCGCAGGTGACTGCGCAGGGTCGGCGTCATCGCGGAGAGCGGCTTGAGCAGGCCGGGGTAGATGGCGTTCCAGGCTGCGGTGATCGGCTCGTTGAGGTCGACCGCGTACAGGGTGATCGCGCAGGTGCGGGCGTCGACCACGGCCTTGACCGCGTTGCGCATGTACGACGAGCCGTTCTGCAGGGCCGACTCGGGGAAGCGGTTGGTCTGGACGTAGGCGTCCGCGACGTAGTCCAGGTGACCGGTGCTGGAGTCGACGACCACGTAGGGGTCACCGTCGACGGCCAGGAACGGGGCGATGCTGGTGATGCGGTCCTGGATCTGGCGGTGCACCAGGACACGGCTGTTGGCCGTGAGAGAGTTGTTCAGGAAGAGATCGAGGGTGCCGAACGAGTCCACCGACACGGCCAGCTTGTCAAAGATGTTGGTGACGGGGATGCCCTGCATCTCCGCGCCCGCGTGGAAGGTGGCGTCGCCGCCGCCGCTGGGGTAGTCGAACTCGTTCTGGAGCGTTCCCGTCACCACCGGCTGGGTGGTGGAGAGGCCGCAGTAGATGCGCGGGTCGCCGGCGGCGCCGTTGAACGTGAGGCCGGGGGGCGCGTCCGCCGAGACCTGGGCCATGGGCTGCTGCCCGACGAGGACCTGCGGCTTGCCCTCGGCCGCCACGGAGTTGACCGACACCGCGGTGATCCCATAGCCGTGCGTGTAGTTCAATGCCGTGTTGACGAAGGACGCGTTGGGGACGTCGTTCTCGGCGATCTCTCTGGGGCCGAGCATCACCTCGGTGTTGCCCGGCCCAGACGCTGCCGGGTAGCGGTCGACAGTGATCGTCGGGTATGTCTGGTAACTGCGGCTGCGATCGATCTGCGCGAAGGTGTCAGGGAGCTGGCTGACGTCCTGGATGCGGACGTTGCGCAGGGTGCCGGGATCGGCGGCGAGGTCGGAGAGGCTCGGCGCCGCCACCGTGCCGAAGCTGCGCACCTCCACGTCGGACGGCTGCAGCGCCCACGCGTAGCGGCTGGTGGCGAGGTAGTCATTGATCGACGGCGTCTGCGCCACCTGGGCGTTGGGGTTGACCGAGGCTCCCTGGTAGATGAGCGCGGGCACGCCCTGCACGACCCCGGACACGACCAGCCAGCCGACCAGCGCCCCCGCGAAGACGGCCGCACTGGAGATGGGACGACGGTTGCGGCGCACCGCCACGAGCACCGCCGTGAGCACCGCGAGCAGGAGGGCCACCCATTGCAGCACGCCGAGCACCGGGCGGGTGACATTGCGCTGGGTGGCGTCGAGGCCGACGAAGTTGTCGTGCTGAGTGGTGGCCAGGTGATACACGCCGAAGTGAGCGCCCAGCGCGGCCAGCACGAAGATGCCGACCAGGGCGACGCCGGCGTGGGTGACCGCGACGCGAAACCCGTCGGCGAATGTCCGGCCGGCGGGCGGCTTCACCGGCAGCGTCACCTCGGTGGGCGCGTTGTCGAGCGAGAAGGAGAAGGCGGCCAGGCCCACGGCGCCGATGAGCGCGACCAGCGCGATCGCCCAGAACAGCCCGATGAAGTCGTCGATCACCGGGAGCGTGAAGATGAAGAACGAGTAGTCCATGTGGAACACGGGGTCAGAGGCGCCGAACGTCTGACCGTGAAGCCAGAGGAGGACGTCCTGCCACTGGCCGGCGAGGAAACCGCCCCCGGCGATGCCCGCGATCACCGCGACGCCAATCCCTGCCCAGAACGCGATGCGGCCGCCGTTGCGGTCGAGGTTGCGCGCCGCGCGCATCCAGCCGTAGATGCTCAGGGCCACGCCGCCGCCGGTGATCACCGCCCCGATGAAGAACAGCGCGACCTGGGCGAGGAAGGGCGTCCAGAAGACGTTGGTGTGATTGACGCTCGCGTAGTACAGGTAGCTGGCGCGGAGGCCGAGGAGCCAGCGCCCGAGCGCCACCACCACGATGATGACCCCGACGAGGATGCCGAGGATGCGCCGAAGCCGGCGCCTCGGCGGTGCGCCACCACCGCTGCGAACCACCCGCGGGCCGCGGCGGCGACGGAGGATCTCCTCGGGGTCGAAGCCGAATGCGCTCACTTGGCGCGGAGTGTAGCCCGCTGAGGACGATCGACCACCCCCTCAGGTGCCGGGCGAGAGCGGCCAGGCAGGTCGACGGCGACCGAAGTCCCTCTCAGCGCCTCTGCAGGAGGAGCCGCACGTCGAACGGGTCGCGGCGGCGGCGCACGCGGCGGGTGACCTCCGGGCGCACCTGGATCATGTAGGGCTCCTGCTGGCGGAGCACCTCCTCGATGGCATCGGTGATGACCATCCCCTCGCGGATCGTCGGCACGCGCTCGCTGAGTGCCTCGGCCATGCTCGCCGTGACGATGGTCAGGTCGAGCTCGTGCGCCTGTTCAAGGATGGAAAGGCAGTCGTCGAGGCGACGCAGGCGAACGCGCCGTTCCTCGCCGGAATTGTCCAACTGGGCCATGCAGCGAAAGGTACCGCATGCGCCGTGATCCCGTCCGGCGCAGGTCCGCTCACACTGCGGCGGCGGCGCGCTTGCCGCGGCCTCTGACCGTCGGGGCCGGGTCGCGTGCCGGGGTCGCCCGAGCTCGTCGGGCGCTGGCGCGGTTGAGCAGGGGACGCAGGTAGTCGCCGGTTGCGCTGAGCGGCGCCGCGGCGATCTCCTCCGGCGTGCCCACGGCGATCACCTCACCACCGCCGTCGCCGCCGGCCGGTCCGAGGTCGATGACGTGGTCGGCCGTCTTGATCACGTCGAGGTTGTGTTCGATGACGATGACCATGTTGCCGGCGTCGACAAGGCGATGCAGGACGGTGAGCAGCTTCTCGACGTCGGCAAAGTGCAGGCCTGTTGTCGGCTCGTCGAGGATGTACACGGTGCTGCCGGTGTCGCGCCGGCTCAGCTCGGTGCTCAGCTTCACCCGCTGCGCCTCTCCCCCACTCAGCTGCGTCGCCGGCTGACCGAGGCGGATGTAGCCGAGGCCGACGTCCTGCAGGGTGCGCAGCTTGCGCAGGATCCTCGGCTGGTTCTCGAACAGGTGCGCGGCCTCGTCGACGGTCATCTCCAGCACATCGGCGATGCTCTTCTCACGGAAGAGCACCTGGAGTGCCTCGCGGTTGTAGCGCCTCCCCTTGCACACCTCGCACGGCACGTAGATGTCGGGGAGGAAGTGCATCTCGATCTTGATCATTCCGTCGCCCGCGCAGGCCTCGCAGCGCCCGCCGGCCACGTTGAAGGAGAAGCGGCCGGGCTTGTAGCCGCGCACCCGCGAGTCCGGAAGCCGTGCGAAGAGCTCGCGAATGTCCGTGAACATGCCCACGTAGGTGGCGGGATTGCTGCGCGGCGTGCGCCCGATCGGTGACTGGTCGACATCGATGACCTTGTCGACCGTCTGCAGGCCGTCGATGCCCTCGTGGTGGCCGGGGCGCTGCTTGGCTCGGTACAGGTGCTGTGCCAGGCGGCGGTAGAGGATGTCGTTGACAAGCGTGCTCTTGCCGCTGCCGCTGACCCCCGTCACGCAGATGAACGTGGCGGCGGGGAAGGCGACGTCGATGCCCTTGAGGTTGTTCTCCGTTGCCCCGCGCACCACCAGTTGCTTGCCGTTGCCACGACGGCGCAGCAGCGGGACGGGAACGGATCGCTGCCCGTTGAGGTACTGCGCGGTGATGCTCTCCGGCGTTGCCAGCACCTCCTCGATGGTGCCCGCCGCGACCACGTGGCCGCCGTGCTCACCGGCGCCCGGACCGACGTCGACGATGTAGTCGGCGGCGCGGATGGTGTCCTCGTCGTGCTCCACCACGATGAGCGTGTTGCCGATGTCGCGCAGCCGCTCGAGGGTGCGGATGAGCTTGTGGTTGTCGCGCTGGTGGAGCCCGATCGATGGCTCGTCGAGGATGTAGAGCACGCCCATGAGGCGGCTGCCGATCTGCGTGGCCAGGCGGATGCGCTGCGCCTCGCCGCCGCTGAGCGTGGCCGCGCCGCGATCGAGGGTGAGGTAGTCGAGGCCGACGTCATGCAGGAAGCCGAGCCTCTCGCGGATCTCCTTGAGGATCTGCCGAGCGATGAGCGTCTCGCGCTCACTGAGCTTGAGCCGCTCGACGCGACCCAGGGCGGCGACGACGCTGTGGCGGCACAGGTCCATGATGTTCATGCCGTCGACGGTCACTGCCAGGTACTCAGGCTTGAGGCGGCCGCCATCGCACGCAGGGCACGGCTTCTGCATCATCAGCCGCTCGATCTCCTGCTTGACCCAGTCGGACTCGGTCTCGCGGTAGCGGCGCTGGAGGTTGTTGACGACGCCCTCGAATCCGGCGTCGTAGCTTCGTGAGTAGCCGCTGTGGCTGACGTAGCGGATGCGCACGGTCTCGTCCTTGGGAAGCCCGTAGAGGATCAGCCGCTGCTCCTGTGCCGAGAGGTCCTTCCACGGCACGCTCAGCGACACCTTGAACTTCTTGGCGACCGTCTCGAGGACGTCCATCAACCACGACATCGACGGACCGCGCGTCCAGCCGGAGAGTGCGCCCTGGTTGATGCTCAATGACGGGTCGGGGACGACTGCCTCGGGGTCGACCTCCATGCGCATGCCGAGCCCGGTGCAGACGGTGCAGGCGCCGTGCGGGCTGTTGAAGGAGAAGTTGCGTGGCGCCGGCTCCTCCATGGATATGCCGCAGTACACACACGCGAAGTCCTTTGAAAACAACATCTCCCCCAGTGGCAGGCCACTGGGGGGGCCCCCTTCGTTCAATAGGGGGGC
>Ga0208219_1000443_pt1 | contig 14799 bp, 11 predicted proteins | sample NGESurshal072012_7_FD_184469 | JGI IMG/M metagenome (GOLD analysis project Ga0208219, IMG submission 184469) | Arctic peat soil microbial communities from Barrow, Alaska - NGEE Surface sample 53-2 shallow-072012 (SPAdes) | ecosystem: Environmental > Terrestrial > Soil > Wetlands > Peat ...
GGCCAGGCCCTCGCGCAGCGCGGCCACGTCCGCCGCGGTGCGCAGCGGCGGGTTGACCTTGTATACCGGGTCGTAGCCGGCCGCGAGAGAGTCGGTCAGCAGCAGGTGGTGCGGGGTGACCTCGGCGGTGACCCGCCACCCCTTGCTCTTCGCCCAGCGGATGATCTCCACCGATCCGGCGGTGGACACGTGGCAGACGTGCAGCGCCGAGCCGACGTGGGCGGTGAGCAGGCAATCCCGGGCGATGACGGCCTCCTCGGCCACGGCAGGCCAGCCGGTCAGCCCGAGCCGCCCGGACATCTCACCCTCGTTGAGCTGCGCTCCCTCGGTGAGCCGGGGTTCCTGCGCGTGCTGCGCGATGACCCCGTCGAACGCCTTCACGTACTCCAGGGCGCGGCGCATCAGCACGGCATCAGACACGCACCGCCCGTCGTCAGAGAACACCCGGACCCGGGCCGGGGACTCAGCCATCGCGCCGAGTTCGGCCAGCCGCGTTCCGGCCAGGCCCACGGTGACCGCCCCGATCGGGTGGACGTCGCAGTGCCCGGCCTGCCGTCCGAGCCGCCAGATCTGCTCCACCACGCCTGCCGTGTCGGCCACCGGGTCGGTATTGGCCATCGCGTGCACGGCGGTGAACCCGCCCAGCGCCGCCGCCCGGGTGCCGGTCTCCACGGTCTCGGCGTCCTCGCGGCCCGGTTCGCGCAGGTGGGTGTGCAGGTCCACCAGGCCCGGCAGGGCGATGAGGCCCCCCGCGTCCAGGACCTGTGCGCCGGCCGGGGCAGGACCGTCACCGATGCTGTCGATCACCCCGTCGCGGATCAGGATGTCGGCGGGGTCGCCGCCCAGCGGCCGCGCTCCCTTGATCAGCCAGGTCCCCGGGCTCGTACTCAAGCTCTGTCCTCCGCTCACGACTGGGCCTCCGCTCCGCCGAGCAGCAGGTACAGCACGGCCATCCGCACGCTGACCCCGTTGGCCACCTGTTCCACGATCGTGGACCGGGGCGAGTCCGCCACTTCGGCGGCGATCTCGACGCCGCGGTTCATCGGGCCGGGGTGCATCACGATGGCCTGCTCGGGCAACTGCGCCATCCGGGTGCCATCCAGCCCGTAGCGGCGGCTGTACTCGCGCACGCTGGGGAAGTAGGCGGCCTTCATCCGCTCCTGCTGCACCCGCAGCATCATCACCACGTCGCTCTTGGGCACCGCGGCGTCGAAGTCATAGCCGACCGAGCAGGGCCACGAGCCAACCGCCACCGGGAGCAGGGTGGGCGGGGCGACGAGGGTGACCTCGGCCCCCAGGGTGGTCAGCAGCAGCACGTTGGACCGGGCTACCCGGCTGTGCAGCACGTCGCCGACGATCGTGACCCGCAGGCCGTCGAGGCCCTCACCGACGGGGCGGCCGAACTTGCGCCGGATGGTGAAGGCGTCCAGCAGGGCCTGGGTCGGGTGCTCGTGCGCGCCATCGCCGGCGTTGACCACGGTCCCGCGCACCCAGCCCGCGAGCCGGTGCGCCGCCCCCGACGCGCTGTGCCGGATCACGACAGCGTCGGCGCCCATGGCCTCCAGCGTCAGCGCCGTGTCCTTCAGGCTCTCGCCCTTGGCCACGCTGGACCCTTTGGCCGAGAAGTTGATCACGTCGGCGGACAGCCGCTTGGCAGCGGCCTCGAACGAGATCCTGGTCCGGGTGGAGTCCTCGAAGAAGAGGTTGACCACCGTGCGCCCGCGCAGCGTGGGCAGCTTCTTGATCGGCCGGTCGGCCATCCGGGCCAGCTCGTCAGCAGTGTCCAGGATGAGCAGGGCATCGTCACGGCTTAGGTCGGCCGCGGAAATCAGGTGACGGTTCACGTGCCGCTCCGTTGCTCCGTTGTGGCCGCGCGCCCGATGATCACTGCATCCTGGCCGTCCACCTCGGCCAGCAGGACCCGCACAACTTCCTGCTTGGAGGTGGGCAGGTTCTTGCCGACGTAGTCCGGCCGCACCGGCAGCTCGCGGTGCCCGCGGTCGATCAGGACGGCCAGCTGGACTGCGCGCGGGCGGCCAAGGTCGTTGAGCGCGTCGAGGGCGGCCCGCACGGTCCGGCCGGAGTAGAGCACGTCATCGACGATGACCACGATGGCCCCGTCGATGCCCTCGGCCGGCACCTCGGTGCGGCCAAGGGCCCGGGCCGGGCGCAGCCGGAGGTCATCCCGGTACATCGTGATGTCCAGTGACCCATGGGGTACCGGGCGTCCCTCGACCTGCTCGATGCGCTCGGCCAGGCGGCGCGCCAGCGGGACGCCGCGGGTGGGGATGCCCAGCAGCAGCACGTCGGCTGCGCCATCGGTACGTTCCAGGATCTCGTGTGCGATCCGGGTCAGCGCCCGGCCGATCTCGGCGGGCTCCAGGACTGTTTTCGGGTCGGCCGGGCCGGGTCTGGCCGGGCCGCCGCCTTCCGCACCGTCCTGATCGCGGGCAGGATGCAGCGCATGCACGCCACGGACCCCCTTTCCCGCCTCACAGGACGGGTCTTAAAGGATGATCTGTCCCGCCCACCGTACCAGGAGGAGCGCTGTGACGTGGGACGCCGCGGGCGTGGCGCCGCCAGCCTCATGGGGCGGCGCGTCCGGCCGCCCGGCCACGAGGATGACCACCGGGCTCGTGGCCGGCGTCGGCCGGCCGGAAAACTGCAGTCCGGCCCGCGCGTGAATTGGGTGACGATGAGTGATTCGTGTCACACTGGAACGGCACGGATCAGCGAGAGTCGCGAAAGCCGGCCGGACGCGGTCACCAGGACAGCGAGAACACCTGTCCCAGCAGGCTTTCCGGGAATCGAGAGCAGGTGTCTGGGCGATCACCGTCGCCGCGGGCCTGAGTGACAAGACGCGTAAGTTGACCCGCTTTTTGCTATTCGGCTTGACCTGGTCGCGCTTGCGGCCTACCGTCACTGTCCGTAACCGTTACTGAAAGCGACGACTGGCCGGGGGCCGACGACATGCCATCTGAATACGCCAAGACTCTCGGTGCACGGCTGCGTGCCATCCGTACCCAGCAGGGACTGTCCCTGCACGGAGTGGAGGAGAAGTCGCGCGGCCGCTGGAAGGCCGTGGTTGTGGGTTCGTACGAGCGCGGCGACCGCTCGGTGACCGTGCAGAAGCTCGCCGAGCTCGCGGAGTTCTACGGCGTGCCGGTGTCTGAGCTGCTGCCCGGCGATGCGACACCCGCCCCGCTGGCGCCGTCCCCGAAACTTGTCATCGACCTGGAGCGGATGGCCCAGCTCCCCAAGGACAAGGCCGGGCCGCTAGCGCGCTACGTGGCGACGATCCAGAGTCAGCGCGGCGACTACAACGGCCGGGTGCTGTCCATCCGCCAGGAAGACCTACGGTCACTGGCGGTCATCTACGACAAGTCGCCGATTGACCTCACTGAAGAGCTGATCAGCTGGGGTGTCCTCGACTCCGAGGCCCGCGGCGCCGTCGAGGCCTTCTGACCTTCGGGCGGCCCCCCTTGGGCGGCCTGCCGACCTTTGGCTGGCAGGCCGCTGGCGTACCTGGCACCGTCAGCTCCGGGGTCTGGATCAGCGCCTACCCGGCCGGGCGGAGCGGCAGGGCCGGCTGGCCAGGCAGGCCCAGCGCCTCCTCGGCCAGGTTCAGGAACGTCTCAGCATCCCTGAGCAGATCATCAGCCTCTCGGGCGGACACCGCCCGAACCAGGCCCGCCTCGGCGGCAGCCCGCTTGCCTGCGCCGGCGGCGAAGAACGCGGCCCATTCCGACAGGGCGGGCTCCACCCGCGGCAAGAGCTCCCAGACGCTGCGGGGAGCTTTCCGCCGGGGACTCTGCCCCGGACCCATCTTGACCGCCACGATCGCGGCGGCGGCGCGCAGCGCGGCCAGGTGTGCTCCTACGTAGCGCGTGCCCGGGCTGGCCTCACCTGATGCATCAGCCAGCCCGCGGCGGGCCGATTCAATGAGGGTCAGCGCCGCTGGCGCTATACGGCAGCGTGGCTGGCCTGGTCGTACCGACATGACCGTACTCATTGGCCTTCCTTCCGTCGCGGAGCCAGGATCAGGCGGATGATTCCGCACGCCGCCCGACCCAGACCCGGCCGCCCAGGATCAGGGGGGAACGTCCCGGCGGTCCCGCTAGTTATTCGAACATAGGTTCGCTTCAAAGTCCAGCTGTCTGTATCTGAGTTCGAAGGTATCCGGCGGGTCCGACAAAACGCCGCGGCCGCCCTCGCGTACGCTTGCGCGGGTGCGCGCTGGCCCGGAGCTGCTGGAATTCGGCAAAGCATGCTTCCTCGCGGAGCTGGGCGTCCTGGTCAACGTCTATGCGGCCGCCATGCAGCCGCCGCAGCACCAGCTGCCGGGACGGCAGGCGATCATGGCGCGGCACGCGGACTTCCCCTCGTTCCGCTGCGTGGTCATGACCCTCACCGGCGATCCGGGGAACGCGCTCCCCGAGCTGCGGACGCAGTCTGGCCGCAGCCGGCTCACGGTCATCGGGTTCGCCTACGGCTTCCACGGCGCCAGCGGCCAGTGGTGGCACGACCTGGTGCGCAGCGCCCTGGCCGCGACCGGCGGCCGGGACCTGGCCCAGACCTGGCTGGGCGACTCGTTCGAGGTGGCCGAGGTGCATGTCCACCCTGGCTACCAGGGCCGCGGGATCGGGCGGGCCATGGTTCCCGCGCTGATTCATCCCCGGCTGGAACGGACGGCCCTGCTGTCCACCCAGGACGCCGACAGCCGCGCCCGCCGCCTGTACCGGAGCCTGGGCTTCAGCGACCTGCTGACCGGATACCGCTTCCCGGGAACCGACCCGCCCTACGCAGTGATGGGGGCGGCGCTGCCGCTGCGCTCGCGCCGGGCCGGTGGGTGACTGCCGCCGGCCGCCCGGCCAGCCCGAGGCACTCGTAGATCTCCCTGGTCGCCCGGGACCCGTTGAGCGTGTAGAAGTGCAGCCCCGGGGCGCCCTCGGCCAGCAGGCGCTCGCTCATGGCCGCGGCATACTGCACGCCGATCTCCCGCACCGCCGCGCTGTCGTCGGCGGCCGCCCGCACCCGGTCCCCGAGTTCGCCGGGGAACCGGGCCCCGGAGAGCACGACGATCCGCTCCAGGGTGCGCAGGCTGGTGATCGGCATGATCCCGGCAATTATCGGCACGTCACAGCCGGCGGCCGCCACCCGGTCCCGCAGCCGCAGGTAGTCCTCGACGTAGAAGAACATCTGGGTGATCGCGAAATCGGCCCCCGCCCGGCACTTGCGCACGAAGTACTCGGTGTCGGCGCCGAGATCAGGCGAGCGGGGATGCCCTTCGGGGAACGCGCCGACACCCACGCAGAAATCACCTGAGGCCTTGATCAGCCGGACCAGGTCCGCGGCGTGTTCCAGGCCTTCCGGATGCGCGACCCAGTCGGCGTTGGGGTCCCCGGCGGGATCTCCGCGCAGCGCCAGCACATTGCGCACGCCGACCGCCGCGTACGAGCCGATCACCCGCCGTAGTTCGGCGACGGAGTGATCCACCGCCGTGAAGTGCCCGACCGGCGTGAGCGTCGTCTCCGCGGCGATCCGCCCGGTCATCCGGACGGTCCGGTCGCGGGTCGAGCCGCCCGCCCCGTAGGTGACCGAGACGAACGTGGGGCGCAGCGGCTCCAGTTCCCGGATCGCCCGCCACAGCCGCCGTTCCGCGTCCGCGGTCTTGGGCGGCATGAACTCGAACGAATAAGACTCACCGCCCGAGGCCAGCAGCTCACGGATGGCAGGCGCACGGTGCTGGACCCCGGTTGGCATGTCCCCAGGCTAGTCGGCTGCCGCCGGATCACCACTCACAGGTGGCTGAGGATCGCCCCGGCCACGTCCTCGCCGGAGCGGACCGCGCCGTCGAAAAAGCCAGGCCACCGGGTGGCGGTCTCGGTGCCGGCCCAGTGCAGCCGCCCGACCGGCGGGCGCAGCGCGGGACCATAGCCAGTCCAGACCCCCGGCGGCAGATAGGCGGTGAACGCGCCGCCGGTCCACGGCTGCGCAGGCCAGTTGACGTCAATGAACTGAGCCGGCCGGGCAGCCCGGCGGCCGAAGTAGCCGGCGAAGTCCGCCAACACCGCGCGGCGCCGCTGCGCGGCGCTGGCCATCCCCAGCTCCACCGCGCGGGTCCCGGCGATGAAGCTGGCCAGGATGCCGGGCCGCCCGCTGGGCGGGGAGCTGTCCGCCACGAACTGGACAGTGGGAAGGTCGCCGGTGGCCGTCCCGCTCAGGCCCTCGTCGCGCCAGAACGCGGTGGGGTAGACCGCGAGCACCTTGAGCAGCGAGCCCATCGGGGTCCGCTGGACCAGCTGCAGGCGCCGGGCCGGGAGGGCGGGGTCGAAGGAGATCTGCGCGGCGCAGGACGGCGGCATGGCCACGATCCCGAACCGGGCGCGGTAACTGCCCCCGTCGGTAATCATCGTGACCCCGGACGGGCCGTTCTCGATGACCCGCACGGGCGACTGCAGCACGACCCGGTCGCCGAGCGCGCTGGCGATGATGGGCGGGATCTGCCCGGCCGCACCGTAGAAGAGGTCGGTCTCCGGGTCCTGGGCCTGCGGCGCCGCCGCGTTGGCGAAGAGCACGTGCAGGAACGAGACGTCGGCGGGCTCGAAGGCCCCGGTCCCCCCGATGAGCGCCTGCTGAGTGATCACGAAGCGCCCGAAGCTCGTGCTGGTGTTCCTGGTGAGCCAGCTGGCCAGGGTCTCGCTGTCCTGGCGGTGGGCGTGCGGGGCGCGCCACGGAGCGCGGGTGGGGACCTGGGCCGAGAGGAGGTCGATCTTGGCCAGGGCCTGTTTCGCGTCGCGCAGCTCGCGCGGGGACACGTCCGGCGGCTCGCCCCGGAACGGGGGGAAGCTGCCCACGAACGTGCTGCGCTGGCCCTGGTAGTAGAAGACCGAGCGGCCATCGTGGTAGGAGGGGAACCGCCGTACGCCGAGCTCATCGGCCAGGGCCAGGATGGCGGTCTGCGTGGGGCCCACCCACTGGCCGCCGAGATCCGCGTAGCCCCCTTCGATCACCGGCCGGCGCACCATCCGGCCGCCGACCCGGTGCCGTGCTTCCAGCACCACCACCGAGTGCCCGGCGCGGACCAGGGCCCGGGCCGCCACGAGACCAGCCAGCCCGCCCCCGGCGATGGCGACGTCCACCCGGCCGAGGACCCGGGCCGGGCTGGGCCCGGGCCGGCCGCGGCTGGTGTCCGGGCGGCCGCCGAGCCGCAGCTGCCTGGCCCCCAGCGCGCCGGCCACCACGGTCGCACCGGCCAGGAACTGGCGCCTGGGCGCGGCGGGCTTACTGGCCGGCTCCGCCGGGGTCCCGAACACACGCTCAGCCGCAGCCTCGGCCTCAGGCTGAGAGCCAGCCCCAGCTTCAGGCACCCCAGGACCAGGAGGAGGGCTCTCTGTCATGGCCCTCAACCTGCCGTAATAGCACTCTGCTTTCAATCAGACACGCAGAGTACAGCCACACCGCCGGTTGACAGCGCGGTGACCGAGCCTGGGTCAGCGGGTAACGAGAGCACCCGCAGAACGCGAGGGCCTGCCTTCAGAACGCGAGAGCCTGCGCCCGCCGGTTCACCTCACGACCGCGATGCTCCGTCATCGCCTGGATCGGCGTACCCGGCAGCGTGTCGTCGGCCGTGAAAAGCCAGCGCAGCGCGACGGAGTCGTCGAACCCGCAGTCGAGCAGCACGGTAAGGGTGCCGTGCAGCCCTTTGACGATGGCGCCTCCGTCAAAGAAGGCCGCCGGGATAGCCATCGTGCCGTCCGGCCGCTGGACAGCCAGCAGCTTGCGGTCACGGAAGAGCTGCTTGAGCCTGCCCGGCGGGATGCCGAGCCGGTCAGCCGCTTCTGGGAGTGTGAGCCAGTCGCCGACGAGTGCGTCGGCCGGGGGGTCAATCTGTGCCACGTTTCCGAATTTCCCACGCGGCGGCCCAGGTCAAACCCGGACACGCCAGTCTCGTCTGTTGTCTTCGCGAACCAGTGTGGCCCGCGACTGCCCTGCTGGCCCAGTTCAGGCCGTTTGCTCAGGTCACCGCCGCGTCCCGCACCGGCACGTCGGGGTCGGCCAGCCGGACGGTGTCCACGGCCTGGCCCGCTTCCATGAGACGGCGGCCCTGCAGCATGTCCCGGGGCCGCCCCACCGCGAGGACGGCGACCAGCCGGTCCGTGCCCGCCGTCCCGGACACCCAGCACGCCGCCCAGCGCGCCGCGGCCGGATCGCCGCGCCAGATGAGTCGGTCCTCGGGTTCATGGTGGCCAACGTACTGGACCATCCGGCCGAACTGCTCCGACCAGAAGTAGGGCACCGGGTCATAGTCCTGCTCGGCGCCGAGCGCGTTGGCCGCCGCCACGCTGGGCGAGTGCAGGGCGGTATCCCAGTGCTCCACCCGGAGCCGCCGGCCGTAACGGCCGGACCAGAACGCGGCGCAGTCCCCGGCCGCGTAGACGCCGGGCACGGAAGTACGCAGGCGGCTGTCGACGGCGATCCCGTTGCCCAGGTCCACCCCGGAACCGTCCAGCCATCCCGTACTCGGGCGGACCCCTACCGCGGTCACGATCAGGTCGGCCTCCAGCCACCCGCCGCCGGGCAGGGCCAGGCCGCCTTCCTGGACGGATTCCACCGGCTGGCCGAGCCGCAGGTCCACCCCGGCCGCGGCGTACCAGGGCACCATCGTCGCGCCGGCCGCCTCGCCGAGGGCCGCGGCGGCCGGGACCGCCGCGGCCTCCAGAACCGTCACGGCGCACCCGCGGGCCGCGGCGGCGGTGGCCAGTTCGGCGCCGATCCACCCGGCCCCGACGATGGCCAGCCGGATTCCCTTCTGCAGCCCCGCACGGATGCCCAAGGCATCGTCCACGGTGCGCAGCACACGCTGCGGGCCGGGCCCGGGCAGCCGGACAGGCGTGGCCCCCGTCGCCACGATGAGGCGGTCGAACCCGTATTCGCCCTTCTCAGTTCGCACCACCCGGTCGTCCAGGGCGGTGGCGGCCTCGCCGAGCCGCAGGTCCACACCGAGAGCGGCCGGGTCGGTGTCCAGCGACGTCGAGTCGAGCTCGCCCATCATCAGCTTCTTGGACAGGGGCGGGCGGTCGTAAGGCGGATGCGGCTCCGCGCCCAGCATCGTTATCTGGCCGCCGTACTCCTTGGCCCGGAGCTCGGCCGCGGCACGCGAACCGGCCAGCCCTCCGCCCACGATGACTACCCGCTCGATCTGCACGAGCACCAAGGCTAGAGGGAGCTGACCCCACAGGGCTCAGGCTGGGCCGCGGAGTAGCCCCCGCCACCTGGATTCCGGACGGGCGCGCCGCGCTTTCCGCCCAGGCCATATCTCCGGCCCCGGTGGCACGGACAAGCGGTGATCACAGCATCGGCGGATAAACCCGCAGGTAACCAAGGCAGTCCCGGTAGGGTCGTCACTCCCGGTCACGGCGCGACACCGTACAGGTGTTCCCAGCGCCCTGATCGATGGGCGGCCATACAATCGACGCGATGGACACGACGCTCGCGCGCCCACCCGTCGGCCGGCTCCTGGATGGCCGGTACCGGGTTGAGTCCCTTATTGCCACCGGCGGGATGGCCACGGTGTATCTGGGCACCGATACCCGGCTGGACCGCACCGTGGCACTGAAGATCATGCATGCCGAGCTGGCCAACGACGAGGATTTCGTCCGCCGGTTCGTCGGCGAGGCCCGCTCCGTGGCCCGGCTTTCGCACCCCAATGTGGTCGGCGTGTACGACCAGGGGGCTGACGGGCGCACGCTGTACCTGGCCATGGAGTACGTACCCGGCCGCACGCTGCGCGACCTGATGAACGAGCGGGGCAGCCTCGCCCCCCGCGAGGCCCTGGACATCATGGAAGGCGTCCTCGGCGGCCTCGGTGCCGCGCACGCCGCCGGGCTCGCGCACCGGGACGTCAAGCCAGAGAATGTCCTGCTCTCCGCTGATCAAGCGGTTAAGGTCGCCGACTTCGGGCTGGCCCGGATGCTCGCGGGCACCAGCCACACGAAGACCGGGATGCTGATCGGCACCGCGGCCTACCTGGCCCCGGAACAGGTGTCCCAGGGGATCGCCGACGCGCGGACGGACGTGTACGCCGCCGGGATCATGCTGTTCGAGATGCTCACCGGCCAGCAGCCGCACACCGCCGACACGCCGCTGGCGGTGGCCTACAAGCATGTCAACGAGGCGGTGCCGGTGCCGTCGCAGCTCGTGGACGGAATCCCGCCCGCGCTGGACGACCTGGTCCTGCGGGCCACCAGCCGGAACCCTGACGTCCGCCCCGAGGACGGCGGCCAGTTCCTGCGCAGCCTCAACGAGGTGCGGCTCAGCCTCCCGGCCGCTCCCGCGGCGCCGGCCGACGCCGGCTACCAGGACGCCGGATATCCGATCGCCAGCGGATACGAGGCGGCCGGCTACCAGAACTCGGGCTACCAGGACGCCGGCTACCAGGACGCCGGCTACCAGTCTGGGGGCTACCAGTCTGGGGGCTGGCCGGCCCAGCCCCCGCCGTCGCAGTACGCCGGGGACCTGATCCCAGGCCTGCCTGGCTCCGGCAGCCCGGCGCCTGGCGGAGGTGGCCCGGCCGGGCCCACCAGTGTGGGGGCGGCCTTTCCCACGGGCTCAGCAGCCGCCCCGGGCTCGCCCACCTCAGCGTTTTCGGTAGCGGGATTCGGCGCCCCGCCCGGCGAGAACCCGGGCGCCGTCACCCAGCGGGTGACCGACGACGGCTTCCACCGGGCCGAGAACCACACGATGGTGGTATCCCGCGGCGCGGCTACGGACTACGGCCGTGACCGGGGCGTTTACGGCGGCCCCCGCGAGCCCGGCCTGCAGCGCTGGCTGTTCAGCCGCAGGCTCTACTACGTGCTGGGCGGCCTGGCCGCGGTACTCCTGGTCGGCCTGCTCATCTGGTGGCAGTCAGCGGGCAAGTACACCACGGTGCCCCGGGTGGGCGGCCTGGCGGCGAGCACCGCACGGCTGGAAGTCCGCAGCGAGGGCCTGGCCGTGAAGATGGGCACACCCCAGTTCAGCGGCCGGGTGGCCAAGGGCAACGTCATCGGCACCAGCCCGGCAATCGGGGCGCGGGTGAGCAAGGGCGGCACGGTACTGCTCATCGTCTCCAAGGGCCCGCACATGATCACGGTGCCCCAGGTGACCGGGAATCCGGTGCCCGCCGCGGAGGCCGCGCTGCGGCATGCGGGCCTGACCCCGGGCCAGGTGGTGGGCCAGACGTCGACCACCATCGCGAGCGGGATAGTGATCAGCACCACCCCGGCAGCGAACGTGCCCTGGCCGCAGAACCGGCCGGTGAACCTGGTGGTCAGCACCGGGCAGCCGGTGCCCAACTTCGTCGGCCAGCAGAAGGCGGTGGCCGAGCAGTGGGCGCAGGCCAGCGGCGTCTCGCTGAACGAGGTCACGGTCGCCAACAGCACCCAGCCCGCGGGGACGATCACCCAGCAGTCCGTGAAGCCGGGCAGTTCTTTCACCGCGCACGAAGTCATCACCATTGACATCTCCAATGGCCCGCAGATGGTCAACGTGCCCAACGTGGACGGCCAGCAGGTCTCCCAGGCCGAGCAGACGCTGGCCCAGGCGGGTTTTCAGGTCACGGTGGATCAAGTCGGGCCCCTGAACACCGTGTTCGACTACAGCCCCTCAGGCCAGGCCCCGCAGGGCAGCAAGATCACCCTCTACGTGGGCCTCCCGCACCTCTAAGCCCGCCCGGGCCAGCCCCGCCGCCCGCCCGGGCCAGCCCCGCCCGGTTCGTCACATCGGCCCGGCCAGCACCTCCCCGAAGGCAGCCGCTAAGGCGCCTCATCTCCCCGCCATGCCTCCCCCGCCCTCCCTCCCCTTTACTTAAGCATTGCCTTCCTGTGGCCTTTTTGTTGCCTTTTACGGCTGGAAACCCGCCCTTAGCGGGTACGTTTCCGATTAGCTCTGATTCGGTCCGGGTAAATGTCGCCGATACACTAATATGTCCCCGCCCCGTGGTTAGCCCCGCCTGGTCGAGGGGGGCCTGAACCGAAGAAGGCCCCGCTGAAGATCCGCCGAGCGACCGTGTTCCGCCGCCCCGGGCGCCAGGCCGCGCTCCGCGTGGTCGCGCACCTGGCCGCGTGGCTGCCGTTCGTGCTCGGGCCGGCCCGTCTCATCCGCAGCGGCTGGCGGCCGGTCGGCGACGAGGCGGCCATCGCGCTCCGGTCGTGGAACTCACTGACCTCGCACGGCCCGATGGTCGGCCAGGCCACCCGGCTGGCTCACGGCGTCTTCGACCCGGGCCCGCTGGAGTACTGGCTGCTGGCCATCCCGGTCCATCTTGACACGGTGCATGGGGTCCTGTGGGGCGCGGTCATCTGCTGTCTGGTGGCCTGCTCGCTGGCGGTCGAGGCGGCCTGGTCCGTGCTCGGCGCGGCCGGCGGACTGTGCGCCAGCGGGCTGATCGTCGGCCTGGTGGTGTGGATGCCGGACATCGCGCTGACGCCGAGCTGGAATCCCTGGTTCGGGATGACGTTCTTCATCGCGGCGCTCGCGGCCGCCTGGGCGGTCGTGTCCGGCCACCGGAGCTGGTGGCCGGCGCTGGTCATCTCGGCGTCGATCGCGGCGCAGGCTCATCTGATGTTCACCGTGCCGGCGGCCGCCTTGGCCGTCCTGGCGCTCATCGTTGGCCTGGCGGACACCATTCGCGGCCGCCCGGGGTACTGGTGGCTGGCGACCGGCCTGATCGCGGGGGCCGCGTGCTGGAGCGCCCCGCTCATCCAGCAGTACACCTCCCGCGACGGGAACCTGAGCTTGCTGCTGCGCAGCAGCGGGGCGCGGACTGGCGCCCGGACCGGCGGCGCGTTCAGCCTCAAGGCCCTTTCCGCCGCGGTGGAGCCGGTGCCGGTCTGGTGGAAGTCGCTGCAGTCAATGGCGGTCTACCACCTGATCAGTCACCGTCCCGCCTGGTTCGCGGTGGCGGTCCTGGTCCTGCTGGCCGTGGCCGCGGTCATGGCGGTGCGCCCGCTGCGCTGCCGCCCGCTGGGAGCCTTGGCCGTAGTGACCCTGGTGATCAGCCTCGGAGCGCTGGTGACGTACTCCGGTATCCCGGTGCACAACACCAGCCTGCGCACCCTGGGCTACCTGATCGTGCTGCTCTTCCCGGTCGGCGTGCTGAGCTGGCTGGTGGTGGGCAGCTGGGCCGTGCTCACCGTGCGCCTGATCCTCCGCCAGCTGGCCACGACGCGGCCAGCCGCCTCCCCCGCGAACGCCACCCCGGAGCTCGAGACGGCCGGGTCCTCTGTCCGCCAGCCGGCGGTCCGCCGCGCGGGGCCCCTGGCCGGTCTCGCGGCAACGGCACTGATCGCCGGGGGCGCGATCCTGGCCGTATCACTGCAGGGACCCACCGTGCACCAGGTGACCGGCGACCCGGCCATGGCCGCGTCCGCGGCCGCGTCCCGGCAGATCGCGCGCGCCCTGCCGGGCCAGCCAATAGCCCTGTCGATCCACGACTTCGACGCATCCGCCCTGGGACGGATGACCCTGGGCGTGACCTGGGCGCTGACCCCGGAGGGCTTCCGGGCGGAGATCATGCACACCCGGCTGGCCCGCGAGCTCGGCAACCGCTACGTGTTCCGCGGCGAGGCGATCCCGCTGGTCAAGGTCCGGGTGCGGCGGCACGGCACTTCCATCCACGTGACCAGGCCCACTCAGCTGGCCACCCACAGGTAGCGCCCGCCACCCGGCAGGATCAGCCGGAAAGGCACCGGCCGCGCCCCCCCGCTGGCCGAGGGCGGTGTCAGCCGATCTGGGCCAGCCCGTGGTGCGTTGCGATACTGTGGCCGCTGGACGGTGACCAGCCACCAGCGCGGCACGCCGCACGCGCCCCCAGGCACCCTCCGGGGTGCCGCGCCCACCCCGGCACCCGGGCACGTCGGCCGGTCCCAGCCCCCGGGTCTCATCACACATGCGGGAAGTGGCCAGCTGTGAGCCGAACCAAGGTGACGCCGGCGGCCGACGGGTCGTCGCGCCGCGATGCCGCCGGGTCTCCCGGGCCGTCCGGGGGCCGCGGCTGGCTCTCCCCGGTCGCCCTGATCATCACCGGCTTCACCGTCATCGGCCTGGGCCTGCGGCTGTTTCTGCTGAGCCGGCCCGGTTACCTGCTCGGCGTCACCCAGTACGACGACGGGCCATACTTCGGCAGCGCGCTGCGCCTGGTGCACGGCGTGCTCCCGTACCGCGACTTCATCATCGTCCAGCCGCCGGGCATCACGCTGCTGATGAGCCCGGCGGCGCTGCTGGCTCAGGTGACCAGCACGGCGTGGGGCATGGCGGCCGGGCGCATCCTGACCGTCGCGGCGAGCGCCGCGGGCATCGTGCTGGTCGGCCTGCTGGCGCGGCATCGCGGCCCGCTCGCCGTGGCCCTGTCCTGCGGGGTGCTGGCCATCTTCCCGGGCAGCCTGGTGGCGGCGCACACCGTGCTGCTCGAGCCGTGGGTGACCCTGTTCTGCCTGATCGGCGCCGTGGCCGTGCTGGACCGTGACCAGTTCACCCGCAGCGGCCGGCGGCTGCTGTGGGGCGGGGTGGCGTTCGGGTTCGCCGGCGCGGTCGAGGTGTGGGCCATCATCCCGGTCGTGGTGGTCGCGGTGCTGCTGGCCCGGGAGGTCCGCCGGGCCGCACTCTTCGTGGCCGGGGTGGCGATCGGGTTCTGCGTCCCAGTCATCCCGTTCGCCGCGGCCGCTCCGCGCCGGTTCTACAACAGCTTCTTCGCGGCCCAGGTGTTCCGCGTCGTGCCGACCCGGACCCCGGTGCAGAAGCGGCTGCGGCTGATGAGCG
>Ga0208219_1000445_pt1 | contig 14785 bp, 17 predicted proteins | sample NGESurshal072012_7_FD_184469 | JGI IMG/M metagenome (GOLD analysis project Ga0208219, IMG submission 184469) | Arctic peat soil microbial communities from Barrow, Alaska - NGEE Surface sample 53-2 shallow-072012 (SPAdes) | ecosystem: Environmental > Terrestrial > Soil > Wetlands > Peat ...
ACATGCCCCAGCTCGCCCCGGCCCCGACCGGGTTGTGGCTGGTGTGGACGTGGTACTTGCCCTCGTCGTCGCGCACGATCACCGCGATCGCGTCCGGCTCGATGATGAGGTCCTTGGCCAGCCGCCGGGCCTCGTCAGCGGCCGCCTCGGCGGTGGCCTGGTCGGGGTATCCGATCGCAATCAGGTCAGACATGGCGTTTCATATCTCCTTTGATGTGATTGCCGACCAGTCCACCAGCCCGGCCCGGCCGACGCCCCACCCGCTACGGGTGACCCGGGCGCCGCTGATATCCCGGATCACCCGGGTGAACACCGCGGCGGGTGATGACCGCCCGGCGTCTATGGGAGATAAAGGTCCTGATCGGCGGGCCCGGCAGTGGCCTGCCACCGGAGGCGCACCATCATGCTCACGCCAGACCGCACCGCCTGCCGGTACCGGATCGTGCTCCGTGGCGAGTGCCGGACCCTGCTGGCCGGAATCCTGGACGGGGCCAAGATCACCTGCGCGGACGGCCAGACGTACGTCACCGCATCGGTGCGTGACGAGTCAGAGTTCTACGGCCTGCTGGATAGGTTCGAGGATCTCGCGCTGCACATCGTCCGGCTGGACGAACTGGGCCCGCCAGGCTAGGGCAGCGTGAGGATGCGCGGGCCGGAGTCGGTGATGGCCACGCTGTGCTCCACGTGGGCGGCCCGGCTGCCGTCGGTGCTGCGCAGCCCCCAGCCGTCCGGGGCGACCCGGAACTCGTCGCCACCGCCGGCCATCAGCATGGGCTCGATGGCCAGCGCCAGGCCTGGCCGCAGCCGGAAGCCCCGGCCGGCCCGGCCCTCGTTGGGGACGTGCGGGTCCTCGTGCATCTGCCGGCCGATGCCGTGCCCGCCGAATCCTGACGGGATTCCATAACGGGCCGACCGGCCGATGGTGCCGATCGCGTGCGAGATGTCGCCGATGCGGGCCCCAGAGACCGCCGCGGCGATGCCGGCCGCGAGGGCCTTCTCCGCGGTCTCGATGAGCAGCAGGTCCGCGGGGCGCGGCGTCCCGACGATGAAGCTGGTCGCCGCGTCCCCGGTCCAGCCGTCCAGCGTCGCGCCGCAGTCGATACTGACCAGGTCGCCGTCCCGGAGCACGTAGCCGTCCGGGATGCCGTGCACGATCGTGTCGTTCACCGACGCGCAGATCACCGCCGGGAACGGAGTCGGCGCGAAGGACGGGTGGTAGTTCAGGAACGGCGAGGTGGCGCCGGCCGTGCGGATCACCTCGTGCGCCGCCTTATCGAGCTCGATCAGGCTGACGCCGACCCCGGCTGCCTCCCGGGCCGCGGCCAGGCACCGGGCGACTACCCGGCCGGCCTCGCGCATCGCGTCCAGCGCCTCAGCGTTCTTGATCTCCACCATGTCCTGCCGTGCTCCTCCGAAGTCTCATCCGCCGTTACCGGCGCCGCGTGTTCCCGGCCAGCGTCACCGGCCCGGGCAGGTGGCCCCGCTGGCGGTCTCACGTAGCCCCGGCCCCGGCGGCCATCCTGGCCGGCCTGGCCCGCGGCGGATTCCGCGCCACGGGGTGTTCGTTGCGGAGAAATAACGCGAGCCACAGCCTGCGGAGGCCGGTGAGCTATTCCTCAGCCCGGCCGCCGAGGTAGCGCGCCAGGAACTTCTCAGCCGCGGCATAGAACCGCAACCGGTTCTCTGGCTTGGCGAACCCGTGCCCCTCGTCAGGAAACAGCAGGTACTCGTGTTCGATTCCCGCTTGCTCCAGGGCCGCCACGATCTGCTCGGACTCGGCCTGCTTGACCCGCGGGTCGTTAGCCCCCTGCGCGATGAGCAGGGGGATCGCGATGTCCGCCGCCCGGGACAGCGGGGAACGCGACCACAGGAACTCGGCGTCCTTGTCCGGGTTGCCGACCCGGTTGTGGAACTGCGCGATCATCGGGGCCCAGTACGGCGGGATGGTCTCGATCAGGGTCTTCAGGTTGGACGGCCCGACGATGTCCACCGCGCAGGTGAACAGGTCCGGCGTGAACGCCGCGCCGGCCAGCGCCGCGTACCCGCCGTAGGAACCGCCGTAGATCGCCACCCGGCCCGGGTCGCCCCAGTGCTGGCCGGTGACGTAGGCGACCGCGTCCACCAGGTCGTCGTGCATCCGGCCGCCCCACTCGCGGTCGCCAGCGTTCACGAACGACTTGCCGTACCCGGTCGAGCCGCGGAAGTTGACCTGCACGCAGAGGTAACCGCGGTTCGCCAGCCACTGTGCTTCCGGGTCGAACCCCCACGCGTCCCGGGCCCACGGCCCGCCGTGCACGTTGAGGACCGTGGGCAGGTCGCGGCGGTCGGTGCCCGGCGGGAACGTGGCGTACCCGTGGATGGTCAGGCCGTCGCGGGCGGTGAACGAGAACGGCTCCATCGGGGCCAGCTCGAACTGGGCCAGCTCCGGGCGGCTGTCGAAGAGGAACTCACCGGTGCGGGCGCGCCGGTCGTAGCTGAAGTAGGAGACCGGGCCGGCGTCGGTGTTGAACGCCACCAGCCACGTCTCGTCCGCGTCGTCGTGGTCGCCGAACGACGGGTCGCCGGGATGCAGCGCGCGGATCGCGGCCAGGTCGGGCTCGAGCGCCGGGTCGAGCACCCGGTACTCCATCCGGTCCTTGAGGAAGGTGACGACCTGCGGCTCGCGGGTGTCCGGGTGCAGCCGGATCCCCGCCACGTCAGCCTCCGGGTCACCGGCCAGCACCTGCTCCGCGCCGGTCGCCAGGTCGAGGCGGACCAGCCGGCCCGTGTCCGCGCCCACCGAGCTGATCGCCAGCAGCGACCGGCCGTCCTCGCTGAACGCGACCGGCTCGCTGGTCAGCGCGTCCTCGGCGGAGATGGCCAGCAGCGGCCGCCAGTCCTCCGCGGTACCGCCGCGCACCATGACGACCAGGCCGCCGTCGGGTTGCGGCGCGATCCCGGCCCGCACCACCAGCTCGCTGTCCGCGACCCAGCCGATGAACCCGGGGTTCTCGACCTCCTTGACCAGCTCGCCGGTGGTCAGGTTGAGCCGGTACACGTCGTGCAGCTGCGGGTTGTCGCGGTTCAGCCCGACCAGGATCTCAGTCGGGAACTTCTTGTCCCCGGCGATCAGGTCGGTCTGCACGTTGTCGAACGGAGTCAGGTCGCGCCGCTGCATGGTCTCCAGGTCGACGTCATGCAGCCGCCAGTTCTCATCCCCGCCGGTGTCCTGCAGGTACAGCAGGTGCTGCCCGTCGTGCGCCCAGGCGAACATGCGGATGCCCCGGTCGGTGTCGTCGGTGACCACCCGGGCCGCGGGCCAGTCCACGCCGCGGCTGCCGATCGGGGCGACCCAGACGTTCAGCACCCCCTCGCGCGGGGCGATCCAGGCCAGCCGGGTTCCGTCGGGGGACAGGTGCGGACTAATGCGTTCCGGGTTCCCGAACAGAACCCGCCGCGGGATGAGTTCAGCCATGGGCCATGCCTACCATGCAGGTCCCAGTCCGGGTACCATCGCCGCGTGCTGAGACGTCTGCCGGTTAGGCGCCCGTGAGCGCGGACGATCTGATCATCCGGTCCGGGCACGTGGTGACCATGGACCCGGAGCTCGGGGACATCCCCGGCGGCGACGTCCTGGTGAGCGGCGGCCGCATCGCCGCGGTCGGGCCGGGCCTGGACGCTCCCGGGGCACGTGAGCTGGACGGCCGGGAGATGATCGTGGCCCCCGGCCTGGTCGACACCCACTGGCACATGTGGAACACGCTGCTGCGCAGCATGTCCGGAGGCATGCCGGGGGAGGACCGGCCGGCCGGTTACTTCTCGGTGTCCCTCGGGCTCGGGCAGGCGTTCACCGCCGACGACAACTACCAGGGCACCCTGCTGGCCTGCGCCGAGGCCGTCAACTCCGGGATCACCACGGTGCATGACTGGTCCCACAACGTCCGCGGGCCCGCCCACGCGGAGGCTGAGCTGCGGGCGCTGGCCGAGGCCGGGCTGCGGGCCCGGTACTCCTACGGTTATTCGGCCGGGCATCCGAATGACCAGACGATGGACCTGGCCGGGCTGCGCGCCCTGCGCCAGGACTGGAAGGCCGGGCCGGGTAGGGAGCTGCTGACCCTCGGCATGGCCTGCCGGGGTCTCGGGGGCAGCAACCCCTCCATGCGGGTGCCACCCCGGGTCTACCGGCAGGAGATCGAGGCCGCCCGCGAGCTGGGCCTGCCGGTCACCGTGCACGCGTCCGGGCCGCCGACCGCGGCCGGGCAGATCGGCGTGCTGGCCGCCGACGGCCTGCTCGGGCCGGACCTGCAGGTGGTGCACGCCAACTGCGCCACGCCGGAGGAAATCAGCCAGCTCGCCGAGGCCGGGTGCGCGGTGAGCCTGTCACCGTTCAGTGAGCTGCTGATCGGCTACGGGCTGCCGCAGACGGCCGACCTCCTCGCGGCCGGGATCCGCGTCGGCCTGTCCGTGGACACCACCGCGCTGACCGGCAACGCCGACATGTTCGCGATCATGAAACTGACCCAGGGGCTGATCAACGGCACAGCCCAGCAGGAGTTCGCCTGCACTGCCCGGCAGGCACTGGCCCTCGGGACCATCGGGGGAGCCCGGTCCCTCGGCCTGGACGCGGTGACCGGGTCGCTCACGCCTGGCAAGCGGGCCGACATCATCCTTGTGCACACCGGCCACCCCAACCTGGGCGTGCTCACCGACCCTGCCGCGTTGCTCGTCGCCGCGGCCCAGCCCGGCAACGTGGACACCGTGCTGGCCGATGGGCAGATCCTGAAGCGCGGCGGGGCCCTGGTCACCCTGGACGGCGACCGGATCAGCGCCCAGGCCCGCCAGGCCCTGGCCCGGGTCCGCGCCCGCGCGGCCTGACCGCCGCAGGCCCCGGCGCGCCGTGGCCGGCCGGGGACAACGCAGGGACCGACCGCAGCGCCACCAGCATGAGCAGGCACGCGGCCGCGAGCACCGCCCCGGACCACCGGACCGACGCGGTCAGCCCCAGCAGCGTGGCGAGCAGGCCCACGCCCACGGTGACCAGGCCACTGCCCGCGTAGGTCAGCACGTAGAACAGGGAGACTGTCCCGGCGCGGGCCCCGGGCGGGGCGATGTCGTTGATCCGCCGGATGCCGCCCATGAACGCGAGCCCCTGCCCGGCGCCCGCCACCGCCATCGCCCCGAACAGCACGGCCACGCCGCCGGCCAGCCCGGCGGCGATCAGCCCGAGCAGCCCGGCGGCCAGGCCAATCAGCCCGGCCTGCTGGGCCCGGACCGCGTCCCACGACCGGCAGGCGGCCTGCGCGAGCGCCGCGACTAGCAGCAGCGAGCCGGCTGCGGCCCCGTCCACCAGCAGGTTGCGCCCGCCCAACGCCGCGGCCGCGTAGGACGGCACCAACGCCAGCACCACGTACGCGACCGCCCAGGCCAGCAGGCTCACCACGGCCGGAGCCAGGAACGCGGCACGGCTGCGCCCGGGGAGGCTGGGCCAGCGGGGCTGCCAGCGCTGGCCTGTCACGCCCAGCGACCCGGGCAGGGTGGCCGCCGCCGCGGCCGCCGGCACCAGCAGGCCGATCTCCACCAGGTAGCTGAGGGCCCGCGGGGCCGGGGCGTACTGCGCCAGCGCCCCGGCGAGCACAGGACCGAACCCGCAGGCCGCGGTGGTGGCCGTCGCCGCCAGGAACGACGCCCGGGCCCGCCGCCCGTGCGGTTCGGTCAGCACCAGCCCGGCGGTGAGCGCCCCGGAGCAGGTGCCGACGGCGAGCCCCTGCACCGCCCGGCCCGCGAACAGCCAGCCCGGCCCGGACGCCGCGGCCAGCAGGGCCGAACCGCACGCCGCGGCGGCCAGCCCGGCCACCAGCACCGGCCGGTAGCCGGCCGTGTCGCTGAGCGGGCCGCAGATCAGCAGGGCCACGACGACGGCGGCGGCGTACACGGCCACCAGCAGCGTCACGTCCAGCGGCGAGAGGCGGAACACCCGCTCGTACGCCGCGTACAGCGGGGTGGCCAGGTTCGTCCCGGCCAGCAGGACGGTCAGGGCGTAGCCGAGCCCGGCGAAGCGCAGGCGCCCGGGCTGGCTGTCGGCGGCCTGGCGGTCAGGCGGCGTGGGTTGCCCGCGGGTGGGCTGTGGCTGGGACACGGGTGGGGGCCTCTGGCGCCGGTCGGGTATACGGAAGGACTGGGGGGAGTGGCGGCGGCCTCGGCCGCCCTGTGCGTGATCCCGCCCGCATCACCCGGCCGGGGCGGAGAGGACGTACTTGATTCCCCGCGCCCGGTATCCCGCGCGCTCGAAGGCGGCGGCCATCGGCCGGTTCGTGGTGTCAGTCGTGGCGGCGATGCGCGGCTCGCCGCGGCCGGCGTGAAACCGGGTGGTCTCAGCGACCAGGTCCCTGATGTAGCCATGGCCGCGAAGCCCGGGAACCACGCCCAGGTAGCCCACCACCGCCCCGCCGTCGGCGCTGTGGTTGGGCAGGATCATGCCAGCCAGCTGGCCATCGGCGGCCGTGTAGGCCAGCCGCCACCAGTCCCGGTCGCCCGGCATGGCCAGGTACATCTCCATGTCCTCACGGGCCTGGCGGGGGGCGCCCAGCAAGGCGACCTCGCGCCGGGTCGTCACGTCCAGGCTGCCCACCGCTATCTGGCGGAACACTTCAGCGAACCGGTCGTTATCGGGCTCGGGCCGGTAGACCAGCCGGCCGGTGGGCCGGGGGAGGCCCGCGTCGGGGGTCCACTCGAACCGGATCCGCTCGAGCTCGTCGGTCAGCCCCGCGCGGGCAGCGGCGTCACGCCGCCAGGCAAAAGCGGCCACCACCGCCGGGTCGGACCGCCAGCCGGACGGCAGGTTGATCTCATAGCCCGCCGTGGCCGGGCTATCCGGCCGGCGCAGCGCCTGCTGCCCGGCCGCGATCAGTTCCGCCGCCAGCGCCGTGCGGCCGGTAGTGGAGCCGCCGGTAGAGGAGCCGCCGGTAGTGGAGCCGCCGGTAGTGGAGCCGCCGGTGGTGGAGCCGCCGGCGTCCACGCAGTCCAGCGCCAGGGGATAGGCGGCGGTTGCGAACCCCCACCAGATCGCGCGGGCCAGGACGCGGCCGGCGTCCTCCGCGATCCAGGTCCATTCCGGCCGGTACTGGTGGCGGGCCAGCCCGTCGCGATACCGGCCGGCCGTGACCTGGCCGGCCGGCTCAGTGACCGGGTAGGCGAGAATCCGGTCGAGATCGGCTTCTGTGGCGGGGCGGATCAGCACACTGCCTCCGGTTGGTGGCGCGGGCGCGCCGCGCCTGCCGGGCAGGTCGCTGTCGGCAGGAGGTGCCTCCCAGGATCCGCCCGACACCCTGTGCCGGCCACGGGCGGTGGCCCGCCGGACACACTAGGCTCGGCCTGCTCACCCATCAACGGGATTATGTCCCGCCCCGTTCCTGCCGTCCTGACCGGTCCGCCAGCGCAAAGGTGATGCCATGCCCAGCCGCTTCCTGTACCTGGTACGGCACGGCGAGGCCGCGGGCCCAGAAGGCGGGCTGAGCGATACGGGCCAGGAGCAGGCGCGCCGTACCGGGGAGCGGCTGAAGAACCTGCCGGTGACGCGGATCCACCACAGCCCGCTGCCGCGGGCCGCGCAGACGGCCCGGCTGATCGCGGGCTGGCTGCCCGGTGTGCCGGTGGCCGAGTCCGCCGTCGTCGGCGACTACATCCCGGCTGACCTGGATCCCGCCGGTCTGCGGCCCTCCCACGCCCGGCTGGTCAGCAGCTACACGGTTACGGACCGTAAGGAGGGGGCGGCGCTGGCGCAGGCGGCGGTCGAGCGGTTCGCCAGGCCCCCGGGGGACAACCCGGCAGGACCGGCGGAGCCCCCGGCGGGCCGGGGGACTGGCCCGGCCGCCGACGTGCACGAGCTGATCGTCACGCACAACTTCCTGATCAGCTGGTTCGTGCGGCACGCGCTGGACGCCCCGGACTGGCGCTGGATGGGCCTCAACCAGCAGAACTGCGCGCTGACGGTGATCTTGTACCAGCCTGGCCTGCCGCCGTCGCTGGTCAGCTTCAACGACGCCGCGCACCTGCCGGACCAGCTCCGGTGGACCGGGTTTCCCGCCCCGCTCCGCCCCGGCTGCGGCTGATGTCACTCGCCGGGTGCCTTCACCCGTGGGGGGCCGTCACCTGCCGGGTGGCGGTGCATGACGGTGGGCCCGGGTTCGACGCCGGACTGCCGGCCGCCAGCGCTATTCGCCGGTGACGCCGTCCAGCGATTCCCGGATGAGATCGGCATGACCGTTGTGCCGCGCGTACTCCTCGATCATGTGACAGAGGATCCACCGCAGGCTCGGCGTCCGGCCGTCAGGCCAGGGCCGCGCGGCCAGCTGTGCCGGGCCGCCCGCGGCCAGCGCTTGCGTGGTCCGGGAACGGGACCGGGTCACGGCATCCTGCCAGAGCTCGCGGAGCTGCTCCGGGGAATCCCCGGCGGCGGTGCGCCATTCCCAGTCAGGGTCGGCGTCCCAGTCCACGGTGTCCCACGGCGGCGCCGGTGCCCGTCCGGCCAGCCGCTCGGAAAACCACGAGTCCTCGACCAGCGCCAGGTGCTTCAGCATCCCGCCCAGGGTCATCGAGGACACCCCGACCGTGGCGGCCAGGCCCGCGGCGTCCAGTCCCGAGCATTTCCACGCGAAAGTCGCCCGCTGGTAGTCCAGGAACCCGAGCAGCGTGGCAGCCTCGTCACCGGCCGGCGGGGGTTCCGGGCGTCCGTGCTCATCCACGTCAGTCATGGGCGGTGAGTCTAAGCGCTGTCCCGGCCCGGGGCGTGGTCCCAGCGCACTCGCGCTGCGCCGCACGACGCCCACCATCTTCGGAGAGGGGCTTGTCCGTCCACAACGGACAACAAAAGGCAAGGAGAGCACCCACTCCCTGCCGCTCTCAACGTGTAGCGCACCGGGGGTCTTGCGGCAAGGCCCGGGTCGTGCCGCACAATTGTCGGCCGAGGCCAGAACCTGCGGAGCCGGACGGCGCGGGCCGGCCGGCATGCGACTTTGCTGGATGGGAGTTTCATGATTGACGTGATCGTGGCTGGCCGGGCTGAGCCAGGACCAGCACGGGGTGACCGCCGGGCTGGCCGACGGCACGCAGCTGCGCTCGCGCTACCTCGTCGGCTGCGACGGCGGCCGCAGCACGGTGCGCGAGCTGCTCGGCGTCGGCTTTCCCGGCGAGCCCGTCAGGGTTGAGACGCTGCTGGGCGAGGTGGAGCTGACCGCGCCGCCGGAAGAGCTGGCCGCCGTGGTGGCCGAAGTCCGCAAGACCCACAAGCGATTCGGCGCCGTACCCCTCGGGGACGGGGTGTACCGCCTCGTCGCGCCCGCCGAGGGGGTAGCCGAGGACCGCACGGTCCCGCCGACCCTGGACGAGCTGAAGCAGCAGGTGCGGAAGCTCGCCGGCACCGACTTCGGCGTGCACTCACCGCGCTGGCTGTCCCGCTTCGGCGACGCCACCCGGCTGGCCGAGCGCTACCGGACCGGCCGGGTGCTGCTGGCCGGCGACGCGGCGCACATCCACCCGCCGACCGGCGGGCAGGGCCTCAACCTCGGCATCCAGGACGCGTTCAACCTGGGCTGGAAACTGGCCGCCGAGGTCGGCGGCTGGGCACCGGAGGGGCTGCTGGACAGCTACCACACCGAACGGCACCCGGTGGCCGCCGACGTGCTGGACAACACCCGCGCGCAGATGGAGCTGCTGTCCCTCGAGCCGGGTCCCAGGCCGTGCGCAGGCTGGTGTCGGACTTGATGGACTTCGACGACGTGAACCGGTACCTGATCGAGAAGATCACTGCGATCGGAGTCCGCTACGACTTCGGCGAGGGGCATGAACTGCTCGGCCGGCGGATGCGGGACGTGGGGCTGAAGCGGGGGCGCCTCTACAGGCTGATGCACGGCGGCCGGGGGCTGCTGCTCGACCAGACCGGCCGGCTTTCGGCGGCGGGGTGGGCGGACCAGGTGGTCGACGTCAGCGAGGAACTGGACGTGCCCGCCGTGCTGCTGCGGCCGGACGGCCACGTGGCGTGGGCCGGTGAAGACCAGCAGGATCTGCTCAGCCAGCTGCCCCGGTGGTTCGGCGCTGCCGTCAGCTGAGCGCGCAGTTGCGGCCCGGAAGGGCGGGACCTATCTCAGCGCCAACCACGGTTCCCTTGACCCCCGCGGCCGGGATGCAGCGGAGCCGCTGGCCGCAGGCCACACGATGGCGCGCCAGAAGCAATTACTCGATGTCCCGGAGCATCTTCTCGATGGACGTCAGGCGCTCATCGATCCGGGCCAGTTCCGTGTGCACCGCACTGTTGCCTTGACGCAGGCCGCGGGTCGAGGTCCGGATGACCACCACCAGGACAAACCCTATGAAGACGATGATGGTCAGCGGCATCCCGAATGCGATTAAGAGTTGCCAGGGGTTGAGGAGACCGATCATTAGACTCGTCCTTTCTCTGGTGACGGCCGCACAGCTGGTGAGTCAACAGATTCAGCGATGACCTCGGGGGTGAGCCGGATGTCGAAAGGTTGCAGCTCGAAATGGCGGAGGGCTTTGCCGTCATCGGAGAAGCGGAGGCTGCTGGTCACCAGCCCGGCTTCCTGGAGCCGGGCGAGGTGCACGTGCAGAACCGGCCGGCTGACGCCGAGGTCGCGGGCAAGCTGACTCACGTGCGTGCCCCGGACCAGCAAGGTCGCCACGATCCGCCGCCGCGTGGGATGGTCCAGGGCCGCGATCACTCCCGCCAGCTGATCGCCTGGGTTTGGGTCGCCTGATGGCACCGGCTGTCCTGGGATCCTTCGGTGGGGCTCCACGTGTCGTCTCAAGGCTACATGTGACCGCCCGGGGCGACAAGTGGTGCAATCGGGCCAGGGCTCGCCGAGAGCCTGATCCGGCGGGAGCAGGCCGGGGCGGGCGATAATAGGCGGCGTGGAAACCAGCCACTACAGCCTGGTCATCGCGGCTGCCCAGGCTGCGGGGCCGTGTCCTCCTGGCGAGGAGACGGCATGGGGCCGCCGGGTGCACGGCCTGACCGTGGACCTGTACCTGATCGCCCAGCAGGCCAGGCAGGACCTTGAGCGGCTGGAGTCAGCCCGGACCTTCATCGCGTTCCTGGAGAAGGTCGAGATCGAGGAATCGAGCCGTCGCGGGCTGGTCACGTTGCGCCTCCCGTCGGGAGAAAGCGAGCCGATCCGCACCGAGCAGGCGGACACCGACCGCGGGCGGGCGCTGATCGAGCGAGCACGTGCCCTCGAAGGACGGTGGGTGCTGGTTTACCGCTACAACGAGCAGAAGACCGGGCAGCGGACTCAGTCGGTGCGGATGCTGGCCCACCTGATGGATCTCGGCGCCCAGGCGGCCGTGCCCAACGCCGCGGCGAAGAAGATGGTGCTCCAGGAGGCGGACGGCGACGTGGCGCGTGCACAGGAGGCCTGGGCAGCCGCGGGCCTGCCGGGAACCGGCCCGATCAGCGCGGATCAGCTGGAGCAAGCGCGCGCGGCCGTGCGGAAAGCCGGGTAACGGCTCCAGGAACCACACAGGTGTCCCCTGCCGCTCCGGGGATGCACATTGATAACAGCAAGAAGCGGATGGTCCCGCAGCAGCCGACCAGTGACCGTTGTAGCGAGGGTCCGGGCCGGAACGATACGGGCCGACTCGAAACAAGCCGTTTCCGGCCCGGACCACTTGCTTCCCCGAGGGCGGGGGCTGTCTGGGGGAGTGGAGCGCATCTTGCTGTTATCAGCGTGAAGCGATAATGTCCGGCGTATGCCAGCCAGGGGATCCCGCACGTCGGCACACGACGCCGTGGACGACTTCATCCGCTATCTGGCGGACCGCCGGTTCGCTGCCGTCACCCAGCGGATCCGCAGGCACTTCCTCGACGAGTACCTGCACCACGCCCAGCAGGCCGCCGGAACCGTCGAGATCACGATGGCCGAGCTGCTGGAGCCGGCCCGGGCCGACGCCTGGCTCTCCGATGCGGCCGCGGGCAAGACCCGCACCCGCAACACCCTGCGCGGTCGTGAGGCCGCCGCCTACCGCAACTCGATGCGCGTGCGCGTCGACTCCTACAACGCCTTCGCCGAATTCCTTGGCCTGCCGGACCGCCGTGACCGCCAGCAGCCCGTCCCCGGCTACCGCCTGACTCCCGCCGACACCGAGCGCCTTCTCCACGATCTGGCGGCGCGCAGGCCCATCCACGCCAACGCCGTGACGTGCCTGCGCACCGCGGCCGTGGCCGCGCTTGTCGCAGACACCGGCCGGTCTGTCCCCGAGCTGGCCCGGCTCAGCGTCAGGGCCCTGCATCTGGACGGCGAGGCATCCGTCGATCTCCCCGACGGCCCCTGCCCGCTCGGCGGCCCGACGGTGCAGATCCTCACCCGGTGGCTCGAAGCCCGGGCGGCGATCATCGCCGAACTCGAGGGCAGCGACCCTGGCCACCTGTGGATCCCGACCAAGCCCGGGCGGCCCCGGGGCGGCCGCGAGCCGGTCAAGCCCGGCCTCACCCCAGCAGCCGTCCGCACTCTCCACGCTGCCCACCGCACCCTGGTCAGCCAAGTGCTCGGCACCCCGCTCCGTCCCGGCGCCCTGCAGCCGCGCACCCCGCCTGGTCGCGCCGCTCAGCAGGCTTGAGCCGGCATCGCCCGTGATGTTTTCTTTCGGCATGATGGCCGTGGGGTACGACAGATCCGGGGCACGGCAGGCGGGTCACCATGGACGAGCGGCGGCTGCGCGGGGGTAATGCCGGTGGTGCGGTGCTCGCCGGCGGGACCGTGCGGCGCCCGGCGGGACCGTGGACGCCGTCGGTGCATGCCCTGCTGCGTCATCTGGAAGCGCACGGGTTCGCCGGGGCGCCCCGGGCGCTCGGCCTGGACCCGCAGGGCCGGGAGGTGCTGACCTACCTGCCGGGGGAGACCATCGGCACGTCCCGGCCGTGGCCGCCGTGGGTGCACTCCGACGAGGCGCTGGCGGAGGTGGGCCGCTGGCTGCGCAGCTACCACGACGCGGTGGCGGATTTCGTCCCGCCCCCCGGGGCCCGGTGGAGAGCAACCCTCCGGGCGTGGCGCCCCGGGGACATCATCGGCCACAACGACGCCGCCCCGTACAACGCGGTATGGCGGCCCGCCGCTCCAGATCCGGGTCGGCGTGCCGGGGGAGCGGCTGGTGGGACTCGTTGACTGGGATTTCGCCGGGCCGTGCCCGCCGATCCTGGATCTGGCCTTCGTGGTGTTCTCCTGGGTGCCGCTGCATGCCCGCGATGTCGTGGTGGCCGAAGGTTTCACGCGCTTCGCCGAGCGCCCCCGCCGGCTGCGCCTGCTGCTGGACGCCTACGGGTATACCGGGACCATCCACGCCGTCCTGGACGCGGTCCGGTCGCGGATCGGCGAGCACGCCAGCGGCCTCCGCGAGCTGGCCGCCGCGGGCGATCCCCTGTTTGCCCGTCTCGTGCGCGACGGTGTCATCGACGGCCTCGACCGGGCTCTGGCCGAGCTAGCCGAGAACGCCGCGGACTTCGAGGAGACCGGCTGAGCTGAACCGCCTGGCTAAGCGGCCGTGAGGCGGCGGATCGCCCGCACGACCTGTTCGCGCAGCTCAGCCACCGGCGGCGGCTGGCCGGGGTGCATCGCCAGGCCGAAGGGGAACGCGGCCGACCAGGAACTCGCGAGGGACATCACCGTGGTGACCAGGAAGGCCGCGGAAAACGCGCGGGGTGAGGCGGATCGGCTCCGGGGCGGACCGGATGGCCCGGGACCACCAGGGGCGAGCCTGGCCGCTTACAACATCAGGGCCGTGCGGGTTCGGACCGGCCCAGAAAGGCAAGGAAGCGCTGCCGGGGTGAGGCCGCCACGCTGACCGGAACCTCCGCTGCGTAATGTCGCACATCGCGGCTGGAGCCGATCACCATCCGGGCGGCGTCCAGGCCTGCGTCCCACAGGTCATCACTGCACTGCACGGTTACCCCCGTTGCGATGGCGATATCCCAGGTGTGGGCGAGGACGTCGAAGAGGTTGATCCCGGCGGCCAGGCTGGCCGGGAACGTGCCGAACGACAGATGGCACCGCCGGGTCATGTCCGCTGATGCCCACGCCGCCCCCGCCGATTCGGCGGCCGAGCGCAGTGCCAGTGCGTGATCGCTGCCGACGAGATCGCCGGCCGGCGGCCGCGGGTGATCCGTGGCACCAGCGGCGAAGCCGGTGAACTTTATCGTCACGCCGATCGAGTGGTTGAGCACATCACGGACTGACCACCCCGGGCACGGCGACGTGAGCGGCAGCTGCGGGCCCCGGACTTGCCGTCCGGTCTTGACTTGCGTTTCGAGCGCAGCGACAAGTGCCTCAGCTACCAGGTGCACGGCCACCAGCCTCCCACGGCCTTTATGATGATCACCCATACCGGGCGGAGGAGGGCGACGACGTGGCGGACAACCCTGTGCGGTGGGGAATCCTCGGAACGGGCGGGATCGCGAGCACGTTCGTGACCGATCTCCGGCTGACCGATTCTGGCGTGGCCGTCGCGGTCGGGTCGCGCAGCCAGGGATCCGCGGACCGTTTCGCGGATGAGTTCGGCATCGCCAGCCGGCACCCCAGCTACGAGTCGCTCGCGGCCGATCCGGACGTCGACGTGATCTACGTGGCCACGCCCCACCCGACGCACCACGACAACGCGATCCTCGCGCTGCGGGCCGGCAAGCATGTGCTGGTGGAGAAGCCGTTCACGATGAACGCCGCCGAGGCACGCGGGATCGTCCGTGTGGCGAGGGAGCACGAGCTGTTCGCCATGGAGGCGATGTGGACCCGGTTCCTGCCGCACG
>Ga0208219_1000446_pt1 | contig 14774 bp, 16 predicted proteins | sample NGESurshal072012_7_FD_184469 | JGI IMG/M metagenome (GOLD analysis project Ga0208219, IMG submission 184469) | Arctic peat soil microbial communities from Barrow, Alaska - NGEE Surface sample 53-2 shallow-072012 (SPAdes) | ecosystem: Environmental > Terrestrial > Soil > Wetlands > Peat ...
GGCGGCCGAGGGGCACCTGGCCGAGGATGGCCGCCTTCCGTTCGTCGGGCAGACCAGCGGTCATGTCGGTGTCCACGAATCCCGGGGCCACCACGTTGGCGGTGATGTTCCGGCTGCCGAGCTCACGGGCGAGCGAGCGGGCCAGGCCGACCAGCCCGGCCTTGGAAGCCGCGTAATTTGCCTGCCCACCCGAGCCGAGCAGGCCGACCACCGAGGAAATGAACACCATCCGGCCGCGGCGCAGCCGCATCATCCCGCGCACCGCCCGCTTGGCCACCCGGTACGCGCCGGTCAGGTTGGTGTCGATCACGTCGGTGAAGTCGTCTTCTTTCATCAGCGCGAGCAGTTGATCATGGGTGATGCCCGCGTTGGCGACCAGGACCTCGACCGGCCCCTGATCCGCCTCTACCGTGGCGAAGGCCTGGTCCACCGCGTCGGCGTCCCGGACATCGCAGGCCACCGTGGCCAGCCCGGCCACGGCGTCGCCCGACCGGGAGGTGACCGTGACCTGATCCCCGCCGGCCGCCAGGCGGCGGGCGATGGCCAGCCCTATGCCCCGGTTCCCGCCGGTGACGAGGACGGATCGGCTCATCGGCGTGCCCTCTTCCATGATCATCCAATCGCTCCCGCGGCCCCGGCGAGCGTACCCGGATGCCGCCGCAGGGCGTGGGATAGGTTGCCACTGGAGGAGCACAGTACACATCCCGGCCCACCGGCAGCACCGGACCAGGCCCGGGTTCACGCAGCAGACGAGGCACAGGATCAGGCATGGAGCCAAGCACTCAAGCAGGCATGCGGCCCGGCGGCGGGGAACCGGGCTGCGGGCACACAATCGATCCGGAGTTCGCCGGCCTGCCGCTGCGTGAGCTCGCCGCCGCCGCGCTGCAGCGGGCCCGCGAACTCGGCGCGGAGCACGCCGATTTCCGCGCCGAGCGCATCAGGGGCCAGGAGATCGGGCTGTCCGACGGTCACCTGGAGACGCTGGTGGATGCGGACGAGCTAGGCCTGGCCGTCCGCGTGGTCCTGAACGGGACGTGGGGTTTCGCCGCCGCGGTGGACCTGACCACCCAGGCGGCGGTGCGGGCGGCCGAAGAAGCGATCGACGTGGCCAGGGTCGCCGCCGCGATGAACACCGAGCGCATCGAGCTGGCTGCTGAGCCTGGCTACGGAGATGTCAGCTGGGTCTCCGCCTACGACCAGGATCCGTTCAGCGTCAGTGTCGGGGAAAAGCTGGCCCTGCTGTCGGGCTGGAGCGAGCAGCTGCTGGCCAGCCCGGTGATCGACCATGTGGACGCCTCGCTGGTCCAGGTCCGGGAGTGCAAGTTCTACGCCGACGGCGCGACCACCGCCCTCCAGCAGCGGGTGCGGCTGCACCCGGTGCTCACCGCGGTCGCGGTGGAGCCCAGCGGCCGGTTCGAGACCATGCGCACGCTGGCCCCCCCGGCCGGCCGGGGTTATGAGTACATGACCGGCAGCGGCTGGGATTTCGAGGCGGAGCTGGCCCGGCTGCCGGAGCTGCTGGCCGAGAAGCTGGCCGCCCCGGCGGTCCAGGCGGGCCGCTACGACCTCGTCATCCACCCGTCCAACCTGTGGCTGGTGATCCACGAGTCGATCGGGCACGCCACCGAGCTCGACCGGGTGCTCGGCTACGAGGCGGCCTACGCCGGGACGTCCTTCGCCTCCCTCGACAAGCTGGGGAGCCTGCAATACGGCTCGCCGGCGATGCGGGTCACCGGCGACCGGACCGTCCCGCACGGCCTGTCCACGGTGGGCTACGACGACGAGGGGGTGGCCGCCCAGTCCTGGGACCTGATCTCCGGCGGCGTGCTGCGCGGCTACCAGCTCGACCGCCGCATCGCCCAGCTGACCGGGTTCGGCCGGTCCAACGGCTGCGCGTTCGCCGACTCGCCGGGCCATATGCCGATCCAGCGCATGGCCAACGTGTCGCTCCAGCCGGGCCAGGATGGCCCGGGTACCGACGAGCTGATCGCCGGCGTGACCAACGGGATCTACATCGAGGGCGACAAGAGCTGGTCCATCGACATGCAGCGGTACAACTTCCAGTTCACTGGGCAGCGCTTCTACAAGATCACCAACGGCCGGCTCGACGGCCAGCTGCGCGACGTGGCCTACCAGGCCACCACGACCGACTTCTGGAACTCCATGGAAGCCGTGGGGGGCCCGCAGACCTACGTGCTCGGCGGCGCGTTCAACTGCGGGAAAGGCCAGCCCGGCCAGGTCGCCCCGGTCAGCCACGGCTGTCCCACGGCGCTGATGCGCGGGGTCCGGGTGCTCAACACCGCGGAGGAGGGGGCATGAGCCGCCGCGACGCCCGCCCAGCCAACACGAGCCCAGCCAGCACGAGTCCAGCCACCAAAGGCCTTCAAAGCACCGGGCCCCAGGAGATGGTCGAGCGCGCACTGGCCGCGGCCCGGTCCGGCGACTGCATCGTGATCGCCGACGAAAGCTCGACCGCGAACCTGCGCTGGGCCGGCAACACGCTCACCACCAACGGGGTCGCCCGCTCGCGCCAGCTGACCGTGATCGCGATCAACCGCCGCGCGGCGGGCACCTCGGTGGGCGTGGTGTCCCGGGCGGGCGTCCGTGACGACCAGGTGGAGGACGTGGTCCGGGCGGCCGAGCAGGCAGCGGCGGACGGCTCCCCCGCAGAGGACGCCGAGCCGCTGCTGGGGCCGGATGACGACGCGGTGCGGAAGATCCCAGGGCTGGCGCGCTGGGACGATCCGGTGGCGAGCACCGAGATCGGGGTGTTCAGCGGCTTCGCGGCGGACCTGGGCGGCGCGTTCGAGGCCGCGCAGGGCGCCGGGCGCAGGCTCTATGGGTACGCCGAGCACTCGCTGAACGGCACGTTCCTCGGCACGTCGACCGGCCTGCGGCTGCGCCACGATCAGCCGTCCGGCAAGGTCGAGCTGAACGCCAAGTCCGCGGACCTGGCCCGCTCGGCCTGGGCCGGCGTGGGCACCCGGGATTTCACCGACGTGGACGTCGGCTCGCTGGACGCCGGCCTGGAGCAGCGGCTGAGCTGGGCCCAGCGGAAGGTCGACCTGCCCGCCGGGCGGTACGAGACGCTGCTCCCCCCGGGTGCCGTGGCCGACCTTCTCGTCTACATGTACTGGTCCGCCGGGGCCAAGGACGCGCTGGACGGGCGCAGCGTGTTCAGCAAGCCGGGGGGTGGCACCCGGGTCGGCGAGCGGCTGTCCGGCCTCCCGCTGACCCTGTACAGCGACCCCGCCCTGCCCGGCCTGGCCTGCTCCCCGTTCGCTGTGGCGCACGCCTCGCGCCGCGACGCCTCGGTGTTCGACAACGGGCTGGGACTGCAGCGGACCGACTGGATCCGCAACGGCGAGCTGGCCGCGCTGCTCCAGACCCGGCACACCGCCGAGCTCTCCGGGCTGCCCGTCACGCCCGGCATTGACAACCTCGCCCTGGCCGGTCCCCCGGGTTCCACCGCGTCCCTCGAGGACATGGTGGCCCGCACCGAGCGGGGTCTCCTGCTCACCTGCCTCTGGTACATCCGTGAGGTAGACCCGCAGACCCTGCTGCTGACCGGGCTGACCCGGGACGGCATCTACCTGGTCGAAAACGGTGAGGTCAGCGGGGCGGTCAACAATTTCCGCTTCAACGAGAGCCCGGTCGGCATGCTCGGCCGGCTCGCCGAGGTCGGCGCGGCTGTCCCCGCGCTGCCCCGCGAGTGGGGTGACTACTTCACCCGGTGCGCGATGCCCCCGGTCCGGGTGGAGGGCTTCAACATGTCCTCGGTCAGCCAGGCCAGTTAGCCCGGTAGGGCGCTGTGACGCGGACCGGTTAGCGCGCCGGAGCGCACTAGCCAGATAGATTAGTTGTAGTTGTAGTCATATAATGAATGTATGAACACAACTACTTTGGCAACGGGACGCCCCAGCCTGCGAATCGGGCCCCGGCGTCATCCTCGCCACCTGCTGCCTGAGCCTGTTCATCGTCGGCGTCGACGTCACCATCGTGAACATCGCCCTGCCATCCATCCAGCGCAGCTTCAGCGCGTCCATCGGCGGCTTGCAGTGGACGGTGGACGCCTACACGCTGGTGCTGGCCAGCCTGCTGATGCTCTCCGGATCGCTGGCCGACCGGTTCGGCCGCCGCCGGGTCTTCCAGACCGGGCTGCTGCTGTTCACCATCGGCTCACTGCTGTGCAGCCTCGCCCCAGGCCTGGGGTGGCTGGTGGGCTTCCGCATGCTCCAGGCGGTCGGCGGGTCGATGCTCAATCCCGTCGCGATGGCGATCATCGTCAATATCTTCACCGAACCCGCCCAGCGGGCCCGCGCGGTCGGCGTCTGGGGCAGCGTGATGGGGCTGAGCCTGGCGGCCGGGCTGGCCGCGATCGTCCTCACCCAGCGCTACGTGCCCGAATCCGGGCCGCGCGGCTCCGGCGGCTGGACCCGGTCGCGCAGTGCCTGATCATCGTCCTGCTGGCCGGGCTCACCGCCGGCATCATCGAGGGACCCCGGCACGGCTGGGGCTCGCCGCTCATCGTCGGCTGCTTCCTGGCCGCCCTGCTGGCCGGCATCGGCGTGGTCGTGACGGAACTGCACCGGCGTGAACCACTCATCGACCTCCGGTTCTTCGCGTCCGCCCCCTTCTCTGGGGCGACGGTGATCGCACTGACCGCCTTTGCCGCCATGGGCGGATTCCTCTTCCTCAATACGCTTTATCTGCAAACTGTCCGGGGCTACTCCCCCGTGCTGGCCGGCCTGCTCATCCTGCCCATGGCGGCCGCCACCGCCACCGCGTCCCCGCTGTCGGGCCGCCTGGTCGCCGCCGGACGGGGGCGCTGGGCGCTGGTCCTGGCGGGGACGGCCATCGCGGCCGCGGCCGGGGTCCTGATCACCCTGAGTCCCGCCACCCCTGTCGCCGAGCTCGTCGTCGTGTACGCCGTGTTCGGGATCGGCTTCGGGCTGGTCAACCCGCCCATCTCCAACACCGCCGTCTCCGGGATGCCGGCCGCACAGGCCGGCGTCGCCGCGTCGGTGGCCTCGACCAGCCGCCAGGTCGGCTCCGCTCTCGGCGTGGCCATCACCGGTACGCTCATAGTCGGCCACGCCGCGGCCGGCTTCACGGCGGCGAGTCACCACGGTTGGACCGTTATTGCAGCGTGCGGGCTGGCCGTGGTCCTCACCGGCCTGGCGTCGACGAGCCGCTGGGCCCGCCGGAGCGCGCAGCGCACCCATGACCTGCTCATCGCACCGCCAGCAGAAAGCCACGCCCATGACCACACCCCCGCAGCCACCTGATCTGCCCACGGCGGCGTGGCACCTGATGCAGCGGTTCGTCGAGGCCAATAACCGTTATGGGACACTGCAGCGCGAGCTGAAGCTGGGCGCCGGGCGCGGGCGGATCCGTGCCCTGTTCCTGCTCCGGGAGCAGCCGATGACGCTCGCGCAGCTCGCGGAGGCACACGGGGTCGACCATCCTTACGCGACGATCATTGTCGACAAGCTCGAGGCCCTCGGCTACGCCGAACGGCGCCCGCACCCCAGCGACCGGCGCAGCAAGCTCGTCAGCCTGACGCCGGCCGGGCAGGAGGTCGCGGCGGAGGCCGACCGCATCCTCAGCGAGCCGCCGCCGGCGCTCCGGGCCCTCTCCGCCGAGCAGCTCACCCAGCTCACCGACCTGCTCTCCCGGCTCACCTAGATCCGGCGATCGCGCCCTAGCGCACTCGCCGGATCAACTGTCCTCGAGGCGGAATCCCACCTTGAGGCCGACCTGGAAGTGCGCCACCTCACCGTCGGTGATCTGTCCGCGCACCTGGGTGACCTCGAACCAGTCCAGGTGCCGCAGGGTCTCCCCGGCGCGGTGCACCGCGTTGCGGATGGCCGGCTCGATGCCGTCCGGCGAACTGCCGACGATCTCGGTAACACGGTAGGTACGTTCGGTCATGACCCCTCCACAGGGCTGAGGTCCCGCGCACGGGACTGGCGTTCCACCCGGCGGTCGGGCAGGGTGTCCGGGTGTGATGGCTGACGTTTCCGAGCTCGAGCGGCAGGCCCGAGAGCTTCTCCGTCCTGAGGTCTATGAGTACTACGCCGGCGGGTCCGGCGGCGAGGTGACCCTCCGCGCGAACGAGGAGGCCTGGCGGCGGGTCCGGTTCCTGCCCCGGGTACTGCGCGACGTCTCGGTGGTCGCGACCAGCGTCCAGCTGGGTGCACCGCTGAACCTGGAGCTGCGCACCCCGGTCGCGGTGGCGCCGACCGCCTACCACCGGCTCGCCCATCCTGCGGGTGAGGTGGCCACCGCGGCCGGTGCCGCGCGGGCGGGGGCCCTGTTCGTGCTGTCCTCCCGCTGCTCGCAGCGGATCGAGGAGGTCGCGGACGCGGTCGCCGGCGACGCCGGCTCCTGGTGGTTCCAGGTGTACATGATGCGGGAGCGGGAGCTCACCGCCGGGCTGGTCCGGCGGGCGGCGGCTGCGGGCGCGCAGGCCCTGGTCCTGACCGGCGACACCCCCGTGGTCGGCCGCCGGGCGCTGATGCCCGGGGCGGGCGTGATCAGCGGCCGGGACTTCGAGGACAACCTCGGCCGGCTGGATGACCTGTCCCGGGCGCAGATCGTCCCGGCCAGCCTGGACGACATCGGCTGGCTGGCCGAGATCAGCGGTGGCCTGCCGGTGCTGGTCAAGGGGGTGCTCCGCGCCGACGACACGGCCGCCTGCCTGGCGGCGGGGGCGGCCGGCGTCATCGTGTCCAACCACGGCGGCCGGCAGCTGGACCAGGCCCTGCCCACCGCGCTGGCGCTGCCCGCCGTGCGCGGCGCCGCGGGGAGGCGCCCCGTGTTCGTGGACGGCGGCGTGCGCACCCCGGAGAGCGTGCTCGCCGGGCTGGCGCTGGGCGCGTCCCTGGTCTTCGTGGGCCGGCCCGTACTGTGGGCGCTGACCTGTGCCGGGGCGGACGGCGTGCAGGGGTGGCTGGAGGACCTGACCGCCCGCCTGGCCCACGTGATGGCGCTGGCCGGCGCCGTCTCGGCGGCCGCAGTGCCCGGCCTGGGGACGGTCGCGGACCGCGCGCCCGGCCCGGCCGGCTGACCGCCTGGCCGCCCCCGAACCCGCATTCGCGTGCCGACTCGCGCGGACGTACGTTGGAGGTGTGAAAACCACCTCGGGTGGGCGCCGTAACCGGACGTACCTCGTCACGGAGGCGCAGCCGTCTCTCTCGGCGGACATTGCCTCACGGCAGCGCCGCTATCTGATCATGATGGGAATCCGGGTCGCTTGTTTTGCGGCCACGATTGCCCTGTTCGTCGAGGGCGCAGGCTGGTGGGCGGCGATTCCGGCGGTGGGTGCTATCACCATCCCCTATTTCGCCGTAGTGATCGCTAACGGCGGCCGTGAGCCCGCTAGCACGGCCGGTTTTCGGGCCCACCAGCCGCGGTTGCCGGAGCGCTATATCCCCCCGGACGCAGCGGGGTGGCCTGCTGGGAGGCCCGCCGCCGAGGGACCGTCTCCCCGGTCGCAGCCACCCCGGTCGTTTAGCCAGGAAACAGGAGCTGAAAAGCAGCCGGGAAACGGCTGAACGACCAGCCAGTGCGCGTGTGGGGGCCAGATCTGCTTCTAATCCGGTCTTGACGCACAAGGGGGGGTTTCGGTGTAACATGCATAGCGGTGCTCTGGTCCCCCGTCGGGGCACCTGCCGGCGTTCCGGGCCCCCGTCGGAACGCCGATGAATGCGACGCCGGGTGGTTTGCCCCCGTAGCCACCCGGCGTCGCTCCATCTCCGGAGACCCTCAGCCGTCCTCCACCTGGGCCCGCGTTATCTGCCCGCCGGGGTCGCCCCCGGGGCCCCCCGAAGGCGCTGCGCGCGAGCGGCCCGCGAGGCGCCCGGTCAACCCCGTGGAAGTAAGCCTGGTGCAGTCCAGACTGCACCGATTCTTCAGCCATCCCTGCGCGGCTGCCACGATCTGGATTGGCGCTTGAAGTCGACTTATCTCCTTAGCGGCTTATCGGCTTAGCCAAAAGAGCACGCCGCCCCGGGACGAGCCGGGGCGGCGTGATCGGGATCGGGCGGGACTTACTCCGGCTTCGAGAACTCGGCGATGGCGACACCCAGCATGGCCAGTCCCATGGCCGCGACGATCGCGAGCGACAGCCATATCGGCACGATCCAGCCGGCCCATGTGATCCCGGGCGACAGATGCGCCAGGAACACCGGGTTGATGTTCAGGTGCGAGAACACCGCGTGCCGCATGGGGCCGACCACGTAGGTCAGCGGATCAATCCGGGTCAGCACGCTCAGCCAGCCGGGCAGGCCGGACAGCGGATACAGCGCCCCGGACAGGAAGAACAATGGCATGACCAGCATCTGGGTCAGCGCCATGAACGCCTGGAACTGGGTGATCCGCGCCGCCATCATCACCCCGAACGCGGTGATCGTGAACGACAGCAGCAGCAGCTCGCCGATCAGGATGAGGAACAGCACCGGGTTGTACGGCACGCCGGCCAGCCCGGCCAGGGCGAGCATCACGATGCCCTGGAACGTGGCGATGGTGGCGCCGCCCAGGCACTTGCCGACCACGATGGCCGCCCGGCTCACCGGCGCGACCAGCATCTCCCGTAGGAAGCCGAACTCCCGGTCCCAGACGATCGACGCGGCCGAGAACACGGCGGTGAACAGCACCGACATGGCCAGCACGCCCGGGAAGATGAACGTCTTGAAGTTCACCCCGGGCGGCATGCTCCCGCGCGCGAGCGACGACAGGCCAGTGCCCAGCACCAGCAGGAACAGCAGCGGCTGGATCAGCGACGTCACCGCGCGCAGCCGGTCCCGCCGGAACCTGATCATCTCGCGGCGCCACACGATGCTCACGGCCCGCAGGTCAGAACGCAGGCTCCGCTCCGGCACCGCCACCCGGATCTGGGTGGCCAGGCCCTCGTCCCGGGCCGCGATCCCGCCCGGCTGGGCGGTCTGGGTTGCCATGCTCAACGCCTTCCTCGGAAGCGGGCCGCCATCTGCCGCATGTGGTCGGTCCCGGACGCCTCGGCATCCCGGATGGTGGTCCCGGTGTAGGACATGAACACGTCGTCCAGCGAGGGCCGGGACACGCTGACCGACCGGATCGGGACCGACAGCCGCGCGAACAGCTGCGGCACGAACTGCTCGCCTGATTCCACTGAGAACGTGACCGCACCTTCGTGGATGGCCGCCTCGATGCCGAACAGGTCGGCCAGCTCCCTGATCGACGCAGCGTCGTCGGCGGTCTGGATCTGCACCCGGTCCTTGCCCACGCTGGCCTTGAGTGCCTCCGGCGTGTCGATCGCCACGATCTTCCCGTGGTCGATGATGGCGATCCGGTCGCAGTGCTCGGCCTCGTCCATGTAGTGCGTGGTCAGGAAGATGGTGATGTCTTCCCGGGTCTTCAGGTCGTTGATGTACTCCCAGATCGACGAGCGGGTCTGCGGGTCCAGGCCCACGGTGGGCTCATCCAGGAACAGCACGTGCGGCGCGTGCAGCAGGCCGCGGGCGATCTCCAGCCGCCGCTGCATGCCGCCCGAGTAGGTGCTGACCAGGCTGTCCCGGCGATCCCACAGCCCGACCATGTCGAGCACCTGCTTCATCCGCGGCTCCACCGCCGCAGACGGGACGGCGTAAAGCTCCGCGTGGAACCGGAGGTTCTGCGCCCCGGTCAGGTAGTTATCCAGCGTGGTGTCCTGGAACACCAGGCCGATGTTGCGGCGCACCGCGTCCCGCTCACTGACTACGTCGTGGCCAGCCACGCTGGCCCGGCCGGTGGTCGGCCGGGCCAGCGTGCAAAGGATCTTGATGGTGGTGGACTTCCCGGCCCCGTTAGGTCCCAGGAAGCCGAACGTCTCTCCCGCCGCGACCTCGAAGTCGATGCCGCGCACGGCCTCGATGTCCCCGTAGCTCTTGGTCAGCCCGAACACGACCACCGCGGGGGGCGGGGCCTCCAGCGCCGCGGCGCCCCGGTTGCCCGGCGCCCCGGCCGGAGCCGGGGCACCGGCCCCCTCTGCGCTTGCCTGTGTTGCCACTCTCACGCGCCTCCTGCTTGTCCAAGCAGAGCCTAGCCGCGATGGTCGGGCGACTCACCGCGGCTAGGACCCCCGGATACCTACTCGGCGGGCTGGCCGTCCGTGTTCGCGGCCGGCGCCTGGTCGTCATCCTCAGCGGCCAGGATCTGGTACAGCTTCCGGCGCGCGTCGGTGAGGATCTGCTGCGCCTGGGCGACCTGGGCGGTGTTGCCGACCCGGACCACCTGCATCGCCGCCATGGCGACGGTGCCGAACAGCCGGCGCATCTCGATCGCGTCGCCGCCGACCGAGTTGGCCACCACGTCCCACGGGGCCGTGAACTCATCCGGGTGCGCCGCCACGTAGCTGCGGCCCTCCTCGGTGAGCTCGAACGCGCGGCGGCCGCCCTCGCCGGTCGTGGCCGCGATCAGGCCCTCGTCCTCCAGTTGCTGGAGGGCCGGGTAGACCGAGCCGGGGCTGGGCTTCCACAGGCCCCCGCTGCGCTCGCTGATGTCCTGGATGATCTGGTAGCCGTTGCGCGGCCCGTCCGCCAGCAATGCCAGCGCGGCAGCCCGCACGTCGCCCCGCTTGACCCGGGGCCCGCGCATCCGCGGGCCACCGAACCACGGACCGAAGTCCGGCGGGCCGGGGAACGGCTCGCTGCGCATCGCGCGGCCCCGGCCGCCAGGCCCGCCGGGCCCGCGGCGGCGCGGGCCGTGCCGGTGCATCCAGAGTTCTTCTTCCTCGTTTCCTGGGCCTTCCCAGGGTTCACTGTGTCGCATCGTGCGTCACTTCCTTGCTCTCGGGGCAGGGCTCTGACTGGGCTTCCCAGGAGCTCTTCTGCCTTCTCGGATAGCTCAACGATATATCGATATGCATCGGAGAGCAAGTCCCGGAACCGGGCCCGCTGTCGGCGGGTGTACTTACCGTGGGTAGAGCAGAGACACGGACCAAGGAGGACCATGACCACCCTCGAGAACCGGCCGAACACCGCACTCGTCGTCATCGACGTCCAGAACGGCGCGGTCGGGGGCGCCCATGAACGCGACGCAGTGGTCGCGAACATCGGCAGCCTGGTTGAGAAGGCACGGCAGGAACAGGTTCCCGTCGTCTGGATCCAGCACTCCGACGAGGGGCTCGTACGAGGCAGCGACGACTGGCAGATCGTCCCCGAGCTGACTCCGGGGGACGCGGAGCCGCTGGTCGAGAAGAACTACGGCGACTCTTTCGAGGACACCACCCTGGAGACCGTGCTCTCAGACCTCCGAGTCGGGCGGCTCATCATCGTTGGCGCACAGACCGATGCCTGCATCCGCTCGACGCTGCACGGCGCGGTCGCCCGGGGATACGACGCGACCCTGGTCAGCGACGCTCACACGACGGAGGACCAGACGGCCTGGGGAGCGCCGCCGCCGGCCCAGGTCATCGCGCACACCAACCTGTACTGGACCTACCAGCGGGCGCCCGGGCGCACGGCCGGGACCGTCGAGTCCAAGAACGTCGACTTCACCAGCGCGGGCTAGGCCAGCGCGGGCTAGCTGACGGCGGCGGCCATCCTTCCGGCAGATGCCTGACGTGGCCAGCGCCCGTGTGGGAACAGCCGGGGAACAGCTCACCCCCCCGAGGCCAGTCAACTTTTCGTTGACAACGAAATGTTGAGCTGCCACGGTGGCGGTCATGAGCGATGCAGGCGCGGATCAGGAGCAAGCTGCCCTGGAGGCCGCCGCGCGCCGGCAGCTGCTGGATGCGGGTGCGTCATCCCTTCCCCAGGCGCCGGGGCGGCACAGGAGCCAGCCTCCATCAGCGGTCGACCTGATTCATTTCGCCTTGCGGGGCGCCCACGGCGATGACCCCGGCGTAGCCGTTCTGCAGGCGGCCCTCACGCTGCTGCCCGCCGCCCGGGCCGAGATGGACCAACTGGAGGCCGCGGTGCTGCTGACCGCACGCTCCCTAGGCCTGTCGTGGCCGCAGATCTCCCGGGCGATGGGGCTCGCGTCGGCGCAGGCGGCGCAGCAGCGATGCGACCGGGTCACCGGCCGCGTCGAGAGCCGGCGGACGTCGTGACGTACATCTCCGCGCCAGACGATCTGGCCCTTCATGGCGTCCGGGTACTGGGCTTCCCGTCGGCATCCCGGGTCGCCGTCCGCTACGGCCTTCCGCTGGACGGGGTCGAGGACACGCTGCTGGACTTCGAGGCCAGGGGCTGGGGCGGCTGGATCCCATGGCGTTCAACGATCACACCAGCTGGCCCTGGGACGAACGGGTGCTGCAGACGCTCACGTCCGTAGCCACGTCCTTCCGGGGCTTGTGCGATCAGCTTGCGGGGTGCCTGGCCCGCTTCGGCGGCTACGCCGACCGCTACTCATCGGCGCTGGCCAAGGTGGACCGCGGGCAGCACGCCTGGGTCGACGGCCATGACCGAGATTCCTGTCACACCCTGTGGATCCGGTTCCACGAGGACCTGCTGGCCACCCTGGGGATACCGCGTGGCTCGGACGCCTGACTAGCGTCCGGCCAGACGCTAGCGGCCGGCTGGGGCGGTCCGGACGGGCAGGTCGTAGATCCGCCGGACGCTGGAGCCCAGGCGGGAGATGTCCGCCCCGTACACGTGCAGCGAGATCGCGACCGTGGTGCCGCGGTTGCGGACCCGGTGGATGTCGCCAGGCGGCGCGAAACCGGACACGTCACCGGGCGCACCGGCGTTCGTGCCCACTTCCTCCAGCACGGTCCCGCCCTCACGCAGGGCGAAGAGCTCCTCGTATTCGGCGCCCTGCAGCACGCCGATCACGCACCAGGTGACGTGGTCGTGGATCGGGGTGATCTGGCCGGGCCGCCACACCAGCCCCACGACCGAGAAGGAGCCGTCCGGCTCGGCGTGCAGCAGGTGCGACTGATACTCCGCGGGGTCGCCCGCGCGCTCGGCGGTGGTGAGGATCTCCGGGCCGGGCAGGTGGCGGCTCAGGGCCCGGGACACCCGCCGGGTGGTCTGATCCCAGTCGCCGCGCTGCCGCACCGCGCGGCGCAGGGCCGCGAGGAGGTCCGCCGGGCACCGGCTGGCCGGGCCTCCAGCTGACCCGGGGCCTGGCGCCGGGGCGAGCACGCCGTCTGATCTCGGGGCCGGAACGGGAACGAGTTCGGTGGCGAGTGGCATCGGTCACCTCCTGGGAGTCGCGGGTCCCCTCCACGGTGAGCGGCGTACTTCACCACGGTAAGGAGTCCGGACCCATCAGCGCCAATGCCAAAGGACTCAGCGATTCATCAAGTAGATCAATGGGTCAGTCGCGGGGCGCGGTCCTGTCCCCTGCCGCAGGGCCCCCGGCGGTGCCGTCGGCGGGCGCCCACCGCTCGGCCAGCTGGGTGATCCGCGCCGCCGACCCAGCGAGCGGCTGCCCCTGGCCCACCGCCACGCCCAGCAGGTAGGCGGTGAGCGGCGCGGCCGGGCGGGCCACGCCGTGCGCGACGTCCCGGGCCAGGTCGAGGACCAGCCGTACGTCCAGAGACGCCGGGTCCAGGCCCAGCTCGGCGCAGGCTGCCTTGGCCCACTCGTCCAGTGTGCTCACCGGGCTGCCTCCTGTTCGCGGCCATCCCGGGCGGCCCAGTCCCGCGCCAGGCGGAGATCATCGGTGGTGTCGCAGTCGAGCCACGGAGGCGGGTCGCCCGCCGCCGTCTCGTCGGGGAGCAGCACCGGGTCCAGCGGGCCGAGCAGCCCGCGCAGTGAGCTGCCCGCGTAGCTGCCCAGGGCGTCCCGCAGCAGCGTGGCGGGCCAGCAGCTGACCAGCCACTGAGGCCGTCCGGACGCATCCAGCAGCACGACGCCGGGAACATCCTGGCCGGTCACGGTCTCGAGCAGGCGGGTGACGTGCGCCGGGCGCAGGAACGGGAGATCGGCCGCGGCCAGGACGACGGCGGGCGCGGAAACCTCCTCCAGACCGCAGCGCAGCGCGGCGACCGGCCCGCTGCCGGGTGGCTCCTCCCGGGCGTGCCTGACCTGGCCTCTGCTGCCGGTTCCCGGGCTGAGCGTGGCCGGGCGCTCGGGGCCGACCACGATGACCCGGTCGGCCCCGGCCGAGGTCACCGCGGAGACCACCGAGCCGAGCAGGGTCCGGGAGCCGACGACCAGCCCGGGCTTGTCCGCCCCGCCCAGCCGGGTGCCGCGGCCGCCGGCCAGCACCACAGCATCGAACGCGCACCCAGGATCCGGCACGGGCCCTCCCCGTCAGCCGCCGATCGCGGACATGGGCCGGGTGGGCTGCAGGAACCCCGGGTCGTTGATGCCGTGCCCCGGCAGCTTGGCTGCGACCGCGCGGAGCCAGATCCCGGCCAGCTCCTCGTCGCTGGCCCCCCGGCGCAGGGGGTCGCGCAGGTCGCTCTCATCCCGGGCGAACAGGCAGTTGCGGACCTGCCCGTCGGCGGTCAGCCGGACCCGGTCGCAGGTCCCGCAGAACGGGCGGGTGACCGAGCCGATCACGCCGACCCGCGCCGGGCCGCCGTCCACCAGGAACGACTCAGCCGGAGCCGAGCCGCGCTCCCCCGGGTCGGCGGCAGTGAGCTTGAAGTGCGCGGTGAGCGCGTCCAGGATGTGGTCGGCGGTGACCATGTTCTCGCGCCGCCACCCGTGCTGCGCGTCCAGCGGCATCTGCTCGATGAACCGCAGCTCGTACCCGCGCTCCAGGCAGTACTGGAGCAGCGCGGGGGCCTCGCCGTCGTTGCGCCCGCGCATCAGCACCGAGTTGACCTTGACCGGGCGCAACCCGGCCGCCGCGGC
>Ga0208219_1000447_pt1 | contig 14769 bp, 16 predicted proteins | sample NGESurshal072012_7_FD_184469 | JGI IMG/M metagenome (GOLD analysis project Ga0208219, IMG submission 184469) | Arctic peat soil microbial communities from Barrow, Alaska - NGEE Surface sample 53-2 shallow-072012 (SPAdes) | ecosystem: Environmental > Terrestrial > Soil > Wetlands > Peat ...
CTTGCGGGCGGCACGGCCCGCCTCCTGGTTCCCGCTCGCCCTCTTCGGCGTGATCATCGCCCTGTCCGTGCCGTTGTACGCTCCGCAGCTCAGTGCGCCCGCGTTCAGTGGCTGGCTGTCCTACGGGCCGCTGACCCGGACTGTGTCCTTGTCGTCTTCGTCGTCGGGGCATGGCGCCGCCTACCACAGCACTCTGGTGGGCATCCTGGGCCCCGGCACGGGGGTGACGGGAATCGCTGAAGGCTGGTACTGGGCGGCTGCCCTGACGGCCGCATTCCTGGGCACGGCGGTGTGGTACCGGCGCAGCGGCCGCCCCGGCCCTGGCCGTGGCTACCTGGTCACTGGCCTGGTGCTCACGGCAGCGGTCACCGCGGTGCCCCTGCTGCTGATTCCGCGGGCCTCGCTGCCCGCCTGGCTCTGGCTGTCCGGTCAGTGGGCCAGCGGCACGTTCGCCCTGCTGGTCATCGCGGTCGCGCTCTGGATGCTGGCCCGCCAGGCCCGCAGCCGCCCGCTGGCGATCGTCGCGCTGGCCTACACGGTGGCCGTCCTCATCGCTGACTGGCCGACCCTGCGCAGCGCCCCGTCGGCGCTCCTGGTGACCGGCGGGGATCCGCTGCGCACCCTGGTGACGATCAGCTCGCGGGGGCAGTCCGCGGCCGCGGCGCTGCTGCCCGCGCTGGTGCTGCTGGTGACCGCCGCCGTGTCCTTCGCCTGGCCGGCCCGGTTCCGTGGCAAGCTGCAGGCCAGCTGACCCGGCGCCGCAGCGCGGGTACTGGTTCCCGCTGCTGGTGTTCGGCGGGCTGGCCGCGCTGCCGCTGCCGCTGTCGGTGCTGGGGTCTCCGCAAGCGCCGGCCGGGGTCGCGGTGCTCACCCGAGAGATCTATCCCACGGTGACGCAGGCGATGTACCTCGGCGGCGGCTTCGCCAGCGCCCCGTTTCCGTTCCCCCTGGGCTGGTACTGGGTGGGTGCGCTGGCGGCTGGCCTGCTGCTCACCGCGGGCTGGTACCGCTGGCGGGACCATCGCACCGGTACCCGGACCCCGCTGCGCGGCTACCTGGTGACCGGGCTGGTGCTGGCCGCGGTGGCTGCCGCGCTGCCCCTGCTGGCCTGGGGGACACCGGTCCAGATGGGGGCTCCGGCCTGGACGCGTGGACGTGGCTGGACACCCTCTGGCGGCTCGGAACGTTCGCATTGCTGGCCGTCGCCGTGGGCCTGGGCATACTCGCCCGGATCGGGCGCAGCCGCGGGCTGGCGATCGTCGCCGCCCTTTACCTCGCGGCCGTCTGCCTCACCGGCTGGTTCGATCTGCAGCAGGCGTTCGTCCTGGCCGTCTTGTACCCGTCCGGAGATCCTGCCGCGCTGCTGCCCGCCGCTGTCCTGCTGCTGGCCGGCGCGGGCGCATGGCGGGCCGGCTGCGCAGGCTGCGCGGCGGGACCGCTCCCCTGGCTGGGGCCGCCGCGGATCCCTGACCGCCAGGAACCGCAGGTCCGGCGGCGATGAGTTTGCCGCGAGGGTCCGGTCTTACGGGTATCGAGCAGGCCAACTTCTAGGCAAGCAATGGAGCTGAGGACAGTGGGCGTCATTAAGGTGCATGAGTTCATCGCCCTGGACGGTGTTTTCGAGGACCCGTCCTGGACGTTCGGGTTCGGCTTCGATCCCAGGATGGGTGAGGCCCTCGCCGCGATTACGGGGTCGTGCCAGGCGATCTTGCTCGGGCGCCGGACATTCGAGATGTTCGCCCCCGCGTGGTCCACCCGGACCGCCGCGGACGACCCGGGTGCGCCGTTCTTCAACGAGTCGCCCAAGTACGTCGTCTCCGGCTCGCTGGAGACCGCGGACTGGAAGAACTCCACCATCCTCGGCCCGTACAGCGCGGACACCATTCGTGACCTTAAGGACCAGGCCGGCGGCGACATCTACGTCAGCGGCAGCGGCACGCTGGTCCGGGCGATGCTCGCCGACGGCCTGGCCGACGAGCTGCACCTGTTCGTCTACCCGGTGGCGCGCGGGGCCGGCCGGCGGCTATTTGCCGATCAAGGCCAGGCCGCGACGTTCGCCCTCGCTGGATCCGAGGCCTACAGCAATGGAGTGGTGCATCTCAGCTACGCCCCCGCCGGCTCTGGCGCCGGGTGACAGGGACGCCGGGCGCCTCGCTAGGCGCGGGGGCGCGCCGACGACGTGGCGTAGCCCGGGAAGCTGGTGATCATGACCTTGGTGTCGTTCCAGCGGCACCGAAGTCATGATCATGATGTGAGCCTGGGGTTTGCGGGGCAGGTGGGGCTAATGTTCTGTGGCCCGCCAGGCTTGGCACAGGACTAATGGCGTGCGGCGGACTAGTCTCGCTATGAGGGCTCAATACTCGCCCTCGGATTAAGGGGGGCCTAGGTACATCATTGCTCTAGCCGCCGCGGCGGGGGTGCTGGGGCTCAGCCTCCCGGCCGCCGCAGAAGCCGGAACCGGGGGCCAGCCGCCGCCATCGGGGGTCGTGTCGGCCACACCTGCCAGTAACACGCCTCACCTGCCCGCCACCTCCAGTCCCACGCAGCAGGTCCGCCAGCTCGTCCAGTGCGGCGGCACCATGTACGCGGTGGGCAGCTTCAGCTCCATCAAGCAGGGCAGCCAGACCCTCGCCCGCAGCGACCTGGTCAGCTTCAGCGCCACCGGCCCCTACACGGTCACCTCCTGGGCTCCGGTGGTGGTGGGCAGCACCCAGACCAACAATGACGGCGCAGACGCGATCAATTCCATCGCGTTCAGCGGCGGCAACTGCGCGGACGCCTACATAGGCGGGAACTTCACGAAGGTCAATGGCACGAGCGTGACCAACATCGCCGAGATCAGCACCAGCACCGGCAACGTCGTGACCGGCTTTGCGCACGCCGCCAATGGCGCGGTCGACACCCTGGCTGCCGTCGGAAGCCATCTGCTGGTCGGCGGTACCTTCACCGCCATCAACGGCGCCAGCATCCCGCGCATAGTCAGCCTGAACCCGTCCACCGGCCTGAGCGACGGGTTCGTGAACCTGTCCATCGCAGGCAGCCAGGTCTTCAACCAGCAGCTCAGTCACGGTGGCACGCTGGACCTCGTCGAGGCCAACATCAGCTCGGTAGGGGGCCTCACGCGCCACCAGATGTTCATGCTGAACGTCGGCGGCTCGAAGGCCAGCGTGACGGGCTGGACCTCGCCGACGTTCAACATTGCCTGCAGTCCCCAGACGTTCTGGGCCCGCGGGGGGTCCTGGTCGCCGGGCGACTCGACCGTGTACGTGGCCACCACGGGCTACAAGGAGCCGGGCGTCAGCGGGTCCGGGCCACGTCCGCCCGGGCAGCCCCTGTGACACGGCCATGGCCTTCCCGGTGACCCAGGGATCGGTAAGCCCGAAGTGGATCAACCAGACCGGCTGTGACTCCCTGTACACGGCGGCGGCGGACAGCCTGGCGGCGTACTTCGCGGGCCACGAGCGCTTCTCCATGAACGCCAACGCGTGTGACGCCCTCGGTCCCGGTGGGTACAACGCGACGGGCACCGAGGGGCTGAACCCGGCTAACGGGGCGCTGTACGTCAACTCAGCGGGTTCCGCGGGATACTACAGCCGGGCCCGTGGCCTGGGCGCCGACGGCATGCTGCTCACGAGCGCCGGGCTGTGGATCGCCAGCGACAACTTCGATGACAGCGACACCTGCGGCGGCGTGAGCGGGCACGCCGGCATCTGCTTCCTGCCCTACGGCTAGAGGCCCAGGCGATCGGCCAGGGCGGCCCGGTGCTGGGTTTCGGTGCCGAACAGGACCGCGGAGCTGCGGGCCCGGCGGAAGTACAGGTGCGCCGGGTGCTCCCAGGTGAAGCCGATCCCGCCGAGCACCTGGATGGCCTCCGCGGTGATGTGCGTGTAGGTGGCCGAGCATTGCAGGCCCGTCACCAGCGCGGCGACCCCGGGATCGCCCTCTGCGCCGCCGGCCGCCTCCAGCGCGCCGTCCAGGGCGACCCGGGCACCCTCCAGCGCCACCAGCATGTCCGCGCATTTGTGCTTGATGGCCTGGAACGAGCCGATCGGGCGGCCGAACTGGACCCGCTGCCTGGCGTGGCTGACCGCCAGGTCCAGGACCTGCTCGGCGCCGCCGACCGCCTCGGCGGCGAGCGCGATCACCCCCGTGTCCAGCACGCGGGCCAGCACCCCGGGCCCCGGCCCTGGCGGGCCAAGGGGCCGGGCGGGGGCCGCGCGGAAACCGAGCCGGGCCAGCTTGCGGGTGGCGTCGATGGCGGGCATCACCGTGCGGCTCAGCCCGGGCGCGTCGCCTGCCACCCGGTACAGGCTGGTCCCGGCGCTGCCGCGGGCGGCGACCAGGAGCACGCCGGCCAGATGGCCGTCCACGACGTAGAGCGCCTCGCCGTCCAGGGTGACGCCGCGGGGGGAGGGGGACGCCGTGACGCCGGGCAACCCCGGGGGGCCGTCCGCGCGTCCCGCCGGGCCGCTGAGCGCCACCGCGGCGAGCAGCTCACCGGCCGCCAGCCGCGGCAGCAGCTCCGCCTGGGCCTCCCCGTCGCCGCTGGCCACCAGCGCGGTCACGGCCAGCACGGCGGAGGAGAGGTAGGGGACGCAGGCCAGTGCCCGGCCTAGTTCCTGCAGCACCACACCGGCCTCCGGCAGGCCGCAGCCCGCACCGCCGTACCCGGCCGGCACCAGCAAGCCGGGCAGCCCGAGCTGTCCCAGCGCCGCCCACACCGCCGGGTCATAGCCCGCCTCCGTGCCGGAAACCCGGCGGACCTCCGGCAGCGGGAAGTGGTCCCGCGCGAACGCGCGGACCATGGCGCGCAGGTCGTCTCGCTCGGCGGCGGAGGCGGCCTGCGCGGGCGCCGGTGTCGGCTGAGGCACGGTCCTGGTCCCTGGCCTGATCCCGGCGGTTCAGCCAGCCACGATGGGCTGGCCCCACATGTCCGAATTCGGGGTGGCCTTGGCCACCAGGCCCGGCACGACCAGGCCGAGGTCGGCCGGCGCCCAGGTGCCGAGCTGGCGGACGCCCGGGCCTGAGTGCCAGCCCTCGGCCACGTTCAGCTCGCTGCCCCAGACGTTGAACACCCGGCCGGTGATGTCCCGCGACTGGTCGCTGCCCAGCCATACCACCAGCGGTGAGACCCGCTCGGGGGCGAGGTCGTCGGCCACGCCGCCTGCTCCCTCCGGCGCGGCTCCGTCCAGCACCGCCAGGCCTTCCGTCATCCGGGTGCGCGCCCCGGGCGCGATCGCGTTGACCGTCACCCCGTACCGGCCCAGCTCCGTCGCGGCGATCAGCGCGAACGTGGCGATGCCAGCCTTGGCCGCGCCGTAGTTCACCTGCCCGGGGTTCCCGTACAGGCCGGAGGGAGACGACGTGCAGATGACGCGCGCGTCGTTGGCCTGCCCGGCCTTGGCCCGCGCCCGCCAGTACGCGGCCGCGTGCCGGGTGGGGGCGAACACCCCCCGCAGGTGGGTGCGGATGACGCCGTCCCAGTCGTCCTCGGTCATGTTGACCAGCATCCGGTCGCGCAGGATGCCGGCGTTATTGACCAGCACGTCCAGCCCGCCATACTGACCCACCGCGGCCTCGATGAGCCGGGCCGCGCCGTCCCAGCTGGCTGCGTCCTCGTAGTTCGGCACGGCCTCGCCGCCCAGCTCGCGGACCTCGGCGGTCACCGCGTCGGCGGGCCCGTGGTCCCCTCCGGTGCCGTCCCGCTCGACGCCGGTGTCGTTGATGACCAGCCGGGCACCTTCCCGGGCGAAGGCCAGCGCGTGCGCCCGGCCCAGGCCGCGGCCGGCCCCGGTGATGATCACGACCCGGCCCGTGCAGATCCCGCTCATGCGTCCGCCCTTCCCAGCAGCCCGATCGCCCGGGCCCACAGGGCGGTCAGCTCGTCGGTGGCCTTGTCCAGGTCGAAGTCCTCGCCCTGGGCGCACCAGGTGTAGGCGAACCGGCTGACCATGCCGGTGAGCGCGTGCGCCGCGTAGCGCGGGTCGAGGGACGGGTCGGCCAGGCCCGTCTCCTGCAGGCCGCGGATGGACTTCTCGGCCCGGGTCACGAACGCCGCCTTGGCCTCGAGCAGCAGGTCGGCCATGTCCGGGACGATTGCCGCGACGTTCTCCCAGATCACCATCAGCTTGCTGTTCGCCCGGTAGGTCTCCAGGTAGCGGCGGTTCGCCGCGCGCAGCCCCTCGAGCGGATCCCGGCCGTCCCGGCGGCCCTGGTACTGCGCTGCCCCGGTACCGAGCAGCCCGGACTCCAGCTGCAGGATGACCGCGCGGAACACGGCTTCCTTGGAGTCGAAGTAGGTGTAAAAAGTGCCGTGGGCAGCGCCGGCTTCCTCGGCGATGTCGGTGATGCGGGCCTCGATGAAGCCGTCCCGCTCAAAGACCCGCCGCGCGGCCGCGATGAGTGCCTCGCGGGTCCGGCGGCCACGCTCGCTGAGCTGCTCGGGTGGTTTGGGAGAGCCGCCGGTCGGTGCGGAATCGGCGGGCCGGGATCGCGCCATGCAACCTGACATTAGTCGAACTTGACGTCGGAATCAAGTTCAGCTTAGATGGGAGACCATCGCGCGGGCGGGCGGAAGATCCAGCCGCGGCGTGCAGGCGGATGACGCGTGAGGAGTCAGATGGATTTCGGGTTCTCCGCGCGGTCGGCGCAACTCCAGCAGGAACTCCTGGCCTTCATGGACAGTCACTTGTACCCGGCCGAGGACGTGTACGAGCGCCAGCTCGCCGCCTCGGGGGACCCGCACAGCCAGCCGCCGGTCATGGAGGAGCTGAAGGCCGCCGCCCGGGCCCGGGGCCTGTGGAACCTGTTCCTGCCCGACGCCACCTGGGGCGCGGGGCTGGGCAACACCGACTACGCGCCGCTGGCCGAGATCATGGGCCGGTCGGCGATCGCCTCGGAGGCGCTGAACTGCTCGGCCCCGGACACCGGCAACATGGAGCTGCTGGTGCTGTTCGGCACCGAGGCCCAGCAGCGTGAATGGCTGGTGCCGCTGCTGGAGGGCACGATCCGGTCCTGCTTCGCGATGACCGAGCCCGCGGTGTCCAGCTCGGACGCCAGCAACATCTCCGCCACCATCACCCGCGACGGCGACTCGCTGGTGCTCAACGGCCGGAAGTGGTGGACCTCGGGCATCCTGAACAAGGACTGCAAGCTGATGATCTTCATGGGCTGCACGGACCCGGAGGCCGCTTCCCACCGACGCCAGAGCATGGTGCTGGTGCCCACCGACACACCCGGTGTCACTGTGCTGCGCAACCTGCCCGTATTCGGCTACACCGACCGGCTCGGCCACGGTGAGGTGCAGTTCACCGACGTCCGGGTGCCCGCGGCGAATCTGCTCGGCGCGGAGGGCGGCGGCTTCGCCGTGGCCCAGGCCCGGCTCGGGCCGGGCCGGGTGCACCACGCGATGCGCGCGATCGGGATGGCCGAGCGGGCGCTGGAGCTGATGTGCCGCCGGGTGACCTCCCGGGTCGCGTTCGGCGGCCCGCTGGCCGACCAGGGCGTGGTCCGGGAGTGGATCGCGCGGAGCCGCATCGAGATCGACCAGTCCCGGCTGCTGGTGCTCAAAGCGGCCTGGCTGATGGACACCCGGGGGAACAAGGCCGCGCGGACCGAGGTGGCTGAGATCAAGGTGGCCGCCCTCGACGTGGCGCACCGCGTCATCGACCGGGCGCTGCAGGCGCACGGGGGCGCGGGGGTCAGCAATGACTTCCCGCTGGCCCGGATGTACACCAGCGCCCGGGCGCTGCGGATCGCCGACGGCCCGGACGAGGTGCACCTGCGCTCCGTCGCCCGCCGCGAGCTGGCGAAGTACCGTGACTGAGCCAACCGGGCCGAGCCAAGCCAGCAGCGGGCAGCTCGCGGGCCGCAACGCGCTGGTCACCGGGGCGTCCCGGGGCATCGGCCGGGCCATCGCGGAAGCGTTCGCGGCGGCCGGCGCCCAGGTGATGATCTCCTCCCGGAAAGCTGACGCCCTCAAGCAGGTCGCCGAGGAGGCCGCGGACCGCGGCCTGCCCGGCCGGATCATCTGGCAGGCCGCGCACGCGGGTAAGCCCGCCGAGGCGCAGGCCTGCGTGGCTGAGACGGTCCGCCGCCTCGGCTCGGTCGACATCCTGGTCAGCAACGCCGCGACCAACCCTTACTTCGGCGACCTGGCCGGGCTGGACACCGCGCGGGCGGAGAAAACGTTCCAGGTCAACCAGCTGGGCGTGCTGACCTGGGCCCAGCAGGCCTGGCAGGCGTCGATGCGCGAGCACGGCGGGGTGATCCTCAACGTGGCGTCGATTGGCGGCTTCATGGTCGAGCCGATGATCGGGTTCTACAACGTGACCAAGGCCGCGGTGATCCAGCTGACCCGGCAGCTGGCCTACGAGATGGCGCCGGGAGTGCGGGTGAACGCGATCGCACCCGGCCTGGTCAAGACGGATATGGCCCGCGGCTTGTGGGAAGGGCGGGAACCGGAGCAATCGCGCCGCATCCCGCTGGGCCGCCTGGGCGAGACCACCGACATCGCCAGCGCCGCGGTCTTCCTGGCCAGCGACGCGGCGTCCTGGATCACCGGGCACACGCTCGTCGTGGACGGCGGCGCGATGATTGCGCCGTCCGTCCCCGCCGGGGACGTATAGGACAAGCACGGGCCGGGTCTCCGGCCGGGCACGCTCTAGTCGCGCAGGGGACGGGCAATGGACTACCAGGAGATCCGCTACGGGCCGGCCGACGGGGCAGGCCCGCAGGTTGTGCAGGTCACGCTGGACCGGCCGGCCGCGCTGAACGCCTACACCTCGCGGATGTGCGAGGAGCTGACCGACGCGCTGCTGCGCTACGCCCGGGACGAGGACGCCCGGGTCCTGGTGCTGACGGGCGCCGGGCGGGCCTTCTGCGCGGGCGGCGACGTGGCCAGCCAGGTCGAGGTCGAGGAGGCGGCCCGGCGCCAGCTCGGTCACGGGGTGGTGATGCGGGAACGGATGCACCTGCTCGTCCAGTCCTTGTACCGGATGGACAAGCCGCTGATTGCGATGATCAACGGCCCCGCCGTGGCAGGCGGGCTCACGCTGGCCCTGCTGTGTGACTTCCGGATCGCGGCCTGGAGCGCGCGGCTGGGCGACACCAGCGGCCGGTCCGGGCTGCTGCCCGACGAGGGCGGCGCCTGGCTGTTCCCCCGGGTGATGGGGATCGCGGCGGCCACCCGGATGACGCTGCTCAGCGAGCTGTACAACGCGTCCACCGCGCAGCAGCTGGGCCTGGTCGGCGAGGTGGTCCCCGACGAGCAGCTCCGGGACCGGGTCATGCAGCTCGCGGACGAGCTGGCCGCCCGCGCGCCGCTCGCGGTCCGGGTGGCCAAGCGGATGATGCGCCGGTCGCTGGAGCTGACCTTCGAGCAGTCGCTCGGCGACGCCGAGTACGCGGTCAACATCGTCAACGACAGCGCGGATGTGCAGGAGGGCGTGGCCGCCTTCCTGGAGAAGCGCACCCCCGTGTTCCGGGGGCGCTGAGTGGCCGGGGACGGTGACCTGCCCGCGCAGTCACCCGCCACGCCATCCGGGCCTGCTGGTGCGCCCGCCGTCACGGCGGCGCGGAGCCCAGACGTGGCGGACCTGCCGCCCGTTGCGGAGAATTTGTTCTCCTGGCAGGACGGGACACCGCGGCTGATCGGGTCGGCCTGCCGGGCGTGCGGGACGCTGGCCTTCCCACAGCAGCACTCCTGCCCCCGGTGCTGCGGCGAGGACGTGGCCGGGACGCTGCTGCCTGCGGAGGGCACCCTCTGGTCCTGGACTGTGCAGCGCTTCCCGCCGAAATCGCCGCCGTACGCCGGCGAGACCGAGTTCCGGCCGTTCGCGGTCGGCTACGTGGCCCTGGACGGCGGAATCGCGGTGCAGGGGCGGCTCACCGGCGCGGCCGCGCCGGACGGCTACCGCATCGGCATGCCCATGCGGCTGGTCATCGAGCCGTTCATCCGCCGTGACGGGACGGCCGTGGCGGCCTACGCGTTTGCGCCATGCTTCCCGGGCCACGGGCAAGCCCCAGACGATCATGAGGGCCCGGCCGGCGCGCCGGGGGAGGGGAGTGCGGCCTCATGACCGGGAGCCTGGCCATCGCCGGCATCGGCATTCACCCGTTCGGCCGCAACGAGGGACAGTCCGGGCTGCAGATGGCGGTGGCCGCGGCCCGGGAGGCGCTGGCCGACGCCGGGCTCAGCTGGCCGGACATCCAGTTCGCGGTAGGCGGCTCCGACTCCGCCGGCAAGCCGGACACGATGGTCAGCCGGCTCGGCCTGACCGGCCTCCCATTCACCAACGTGATCAACGGCTGCGCCACCGGCGGCGCGTCGTTGCTGACCGCCCGGACGACCATCGCCTCGGGCACCCATGAGATCGGGCTGGTCGTCGGGTTCGACAAGCACGCGCGGGGCGCGTTCGACCCGCGGCCGGAAGACTGGGGCCTGGACGGCTGGTACGGCGACCTGGGCATGATGGTGACCACCCAGTACTTCGGCATCAAGATCCAGCGGTACATGCACGAGCACGGGATCACGAGTGCGTCGCTGGCCCGGGTGGCGGCGAAGGCGTTCCGCAACGGCGAGCGCAACCCCGCCGCGTGGCGGCGCAAGCCGCTGCCGGTGGACGACATCCTGGGTTCGGCCATGGTCGCCGACCCGCTGACCCAGTACATGTTCTGCTCGCCGTCGGCGGGGGCAGTCGCCCTGGTCGTGTGCCATCCCGACCTGGTCACCCGGTTCCCGGCGCCGCCCGTGTACGTCCGGGCCGTGTCGATGCGGTCGCGGCGTTTCGGCTCCTTCGAGGTGTTCAGCCCCAGCATGCCGGTGACCCGCGGCCCGTCCCCGTCCCAGGAGGCGGCCCAGGCGGCCTACGCCGAGGCGGGCATCGGCCCTGGCGAGTTCGACCTGGTGCAGGTGCAGGACACCGAGTCGGGTGCGGAGCTCATGCACCTGGCCGAGTGCGGGCTGTGCGAGCACGGCGGGCAAGAGGAGCTGATGGCTACCGGCGCGACCGAGATCGGCGGCCCGATGCCGGTCAACACCGACGGCGGGTGCATCGCCAGCGGGGAGCCGATCGGCGCCTCTGGGCTGCGCCAGGTCTACGAGACCGTGCTCCAGCTGCGCGGCCAGGCCGGGGACCGGCAGGTGGACGGGGCCCGGACCGGGTTCACCCACGTGTACGGCGCGCCGGGTATCAGTGCCTGCGCGGTGCTCAGCCGATGAGCGGGCTCGCCGAGTGGCAGGCCCGGGCGCTGGACTGGTTGCGGGCGCACGCGCAGCCCCGGGACGGTGCGGCCGCGGCGGGGGGCGACGGGCCGGCCGGCGGCGGGCTGGGCTCGGTCGCCGTGTTCGACAACCTGACGTTCGAGCAGGAGCAGGAGCAGCTCGCCGCGGCGGCCGCCTGGCAGCGGGCCAAGCTGGCCGCGGGCTACGGGGCCATCACCTGGCCGCCGGAGCACGGCGGCGCGGGACTTCCCGCCGCCTACGAGGACGCGTTCGGCGGGGAAGAGGCCCATTTCGCGGTACCCCGGAAGAACGAGCTGTTCTCGGTCACGCTCGAGCTGGTCGCGCCCACCATCGCCGCGTTCGGGACGTCGGCCCAGCAGCGCGAGCTGATCCCGCGGCTGCTGGCCGCCGAGCTGTTCGTCTGCCAGCTCTTCTCCGAGCCGGGGGCCGGGAGCGACCTGGCTGCGCTGTCGCTGCGCGCCGAGCGGCGGGGCAGCGGCTGGGTGCTCAACGGCCAGAAGGTCTGGACGTCCGGCGCCCGGCACGCGGCCCTGGGCGAGCTGATCGCCCGCACCGACCCGGCGCAGGCCCGGCACCGCGGGCTGACCGCGTTCCTGGTGCCGATGGACGCACCCGGAGTGGAGATCCGCCCGATCCGGCAGATGAGCGGCGGGTCGAGCTTCAACGAGGTCTTCTTCACCGACGTCGTGGTGCCGGATGAGGCGCGGCTCGGCGACGTCGGCCAGGGCTGGCAGGTGGCGCTCACCACGCTGGGCTTCGAGCGGGCCAGGTCCGGCGCGGGCGCGCAGCAGCCGGGCGGATCCTTCGCCCAGGTCGCCTCCACCGCCCGTGAGCTGGGCGTGCAGGACGACCCGCTGGTCCGGCAGATGCTGGCCGACCTCTACGTGCGTTCCGAGGTGCAGCGCCGGTACGCGGAGAAGATGACCCAGTCCGCCACGGCCGGCGGGGGCGGTGCGGGCGGCGCACCCGGCGAGGAGGGGTCGGTCCTGAAGCTGATGTGGTCGGCGAACCTGATGCGGACCTCCGCCGTGGTAACCGAGCTGCTGGGACCGCGGCTGGTCGCGGACACCGGGGAGCCGGGCACCTTTGCCTGGTCCGAGCACCTGCTGGGCGCGCCCGGCTACCGGATCGCCGGCGGCACCGAGGAAATCCAGCGGAACATCATCGCCGAGCGGGTGCTCGGCCTGCCCCGCGAGCCACGGCCGCCCGCCTGACGGCCGCCCACGCCATGCCCTGCACCACGGCCCTGAGGGTGAGTCATCAGTAGGCTGGCGGTATGCGCGTAATGATCGCAGGAGGCCATGGGAAGATCGCCCTGCTTCTGGAGCGGCTCCTCGCCGGGCGCGGTGACCAGGCCGTGGGGCTGATCAGGAACCCGGCCCAGGCCGCCGACGTCCTGAAGGCCGGCGCCGAAGCTGCCGTCTGCGACCTGGAGACGGCTTCCGCCGGTGAGGTCGCGGCCCTGCTGTCCGGGGCGGACGCGGTGGTATTCGCGGCGGGTGCCGGCCCGGGCAGCGGCGTGCCCCGCAAGGACTCCGTTGACCGGGGCGCCGCCGTGCTGATGGCCGACGCGGTCGGGCGGGCCGGGGTACGCCGGTTCGTGCAGGTCTCCTCGATGGGAGCCGGCCAGCCGCCCAGCCCTGACCGTGATGAGGTCTGGGCCGCCTACATCAGCGCGAAGACGGCCGCCGAGAACGATCTGCGTTCCCGGGACCTGGACTGGACCATCCTGCGGCCCGGCGCCCTCACCGATGCCCAGCCTGCCGGCCGGGTCCAGCTCGCCGCGCCGCCGGTTCCCCGCGGCTCCATTCCCCGGGCCGATGTCGCCGCGGTCATCGCGGCCCTGCTTGACCATCCGGGCAGCCGGCACCAGACGCTGGAACTGGTCGGCGGCGATACCCCCGTGGACGAGGCCGTCCGCAGCATTTCCTGAGCGCGGCGCGCCGGCAGCCGCGGCTGCCGGCGCGATTTCCCGAGGGGAAGCGATCATGGGATCCACCGGTCAGCAGGCCGCGGACGGCGGCGGCGCGCAGCCTCGCGGCGGGCTGATGGCCGGCCGGACGGTGCTGGTCACCGGGGGCACCGGAGGCATCGGCAAGGCGACCGCCCTGGGCCTGGCCAGGATGGGCGCGGACCTCGCGATCACCGGCCGGGACCGGGGGCGCGCCGAGGGTGCGGCCCGCGAGATCGGGGCGGCCGGCGGCGGGCAGGTGGACGTCTTCGTGGCGGACCTGTCCTCGCAGGCGGAGGTGCGGCGGCTGGCCGGCGAGGTACTCCAGCGCCTGCCCCGGATCGATGTGCTGGTCAACAACGCCGGGGGGTACTGGAGCACCCGGCACGTCACCGCGGACGGGCTCGAGCACACCTTCGCCCTCAACCATCTCGCCCCGTTCCTGCTCACCTGCCTGCTGCTCGGGCGGCTGGAGCAGAGCGCCCCGGCGCGGGTGGTCACCGTCTCCTCCAACGCGCAGGCCATGGGGCGGATCGACTTCGGCGACCTCCAGGGGGAGCGCTCCTACTCCGGCGCCCGGGCTTACAACCAGTCCAAGCTGGCCAACGTGCTGTTCACCTACGAGCTGGCCAGGAGGCTGCCCGGCACTTCCGTCACCGCGAACGCGCTGCATCCTGGCGTGGTGCGCACCTCGTTCGGGGCCGAGGATCCCGGCCGCGTGCAGCGGCTGTTCGTCCCCGTGATGCGGCCTTTCATGAAGTCCCCGGCCCAGGGCGCCGCGACGTCAATTCACGTGGCTTCTGACCCTGGTCTCGATCAGGTGACGGGTCGCTACTTCGCCGGCAGCAAAACGAGGAAATCGGCCGAGTGCAGCTACGACGAGGCCGTTGCGGCCCGGCTGTGGCAGGTCAGTGCGGACCTGGCTGGCCTGGCCGCGCCCGGCCCGGCCGCGCCTGGCGACTGAGAATCCCGGTGGTCCCGGAAAGGCCGGGGTCCTCGGCATCGGCGGCGGGAATGACCGTGGAGGGAGAGACAGATGATCGGCGAACTGCACTCGACGGTGCTGGACGCTCAGCGCCCGCCCTGGTCTCAGCCCCTCCGCCGTTGATGTGCAGCGCCGGGACGCGAAAGTGCCAGTTGCTCGCCTCTTCGTCGAAGAAGAACTCGACTCGCAGAGCACTCATGCCACGACCCTCCTACAGTTTCCGCAGTTCAGCAAGGGTATAGCCGTAGTCACGGACGATCCTGGCCATCGCAGGGCCGCCGAGATCTACGCCAATCATGGTAGGCCCAGATGTGCTTCTGGTCGCCTTTGATAAGTACCCGGTGAGAGCCTGACCGCCTGGCCTCGATCCAACCGTCGCGTTTTAACGCCGCCAATACGCGCCCAGCCCTCGCCATGTACCGCACGGTAAGACACTGCGCTGACAATTCAGGTCAGGCCATACTGAGTAGCCGCGGCCACGAGATTATGCCGACTCTCAATGCAGCGCCGTTAAGTGAGCGTGTGCCAGATCATAACGAGGCCCTGGCTGGACGCAATCCGCGCGCCAGGATCTTCGCTGGCGCGCGT
>Ga0208219_1000450_pt1 | contig 14744 bp, 14 predicted proteins | sample NGESurshal072012_7_FD_184469 | JGI IMG/M metagenome (GOLD analysis project Ga0208219, IMG submission 184469) | Arctic peat soil microbial communities from Barrow, Alaska - NGEE Surface sample 53-2 shallow-072012 (SPAdes) | ecosystem: Environmental > Terrestrial > Soil > Wetlands > Peat ...
ACGTCGGCGAATGGATCCCCGAGCCGCTGCCCGAACCTGGCGGAGTGGATCAGCGGGCGGCCGGGCGGCACCGCTGTCGATCCGGCCGACCGGGTCACCCTGGATGAGTCGGTCAGCATGGCCTTCCTCGTGGTACTCGAATCGATGACCCCGGCCGAGCGTGTCGCGTTGATCCTGCACGATGTCTTCGGCTACCCCTTCGCCGAAGTGGCCCAGATCACCGGCCGGACCCCGGCAGCATGCCGCCAGCTGGCCTCCTCAGCCCGCCGCCGCATCCGCGCCGCACAGGCTCCCGCGGCCCCGGCGGCCCGGCAGGCCGGCCTGGTCCGGGACTTCAAGAAGGCGTGGGAAGACCAGGACATCGACGCCCTCATCGGGCTGCTGGACCCCGGCGCCACGGTGATCGCCGACGGCGGCGGCCTGGCCCCCGCCGCGCTCCGCCCGATCGAAGGCGCCGCGCAAATCGCGCGTTATGTCATCGATCTAGCCGCCCGGGCACCAGGCAACGTGACGTTCCTGGAGCGGACGGTCAACGGCCAGCCCGGCCTGGTCGCCCAGCAGGACGGCGTCACCGTCACGGTGTTCGCGTTCGGCCTCGCGGGCGACCGGATCAGGCACATCTGGGCAGTACGCAACCCCGACAAGCTCCGGCCCTGGACGGCGGGCTGACCCGCGTCTACCCACGATCGGGTCCGCTGCCAGCAGCCGGATGCCCGCTGCCAGCAGCCGACGCCCGCAGGCAACCCCATGCCCGATCAAGGCGGCCGCGGCCCAATCGCGGTCAGGCATGCGGCAGTATCGGCCCATGACCGAACTCACCGATGTTTCAGGCGCATTCGGCTACGGCGACTCGATCCTCGTCGGCGAGCGGGTGCGATTGCGCGGCACGCGGGACGATGACCTGCCCACGCTCGCGAAGTGGGAGATGGATCCCGGGCGCATGGCCACGCTGTCGAGCTGGGTAGCCCCTCCGTCGGAGGCCTCCGCGAAGGAGCGCATCGCGAAGTGGAGCGCGAACGAGAAGGACGACCTCGGCTTCGCCATCGAGACCCTCGACGATCCGCCGGTGCTGATCGGCAACATCGGGTTGTGGGGCGCGCGCCCCAAGGACCGGTGTGCGACTCTCGGGATCGCCCTCGGCCGTGAGTACATCGGCCGTGGCTACGGCACGGACGCGATGCGCGTCATCGTCGGCTACGCATTCCGCGAGATGGGCCTGCACCGCGTTCAGCTCGGCGTGGCTCCGTTCAATCCCGCCGGGATCCGCGCCTATGAGAAGGCGGGATTCGTCGAGGAGGGCCGCCTTCGCGAGTCGGTGCTGCACGACGGGCACTGGTACGACGAGGTACTGATGTCCATCCTCGACCACGAGTGGGCGGCCCGCCGATCGTCTGGCCGATGACCAGCGTCATTCCGCGCGCAGGGCGGTAGTGGTTGCGCGAGGCCGCGGCCCAGGATGAGGCGGCCGCCTTCCAGGCTCACGCCGGGGCACCTCCGAAGAGCTGCAGCAGCGTGTCGGCCACCACGTCGGCGAGACGCTCCGGCGACATCCGGCGGCTCTCCTTATACCAGGAGGGGATGAAGTTGATGGCACCATGCATCAGCAGCCGGGCAACTGCCGGGTCGGCCACGTGCAGCTCCCCGGCCCGTATCCCCTCATCGATGATGGACCGGAAGAGCTGGTCATGCTGCTCGACCAGCGTCCGGAGACGCGTCTGGACCGCCTCCGGCAGGCCGAGATCATGAATGAACAGCGCCGCACCCGCGGACTGGTCGCCGGTCAGGACGAGCACCTGGGCCCGTACCGCCGCGTGCAGGCGCTCGCGGGGCCGCGCCGCGCTGCTGGCGACGGCACTGAGATGCTGATTCGTCTCATCGCCGATGCGATCCAGGCAGGCCAGGATCAGGTGCTCTTTACTCGGGAAGTAGTGGTAGAGCGAGGCTTTGGAGAGGTCGAGCACCTCGGCAATCTCGTCGAGGTTGGTGGCCGCATACCCGCGCTCGGCCAGCAGGCGGGTAGCCACCTTCAGGATGTCGTCGACTCGCTTGGCCCGCCGCCGGTCTGAGCGGCTGAGCGGCTCAGTGGCAGCAGGCGCGTCAGAGGTCACAGATTCACTCCGGATGAAAGCGGACTTCGGTCCAGCCCTGGTGCGGCACGAAGTGCGGGCCGACGCGCAGCCCTGCGCGTGCTGCTTCTCGCGGCTCCAGCCGTCCGACGATGCGGCCACCGCCGTCGAGGTCGACGGTCACGATCGTGTAAGGCACGTCAGCCTCGAACGCGGCCTGAAAGGCCCGCCGCACGGTGACCCACGAGTATACGGACCCGGCTGCTGCCTCCCGGATCACCGCGCCGACCGCCGCGCAGTACGGGCAGGAGGGCATGGGCGGGAAGCGCCGTCTGCGGCAGCTCGCGCATTCCTGCACGGACAGACGGCCCCTGGCGAGGTCATCCCAGTAGAACTGGGAGTCGACGTCGGGGGTGGGCGGGATAGGTTCTGGCGCTAGGCCAGGTGTGGCGGCGGTCATCGGCCGGTCCACTGCGGCGTGCGCTTGCCGGAGAATGCTTCGAGTCCCTCGGCCGCGTCCGCGCTGGTCAGGCAGTAGCGGGCGGTCACCTCGCGCTCGAGGCGGAGCCCGGCATCGACGCCGGTCCCGCTGAAGAACGCCGCGTTGAGGGTGCGTTTCGCGTTGCCGAGTGCCAGCGGTGACTTCTTCGAGACGTCCCGGGTCAGCTCAGCGGCGGCGGCCACCAGCTCGCCGTCAGGCACTACCCGCGATACCAGGCCCCAGCTCATGGCTTCCTCCGCCTTCAGCAGGCGGCCCGTCACGATCAGCTCCCTGGCGCGGGCCGGCCCGATCATGCGCGGCAGCATGGTCAGCACCCCCCCGCCGCCCATCTGGCCGTAGGGAAGGTGCGCATCACCGATCCGGGCTGACTCGGCCATGAAGGCAAAATCACAGAACAAGACGAGCTCGATGCCGCCGGCGACCGCGATTCCGTTGACCAGCGCCACCACTGGCTTCGGGTACTGCGGAATCCGCTGAAAGATCTCGTGAATGTCCGCCAGGAACTGCGGGAAGTCCTGAGCGTCGCGCTGCAGGGTCCGGTACTTCTTCATGTCGCCGCCAGCACTGAAGGCGCGGCCCGCCCCGGTAATGGCGATCACCCGCACCGTGGGCTCGGCGGCGAGGGTGTCCAGAACCCGGCCCAGCTCGCGCACCGTATCCCAGTCCAGGGGGTTCATCTCATCCGGCCGGTTGAGCGTCACCAGGCCCAGCGCAGGATCCCCGTCGACGTCGACCCGGTCCACCGCCACCGAGTTCAGTTCTGTGCGCACCTCTCGCCTCCCATGTCTACAGAGCCTTCGGAGTCCGAGCCTTCCGCGAGGGCCTTCCTCAGCCACGGCGGGAGCGCCTGCTTGCTGACCACAGCGCCCTGGCCAGGGCGCGGAGGTGCATAACCGCCGAACGCGTGCGTGACCACGACTTCTACGGCGGGCTGCCCGGTGCGCGGGCCCCAGACGTCACAGCGGGTCGTGAACGACGTGTTGCCAATCCTCTGCGCCGACAGGCCAAGCCGGAGGTGATCATCAAGGCCGAGCGGCGCCCGGTACCGGACCTCCACCCCGACGACCGGGATCGCCTCGTTCCCGCCCAGCATCGCGGCGATGCTGTGCCCCGACTGCTCCAGCCAGTCACCGAGCAGCACTTCCGCCCAGCGCAGCGGGCTCGCGTAATAGATGATCCCGGCCGCGTCCACGTCAGCCATGGTTACCCGCCAGGAACGTTCGATCAGCACGACAGCACTCTAATCATGCGTCAATTATTGACGCAAGCGACGTTTCTCGACTTCATGGTTGACACTCAGCCGGCCCGGTGCGTAGCGTCTGCGCTGTGGTGGACCGCGATGCAGCGATAGCCGGGATCGGCTTTACCGGGCTCACGAAGAAGTCGGGCCGCAGCGTGCTGGACCTGGCCACCGAGGCGTGCCGCGCGGCGGTCGAGGATGCCGGGCTGCCCCTCGCGGAGGTGGACGGGATCGGCAGCTTCATGGTGCTCGGGGACTCTGTCCCGAGTGAGGCGGTCGCCACCGCCCTGGCCCTCCCGCAGACCCGCTACGTCATGGACTTCCAGCAGGGTGGCCAGTCGCCGGCCTGGGTCGTCGCCAACGCGGCCATGGCGGTGAGCCAGGGCTACGCCGAGAACGTCGTCGTGTTCCGCGCACTCAACGGCCGCAGCGGTGTCCGGGTCGGCAGTTCTGCCTTCCTCGGCGGGGCAGGCCAGTTCCGCTACCCCATTGGCTACGACACCTACATGCAGTACATCGCGATGTGGGCGCAGCGCTACCTGATCGAGACCGGGCACGAGCCTGACGACCTGGGTGCCATCCCGATCGCCCAGCGCTGGTACGCCGAGCGCAACGAGCGGGCCATCCAGCGCAAGCCACTCGACCGGGACTCCTACCTGGCCTCACCTCGCATCGTCGACCCGTTCCGGGTCGCCGACTGCACGAGCGAGGTGGACGGTGCCTGCGCCGTCGTCGTCACCAGCCTGGACCGTGCGCGGGACCTGCGCCACCGGCCGGCTCGCATCGCCTCGGCCGCCTACCGGGCCGGCGCCCGGCCCGGACTCGACATCGGAGACCACGTGCTCTACGAGGACTACACCCGGAACTTCACCTCACTGCTCCGCGACGACCTGTACGGCCGGGCCGGGATCGGCGCCGCCGACGTCCAGTTCGCGGAGATCTACGACTGCTTCTCGAGCACGGTCGTCTTCGGCCTGGAAGGGCTCGGCTTCTGTGGCCGCGGCGAGGCGATCGAGTTCGTGCGGTCCGGGGCAACGGCCATCGACGGGACCCTTCCGGTGAACACCAACGGCGGCCTGCTCGCCGAGGGCTACCTGCACGGGATGAACACCGTCGCCGAGGCAGTACTGCAGATCCAGGGGCGGTGCGGCGATCGCCAGGTTCCCCGCCACGAGGTCGGCGTGGTCACCTCGGGTGCGCTCGTGGACGGCTCGGCCCTGGTCCTGGTGGCGGCATGAGCGTCCTCGCGACCCGGTTCACTGAGCTCGTCGGCATCGAGCACCCGGTTGTCCAGGAGGGCATGGGCCCGTTCAAGACGGCGCGGCTCGCCGCCGCGGTCAGCGAAGCCGGCGGCCTCGGCACGGTCAGCATGCCCGGCATGACCGCCGATCCTGCCGAGGGCGCGCGGGTCCTGCGCGGGCACATCGAGGAGACCGCGTCGCTCACTGGCAAGCCCTTTGCCGTCAACGTCCCGGTCGGCCGGGCCAGCGGCGGCGACGTCCTGCCCATCTCCGAGGCGTACATCCGGGCGGTCATCGACGCCCGGAACGCAGATCCCGGCCTCGAACGCCAGCTCACCGTGCTCACCACGTCGGCGGGCTTCCCGGGCGAGTTCCGGCCGATGATCGCGGATTCCGGGCTGATCCACATGCACAAGGTGGGCTCGACCCGCCAGGCCCTCCGGGCCGAGCAGCTGGGCGTGGACGTGGTGATCGCGTCGGGCTACGAGATGGGCGGCCACACCCACGCGGTACCGATGCACACGTTCGTGCTCGTGCCCAATGTGACCGAGGCGGTCTCCGTTCCGGTGCTGCTTTCCGGAGGGGCCCGCGACGGCCGGACGCTGGCTGCCGCGCTCTGCCTCGGCGCCGCGGGGGTCGCCATGGGCACCCGCTTCATCGCCAGCCAGGACAATGTGGACTGGCATCCGGCGACGGCCCGCCGCATCGTCGACGCCGGCGAGGGGGACGACACCATTTTCCCCGGCGTCTACAGCCCGGCCCGCGGCCTGAAGAGCGCGGGCGTTGATCACCTCCTGGACCTGCTCAATGAAGGTGCGACACCGGATGAGCTGCTGGCCTACAAGGATGCGGCGCTCATCCGGGCTGAGGAAGACGGTGACCTCGACTCGGGAATCCTGCCGGCTGGCCAGGTCGCCAGCGGTATCCGCGACATCGTGTCGGTCGCGCAGTTCGTGCCCGCGATGGCGGCGGAAGCCGCCGCGGTGCTGAGCCGGCTGACGCCCGCCGCCCATGCCACAACAGCCAGGTAAAAGGGCAGAGGGGGACTAGCCATGCCTATGCTCGTCCACGATTTCATGCGGCGGGCGGTGGCCCGTCACGGGGATCGCCCGGCACTCGTCGATTCCTACGGCAAGCTCAGCTACAACGAACTGTGGGAGCGCTCGGCGCGATTGGCCGGCGGCCTGCAGTCGCGCGGCGTGGCCAAGGGTGATCGAGTCGTCGCGGTGATGAACAACCGCAATGAGTGGGTCGAGACCGACATCGCGGCTTCAATGATCGGGGCCCCCCGGGGCCGGCTCAATGCCCGCGATGGCGAGCGCGAATGGACCATCACCCTCGAGGACCTCGAGCCCAGCGTGGTGGTGAGCGGCCCGGAGTTCATCCAGACGCTGGAGCGCATCCGGGCTGCCGGCCAGGTCAGTGACTTCGAGCTGCTGACGCTGGGCGCGGGTGAGTCCTACGAGGACCTGATCGGCAGGTCGGCTCCCATCGAGCCGGTAGCGGTCAGCGAAGACGACATCTACCTGATCTTCCACACATCGGGTACCACCGGCCGGTACAAGGGCGCCGTTTACCTGCACCGGAACTGGTTCAACACCTACCGGAACATACTGGCGCTGTTCATGGGCGGGCTCGACCACACCGATGCGCTGCTGCACGTCGGCCCGCTGTCGCACCAGTCCGGCATCCTTACCGGCCCCGCCCTCTACCAGGGCGCGCGCTCGGTGATGATGGAGCATTTCGATCCCGAGTCGTTCTTCGAGATCGTCGAGCGCGAGCGGATCAGCCGCACCATCCTGGCCCCGGCGGTCATCAACATGCTGGCCAGCCATCCCGCGGCGGGCCAGGCGGACCTGTCCAGCCTCAAGACCATCTACTACTCCGGCGCGCCGATCTCGCCGACCGTCCTCCGCAAGGCGATGGAGGTTTTCGGGCCGATCTTCCTGCAGGGCTACGGCTCGACCGAAGGCGGCACCATCTACAACACGATCCTCTACCCGGACGAGCACGTGCGGGCGCTCGAGCAGAACCCGGACCGGCTGGCGTCCTGCGGCCGCCCGGTGCCCTTCTTCGACGTCCGCCTCGCTGACGACGAGGGCCGGGAAGTGCCGACGGGAGAGATGGGGGAGGTGTGGGTCCGCGGCGACGCCGCCTCGGTCCGCTACTGGAACCAGCCCGAGGCCACCGCGCTCGCGTACGAGGACGGCTGGTTCAAGATGGGCGACCTGGCCGTCCGCGACGCCGAGGGCTACATCACGATCGTCGACCGGAAGAACGACATGATCGTGAGCGGCGGGCTGAACGTCTACCCCCGCGAGGTCGAGGACGCGATCGCCGCGCATCCGGCGGTCCGCGAGGTCGCAGTGATCGGCGTGCCGGACGAGAAGTGGGGCGAGGCCGTGATGGCGTGCATCGCGACCGTTCCGGGGACTCAGCCGACGCTCGAGGAGATCCAGCAGCACTGCCGCGACGTCGGCCTGGCCAGCTACAAGAAGCCCATCCACCTGGAACTGGTGGACGAGGTACCGAAGACCGCGGTCGGCAAGCTGTTCCGCCGGGCCCTGCGGGAGAAGCACTGGGCGGCGCAGCCGCGGCGGGTCGGCTGAGGCGCGCGATGTCCACCGATCTCCCCGCCTGGAACGACGACGATGGCCTGCTGCGCGAGGCTGTCCGCACCCTGCTCGGCCGGTACGGCCGCCGTTACTTCCTGGACTGCTACCGCGACGGCCGCGAGCCGGAGGCGCTCTGGCGCGAGCTGTGTAAGGCCGGCTATGTCGGGGCCGCGGTGCCCGAGCATCTCGGCGGGGGAGGAAGCTCACTCGACGCCGTCGTCGCGGTCGGCGAGGAGATGGGCGCGGCCGGCATGCCGCTGCTGTCCTTCATCATGACCGAGCTCTGCCTGCCGGTCCTGGCCCGCCATGCGCTTCCCGAGACGGCCGCCCGGCTGGTGCCGCCGATCATCGCCGGCGACCGCCGGCTGGCTTTCGCGGTCACCGAGCCTGATGCGGGCACCAACTCCTTCGCGATGCGGACCACGGCCGTCCGCTCGGGGCCGGACTACGTGGTGTCCGGGCGGAAGCGCTGGATCTCGTCTGCCGGTGAGGCCGACGACCTCTTCCTGGTCTGCACGGACGGTGACACTCCGCCCCGGGAGGGCAGGCGGCCGATCACCATCCTCATGGTCGACCTTCATGCGCCGGGCATCCGCACGGAGGTGCTCACCGCCGACGCCGGCACTCCCGAACGGCAATACGACGTCATCTTCGACGCTGTCCGGGTGCCCGCGGAGAACCTCGTCGGCGCAGCGGGAGACGGTGCCGCCGCGTTGTTCGAGTCGCTGAACACCGAGCGGCTGCTGATCTCCGCGTTCGCGTACGGTCTCGGCTTTCACTGCATCTCGCGGGCGGTCGGCTATGCCCGCGACCGGGCCCCGTTCGGTGCCCCGATCGGCGGCTACCAGGCTGTGCAGCATCCGCTCGCGAGGTTCTGGGCCGAGTTGAGCGCGGCCCGGGCGCTCAATCACGAGGCAGTGCGCGCGGTGGAGCGGCAGGACCCGCACGCGGCCGGTCTCGCCAACGCGGCCAAGTGGCTCGCGAGCGAGGCAGCGAACCAGGCGGCGGATCACGCCATCCAGGTGCACGGCGGGAACGGCATCACAGACGAATACGATCTCATCCCGCTCTGGCGGACGACCCGCCTGCTGCGGTTTGCTCCCATCAACAACGAGATGGTGCTGAACCAGATCGGCCAGCATGTCCTCGGCCTGCCCAAGTCATACTGACGCCATGCCAATCCTTGATCGCTTCCGCCTGGACGGCCGGGTGGCCATCGTCACCGGGGCCTCCTCAGGACTCGGCGTCGCCTTCGCGACCGCGCTCGCCGAAGCCGGCGCCGACGTGGTCCTGGCCGCCCGCCGGTCTGACCAGCTCGAGACGACCAGGGCGGCCGTCGAGGGCGCAGGCCGGCGGGGCCTCGCCGTCCGCACAGACGTATCGCTTCCCGAGGACTGCCACCGGCTCGTCGAGACCGCGATCGAGGCTTTCGGCCGCGTCGACATCCTGGTCAACAACGCCGGCGTCGGGACCGCCGTGCCAGCTACCCACGAGAAGCCTGACGAGTTCCGGCAGGTTATCGACGTCAACCTGAACGGCTGCTACTGGATGGCCCAGGAGTGCGCGCGGGTGATGCGGCCAGGTGCCTCCATCGTCAACATCAGCAGCGTGCTGGGCCTCACGACCGCCGGGCTGCCCCAGGCGGCATACAGCGCCAGCAAGGCCGGGCTGATCGGGCTGACCCGTGACCTCGCGCAGCAATGGACCGGCCGCAAGGGAATCCGGGTCAACGCGCTGGCGCCCGGTTTCTTCCGGTCCGAGATGACGGACCAGTATGCGGACGACTATGTCGCCGGGCAACTGCACCGGGTCCTCGCCGGCCGGTGGGGGGAAGGATCAGAACTGGCCGCGGCCCTGGTCTTTCTGGTCAGTGACGCCGGTAGCTACGTCACCGGCCAGACGCTCGTGGTGGATGGCGGCCTCACCGTGTAATCCGTCCGAGGGCAAGGACCCCACGACGAGCACATCCGAGCGTTTGAGTGGCTGCGCCACCTGGCGTACCGAGCGCCAGGTGGCGCAGCAGCGGGATGATTCACGGGTAGTCGCTGACTGGCTGTCGTCCAGGCTCCGGCAAGCCAGTTTCCGTCCCAGCCAGACCAGAGGATCTGGCCGCTATGGGGTGTACAGCTCGGCGCTCGCAAGCAGAGTGCGCGCGTGCCTGGCGAAGCTCTCTCCGCCAGCCGCCAGCACCTGCCCATCCCCGAGCAGGTTCTCCGTCTGGTCGATGCGGCCTGTATTCAGGGGGCCGGTAGTGGTCCAGGCATTGGTGGCGGGGTTGTAGAGCATGGCCGAGGTGGTACTGCCAGGGTTTGAACTCGTGCCGGTGAGCCCGCCGGCGACCAGGACTTCGCCAGTGCCAAGCAGCGTGGCACTGCTGCCGAAGCGGCAGTCCGACACCAATGTGCACGGGCTGAGCCCGCCGGTGGCGGCGGACCACCTACCGGTCGCCGGGTTGTAGAGCTCGCTGAACGAGCCGCTGGTCTGGACGCCTGAGGTCAACAGCACGTCGCCGTCCGGCAGCAGGGTCGCATCGTGCGTTTCGCGCGCAGTGCTCATGCTTCCTGTTTGAGTCCATTTCCCCGTCGCCGGGTTATAGAGTTCCGCGCTGGCGAGCGTCGCGCCGGCGCCGTTCACGCCACCGGCCTCGAGCACCTGGCCGTTGTTCAGCAAAGTGGCGGTCTGGTCTTCGCGGGGTGTGGTCATGCTGCCGGTGCGAGCCCAGGTGCCGGTGGCCGGGTTGTACAGCTCGGCGCTGGACAAGGGCGTGAAGCTGGCGTCATATCCTCCCGCGACGAGCACCTCGCCGTTCTTCAGCAGGGTGGCGGTCTGGCCTCCGCGGCCGGTGATCAAGCTGCCGGTGAGAGCCCAGGTGCCGGTGGCCGGGTTGTACAGCTCGGCGCTGCTGAGCGCGTTACTGTTCCCCGAGCCGCCCGCGGCCAGCACTTTCCCGCCAGCGAGCAACGTCGCTGTTTGATCCTGGCGGGGGGCGTTCATGCTGCCGGTCAGGCCCCACTGGCCGGTCGCGGGATTGTAGAGTTCCGCGCTGGCGAGCGTACTGGTCGCGGTCCCGCCGCCGGCCGCGAGCACCTCGCCATTAGGCAGGACCGTGGCCGTATCGTCAAAGCGGACACTGTTCATGCTGCCGGTGAGAGTCCAGGACCGGAAGCAGCAGGTGCCGCCGACGCGGAAACGGCCGGCAAGCCGGCAGCAAGCGCCAGCACAGCAACCGGGACAATATACGACAGCCGTAATGTGCTCATCATGCTCCCCTTTGAGTTAGCCCACGGATCCGGGCTTCTACTGGAGTCACGGAAAAGACGGGCCCCGGGTTCAGAATCGCCGTCCTAGGGACCCGCAGGAGGTTAACCGTTACCTTTGATTAACCGGGAGGCCACTATCCCCACGCAGCATCAGAAGTCTGCCTGTACGCGTTTCGGTGCATGGAATTGTTCCGTTTCGCTTTGGCTCTGCTCTGCTCGGCGCTGGGCGGATCGGGCTGTGCGGATCCCGTGGCCCGGTAGGTCGCGGGCCCGGCGTGAGGTGGACTGCTGCAGGTGGCCACCCCACGCCGGGGGTCTGGTCAGCTAACCGGCTCGGTGAAGACGGAGCCGCCAGCAATCAGGACCGCGTGACCTGGGTCGATCACGAGGGCGGTGGCCTGGGCGGTGACAGGCAGCGTGGTCGCGGCCCCGAAACTGCCGCCGGGCGGGCTGGTGAGCACGCTCAGGCCGCTGGATGTGTCCACGGCCGCGACGAACGTCCCGGCGGTATCGCCGGCGACCATGCCCAGGCTGGCGGAGGCCGCAAGCACCACCGGGGTGCTCCAGGTGCTGCTCCCGGCCGGGAGCCGGATGAGGTCCACCGAAGTCCCCTGCTGGTAAACGGTGACGACGTCACCCGCGCCGTCGATCGCGGTCTCGTAATCAGGTTCGGCGCCGCTGGGCCCGGGCAGGGGCAGTCCCAGTGGGGCGCTCCACGTCCCGGCCGCCGAGCGGGTGGTCACATTGTGGAGAGTTGCCGTCGTCTTGAGGGCTGAGGCCAGTGACGCCTCACCCGAGTTGCTGAGCACCACGTCCGTGTGACCGTGCAAGTAGCCGCTGTTGACCTGCGGGAGGCTGCCCAGGGCGGGGCTTTCGTAGGCGTCGAGGGTGACCGGCGCGGCCAGGCTGCCCGCGTGGGGCGTGCGGGTCACGTCGGCCGCGAGGGTGACCGGCGCGCCGAAGCCGCCCAGGATCGTGCCGGAGGCGGCCATGATGGTGCGCGCCGGCTCGGCCCAGGTGATGATGGCCGATCCGGCGGAGTTCACCGCCAGGCCCAGCGCGAACCCGTCAACCGCCGGGTCCAGGGTGTCGACCGCGGTCCAGCTGCCGCCGGCCGGCAGGCTCGCGGTCCTGATCTGCTTGCCGCCCCCGGTCCAGGCGACGATCGCGTTGCCTGACCCGTCCATGCCGATCACCGGGCCGCCGAAGGCATCGGTGCTGACATTGACCGGGGCGCTCCACGTCCCGCCGGGTGGCCGGACGCTGGCCTGGATTACCGCTGCGGTAGCCGGGCCGCCTTCCCACGCCACCACGGCACGGCCGCTGGGGGCGATCGCCACGGCCGGGTTCTCGCCTGCGTCGATGGTGAGCGGCGCGGACCAGGCCAGCCCATTGGCGCTGGTGGCGACCACCACAGACGACTCGCCCTGGGAGCCAGTGGTCGAGGCGGCGACCTGCATGCCGGAGGCGTTCTCGGCGAATCCCTGGCTGCCCACGCCGAAGGGCAGCGGCAGGGCCGCCGACCAGGTGCTGGCGGCCTGCGCGGGGAGCGCCACCGCGGCGCCGGTGGTGAGCGCGATCAGTAATGCGGGCAGCGCTATCGCGCTGCGGCGGATGAATCGGGACATGGCAAATCCTTCTTTCTGCGGATTCTGCGGGGTTACCGATCTGCGAGTCAGCAAGACCGCGTGCCGGGTCCCCCGGGATATATGCGGCCATCACGGATCACATCTGCCAGGGCGCACCTCCCCGGGGAATGTCCCGCCGGTGAGGTTCATCAAGAACGCGCAGTACGCTGCTTTTTTCGCAGCCGGTGATGACGATCTTTCCCGGGCTATCCGGCCCAGGCCGGCCGACTCGCCCCGGCGCTGTCCTTGATGACTTCCTCATCTGGCCCCCCGCTAGGTCCACGTCCGGGGCCGCGTGATGGTTCAGCTGGGCCTAATCTTTCAGTCCGCGAGATGAGAGGCCGCTTACCGGACGCGCGCCGACCTCAGCAACGCGGTCCGATAGCAGGGATAAATGTGCCCTTTACTTTGCCGTCTTTTTAATAACAGCCGGGGTTAAAACGCCGTTCATTATGTCGTTGAACCTCTTGGTCGCTCGCACCTCATCCGGCCGCAGTGCATCGCGGCGCGCCCGGGCGCGCTCCACGTAAACCTCCGCGTCGTCGGTGGCCAGAAGCTCCATCGTCTCGGCCAGGTAGTCCGCCAAGGGCATCGCACGCGGGTCGGTCAGGTTGACGTCCATCAGCGCGGTCCGCGTGTACGGCGGCGCTATCTCGAGGACGGTCACCGGGGAACCCTGCAGGCGGTGGCGCAAGGACAACGTGTACGAGTGCAGCGCGGCTTTGGTTGCTGAATAGAGAGTCGACGAGGCCAGCGGTACATAGCCGAGCATCGACGAGACGTTGATGATGGTCGCGGAGGGCTGCTGGCGAAGATGAGTGATGAGCGCGGAGTTCAGCCGCATGGGCCCGAGCAAGTTGGTGGCGACGATGGACGTCAGCATCTCCTCATCGAGCGGCTCGCTGGGGTCATCGCCGAACATGATCCCGGCGTTGTTGATGACGACGTTCAGATCTGGATGCTCCGCGATCACCCGGGGCACGACGCTCGCAATGCTGGCCGCGTCGGCCACATCCAGCTCCACGGCACGCATCCCGGGGTTAGCCACCGTGACCTGGCCCAGCACCGCAGGCCGCCGCCCGGCGATGATGACCCGGTTGGCCCGTTGATGCAGTTCCTCGGCCAGGCCGCGCCCGATGCCCGAGCCGCCGCCGGTGATCAGAATCGTGTTGCCGCTGAGCTTCACCGGCCGGCCTTCGGCCGGAAGGCGTCGTGCTGGCCGCGCACGTAGGTCTCGAAGGTCGTCGGCGGGCGTCCGAGCAGCCACGTGAGCACGTTGGGGTTGCCGACGAAGTCGTGGCTGCTGTAGCGCGCGGTGATCGCGCGCAAGACCCTGGCCTGATGCGTGACCTGCGCAGGATCCGCGTCGCCGATCCAGGCCCTGAGGTAGGTGTCGGCGTCGATCTCCCGCACCTCGATGGGCCGGCCCAGCACGCGCGCGATGATGTCAGCCAGCTCGTGGGCCGTGTAGCGGCCGGGTGCCGCCAGCTCGTAGGTGGCTCCGGCATGGTGCTCGTTCTCGATCAGGGCCATGCGGGCCACATCGGTCACGTCGCCCAGGTCCACCAGCGACTGACGGCGCTCAAGCGACCACGACAGCTCAAACACGCCCCGCTCGAACACGGGCCGGAGCTTGAGGGGCAGCATGTAGTTCGCCGGCTGAAGGATCGTGAACTCCAGGCCCGACGAGAGCAGGTGCTCCTCGATATCGCGCTTGATCTCGTGCTGCACCAGATCCGTCGTGATCGCATGCAGCACCGAGCTGAACACCAGGTGCTTCACGCCCTCGGCCCGGGCCGCATCGACCACGGCCAGGCCCATGGAGCGTTCGCGCGGGTGGGCTGTCGGCCCGACGTGGTACACCTTGTCCACACCCCGGATGGCCTTGGCCAGTACCGTCGGCTCGCTGATGTCGCCGACTACTACCTCCTGCACGCCCAGGGCGTGCAGGTGCCCGGCGGAAGCGTGCGTTCGGACGCAGGCCCGGACCGGCTGGCCGGCCGCCAGCAGCTTCGGCACGAGTAGCCTGCCCTGATTGCCATGGGCGGCAGTGACCAGGATCATGTCGGTCCATTCGGCTCGTGGTCTTCACTGCGTGGCTCGCCTGCCGGGCCCGGCGCCCGTGCCATGGCGGCTGCTACTTCACCCGGCAGCCGCCGATCCACACGCCGCGGATGTTCCGGGTCGCGGAG
>Ga0208219_1000451_pt1 | contig 14740 bp, 13 predicted proteins | sample NGESurshal072012_7_FD_184469 | JGI IMG/M metagenome (GOLD analysis project Ga0208219, IMG submission 184469) | Arctic peat soil microbial communities from Barrow, Alaska - NGEE Surface sample 53-2 shallow-072012 (SPAdes) | ecosystem: Environmental > Terrestrial > Soil > Wetlands > Peat ...
CGTCGACTGCGCGGTCGGCGAGGCGCCCTGCCTGACCGCGTCCGACGACCACGGCTTCTCGGTCGACGAGGCCCAGGTCATCTACTGGGGCCTGTGCCCTGACTGTTCCACCGCCGTTAGTTCCTGAGCACGGTCATCCATCTAGCCCGGAAGGATTCCGATGTCTGAGAACCATGATCCAGTAGTCGTCGAAGACGCGACCCCGGAGAGCGGGGGGGAATGCCCGGTCAGCCACGGCGGCCTGACCCCTCCCACCATGGGTGACGCCAACCATGACTGGTGGCCGAACAAGCTCAACCTGAAGATCCTGGCCAAGAACCCCGCCGTGGCCAACCCCCTCGGCGAGCAGTTCAGTTACGCCGCGGCGTTCAGCACCCTCGACCTCGCCGCCGTGAAGCGTGACATCGCGGAAGTGCTGACGACCTCACAGGACTGGTGGCCGGCTGACTTCGGCCACTACGGCCCCCTCATGATCCGGATGGCCTGGCACAGCGCGGGCACCTACCGCATCCGCGACGGCCGCGGCGGCGCCGGGGCCGGCCAGCAGCGCTTCGCGCCGCTCAACAGCTGGCCGGACAACGTCAGCCTGGACAAGGCCCGCCGGCTGCTGTGGCCGGTCAAGAAGAAGTACGGCCAGAAGCTCTCGTGGGCCGACCTCATTGTCCTGACCGGCAACGTCGCCCTGGAGTCGATGGGCTTCAAGACCTTCGGCTTCGGCGGTGGCCGCGCGGACACCTGGGAGTCGGACGAGGACGTTTACTGGGGTCCCGAGACCACCTGGCTCGACGACGAGCGCTACACCGGCGACCGGGAGCTCCAGGAGCCCCTCGGCGCGGTCCAGATGGGCCTGATCTACGTCAACCCGGAGGGCCCGAACGGCAACCCGGACCCGCTCGCCGCGGCTCGCGACATCCGCGAGACGTTCCGCCGCATGGCCATGAACGACGAGGAGACGGTCGCCCTGATCGCGGGCGGTCACACGTTCGGCAAGACCCACGGCGCGGGCCCGGCGGACAACGTCGGCCCCGACCCCGAGGCGGCGCCGATCGAGCAGCAGGGCCTCGGCTGGAAGAGCACCTACGGCACCGGCAAGGGCGGCGACACTATCACCAGCGGTCTGGAGGTTACGTGGACCGGCACCCCGACCCGCTGGGACAACAGCTTCCTCGAGACCCTGTACGGCAACGAGTGGGAGCTGACCAAGAGTCCCGCTGATGCATACCAGTGGAAGCCGAAGGACGCCGCCGCAGCGGGCATCGTCCCGGACGCGCACGACCCGTCCAAGAGCCACCCCCCGACCATGCTGACCACCGACCTCGCGCTCCGCGCGGACCCGGTCTACGAGCAGATCACGCGGCGCTTCCTCGCGAACCCCGGCGAGTTCGCGGACGCTTTCGCCCGGGCGTGGTTCAAGCTGACCCACCGCGACATGGGCCCGGTCGTGCGCTACCTCGGCCCGGAGGTCCCGGCCGAGACGCTGCTGTGGCAGGACCCGATCCCCGCCGTGACGCACGACCTCATCGGCGAGGAGGACATCGCCTTCCTCAAGGGCCAGGTCCTCGACTCGGGCCTGACCGTGTCCCAGCTCGTATCGACCGCGTGGGCGGCGGCCTCGTCGTTCCGGGGCAGCGACAAGCGCGGCGGCGCCAACGGCGGGCGCATCCGCCTGGAGCCGCAGAGCGGGTGGGAGGTCAACGACCCGGACCAGCTGGCCACGGTCCTGCGCACCCTGGAGGGGATCCAGCAGGCCTTCAACGCCTCCCACACGGGCGGCATCCAGGTCTCGCTGGCCGACCTGATCGTGCTGGCCGGTGCCGCGGCCGTCGAGCGGGCGGCCAGGGATGCCGGCTTCGACGTCCAGGTGCCCTTCACGCCGGGCCGCGCGGACGCGTCGCAGGAGCAGACCGACGTGGAGTCGTTCGCCGCGCTCGAGCCGACGGCCGACGGGTTCCGCAATTACCTCGGGAAGGGCAACCGGCTGCCCGCTGAGTACCTGCTGCTCGACCGGGCGAACCTGCTGACCCTGAGCGCCCCCGAGATGACGGTCCTGGTCGGTGGCCTCCGCGTCCTGGGCGCGAACTACCAGCAGTCGCCGCTGGGCGTCTTCACCACGGCTCCCGGGTCTCTGACCAACGACTTCTTCGTCAACCTGCTCGACATGGGCACGACGTGGCTGCCCGTGGCCGGAAACGGGGACGCGGACACGTTCGAAGGCCGCGAGCCGGACACGGGCGAGGTCAAGTGGACCGGCAGCCGCGCCGACCTCGTCTTCGGGTCGAACTCCGAACTGCGTGCGCTCGCGGAGGTCTACGCGAGCGATGACGCGAAGGAGAAGTTCGTGACCGACTTCGTCGCGGCGTGGGACAAGGTGATGAACCTCGACCGGTTCGGCCGCGCCTGATCAGGACGTCCGGGCCGGCCTTCGGCCCGGCCCGGACGTTCCCTGGTTCCAGGCCGCCTGATTCAACCCGGCCCGGCTGGCCCGCCGGGCCCGGCCGGTCCTCGGCCCGATATTTAACTAATCATCTTTAGTGATAGAGTCGGCCCATGGATCAGCAGGGATCGGGCCTCGCCGCGGTGGGCAGCCTCGGCGATCCGGTCCGCCGCGGCCTGTATGAGTTCGTGGCCGGGAGCCCCGGGCCGGTGGGCCGGGATGAGGCGGCCGCGGCGGCCGGGATCGGCCGCCCCCTGGCCGCCTATCACCTGGACAAGCTGGTCAGCCAGGGCTTGCTGACCGCCTCCTACCAGCGGCCCGCGGGCCGGGGAGGCCCGGGAGCCGGCCGCCCGGCCAAGGTATACGCCCGTTCCGGAAGCGAGTTCGTGGTGACCGTGCCGCCTCGCGAGTACGAACTGGCGGCCCGCCTGCTCGCGGGGGCCGTCGAAGCCGACCGCAGCGGCGCCAGCCGGGCCGCACTGCACGGCGTCGCCCGGCAGTTCGGTACCGATCTCGGGCGGCGCGGCCAGGCCGCTGAGCCCGGCCGGGAGGACGCGCCGCAGTCCGCGGAGGACGCGCTGCGCGGGCAAGGCTTCGAGCCGTGGCACGACGAGGATGGCACGGTCCGGCTGCGTAACTGCCCATTCCACCGCCTGGCCGCCCAGCACACCGAGGTCGTCTGCGGCATGAACCTGGCCCTGATCGAGGGCCTGGTCGCGGGACTCGGCGCGACCGGCCTGCATCCGGCCCTCGATCCCCAGCCTGGGTGGTGCTGCGTGGTACTGAGCACGGACACGCCCCGGGCCGGCGCACAGAAGACCGGACTCTCATGACGGATGACCTGGCTCTCGACCCGGCTGACCTGGCGCCGGCCGACCTGGCGCCGGCCCTTCCGCAGCCAGCCTGCGGCACCGGCGCCTCACCCCGGCCGGAGCTGCGGATAGCCACGGCCCAGGCAGGCGTCGATCTGGAGGCGGCCGAGCGGGCCGCCGCTGACTTCCTGGACGCGCTCGGGATTGACCACAGCCGCGAGGGGTTGCAGGAGACACCGGCCAGGATGGCGCGGGCCTACGCGGAACTGTTCGACGCCCAGCCGCTGCGGCTGACCACGTTTCCCAACGACGCGGGCTACGACGAACTGGTGCTTGAACGCGCCATCCCGTTCCGCACCGTCTGCGAACACCATCTGCTGCCTTTCTCCGGCGTCGCGCACGTCGGCTACCTGCCCGGCGACCGCATCCTCGGCCTGTCCAAGCTGGCCCGCCTCGTCGAGCACTTCGCGGCCAGGCCGCAGACCCAGGAGCGGCTGACCAAGCAGGTCGCCGATGGCCTGGACGCACACCTGCACCCCCGGGGCGCGGGCGTGCTGCTGGAGGCCGAGCACTCGTGCATGACACTGCGCGGCGTGCGTTCCCTCGGCGCTAAGACCGTCACCTCGGCCCTGACCGGAATCCTGCGTACCGATGCGCGGTCCCGGGCCGAGTTTTTCGCCCTGGCTCACCGGCCGGGCTGATCACCCTGCCTGGTCAGGCGGGAGAGGGGACCGGAAGTGAACGACAAGCTAGCGACCCTGAGCCAGGCCGGAGTTTCGATCTGGCTGGATGACCTGAGCCGGGAACGGCTGGTGTCCGGCAGCCTGGCCGACCTGGCGGCCCGCGACCACGTGGTGGGGGTGACCACCAATCCCAGCATCTTCGCCAAGGCGATCAGCGGCAGCAGCGCCTATGACGCGCAACTGCGGGACCTGGCCGCCCGTGGCGTCGATACCCGGGAAGCGCTGCGGGCGCTGACGACCTTCGACGTCCGCTGGGCCTGCGACGTCCTGCGGCCCGTCTATGACGCGACGGGTGGCGTGGACGGGCGGGTCTCGATAGAGGTCGACCCCCGGCTGGCCTATGACACCGTCGCGACGATCGCCGAAGCGCGGGCGCTGTGGTGGCTGGTCGACCGGCCCAACCTGTTCATCAAGATCCCGGCCGCCCGGCAAGGGCTGCCGGCCATCGCGGCCTGCCTGGCCGAGGGCATCAGCATCAATATCACGCTGATCTTCTCCCTGGCGCGCTACGACGCGGTCATGGACGCCTTCCTCGACGGCATGGAAGGAGCCCGGCAAGCAGGCCTCGACCTGTCCCTGATCGGGTCAGTCGCGTCCTTCTTCGTCTCACGGGTGGACACCGAGGTCGACTCCCGGCTGGACAAGATCGGGACCAGCGAAGCGGCCGCGCTGCGCGGACGCGCGGCGATCGCGAACGCCCGTCTCGCCTACCAGCACTACGAGAAGGTGTTCGCCGCGCCACGCTGGGCCGCGCTGCAGGCGGCCGGGGCCCGGCCGCAGCGGCCGCTGTGGGCGTCCACGTCAGTCAAGGATCCGGCCTATCCAGATACCCGTTACGTTGACGACCTGGTCGCAGCCGGTGTGGTCAACACCATGCCCGAGGCGACGCTGCGGCTGGTCGCCGATCACGGCCAGGTGACTGCCGACTCGATTCACGGGCACTATGACGAGTCACGGCAGCTGTTTGACCAGCTCCAGCGGCTCGGCATCATCTACGACGACGTCACTGCGCAACTCGAAGACCACGGCGTGACCGCATTCGACCACGCGTGGCAGCAGCTCGGCGAGCAGCTGGCCACCACCCTGGGAGCACAATCAGGCTCACGTCCAGGCGGATGACGAACTGGGCGCGGCGGGGCGGTAGCCAGCCCGGCCGGCTTCGGCGAGGCACGCCTCGGCGCTCTTGATGCCAGCGGAGGTGGTCGGGCTGCGCACGCACGCCGCGGCGGACGCGACCGCCAGCCGCAGGCACCGTTCGGCCGGCCAGCCCTCATGCAGGCCCAGGATGACGCCGGCGGCGAAGGCGTCGCCTGCGCCCGTGGTGCTGCGTACCTGGCCGGGTGGCAGCCGGACCGAACCCTGCCGCCAGGTCTGGCCGCCGGGGGCGGCCGCGACGCAGCCGGCCGGGAAGTGCACCACGGCGAGGGCCGACACCCCGCGCTCGATCAGGCCGGCCGCCATCGCCTCCAGGGCGGTCCAGTCCACCGGCCCGTCGGCCGCCGGTGCCGGTTTGTCGATGCCGGTCAGGGCGCCGGCCTCCAGCTCGTTGATCACGATGCTGTCGAGGTAGGGCAGGCAGGGCAGGGCCACCTCGGCCTGGCGGCCGGGCTCCAGGCTGACCAGCTCCATGTTGGTGTGCAGGCCCGCGGCTTGCGCCCGCCGCAGCAGCGCCGACCAGCCGTTATCCCCGCCGGGCAGCCGGCTGTCCATGATCGGGTGGATGCCGGGCGCACCGGCGTGCAGCATCCGCGCTCCGGAGGACTCCAGGTCGGCGGCCGAGGCGTCGAACCGGGCGTTAGCCCCGCTGTGGTGGAACATGGTCCGGCGGCCGCCGGCTCGTTCGACCATCGCATCGGTGAACGACGTCACCGCGCCGGCCAGCGTCCGCACCCCGGCCGTGCCGATGCCCAGCCGCGCGCACTCGGCCAGGAGGAAGGCACCGTGCTCGTCGTCGCCGATGGCACCGATCATCGCGATGGGGAAGGCCGCCCCGAGCATGCGCAGGTCGACGGCCATATTGAGCCCCGGTCCCCCGGTGCTCAGGGAGACATGCTCGATGGTGGCGAAGTGATCCAGGGCCGGATAGGCGTCAATCACCTTCCCGGCATCGACGAGAATCGTCCCGGCGCACAGGATCCCGGTGCCCGGCGCGGCGGGGTCGCTCATTCGGAACGCAGCACGGGATCGGTCACCTCGAGGTCGGCCTCGAGCGTGCGCCGGGGAGCGATCCCGGCCCTGGCCAGGGCATCGTGGTAGGCCCGGACGGCATCCGCGGGACTGAGCTCGCCCGTCACGACCGGCCGCAGCAGGCTGACCAGGTCCAGCTGCGACTCCGCGCGCTGTATCTTCCGGCCGAAGAGGGCGACCCGGGCGCCGTGCCGCTCGGCCCGGTGCAGCAGCTCGAAGGTGTCCCGGGTGGTGCCCGCTGACCCGCCGAGCACGCCGACCACGACTGAAGGGTCGTGCCCGGCCAGCTCCGCGAGCGTGTCCGAGCCGTTGTACGCCACCTTCAGGAAGAGCGGCCGGTGCTCCCGGGTGACCCCGGCGAGGGTACGCATGATCGAGTCGTTGACGAACGTCCCGACCTGCTCCGGCGCCAGGCCGGCCGGCGCGTTCGGGTTGAAGACCTCGAGGAAATGCCGGATGCCGAGCGCGGCGGCCTCCGGCCGGAACGTGCGGTACGCCTCGAGCGTGGCCAGGTCGCGGTCGAGATCATTGTTGAAGGTCAGCGAGTAGAGGACCAGGTCGCAGAACGGGCGGATGGCGGTCAGGTCGGCCGTGCGGAAGGGCCGCGAGGGCAGGGCGGGATAGCAGCCGCCGCGTTGGCTCCAGATGTCGGTGCTGTCGTTCGCCCGGATGGCCAGGGTGGTGTCCTCCAGCGACCCCTCCTCCGCCAGGCGCTCTCCGTTGGATGCCGAGGCCAGGAGGATGTCGAGCTCGCCCTGGGCGGCCAGAGCCCGCATGGCGCCGAGGTATTCGGCCCGGGTGCGGTGCCGGCTGCCCGGTGCGTCGTCTGCCGGTCCGCCGGCCGCGAGGCCGAACGCCATGTCGGCGTCCTTGGCGTCCGCGATCACGAAGTCGGCGGGGGTGTAGCGGCCCGCGGCGATGTTGCCCAGCTTCCGGTCGAGGCGGCGGCCGGCCCCATCCGGTCGCGTCGTCCCAGCAGGAGTGGTCATGGGCTTACCCGGCCTTTCGGTCATCGCTAATTCAGCGGTTCGGCGGTCGGCGCTGGTACGGGGAGAATCCGGCGCAGCAGCGACATGAGCCCCTGCGGATCAGGCACGGTCACGCCGGCCTGCCCGGCGACCGGGCCCTGCCCGCCGGCACTTACCCCGACGGTCAGGGCCGGGCGGCCGGTGCGCGCGCCCCACGCGTTCACCTCGCCGATAGCGGGCAGGTCGCCGAGGTCATCGCCCGCGTAGAAGGCGGCTGCCGGATCGTCGCCCAGGAGCTCCCGGATCGCGGTCCCTTTATCGAGGCCCGGGATGCAGATCTCGAGGACTTCCTTTCCGGGCCGGACGCCCAGCCCGGCCGCGGCGGCGGCCGTGCCGACCGGGGCGCGCAGTACTCCAGGAAGTGGTCCGGATCAGGGGTGAGGCGCGCGTGGATGACGAGCGACAGTCCCTTGTCTTCCAGCCACAGGTCAGGCTCGATGCCGGCCAGGAGCCCGGGCAGGCTCGCGCGCAGCTCCCCCAGGCCCGCCGGCGGCGCCGGCGCGCGCAGCCGTCGGGCCTGCCACCTCTCGGCCCCGTGGGTGCCGTGGATGACGATGCCCGGTACCGCATCGAAGCCGCTGACGCGGAGCAGGGACGCCACGGTCCGCCCGGTCACGATGGCGAGGGCCGCCCCGGTGCCTCGCACGTCGCGCAGCAGCCGGCCGGCGCCGCCCAGCGGGCTGGCGTCGCCGGGGCGCGGCGATATCGCGGCGAGAGTGCCGTCGAAATCGAGGGCCACCAGTCCCGACGGCAGGGCGGCACTGAGCGCCTCCACGTCCAGGGTCACCGCTGGCCCACGGTGAGCAGGACTTTCACGTGGCTCCCCGACGAGGCCAGCTCGAAGGCCTCAGCGACCTGCGCGAGTGGGCGCGTGGCGGTGACGAAGTCCGCGGCCCGGACGGCTCCCCGGCGGAGCAGGCCGGCCGATTCCTGGTAGTCCTCCGGGAGATACGTGGCACTGCCCTGGATGCGGATCTGGTGGTCCTGCACGATCGGCAGCGGGACGGTGACCTCCCGGGCCGGGACGCCGACGACCACGACCGTCCCGCCCTTGTCGGCCATGGCGATCGCCTGGTCTACCGAGGACTGGATGGCGACGCAGTCGAACACGATGTCGGCGCTCCCGCCGAGCGCCTGCCTCACCTGACCGGCAACGTCCGGTGTTCGCGCGTCGATGGTGGCATGGGCGCCGAGGGCCGCGGCCCGCTCGCGCTTCGCGGCATTCGGGTCGGTGCTGACCACTTTTCCTGCCCCGTGCGCCCGGAGCACCGCGAGGGTGAACAACCCGATGGTTCCGGCCCCGAGAACGGCGACAGCCCGCCCGGCGACATCGCCCGCCAGGCGCACCGCGTGCACCGGCGTGGACAGCGGCTCGATGAGCGCCGCGGTCTGGTCGTCCAGCGTGTCCGGCACGGGGCGCAGGCGGCCCGCGGCCAGGGTGAAGTAGTCCGCCATGCCGCCCTGGGGGTAGCCGCAGCCGAAGAACTGCAGGTTCTCGCACAGGTTCTCGCGTCCTGAGGTGCACATTTTGCACGCCCAGCAGGGCAGGTCGGGCTCCACGATGACCCGCTGTCCCGGCGTGGCGGTCTGGACGGCGGAGCCCACGGTTTCGACGACGCCGACGACCTCATGGCCCGGCCGGTAGGGCAGCGGGACAAAGGGATGAAGCCCCCGGGCCGCGTGCAGGTCCGATCCGCAGACGCCCGCCACGAGGGTGCGGACCAGGGCTTCGCCCGGGCCGGGGGCCGGAATCTCCGCCGCCTCGACAGCGATCCGGCCTGGGTAGACGACGACGCGTCGCATGCTGGTCAGGGCGAGTTCCTTTCCGGGCCGGCCGGCCCGCGGCCGGCTGCAGACGGTGTGGCGTAGTGGTCGAGGTCGCTGAGGGTCTTCCGCACGCCGTGGTCGAGCATCGCGGTCAGGATCGAGCTGTAGACCGCGGTGAAGCGGGGATCGCCGGCCAGATCACCGAAGACCGCGCGGTTGTCTTCGACAAAGGCGGTCCGGTGGCGGCGCTGCCGCCGGGCTGCGGCGTGAAGTTGCGGCGCGAGGTCGTCGTTGATGTCGTGGGGCGCGCCGTTCTCGTCCGTGCCCTCGGCGTAGCGCGCCCAGCTGGCGACGACGGCCGTGGAGCGGGTGAAGGACCGGCCGGCCGCCAGCTGCTGGCGGATGACGGGGAGCAGGAACTTGGGAATGCGGTCGGACCCGTCGGTGCACAGCCGGGCCAGGGTATCGCCGACCTCGGGATTCGAGAATCTCTCGATGAGCTGGTTCGCATACCGGCCGACATCGACGCCAGGCACCGGCCGGAGGGTCGGGATGGCTTCCCGGGTCATGTAGTCCAGCAGGAACCCGGCGAACAGGGGGTCGGTGGCCACCTCATGGACGAGCCGGTATCCGACCAGGTGGCCGGCGTAGCCCAGGGCCTGATGACTGGCGTTGAGCAGCCGCAGCTTCATCAGCTCGTAGGGTTCCACGTCGGAAACGAGCTGCACCCCCACGTCTTCGAGCGGGGGGCGGCCACCGGTGAAATCATCCTCCAGCACCCATTGCGTGAAGGGCTCGCACAGCACGGGCCACTGGTCGTCGACGCCGAACCGGCGGCTGAGCTCGGCGCGGTCGGCGCCGGTGGTCACGGGCGTGATCCGGTCGACCATGCAGTTGGGGAACCGGACATGGCGGGTCATCCAGTCAGCCAGGCCGGGATCACGCAGCCGGGCGAACGCCGTGAACGCCCGCTGGCTCACGTGGCCGTTGCCCGGGATGTTGTCGCAGGACAGGATGGTGAAGGCGGGAATGCCCCGGGCGCGCCGGCGGGCGAGCGCTTCGGCCACCATCCCGAACACGGTCCGTGGTACCGCTCCCGGCTGCAGGTCGGCCAGGACCGAGGGATCCGACGAGTTGAACTCACCGGTGACGTCGTCCAGGTTGTAGCCGCCCTCGGTGATGGTAAGCGACACGATCCGGGTCCCGGGCGCGGCGATCTTCTCGATGGCGGCGCCGGGATCGTCCGGCGCGAACAGGAACTCGGTGATCGACCCGATGACGCGGGGGTCCCAGGTGCCATCGCCATGCCGCAGGACCAGCGTGTACAGGCCGTCCTGGGCGGCCAGCACGTCGCGGATCCTGCGGTTAGAGGGCTGCAGGCCGATACCGCAGATACCCCAGTCCAGCGCCGCGCCGCTATTCATCAGGGCGTCGAGGTACATGGCCTGGTGCGAGCGGTGGAAATTGCCGACCCCGATGTGCACGATTCCGGTTCTCACCTGGGCGCGGTCGTAACGGGGAACAGGCACGCCGGCGTTCAGCTGGCTCAGGGTTGCCGTGCTCACTACGGTCATGCTGCCCCTTCCGCGCCGTCCGAGGGCCCGGCCGGCCGCCCGGCGGACGCGCCGGTAATTTTGAGAGCGGAAATTACGTGCCGGAATCTGAAGTGGCGTTCCCGGTGGAAATCGGCCATCGCCGGGTCCGGCTCGGCTACCAGGCGGGCGGGCGGGGCGAGCGGCCCTTCTATATCTCTCAAACTGATCAGGCCGGCGGCGCTGGCTCCCAGCAGCGCCGCGCCCCGGGCTGACGCGGCCGGCACGTCCACGGCATACAGCGGGAACCCCAGCACGTCCGCGAGCATCTGCCGCCAGCCAGCGGCCAGCGTGCCCCCGCCGGCCAGCCGGAGATGAGGCGGCCGGTGGTCGGCGAGGAGGGCGTCCAGCGCGTCGCGGATCGCGAAGGCGGTTCCCTCGAGCGCGCTGCGCAGCAGCGAGGCCCGGTCGCTGGCCAGCGACAACGAGGTCCAGGAGCCGCGGAGCGCCGGATCGCAGTACGGTGTCCGTTCCCCCGAGAGGTGCGGGACAAAGAGCGGGTCGTGAGCCTGGCCGCGATGATCGGCACTCGCGTACAGCTCCGCCCAGGCGGCGTTCATGGTCTCGCGCACCCAGTTGAGGCTGAGCCCGGCGCTGACCGTGGCGCCCATGTGGTACCAGCCGTCCGGGGTCGCTGACCGGTAGAGGTTGACCCCGGCGTCCGCCCGGCTCACCGGCGCGGCCAGCGGCCGGATGACCTGGGCGCCGGTGCCGACGGTCAGCTGGATGTCCCCGCTGGCGATGCCGCTGCCCAGGGCGGCCGCCGCGGTGTCGGCGGCCCCGGCCGCGACCGGGATGCCCGCGGGCAGCCCCAGACCGGTGGCCGCCTCAGCCGTGAGACGGCCCGCCGGGGCTCCGGCCGAGGGCAGCAGGGGCGCCAGCAAGCCGGCTTCCAGGCCCAGCGCGCTGACCACCTCGAGGTCCCAGCGGTCACCCATCACGTCATAGAGCAGGCTGGCTGACGCGTCACTGGGCTCGGCATGGAACTCGCCGGTGAGGCGGGCCCGGATCCAGTCCTTGGGTTGCAGCGCCCAGCGGGCTTCGGCGTAGGTGCGGGGTTCGTGGTCGGCGACCCACTTGAGCAGCGGTCCGGTCATCCCGGGGACCAGCGGGTTGGCCAGCCGGCCCAGCGCCCGGGCGCCGAGGAGCCGGTAGGCGCGCAGCGACCCGGTGGCCCGGCTGTCGGCCCAGAGCAGGGCCGGCCGAAGCGGCTCGCCCGCCCGGGAGGCCAGCACCAGACCGTGCATCTGCCCGGACAGCCCGATCGCCGCAGGCTGCGCGCCCGCCGCGTGGACGGCCTCGCGGGCACAGGCGGTCACCGCGGTCCACCAGCAGGCTGGCTCGCTCTCCGCGTAGCCGGCCTTCGCCGAGGTCACGGCGTACCCGGCGGACGCCTGCGACAGCACGGTGCCGCCGGTGTCGATCACTACCGCCTTGGCCGAGCTGGTCCCCAGGTCCAGACCCAGGGTGCAGACCGGCCCGGCCGTGGACCGGCGGCCGGCCGGATCCGGGTCAGCCGCCCTCGCCGGGCGCCGGGCATCAGCATTCATGGGGTCAGCACTCGATAATGATCTTGTGCACCGTCCGGTCGCTGCGCAGCGCGTCCAGGGCGCCAGCGTAGTCATCGAGCTTGAAGCGGTGCGTGATCAGGCCCCCGGTTCCGGCCCGGCCGGTCCGGAGCGCCGCGATCGCGGCCGGGAACGAATCGATCTCCGCGAATGACCCCTTGATGGTGATCTCGCGCCGGAACACGTCGTACGGGCTGACCCGGACGAGGTCTTCGGGCTCGGTCACGCCGTAGAACATCACGGTGCCGCCGCTGCGGGTCAGCGGGACGCATTGCTCGGACACCGCTGCCGACCCGGTGGCGTCGACGACGATGTCGTACCCGCCCCCCGAGGCCGCCTTCAGCTTGGCGGCGTCGCCCGCCAGGTCCGCGCGATCCATCAGGAACGTCGTGTCGATGCCGAGTTCCCCGGCGCGCCGGAGCTTGAACGCCGACGACGCCGCGACGGTCACGCTGGCCGCGCCGCCGCGGGCGATAAGCTGGGCCAGCAGCAGGCCGGTCGGGCCGGCCCCGAAGACCAGCGCCGAGGTCCCCGGCCGGGGAGCCAGCGTCTCCAGGCCGTGCATGGCGCACGCGGTGGGCTCGGTGAACACGGAGATGTCGGGGTCGATGCCGTCCACCGAGAAGACCAGGTTGGCCGGGACGACCACGTACTCGGCGAACGACCCCGGCCAGTTCGTGCCGAGTCCCTTGAGGTTGGCGCACATCAGGGTGCGCCCGGTCCGGCAGTACTCGCAGTGCCCGCAGTTCATGTTCGGGTTGACCGAGACATATTCGCCGACGCGCAATCCCCCGGCGCCGTCGCCCAGCGCGTCCACCGGCCCGACGAGCTCGTGCCCGGGAGTCAGGGGGAACTCGGCGAAGAATTTGCCGTTGTGGATGTGGAGGTCGGTGCCGCAGATTCCGGTTTGCTGGACCCGTACCCGCACCTCCCCCGGTTTCGGATCCGGGGTCGGAACCTGCCTGATCGAGAAACTGCCCGGGCCATCGTAGACAACGGCTTTCATGCTGCTCCTTAACCGGAATGAGCCGCGTGGTCCCTTGAGGCTCGGGAAGGGACGGCCGGAGCCCGCGCGGGCGCGGGCTCTGGCCGCGGGCCAGGCGCCCCGGGGCCCAGTGTCCCGGGGCCACTGGCCCCCCGGACACTGGGCCCCCGGACACTGGGCCCCGGGCGTCCGGGGTCATTCCCGCGCAGGCGTCGCCCGCGTCATGGTGGTCATGCGATTCAGCAGGCCGCTCATTGTCGGCTTGCCGCCCCGCAGGGCGGCGGCGCGCCGGCGCTGGTCCACATACACGGCGGCGATGAGCACGGCTCCGACCACGACCTGCTGCCAGAACGGCTGGATACCTATGATCACGAATCCGTTCTGGAGCGTCGTGGGGATGAACAGGCCGATGGTGGTGCCGAGGATGGATCCGTATCCGCCGAACAGGCTGGTGCCGCCGATCACGGTGCCTGCGATCACGCTGAGGTTCGTCGTACTCTGCCCGCCGATGGTGGTGGACTGGAAGAACGCCAGGTTGAGCCAGCCGGCGAATCCGGCCAGCAGCCCGGACAAGGCGTAGACCATGATCAGGTGACGGGTCACGTTGAGGCCGGAGCGCCGTCCGGCCTCGGGGTTTGATCCGAGCGCGTAGGTGTGCAGCCCGAAGCGGGTCCGGTGCAGGAGCACGATCCCGAGCGCGATGACCACCGCGGCGATGACCGCCAGCGTGGGGATCTCCCAGAAGATGTTGCCGAAACCCACCGTGTTGACCATGACGGTGGGGATATCGCGCAGGTCCACGCCTGCGGTGATCACCTCGGCCAGGCCCAGGGCCATCCCCAGCGTGCCGAGCGTGACGATAAGCGGCGGAACCTTCGCCCTCGCGATCAGGACTCCGTTGAACAGGCCCCAGCCGAGCCCGCAGGCGATGGCCACCAGCGCCCCGACGAGGGCCGCGGCCCAGCCCTGGCCGCCCATCGCCGCCATCACCTTGTCGGCGATGACGCCGCTGAAGACCAGGACGCTGCCCACCGACAGGTCGATACCGCCGGTGACGATGACAAAGGTCATCCCGACACCGAGAACCGCCAGGATGGAGGTGTCCTGCACGATCCCGCGGATGTTGAAGACGGTCAGGAAGGCGCCGGGCTTGATGGCCGCGAAAATCGCGACGATCACGGCGAGCACGATGATGATCTGCAGCGCCTGCAGCCGGCTGATCCGGGCGAGCCGGCTGGTCGGCTGCTCTTCGCTCGGCGCGGCTTCAGCGGGCGCAGGAGGAGGCGCGGTCGTCTGCCCGGTCACGTCTGATTCTCCTGCGCCACGTTCTCCTGCGTCACGGCGCCCGTCATCGCGCCGACCAGCTCCTCCATGGTCGTCTCCTTTGCTCTGTACGTGGCCACCCGCCTGCCCAGCCGCATGACCTGCACCTCGTCGGCGACCTGGATCACGTGGGGCATCGAGTGGCTGATGAACACCACGCCGAGCCCGCGGTCACGTACCCGGCGGATCAGGTCCAGGACAGCCTTGGTCTGCACCACCCCCAGGGCGGCGGTGGGCTCATCGAGCAAGATGACCCGGTTGGCCCAGGCAGCGGCGCGAGCCACCGCGACGGCCTGCTTCT
>Ga0208219_1000452_pt1 | contig 14728 bp, 13 predicted proteins | sample NGESurshal072012_7_FD_184469 | JGI IMG/M metagenome (GOLD analysis project Ga0208219, IMG submission 184469) | Arctic peat soil microbial communities from Barrow, Alaska - NGEE Surface sample 53-2 shallow-072012 (SPAdes) | ecosystem: Environmental > Terrestrial > Soil > Wetlands > Peat ...
CCCAGGCCGTCGGAGCCGCCGTCCAGGGCTACCCGCGCCTCGAAATCCCGCGCTTCCGGGGGGAGCAGCCCGACCTCGCCGGTGGGCACGTAGGGGACATTCGCGAGCAGGATGTCCACCCGTCCGCGCAGCGCCGCAGGCAGCGGCTCATAAAGGTCGCCCTGGTAAACCCGTCCGCCCGCCGCTGCGAGGTTGCGCCGGGCGCAGCGCACCGCGGCCGGGTCGATGTCGGCGGCGTGCACCTCGGCCTGGTCCACGGCGGCGGCCAGCGCGGCACCCAGGGCGCCTGAGCCGCAGCACAGGTCCACGACGACGGCCCCGGGCCGGGCCAGCGCGATGGCCTGCCCGGCCAGGAACTCGGTGCGCCGCCGGGGCACGAATACAGCCGGGTCCACCGCGATCCGCAGGCCGCGGAACTCCGCCCAGCCCAGCACGTGCTCGAGCGGCTGGCCCGCGGCCCGCCGCTCGACCAGGCCGGCCAGGTCCGCGGGCGTCGGGGCCGCCGAGATGAGCAGATCCGCCTCCTCCTCGGCGTAGACACAGCCGGCCGCGCGGAGCCGGGCGGCCACGGCGGAGCGGGAGGCGGGGGCGTCGTCAGCAGGCATGAGTGCCCGGTACCTTACCGGCTGATACGGCTTCACCGGCGTCGGCTGGTCCGCACACCCGCCCAGCCGAGCCAGGCATAGTTGCCCACCACGCTCAGGATCGTCGTGCCTGATGAGCCGAACGTCCCCGACCCAGCCCGGCTGACCAGGGCGACCGCCGTCCATGTTCTCGGTGCGGATCAGCCAGAGCGGCTAGGGCTGGGCTCCCGCCGTCGCGGTCAGGGCCGGCCGGGCACGGCATGTATTAAACGGCATGCATTAAGCGGCGCCGGGGCCTGGCCACGGAGGCCAGGCCCCGGCGGCCCGGGTATGGCCCGGGAGGTCAGGGTCAGATGCCGCGGCGCAGCAGCAGGACGATGAGCACAATGATCACGATGACCACGATGGTGCCTATACCGATGTACACCGGAGTGGTTCCTCTCAGTCGGTAGTGCGTGCCCAGCCAGGCGGCTGAACGGGGCCTGGCTACCCATGGGACCGGGCCCAAAACCCGCTGCGCTCCCCGCTACTCCGGCCGGCGGCCCGACGGGGAAAGGGTCTGCGCAGCTCAGCGCGGCAGCACGTGCGGGTTAAGGATGCCAGCAGGGTCAAGCGCGTGACGGATCCGGCCGAACAGCTCCCGCTCGGCCGCAGACCGGGCCAGCGGGAGCCAGCGGGCTTTCAGCGCGCCGATGCCGTGCTCGGCGGAGATCGAGCCGCCCAGCGACGCCACGAACGAGAACACCGCGTCCTCGTGCCGTCCGTCCGGGGGCGCCGCCGGGACGATGTTCACGTGCACGTTCCCGTCGGCGACGTGACCGAAGGTGATCACCGCGGCGCCCGGGTCCACGCCGGCCACCACCCCGGCCACCCCGTCGGCCAGCTGCACCCAGCGAGCGGCGGGCACCGAGACGTCCAGCTTGAGTGGCACGCCCAGGAAACCCGCCGCTTCGGGGTGGCGTTCCCGGTAGGCCCACAGCCTGGCCCGGTCCGCCGCCGACTGCGCGACGGCGGTGGGATGATCGCCGGCCACGGCCGCCAGATCCTCCAGCGCACCCGGCCCGTCCGCCTCCAGCAGGAGATACGCCTGCGCGGGCCTGGCCAGCGGCGGGGTGAGACCGGCCCGGCTGACCAGCAGACTGAGCCCGGCGGCCGTGAAGAACTCGGCCGAGAGCAGGCCCGGGACCTGGGTGACGGCCCGCCGCGCGGTGGCGTGCAGATCGTCCAGGCTGGGGAATCCGCACAGCACCGCGACCGGCGTCCGGGGCCGGGGGACCAGCCGTAGCCGGGCCTGGGTGATGACCGCCAGGGTGCCTTCCGACCCGGCCAGCAGCGACGGGTAGTCGTATCCGGTGTTGTCCTTGACCAGGCCGGACAGGTGGGACACCACCGTGCCGTCGGCCAGCACGGCCTCGACGCCGCGCAACTGGGCTCGCATCGGCCCGTAGCGCAGCACCCGCAGGCCGCCTGCGTTGGTGGCCACCGCGCCGCCTACGGTCGCGCTGTCGCGGCTGGCGATCAGGACACCGAGGTCCAGGTCCGGCCCGGCGGCTGCCGAGACCTGGCTGAGGGTCACCCCGGCCCCCGCGGTGACCTGTGCCGCCTCCGGGTCAGGCGGTCCGAGCCGGTCCAGCCGGGCGAGGCTGAGCACGACTTCCCCGTGGACCGGGACACCCCCTCCGACCAGGCCGGTATTACCGCCCTGGGGAACCACCGGTACCCCGGCGCCGGAGCACAGCGCCAGCACCGCGGCGACCTGCGCGGTGTCGGACGGCCGCACGACAGCGGGCGGGTCACCCCGGAATCGGCCGGTCCAGTCCACCGCGTAGCCCGCGGTGGCGTCGCCGGTCAGCACGTGCGGGCCGCCTACCGCGGCGGCGAGGTCGCGGTGCAGGGCCGGCGGCAGGGCCCGCAGGGGAGCGCGCGGCACCGGGTTACCCGGCGGGGCAGGTGCGCATGGCCATGGCGAACGCGTCGCCCCGGTCCCGGTAGTCGCGGAACTGGCCGAAGCTGGGTGCCGCCGGGGAGAGCAGCACCACGCCGTCCGGACGGGCCCAGGCGAAGCCGCGCTGCACGGCCGCGTCCAGGTCCGGGCAGGACAGCACCTCGGCCTGGCCGGGGTGGGCGGCCTCGATCGCGGCCGCGATCCGCGGCCCGCTGTCCGGCACGGTCAGCACGAGCGTGGGGGCGGGCCGGTCCGCGAGCCCGGCGGCCAGCGGTGCGTAGTCGATCCCGCGGTCCTGGCCGCCCGCGATCAGGGCCACCCGGCGGCCCGGGAACGCGTCCAGCGCCGCCAGCGTGGGCAGCACGTTGGTGGACAGGCTGTCGTCCACGAACGTGACGCCAGCCACGGTGCCGATGGCCTGCAGCCGGCTGCTGAGCGGCTGGAATCCCGCGGCGGCCTCCCGCAGCGCTTCGTGGTCAGCGGCCTGTGGCACGCCAAGGGCGCGCAGGCAGGCCCGGGCGATCAGGGCGTTGCGCCGGCTGTGCGCGCCGAGCAGGCCGAGCGGGCTCATCCAGTCCGCATCCGGGTCGTCGTCGGCGTGCACCCACTCCACGCGGCGGCCGAGCAGCGCCACCCGGTCCCGGAGCAGGCCGCTGTCACCATTGGCCACGGTCAGGTCCGCGCCCGGCTGGGAGCAGGCGGACAGCTTGTCCCGGTAGTAGTTCTCCACGCCGTGGTGCCAGGGCAGGTGATCGGGGTGCAGTGAGGTCACCGCGACGACCGGCGGTGAGCAGCCCAGGTCGGTGGCCTGATAACTGGACGTCTCGATCACCCAGTAGTCGTAGCTCAGGCCGGCCTGCGCGGGTTCCCACGGGGGCTGGCCGATGTTCCCGCCGACCATGCACCGGTAGCCCCACTGGGTGAGGAGGTGGCCCGCGATGGCCGTCGTGCTGCTCTTGCCCTTGGTCCCGGTGATGCACAGCACCCGGTCCCGGGGGGCCTCCTGAAGCCACAGGCCCAGGCCGCCCACGACCGGGATGCCACGGGCCTCCAGCTGCCGCAGGTCGTCGCGGTAGCGGCTGATGCCAGGCGACTTGATCACGACCTCGCAGGCGGCCAGGGCGTCCAGGCCGCCGCTGGAGGTGGCGAGGACCGGCTGCCCGCCGGCCCCGCCGGCCGGCGGATGGTCGTCGACGAGCACAGGCTGGCGGCCCAGTGAGGTGAGCGTGCGCAGGTTGGCCAGGCCCTCCACGCCGAGGCCCCAGAGCCCGACCTGGCCGCCCGCCAGCCCGGCGCGAAGGTCAGACCAGGAGATCGTCGGGCGCATAGACATCCGGGACGAAGTGAGGGCCGAGGGGGCGGAGCAGTTCGGCGGGGGAGGTCAGCTGCGGCAGCCCGTCCAGTTCCGCGGCCAGCACCTGGAGAAGCTTGGTGCCGGCCCGGTCGGGCCGCTGCGCGGCGAGCAACGCCGCGGCCCGGCATTCACCGACCTCACCCACGCACTCGAACGGCTTGCTCGTGGGGGAGGTGCCGAGCAGGGACCGGAACTTATCGGCTAGTGAGCCGTCGTCGCCCGGGCTGGTGCCGGCCATGCCGCTGTCGGCCAGCGGCTCGTGGCCGCCGAAGATCCGCTCCAGGTCCGCGGCGGGCAGGAACGGCGCCAGGATCAGGTCGATGAAGCAGCATTTGTCGCAGCGGCCGCACCAGTGGTCGAGCCGGCGCGACTTGTCGATGTGAAAGGCGCGGTTACAGCTGCGGAACGTGTCGTGGTACTGGGTCAGCGCCGCGAACCGCCGGGCCACCCACAGCTCACTGAACGGGCGCAGCGCGGAGAAGTAGGCGAAGTCCGGGCCGAGTGATCCGGCCAGCACGTCGCGGAAGCCCGCCTCGAACACCCCGCTCTTGGAGTACTGGTGATTGACCGGGGAGCCGTCCACTTCCAGGGTCGGGATGGACGCGGACCACTCGTTCGACATGACCACGGCGTCCCGGCCGTCGAGCACCGCGGCCAGGACGGCGATGGCCGAGATGATGCCGGTCACCGGAACATGGCCGTTGAGGAAGCCCAGATCCCGGGAGCGCAGCAGCTGCGCGTCGATCTCGCGCTCGGCGCGGATGACCGGCAGCCCGGTGACGGCGGCGGGCCGCTCGATGGCGTCGAACCGATCCCCGGGACGGCTGACGATGAACAGCGCGGGCTCGGCCCGCTCGCGGACCATCTCCACGGTGACGATCGAGTCGATGCCGCCGCCGAACGGCACCAGGGCCCGGCCCGCACCCGCCGCGGGCGTCGGCTGCGGTGGCCCGGCAGGGCGGGACGGGCCCTCGATGCGCAGCCCGGACAGGTCCAGCCCGTTGCGGTAGCCGAACTCGGCCAGGCCGCCGGTGTAGAACGAGCGCAGGAACGCCCGCTCGGTGTCGGTGACGGCAGTGTTGCCCAGATCGATGACTGCGGGGGCGGCTGTCTTGTAGTAAGAGACGCCGGCCAGCAGGAACACCAGCCGGGCCGCCTGCCGCGCCTCCTCGCGGTCCCAGCGGCCGGGTTCGGCGGGCACCGTGACCTGCTCGCTGAAGCGGTAGTCACCCACGGAGTACCGGCAGGTCAGCATCCCGCGGTCCGGGTCAATGTCGTACCCGTCATACCGGAACGGGGTGCTCACTCCACGCCCCGTCAGCTCGCTCACGTGCCCTCCCTGGGCTTAAGCCTGGCGACTGCGGCGAACCGGCCGCACGGGCGGGCCGCCCGGTCGCTGAAGAACAACTCCGGGCTGTGGCTGTGCATGCCCCTGCTGTCCGGGACCGGGCTGGCCGTGCTCAGGCCGCTGCCGTGGATCTGCGCGTCGGGCACCCCGGACTCGCGGATGACACGCCGGTTAGCCGCGGGCAGGTCGAACAGCCAATGGGCCGGGCCTGAAGAATTAGCGTCCGGGTGCATGATCCCGCCGGTGTTCCCGCCGAAGAACCGCTCCGCAGCCGCCGCGACCTCCGGGCCCACCTGATAGCGATCCGCCGCGACGGCCGGGCCGATGGCGGCCTGGATTCGCTCCGGCCGGGCGCCCAGCGCCTGCATCGCGTGCAGCGCGGTGCCGGTCACGCCGGCCACCGTCCCGCGCCAGCCGGCGTGCACGCAGGCCAGCACCCCGGCCTGCGGGTCGGTCAGGATGATCGGGACGCAGTCGGCGACCAGGATGGCCAGCACGGTGCCCGGGTCGGTGGTCACCAGCGCGTCCGTGGAGGCGATGGCGTCGTCCAGGCGGAGCGCGCCGCGGCCCCGGTCCGCCGCGGACACGACCGCGACGCGGCGGCCATGGACCTGGTTACAGAAGACGAAGTCGCCCAGGTCGGCACCGAGTGCCGCCGCCACCCTCCGCCGGTTCACCAGCACGTCCGCCGCGGCGTCGCCGACGTGCAGGCCCAGGTTGAGGGTGGCGTAGGGACCGGCCGAGACGCCGCCGTGCCGCGTCGTCACGAACGCGTCCACGTCCAGCGCGTCGAGCGACGGCCAGGCCAGCACGTCCAGGCTCCCCTGCCGGCGCAGGCCGGCCGTGGTCGAGGTTGGCGCTGTCACCACGCCGCAACAGTACACGGGGCCGGGGTCAGCCGGCCCCGTGTCACGGATTGGTGCCGCTCGGGCGGCGGGGCAGCCGCCGGTGACCCCGCTTCCCCTATGCTCGCGGCATGCGGCCTGAGGCGATGTAAGCGCATGCGCGCGGCTGTGGTGGTCAATCCCACTAAACACCCCGATGGCGACCGTTTCCGGGCCGAGGTCACCGAGGCCATGGCCGCGCAGGGCTGGAGCGAGCCGCTGTGGCTGGAGACCACCCCGGAGGAGACCGGCCGGGGACTGGCCGAGGCCGCGGTGGCCGAGCGGGTGGACGTGGTCGTGGCCAGCGGCGGCGACGGGACCGTCACCGCGTGCGCCGAAGGGGTCGCGGGCAGCGGCGTCCCCCTCGCCGTGCTGCCGGCCGGCACCGGCAACCTGCTGGCCCGCAACCTCGGCCTCCCGCTGGCCCTGGACGAGGCCCTGGCCGTCGCCCTGGACGGCCAGGACCGGCGGCTCGACGTGGGCAGCGCCAACGGGCACCCGTTCGTGGCCATGGCGGGGATCGGCTTCGACGCGATGCTGCTGGACAGCGCTAGCGAGCCGCTCAAGAAGCGGCTGGGGTGGCTGGCCTATTCGCTGTCGGCGCTGCGTCATCTGTGGGTCCGCCCGGCGCGGGCCACGCTGCGTGCCGACGGGGGCCGGGTTCTGCGCCGCCGGGCCAGCGGCATCATCGTCGGCAACGTGGGCTCGCTGCAGGGCGGCGTGGCTCTGCTGCCGGGCGCGGAGCCAGATGACGGGCTGCTCGATCTCCTGGTCCTGACCGCCTGGGGCTGGTCTGGCTGGCTCGCCCTCACGGTGGACGTGTTCCTGCGGCGGACCCGGACCGGCCGGGTCGCCCACAGCGTGTTCCGCGAGCTGAGAGTCCAGCTCGACCGGCCGCAACTGTGGGAACTGGACGGCGAGGTGATGGGCAGCACCCGCGAGCTGGTGGTCGTGGTCCAGCCGGGACGCCTGCTGGTCCGCGTACCCCGCTAGCGCTGCCGGGCCCGTCCCCCCCGCGCTGGACTGGCCTGCTCGCGCCGGGCTGCTCCGCGACTGCCTGCGCATCTTCCTGGGAGAAAACTGCGACTTTGCCCTACGTTGGCATACGGCGGGGGCTGGCGCGAATGGGTGGCGGCCGCCAGGGTAGAGAGGGGCAGGCTGTCGCGCCGAGACCGCGCCAGCCGGCAGCACCGCAGGCAACGCGGTCATCAACCAAAAGGTGGCGTGAACGTGTGGAACCGGCTCGAACAGCGTGAGCTGAAGCGGGTCTCCCGCCGTATTTCTGACCACAGCGCCGGCCAGCTCCCGGCGCCGGGCCAGCCCGCTGGCACCGACCTGATGCCCCAGATCAAGCACATCGTCGTGCTGATGATGGAGAACCACTCCTACGACAACTACCTGGGCACGCTGCGGGGCCGGGGTGAAGGGTTCCCCCTGGGCCAGGACGGCGAGCCGGAGGTCTCGAATACCGGCCTCGAGGGCGAATCAGTGCCCGCGCACCACCTTTCCGGCACGCTCCAGCTCCCGGAAACACCGTCGCAGAGCTGGGACGCCACGTACCTGCAGTGGGACGAGGGCAAGCTTGACGGGTTCGTCAGCGCCACCCAGCAGCTGATGCCCGGCAAGGACGCCTCGCAGGCCATGGGCTACTGGACCGAGCGGGACCTGCCCTTTTACCACGGGCTGGCCAGGACGTTCCCGCTGGCGGACCGCTGGTTCTCCCCCTGCCTGGGGCCCACCTTCCCCAACCGCCGGTTTCTCATCTCCGGCACCGCCAACGGGCTCATCGACGACCTGCCGATGAACCTGGCCGACTACCCGGCGGCCGGGACCATTTTCGACATGCTCAGCAGGCACGGGATCTCCTGGGTGAACTACCACCCGCTGGCCGGGGGAAAGACCGGGTTCCGGAGCGCGCTGCGCCACCGCCGCCGGATGCTCCAGCGCCGGCTGCGCTTCCTGCGCGTGCTGAACCCGTCCTCGCTCGCCACGCTGGGCAAGGATATGCAGTTCACCGGCGACATCTACCCGTTCGGCGTCGCCCGCTACATGCTGCACGCGCGTGGCACGCAGCAGTTCTTCGATGACGCCGATCAGGGCACGCTGCCCGCGTTCAGCCTCGTGGACCCCGACTTCAAGGTGTACTCCGAGGAGAACCCGCAGGACATCCAGAAGGGCGAGAGCTTCGCCGCGGAGGTCATCAAGCGGGTCATGCACGGCAAGGGGTGGCCCAATACCCTGCTGATCTGGCTCTATGACGAACACGGCGGCTACTACGACCACGTGCCGCCGCCACCCGCGGTGGAGCCGGACGGCGTGCCGGGCCGCAGCGTGCTCAGCCGCCGGACCTGGATGCATGCACTCCTAGGGGTGCTGGCGCCGGGCTACGTGAAGAAGGCCCAGCTGCTAGACGACGGCCCGAAGCGCTACGACCGCTACGGGTTCCGGGTCCCGGCCGTGATCGTCTCGCCGTACGCCCGCCCGGAGTACGTGACCTCGCAGGTGTTCGATCACACTTCCGTGCTCAAGCTGATCGAGCAGAAGTGGAACCTTCCCCCGCTGACCGCGCGGGACGCCGCCGCGGTCTCGCCGCTCGACGCCCTCGACTTCGCCAACCCGCCCGCCTTCGCCGAGCCCCCGGAGCTGCCCGAGCCCGCGCTGCGCTGGGGATCGTGGCCGGCCGAGATCTAGGCCGCGGGAGGACCAGTCATGACAGTGAACATGCAGGACGTCAGCTCGGCCATGGCCGAGCTGGGCAGGCTGAGGTTCGGTGAGATGAAGGTGGAGGACGCGATGCACGAGATCGTGCGCTCCACCCACGCCATCTTCGATGTGGATGGGGCCGGGCTGATGCTCGCGGATGCCGACCACCATCTGCGCAACGTCGCGGTCTCCGACGACCGCCTGGCGCACCTGGAGGAACTCCAGATACGGCACCGGGAGGGGCCCTGTATCGCCGCGTTCGAGGATAAGCAGCTCGTGGGCGCGGAAGACCTGACCGAGGACCCGCGCTGGCCGCTGTTCAGCGCCGCGGCGGTGGAGCGGGGCGTGCGTGCGGTGCTGGCCAGCCCGCTGCCGTACAACCAGGACGCCGTGGGCGTGGTGGCCGTGCTGTCGCGGGACAGGCACCCCTGGTCAGCCGAGGGCGAGCTGGCCCTGCTGGCCTTCACCGACCTGGCCGCGCTGCTGATCGCCAGCATGATGCAGGGCCAGGAGCAGACCGTGCTGGCCGTCCAGCTGCAGGCCGCGCTGAATTCGCGGGCCGTCATCGAGCAGGCGAAAGGCGTGCTGATCGGCCAGCAGGGCCTGTCCGCGCATGAGGCGTACGAGAAGCTCCGTGCGCAAGCCAGATCGGAGCGCCGCAAGCTCGCGGCCGTCTCTGCGGACGTGGTCCGCAATGCGGCAGGCCGGCGATGATGATTTGCACTCAGCACCAGTTGCGGCATACTGGAATGGCCGTCGCGAAACCGCCGAGACTCCCGCGGTTGTCCGGAACGCCGGCGCTCGTCATCGATCGGCTCCGCTATTGCGTCGGGGCCGCTCCTCCCGACAGCGCCCGGCTGAAACCCCAGAGCAATTCGCTCTCATCGGATAACACCTCTTAGGAGATCTCATGATCATTCTCGGCATCATTCTGCTCCTGATCGGCTTCATAGCCAAGATCGCGATCCTGTGGACTATCGGGATCATTGTCCTGGTCGTCGGCCTCATCCTGCTGCTGCTGGGCACGCTCGGCCACGCGGTGGGCCCGCGCCGCCATTACTGGTAACGGTGCTGCTGCCCCGCCGCGCTTCACGGCCCGGCGGGGCCCCGGCGGCTGACGGCGCCACCGGGCCATACCGGCTCCGGCCGTACCGCACACGGCTCCAGCCACCCCCCCCGGGTGGCTGGAGCCGTTGTTTATCTCACTCGCGCAAGGTGATGGCGTAGCACATGGACGTCTGACGGGTTGGCAGCGACGGCGCGGCCGGCGGCAGTGCCGGTGCGGGCAGGGCCGAGCGGAAGGGGACGCCGTGGGCGCCGAGCAGGAGCGGGTCAAGTCGCTGGGGCACCTGGAGGACGGATTGCGCCAGGCGGGCGACTGGTACTTGTGGGGTCCTTACGTCAGTGAGCGGCAGTGGGGAACGGTCCGGGAGGACTACAGCGCCGACGGCGAGGCGTGGGATTACTTCCCGCACGACCACGCGCGGTCGCGCGCGTACCGGTGGGGTGAGGATGCCCTGGCCGGCTTCTGCGGCATAGTGCAGCGCCTGTGCCTGGGCCTGGCCCTGTGGAATGGCCAGGACCCGATCCTGAAGGAACGGCCATTCGGCCTGACCGGCCCGGAAGGCAACCACGGCGAGGACGTCAAGGAATACTGGTGGTACCTCGACGCCACCCCCACCCACTCGTGGAACCGCTGGCGTTACCACTATCCCCAGTGCGCCTATCCCTATCAGGACCTTATCGAGCAGAACGCGGCCCGCGGCCGGCTCCAGCCCGAATACGAGCTGATAGACACCGGGGCTTTCAACGACGGGCGCTACTGGATTACCGAGGTGCATTACGCCAAGGGTGGCCCGGATGACCTGCTCATGCAGATCTCGGTGACGAACGCCGGTCCTGAGCAGGCCACGCCAGCGCGCTGGCCCTGGCGCTCTACCTGGACGGCTCAGACGGGCCGGACCGGGCCGCAGACGGCGCCTTGCTGTTTGACGACGACTTCCTGGTGCTGGTGAACGCCTGGTGGGAGCCGCTCGACTTCCTGCTTCCAGACACCCGGCCGCAGGCCGGATGGCAGACCGAGGTGGACACGTTCGGTCCCCCGGTCCCGGAAGCCGGCCCGCTGGGCGGGCCCGCGGTGCCTGCCCGGGCGGGCGACAAGCTCACCGTCGGCCCCCGCTCCGTCGTGGTCCTGCGCAGCCCCCGCCCGGCGGGCTGACCACCCCCCCGGATCTGCCGAACCGGCGCGGGGGTTGACCGAAGGCCGCGATCCTAGCCCAGGCCCATGCTGTCCGGGCGGAGGATCGCGGGGCTGACGCCCTGGCCCGCCGACTCTTCGCGCAGCGCCGCCTGGCGGGAGCACACCGCGGCCCGCCGCTCCGCGCCCAGTCCGCGCTGCAGCGCCAGGTAGGAGGCGAGCAGCCGGCGGACCACCTGCGGTGAGCCGCAGCCGTACCGGATGATCTCACTGAAGGCCAGATCCAGGTAGCTATCCCAGTCCCGGACCGGCTCGATCAGCCGGACGGCACCGGCCTGGTCCGCGCAGTACGGGCTGCGATCCGGCCTGCGGCCCAGGTACAGCAGGATCTCCTCCAGGCGGTCGATGACCTGCACCGCCGTGGTGGGCTGGTTGACGGCGGGGGAGAGGGCCTGGCTGGCGATGTCGGCCAGCTGCCGGATCCCGAAGGCTGGATCCTGGTACAGCGACCGGCCCTCGCCCAGGCTGAGCCCGGCCAGCACGGCCCGGTCCGGCGGGCCGTCACCCTGGGTGTGCACCGCGACCACGGGTGAGCCCGCAGGCACGTACTCGCCACCTGGACCAGCATCTCCAGGACGCAGCCGTGTCGGCTGGCCAGCCTGGTCAGCCGGCCATGATCCACGCCCAGCAGCACGCCGTGGCCAGTCCGCCGGTGACGGCGCCGGGCCAGTGGCAGGCTGATCGTCCGGGACGGGGCGGACCCGGCCGGCTGGTCCGCGAGTCGGCACGCCCCGGCGGGCGGGACCGACTCGTCAATGGAGGCCAGGGTCTGCCGGGCCACCGCGGCGATGACCGAGACGACCTGGAGAAGCCGGACGGTGGCGGCCACGTAGCCCACGAAGATCGCCAGGCTGGCGGCGACCAGGGCCAGGGCGACGGTCACCGAGCGGGAGTCGGCCTCGCCGCGCTGCCCGCCGACCAGCACCAGGACCGTCACCGAATAGGAGAACGTGGCCAGCATGATCCCGAAGGCGACCTTGGTCACCCCGGAGCGGACGAAGTTGCGGATCACCCGGGGGGACAGCTGGGAGCTGGCCAGCTGGAGGGCGACCAGGGTCAGGGTGAATACCACGCCCAGGAAGGTCAGCGTGGAGGACGCGATGATGCCCAGGAAACCGGCAGCCTCGCCTGGTGCCACCAAGAAGCCGGTCCGCCAGGCCGCCGGCACCCCGAGCGTGCGGGCCTCCACCGTGAGTACCGCGAGCACCGCGCCGGCCACCAGCAGCATCGCCGGGATGACCCAGAACCGGTCCCGGATCCGCTCGAGAGCCCATTCCACGCGGTAGCCCACGGAGGCAGGCGAACGCCAGGCGTCCACGCGCGGCTGCCCCACCCTCCGCCCCCGTCCGGACTGGTGACAGGGTGACGATTCCCGGTGCGGCGGTTACTTATGCGGCCAGTGCTTAATGAGAGGCGGGTGTGACCTCGACGGCGATCTCGGCGCTCAGCCGGGCGCCGGCCTCCAGTTCCAGATCATTGCCGCTCCAGAACCGGCCGGGGTCATACCACTGCGGCTGATGCCGCCCGGACAGCAGGCCCATGGCCTGGTACGTGGCGGCCACGACCTCCGCGCAGTACGCACTCTCCAGGGCCCGGTCGGGGCCCGGGAGCTCCTCGGCCGGGCCGTCCGTGCGGTGGCGGGTCCCGGGGATGCCGGGGCGGGGCAGCCGGCCGAGGAGCCAGCGGCTGGCGAGGCGGGCGGTGCTGGGGAACGGGGTGCCGTCCAGCCGGGCGATGGTGCGCAGCACCGCGTCCTCCATCCCGGGCCCCGGCGCATGCTCCAGCTGGCGTAGCCACGCGTGCTGGCCGTACCGGCCCGTCCAGATCCCGACCGCGGCCCGCAGATCATGCAGCTGCACGCCGCGATGCCGGTTCCCTGACCAGAGGTCCTCCAGCGAGCGGCCCAGTTCCGCATGCCACATCAGCGGCGGCAGGTCCTCGATCACCACCGACATGCCGACGTGGTTCACCGGGCTGTTCGTGCCGACCCGGATCGCCCGGTCGGCCAGCGTGTGGCCGCGGAACAGCCAGATGTCACCGGTCCGGGTCTGCTCCACGGCGTCGTCCAGAGTGATACGCGTAATGGTCGGCACGGTCGTAGCCTAGGCAGGTGCGCTGGTGGAAAGTAGCAGGATTGGCAGGCCTGGCGGGCGTGGCCGCCACAGGTGTCGTCATCGCCCGGGCCGAGCGGCGGCGCCGGGCCTACACGCCGGAGGAGGTCAGGGAGCGGCTGCACGCCCGGCTCGCGGAGTCACAGCCCGCAGGCCCGGATCAGGCCACGGGCTGAGCTCAGGACCGGACCTCGTACAGGGACAGCCAGGAGACGCTCACCCGCCAGTTGCGGACCAGGCGGAACGGCAGTCCCCGGAGTTCCGGGGGGCGCCCGGGCCAGGAGACGTTGTTCTCGGTGACCCAGACCCGGCGTACCCCGGCCAGCCTGCCGCGCACGACCTGGGTCGGCGCGTCCGTGCCGGCGATGGTGTCTGACCGGGCGGGCGACTCGCCCAGCATGACGTCGTTCAGCCGGGCGAGCCCGTAGGGATAGGCCGCCGCGAACGACCGCGCGCCGGCGCCCTGCGGGTAGAGCACGGCATCCCCGGGATGCTCGTACTGGGCCAGGATCTGGTCCAGGCGGCGGATGTTGTCGGTGTGGCCAGCCGGCCCCCGCTCACCCAGCTGGAACGGCAGGGCGAGCAGCACGATCAGGACCAGCCCGGCGGCTGTGGTCACCCGTCCCGCCGCGGCCAGGCCTGTGCCGATCAGCAGGGCCGCCGCGGGCATGCAGAACACGATGTAGCGGAACGTGTAGTCCGGCTGGACCTGCGACATCAGGAACAGGATCGCCGGGGGCCCGACCAGCCAGGGCAGGCACAGCGCGGGGAGCCTCGCAGGCCAGTCGGTCCCCAGCCGGTGCCCCAGCGCCGCCAGCACCAGCCCGGTCCCGGTCAGGACCGCCGCGGCCAGCAGCAGCCCGGCTGAGCCGACCAGCCGGCCGGTAGCCAGCGCGGCCGATACTCCCGGCGGCCGCAGCCACCCGACCTGGGCCCGCTGTGCCCACGCTGCGGCCAGCAGCGGCAGCAGCGCCACGCAGGCGATGGCGACCGCCCGGAGCCAGCGGAGGGGCAGGCCCGGCTGGTGGCGGTGGCCCCGCCAGGCTGCCAGGGTCGCCGCGTGCGCCGGGATGAGCAGCAGGCCGAACACGTTAGCCAGGCCCAGCGCGATCAGGCTGGCCGCGTACCAGGCGGCCCAGCGCCGGCGGCCGTCGTCCCCGGCCAGCCGGACCAGGAAGTAACTGGCCGCCGCGGCGGCCGCGGTTTCGATCGCGAATGGCCGCGCGTCCTGGGCGAACCAGCTGACCGCGGGCAGCGCCGCGAAGGTGAGCCCGGCGGCCAGCCCGGCCCGGCGCGACACCAGCCGCCTGCCGGTCACGGTGATCAGGGCCGCGGCGGCGGCCATGGCCAGTGCCGAGGGCAGCCGCAGGGCCAGCTCACTGTGGCCGGCCAGCTGCACCTCCAGCCACATCAGCACGTAGTAGGCGGCATGCACCACATCCACGTGGCCGAGCATGGCGATCAGGTCAGCGAAGGAACGCTGGGTGGCCGACTGGGTCGCGCCCTCATCCCGCCAGAAAGACGGGACCTGGATCTTCCACA
>Ga0208219_1000453_pt1 | contig 14727 bp, 18 predicted proteins | sample NGESurshal072012_7_FD_184469 | JGI IMG/M metagenome (GOLD analysis project Ga0208219, IMG submission 184469) | Arctic peat soil microbial communities from Barrow, Alaska - NGEE Surface sample 53-2 shallow-072012 (SPAdes) | ecosystem: Environmental > Terrestrial > Soil > Wetlands > Peat ...
GTGGCAGGTGTTGGGTTCGAACCAACGTAGGCTGAGCCGACGGTTTTACAGACCGCTTGTTCCGCTCGCACACATGCAGCCTGACCTGCTGTTATCCGGCCGAGCGCCGCTTCGTGATCTTGCCTGTCCGTTATATGTCCGCGTGCGCCAGGATTTGGCGGGGTGAAATCGCGGACATCCACGGACAGCGCCCGGCGATCCCGTTACCAGCGCATTCGTCTCCCGCTGTTAGCTTCAAACCGCCGACACCGGCACTCGATCCTCGCGCGCGAACCCGGAGACCAGGCACGACGAGTATGATAATCGTATGAAACGCATCACGGTAAGTCTTCCCGACGAGCTCGTGGAGAAGATCAGGCGCGCTGCCGGAGGCGAGCGGCAGGTCAGCTCCTATGTGGCCACGGCGCTGGAGGACTACCAGGAGCGCGAGAGCCTCGATGACATCCTGGCCGCCTGGCGCGCCGAGACCCCGGTGCCCGATCATGTCCGGCGGGAAGCTGAATCCGAGCTGGACCAGGCCGGGCTGACAGGCCGGCCCCAGCAGGACGGAAGGATGGCCGGGTGAGCAACGGACCGACGACCGGGCTCACTCTTGACACCGGCGCGCTCCTTGCGCTTGATCACCCGGCTAAGGCCGTGGCCATGCAGGCACGCCTGGAAGCGGTCCGGCGGCGCGGCGGCACCATCTGCATTCCCGCCGAAGCCGTCGCGCAGGCGTGGCGCAGCTCCCGCCAGGCCCGGCTCGCCCGGCTGCTCAAGTCCCCCGACATCGACATCGCTGTCATGACACTCAGCATCGCTCGCAGCGTCGGGCTGATGTGCGCAGACACCGACCACGATGACATCGTCGACGTCCACGTCGTGCTCTGCGCCCGGCAGCGTCACCACGCCATCATTACCAGCGACCCCCGCGACATCGCCCGCATCGACCCCACAGTGCCGCGAATTCTCGTCTAACCCCAGCTCCCCGCAGTTCGCCTGCGGGGCACCAGTAGCCTGCTCGGTCCTTTGACCTGCGTCAATTCGTGGACCATGGTCAGGCCGGGCCGGCCTAGACCGCGCCGCGAAACCGAAGTTGCCCCTGTCCCGCCCAGAAACTCGATCACGTCGCTGGCCTGCCCGTTTCGCCTGCGCGGCTGGTGCGGTGATGGTTGGCTGACCTGTGGGGCTCGATTACCCGATCTTGTGCCGCTCGCGTCGATGGCCTGATCAGCGAGTATCACCTGGTCGCATGATATGGACGAGGTTCTCGGCACGCACAGCTCAAGCTAGACGTCGCCATGGACCTGCGACTGTCCTCCGGCGTACCTGCCCTTGACCTTGCGCGGACCTGCGCCGTGCTGACAGAGCACCGGCGCAAGCACCGCGCGACCTTCGGCAGCCTCATCAGGCTGATCCGAACGAGTAGCCCAAGAGACCAGCTCAGCGGCCGTGGCAGAGTTCTGGCACCCCACAGGTCCGGGAGCAGTTTTCTATCTGCCGCGCACCACCCAAAGGTCACCATGAAAAACCAGGGTTAGCTGCCCGGCCCGCTGGCGCCCCGTGTTGACTGCAGTACCAATGGTCATGCGCCAGGTCGAGGGTCCGCCCATGGCGTCCATGTTCAGGATTCCCGTGCTCTCGATCGTGCCGTCAGCGTAGGTGATCGTCAGCCCGACGTACGAGGTGGAGATCGAACTGGGCGCGAAGTGCGCTGTGGCCAGCCCGGTGCGCGCGTCGGCCGAGTATTTCAGGTCGGCCGCGGTGATGTGGGCTTTGGGGATGTTGTCAGCTACCGCATACACTCCGGCGATATCGCGCCGGGCAAGGGCCTGCAGGTAGCAGCGGACAAGCCCGGCCTGCTGGCCGGTCGCTGTGCCGCGCATCCGCAATGGCCAGGAGCACGATGGCGCGTGGTCACGTGTAATCCACGCGTATCCGCCCCATGCAACTCCGGTCGCGGCCAAGATGATACAGACCGTCCAGATCGTAGTTCCTAGCATCCGATGGCGTGGGCGAGTGCTTCGAATTATCATTCGATCTTCCGTATTCATGTTCCTGAATGACACGAGCAGCGGCCGCCGGGCCCGCTGATCGGCGACATCCTGGATGGTCGCCGGAATCATATGCTCACCCGGCCATCTCCTGGCGCGAATCCGGACATAGGTTGCGGCTCTGCTGCGTCGTTCTGGCAGGCGCCAAGATCCGTAGTAGCGCAGGGTCAAGCCCCGGCGGAAAGCTGATCGCGTTGGCAGGACCAGATGGCCGTCCGGGGGGCACTGTTGCATTAAGCGATCCCATGATCATCCGACAGGAGAATCTCTCGTCTTCGCACGCTCCGTGACCGCTTGACCCGCGATTAGGCACCTCTTGTGGCGGCGTGACGGTCGCAGAGTGAACGTCGGCAGCAAAATTTACGGCGCCATGATCACGTAGCCGCTTAGTGCAACAGTGCCCTCGGGCTGTATGCGGAGTGGATAGTGCTGAAGGTGGCACTGTTGCGTTGGCCGATCGTCGTGGGCGGGAGACTGGTTCGGTGGCGTCGTCGGGCTCATCTTCAGTGTTTGCTGGCTTCCGGTTTCCGCGGGAGGTGATCGCGGTCGCGGTGCGCTGGTACCTGCGTTACGGCCTGTCCTACCGGGATGTCGAGGAGCTGCTGGCCGAGCGGGGCGTCACCGTGGATCACGTCACCGTTTACCGGTGGGTGCAGCGGTTCACGCCCGAGTTCATCGAGGCCGCTCGGCTGTGTCGGCATGCGCCTGGGGATCGGTGGTTTGTCGACGAGACCTACGTCAAGGTCGCCGGGCGGTGGACGTACCTGTACCGGGCTATTGACCAGCACGGCCAGGTCATCGACGTGCTGCTATCCGCCCGACGCGACCTGGCCGCGGCCCGCCGGTTCTTCATCCGCGCGCTGCGCGCGGGCACGGTCCCGGCCGAGGTCACTACCGACCGGGCTCCGGCCTATCCGCGGGTCCTGGATGAGCTGATCCCCTCAGCCCTGCACACCGTCGAGCGGTACGCGAACAACCCGGTCGAGGCCGACCATGGCCGATTGAAAGCGCGGCTGCGGCCGATGCGCGGACTCAGGCGCCACCGGTCCGCGCGGATCCTGGCCGCCGGGCACGCGTTCGTGCAGAACCTGCGCCGCGGCCACTATGAACTCGCCGCCGATGTCCTCGCCCGCCACCGGCTCCGTGAGGTCTTCGACCAGCTCGCGATGGCCATCTGACCAGCCGGCCGTCGTCCTCACCACGCCCTGTCATGCGCGCTGCTCGGCCAACGCAACAGTGCCGTAATGCCTATGGGCCGACCGTACGGGATGCGGCTCATGAAGGCAGCTATTGGTTACGGGGTCCACCCAATGGTGCCCCGCGCAGGTTGGCAGGTCCCGCCGTGGCTATCATATCTGGCCGGACTATAGTGCCGCTGCTCTATCGCGTGGCGACGGCCGGCTCGGGGGGCGGGGCGTATGGATGTGCGAGTAGGCATCCTGCCACCCCTGGGCTATGCCCTGCAGGGGCACCTGAGCCGAGCCAGCATCCGGCCAGGTCTTCGTGGCCTTGGTCGGCGAGCGGCTCAGCTTTGACGACTGGCGCGCCCACGTCTTCTTACGGGAAATACCCTACTTTTCTGTCATGCGCCAGGCCGGGGTCGTTACGGTAGATCAGGTGGATGCCAGAAAGCTGCCCGCGCAGGAAGCCACTCCCGCCATCGGGGCTCCCGGGGCCAGTGAGCGCGCGGAACAACGCGCAAGCCCGGCCAGGCTTGCCTTCGCGAGCTTCCTCATGCTGTTTGTGGAACTCGCCCTGATCCGGTGGGTCGGTGCGAACAACGTTTTCGTGAGTAATGCCTCGAACTTCGTCCTGCTCGCCAGCTTCCTCGGGATCGGGATTGGCTTCCTCAATGCCGGGGCCAAGCGCGACTACGTGCGCTGGGCACCGGTGGCGCTGCTGGTGCTCGTGGGTTTCGTGCTCGCGTTCCCGGTAGTGCTGAAGACGCTTGGTGGGCCTCACCCGTTCCGTGGCATAGGCAGCATGAACGCGCTCCCTAAGCCCCTGAGTCTCGCCATCGTGTTCGTGCTCGTCGTGGGCGTGATGGTGGGGCTTGGCCAGGCAGTCGCGCGGACCTTCGTCAGGTTCCAGCCGCTGAACGCCTACCGGCTGGACATCCTGGGCAGCCTAGCCGGGATCGCGGCGTTCTCGGTGCTGTCCTTCCTCGACCAGCCGCCGGCCACCTGGGGGGTGATCGCTGGCGTCAGCCTGGTGGTGCTGCTGCTGCCCCGGCCCCGGTGGTGGCAGCTCGCCGCGGTGGCGGGCATCATCGCGCTGCTCGGCCTGGAATCGCTCACGCCCGGGCAGATGTGGTCGCCCTACAACAAGCTGACCATCCAGGAACACGCCGGGGGCCAGCCCGCGATCGCGGTGAGCGCGAACAACATTCCCTACCAGACAGCCGTCACGCTCAGGGCGATGCACCGCAGGCAGCCCTTCTACTTCTACCCGTACCGGCACGTCACTCGCGCGAGCCTGGGCAACGTCCTGATCATCGGAGCAGGGACAGGCAACGACGTCGCGGTGGCCCTGTCCGAGGGAGCCAGGCACATTGACGCCGTGGAGATCGATCCGCTGCTGCTGCTTCGGGTTGGCCAGGCGCATCCGGGTCATCCCTACCGGAGCGGCAGGGTCAGCATGCACGTCGGTGACGGCCGTGCTTACCTGGTGGAGACGCACAAGCGGTACAACCTCATCATGCTCGCCCTGCCCGACTCGATGACCGCGCTGGCCGGGCAGTCCGCCCTCAGGCTGGAAAGTTACCTGCTAACGGCGCAGTCGCTCGCTGCGGCCAAGTCGGACTTGGCGCCTGGCGGCACTTTCGCGATGTACAACTATTACCAGCCGTTCCTGCTGAGCAGGTACGCGACAACGATCGAGGACGTGTACCACCAGACACCCTGTACCGAGCTTCAGCCCGGGCAGCTGGGCGCCAGGCTGCTCGCTGTCCTCACCGTCCGCCCAGGCGGGCCGGTGCCGGCCTGCACCACGTACTGGCACGGCCCACGTCTTGCGCCAGCGACCGACGACCACCCGTTCCCGTACCTGCGGAGCGCCAGCCTCCCCACCAGTTTCCTGCGGATGCTCTTGGCGATCCTGCTCGGGTCGCTGCTGCTCATACGGCTCAGCGGCGGCCGCTTCAAGGGGATGCGGTCCTACATCGACCTAGCGTTCATGGGTGCCGCCTTCCTGCTGCTCGAAACCAAGAACATCGTCCAGTTCGCATTGCTGTTCGGCAGCACCTGGTTTGTGAACTCCCTCGTCTTTGCCGGGGTCCTGCTCGCGGTGTACCTTGCGGTCGAAACCGCCAGGCGGGTACGGCTGCCAAGGCCGGCCGTGCTGTACGGCGCTCTCATCGCGTCGCTGGCCCTGGCCTGGCTGGTGCCTCAGGAATCGCTGCTCGCCCTGCCGCTGATCGCGCGTTTCTTTGCGGCTAGTGCGCTGGCCTTCACACCGATATTCCTCGCGAACCTGGTGTTCGCGCAGCGGTTCTCCGACGTGCAAAGCTCGGGGACAGCCTTCGCTGTCAACCTTCTTGGAGCGATGGTCGGTGGCGCGCTCGAGTACCTGTCCCTGATCACCGGGTACCACGTGCTGCTGATCGTGATAGGCGTCCTGTACGGGCTGGCCTTCTTGACCGGCCTGAAAGGCAGATCGGCACCCCGGCCTGCCTAGCGAGAGGGTCGGGAACTGGCGCGGTTCCGCAGCTCGCGACTGTGCGTGCCGAGAATCTCGTCCACGGCTCTGACCAGCACGGTTGCTCTTCCGGCCGTCCGGCCGTGATGATCACCGATCATGTGCATGCAGTTCGTGTTCCTCCTGGTCACGCGGGTCGCCGCGGGGCTGCGGCTGTCGCGGCGGGAGGAGGCGTGGAAGACCGCGGAGATCTTGATCCTGCGGCATCAGCTCGCCGTGCTGCAGCGCCGGCAGCCGCGGCGGCCGAAGCTGAACTGGGCGGACCGGGCCCTGCTCGCTACCCTGCTCGGCGTAATACCGAAAGCACGCCGCCGCGGGCTGCGGCTGCTGATTACCCCGGACACGATCGTGCGCTGGCACCGGACATCGTCCGCCGCCGCTGGGCCGCCCGGTCCACGCGCGGCAGGACCGGCCGGCCGGCGACCCGGCGGAACATCCAGGCCCTGGTCCGGCGGCTGGCTCGCGAGAACCCCGGCTGGGGGTACCGCAGGATCCACGGTGAGCTCGCCGCCTGGGGTTAAGGTCGCAGCGTCCACCATCTGGGAGATCCTCAGGGCCAGCGGCTTCGACCCCGGCCGGCGGCAGACCGGGCCGGCCTGGTCACAATTCCTGCGGTCCCAGGCCGAGGCGATCCTGGCCTGCGACTTCCTCACCGTCGACCTGCTCGACGGCACCCGGGCCTACGTACTAGTTACGTGGAATCACGCGGCGGGCCGGAACGGTCTTGATCGTAATGGGTGAGTTATTGATCTTGAACCGGCTGCTCCGGAGAGCGGACATACGGGCGGTTTCCATCTGCCCAGCTCCTCCTCGTTGCTGCTTGAAGGGTGACCCACCAGCCCACTCATTCGTGATCATCTATCCCCGGCAATGGCAGAAGCGGATGACCGTGACAAGCCAGATTCCACAGAATCCTGGCCGTCATCGAGCACGCGACCCGGCGGATCCGCATCCTCGGCATCACCCTCCATCCCACCGGGCAGTGGACAGCCCAGCAAGCCCGTAACCTCCTCATGGACCTTGACGAGCAAGCGCACCGGGCCAGGTTCATGATCCGCGACCGCGGATCCAACTTCACCGCCACGTTCGACGCCGTCCTCGCCGACGCTGGCATCCGGACCGTGCTCTGCAACATCCAGACGCCCCGGATGAACGCCATCGCCGAACGCTGGATCGGCGGATGCCGACGCGAGCTCCTGGATCGCACCCTGATCTGGAACCAGGCCCACCTGCGGCAGATCCTGCGCCAGTACGAAACCCACCACAACCAGCACCGGCCACACCGCTCCCCGAACAGCGCCGCGCCCCTGGAACCGCTACCCGAACCAGTCAACCTCGACCAGCACCACGCCCGGAGACAGACTCGCGCCGGTGGCCTGATCAACGAATACCGCCTGGTCGCATGACGCGGACGAGCTTTTCGGCACCCACAGCAGGTGGCCTGATTACGATGAATCATGGCTGATAAATCCGAGGCTGCGGCCGAGCTGCGCCTTGCCCGGGTCAAGGCACTCAGTGACCATGACCGCCTGTCCCTCGTGATCTACCTCATCGCCCGGTACCCGGAGACCTTCCCGGACATGCTGGAAGACGCGCTGAGCACCCTCAGCCCGGGCAGTGCCGGGACCACCGGCACCGACTAAGGCGGCCAGGCCCCCCAGGCGATCCGGGCAGTCAGCCACGCGCAGTCGGCTACTGGCCGTGGAAGGGCTCGTCCGCCGGGCTGAGCGGGCTCAGCCCCGTGGTCCGGAGCGTTCCGTAGGCGAGCCAGCCGTCATTCTGGCTGTCGGCGGGGCCGTGCATGAGCCGCACGTCGATCACCTCCAGCCCCCAGCTGCCGTCCTCGATGTAGCGCGCGTCGGCGTCGTCATTGAACGGGCCGGCTGCCATCTCGGCCATGCTCGCGGCTTCCCGGCTGAGCGCTGCCAGGGCCAGCGGGGCAGTCGGACCGGTCCCGGCCGCCACGCCGAGCGGGTAACCGGTGCCGTCGCTGGTCGTCCGGAGCGTCACGGCCGGGATCGTTATGCGCGCCATGGCCGGACGGTACCGCGCAGCGGCTCAGTCGCCCAGCCACTGAATGCGCAGGACCAGGACTAGCTCATCTTCGGGATACACCAGGAACGTCACGAGGCCTTCACCTCGGGGCCCGAAGGACAGCCGCCGCATCGGGGTGTCAGGCTCGCCGGGGTATCGCTGGTACTCCACGGGGTCAACGATGACGACTGCATCCATGAAGGATTCCAGCGCCCGCCTCATGTGCAGCGGCAGGCTCTCTCGGCCTCAGCCCGCGCCGGATCCTCGAACTCCCACCGGTACACCTCAGGTGCCGTACCTGGCCCGGATCTCCTCCCAGCTGGTGCGCTGCTCCGGAGGCGGCGGCCCCTCTCCGATGTAACGCCCTGCTCGTGCCAGGAAGGCGCGCTGGGCGCCCGGGTCGCGCCAGGCATCCGCCTCGAACCACCAGCGACGCACTGTCCGCACCAGCGCCGTCAGATCCTCGTCCTTGCGCGCCTGCTCGAAGGCGGCGTCAAGCTCGCTGTCGTACCGCTGCAGCACCTCGGGATCGGCGTTGGCGGCCAAGACGGCCCGGATCGCGGATGGCGTGCACGCGGGACGGCCCAGGGCACGCGGTCGGCCAGGTTGCGGCACGGTCATGGCTTCAGTATGCGCCGAGAGCGCGCGCCGCTGTACCTAGCTGGGTTCAGCCGCGCGTCGCTCCCACATCAGCAGCTAGGCCGCGACCGAATCGTCACCCGGCAGGAGCACGAGCGGCGGCGACTTCGGCTCGTTCCTCACCCTGGCCAGTATGCGAACTCACGTTCGGGAAGTCGAGCAGGCGGGCGCTGACTGTGGTCTATGTACGGCCTGCGCCTGGGTGCGTACGCTCAGACCATGACAACTCCCGCGTCCGAGCCGCAGCGGCCCGACCTGGAAGCAGCTCCTGGCCGCCCAGGCCCGCGGCATCGTCGCGGCCGATTTCGTGCACGTGGACACCGTTCTCCTGCGGCGCATCTACGCGCTGATCGTCATCGAGCACGACACCCGCCAGGTCCACCTCGCTGGCATCACCATGCACCCCGACGGCGCGTGGACCACGCAAGCAGCACGCAACTTCCTGATGGACCTCGACCAGCGCGCGGCGTCCGTCAGGTTCCTGATCAGGGACCGCGCAGGCCAGTTCACCGATTCCTTCGACGCCGTGTTCACAGCAGCGGATGTCAGGATTGTCCCTAGCCCGCCGCAGGCGCCCAGAGCAAACGCCATCTGCGAAAGGATGATCGGCACCTTGCGCCGCGAGGTCCTCGACCGGCTGCTCATCGTCAGCGAGCACCACCTGCGCCAGGTCCTGACCGAGTACTTGGCGTACTACAACACGGCCCGGCCGCACCGCGCACTCGACCAGCTCTCACCCGCTCAAGCCGGCACCCAGCCACCGCAGATCAACCTCGAAGATCACCGGATCCGCCGAAAACAAGCCCTCGGCGGCCTCACCCACGAGTACCAGATCGCCGTCTGAAACCCAAGAGTATTCGCAGGTCATCACCACGATCGTGTATTCGAGCCCCACAGGCGGCCCGCAACTTCCTGATGGACCTCGGCTGTTGTAGTGCTGCAGGTACTCGGTCAGCACAGCCCGGCCCCACCGTGGTCTCGACCAGCTCGCGCCCGCTCAGGCTGACACCCAGCCACCAGAGCCCGCCAACCTCGGTGAGCACCGGATTCGCCGGAAACAAATCCTCGGCGGACTCACGCACGAGCACCGGATCGTCGCCTGACAGACCGCACCGTCCTACGAAGAAGACGCAGGTCACCGCCACGATCGCGTATTCGAGCCCAACAGGACCCGCGACCCGGTCGGTTCATTCGAGACAGGATCGCTCCGGCTCGACCTCGACCGCCTCACTGGCGACATCGGGTCCCTGCCCAGGCCCAAGCCCAGATGAATCTGGCCGGAGCATGACTCCATGAGAGCCGATACAGCAAGGCATGAGAGCAGCTGGCGCCCCTGTCGCCGAATCTGCTCCTGGCGGCGGTCAACCCGGCCTGCCGACCAGTCGCTCGCCGTTGAGCGCCGATCGGCAGGTGCCAGCTACAGGCGGTGAAGACTCTGCAGGAGCGCGATCGCGCCATAGGCCAGCAGGACGATCACTGTCACCGACACAACCATCACGACGGTTTTCAGCAGCATCTTCCAGAAGACAACGGACACGACGGCGAACAGCACGACGGCCGCCCGGATGGATTCCTGGACGTGCGGAGCACCTTGAGCGACGAACATTTATTTCCACCTCCTTCCAGCGTCGCCACGGAGATAAGCGGTGCAGAAAGGTGCTCCGAGTCGCTGATCCCGCCGTCGGCTGCCGCCAGGCGGTGGCTCCGGCGCGTCAGATGCAGGTATTGCATCGGGCGGAGATGCCGGTAACGTAAGGGTCGGCACAGACCCTTCCGGAGCACGGGCAGGCTCTGTCATTGCACGGCCGATGCGCTACCATCGGCCGTGCTTTATGTTCAATTGGCGTGAGCCAGGACCCAGGTGTGATCTAGCTGCAAGCGTCAGCCTGCCCGTTCGCTGGCAGCTCGCGCCTCGCTGGCCTCAGAAGTCCCTCCCCTATCGGCCTCCTCTCTGACCTCACGGGCCGGAACTTAACGATCACTAAGGCTCCGACCTCGTGAAACCCCGTACTGAGAGGGTCCCATAGGTCTTGGCAATTGCCAATGGCGATTAACTAAGGCACTTGTCGCCGGTCTGACCGTAACCTGCGCCCGCCCCCCTGAACCCGGTCCGCGAAGGTCGGCTCGTCACGTGCTGGGGGGCCGATGCAGCCGATCCGGCCGCGGCGCAGCCCACCCTGAAATCGTCCGTAATGCCATAAGGCCTGCTCAGACCGCCTGAACTCGCACGTCAAGAAACTCTCAGCGAAACTTGCCGTCCGGCCGACGCACCCTTGGCCCGGTAGAGTATTATCGCGCGCAACAGCACGTGGCAAGTGCCGTCGGCGATGACCTAAAGCCAGTACCAGCCTGTTGCTACGGCCCGCCGCCGAGTCAGATGTGCCCGACCCGGCGTGGCCGTCCACAGAGAGGCCCGACGGTGGCAGAAGCCAACCCGACAATGCGCCAGCGTGAGCTCTCGCTGCGGCTACGGCAGCTGCGGGCCGGCAAGGACCTTACGGTCGAGCAGGTTGCTGAGCAGCTGCTCTGCTCCGCGACAAAGATCAGCCGCCTGGAGACTGGAGCGCGGCGCGCAAGCCTGCGCGATGTTCGTGATCTCTGCCAGCTCTACCAAGTAAACGAGCAAGATGCCGCGCAGCTCATGGGTCTGGCCCGGCAGGCTCGCGAGGCAGGCTGGTGGGATCAGTACAACGATCTGGGCGCGGTCGGTACCTACCTGGGCATCGAGCAAGAGGCCACTGCCGTCACGTACTACTCCATGTACTTCATTCACGGGTTTCTGCAGACCGCGGACTATGCGCGCTCCGTAATCAAGGGGATCAATCCTCAGATCGATCCGCCAGTGCTGGAGGAGCGGGTTAATGCGAGGATGCATCGACAGCAGTTGATAGAGCAGCCGGACCGGCCTCGCGTCAGGATTCTGATGGACGAGGCGGTTCTACGCCGCCAGGTCGGCGGCGCCGAGGTCATGGCCGGCCAGCTCAGCAAGATCGCGAAAATTGCCGACGAAGGAAAGGTAATCGCTCAGGTAATACCCTTCAGTTCGGGTTCCCTGGCCAGCGCGGACAGCAATTTCACACTCTTCGAGTTTGACGGACCCTCCCTATCGAGAATTATTCACGTAGAGGGCTTGACGAGCAATCTTTATATCGAGCGGCCAGCCGACATCGAGCGATACCGTGAATCCCTGGATCACTTGCGCGACGCCGCGCTGAGTCCACGGGATTCGCTAGTCTTGATCACCGAGATCAAGGATGCGCATCAAGAAGCCATCTAACCCAGTAATTGCGCATCAACACCATCCGAACCCGGAGATAACAGATAATGGAACGAGTGGACCCTTCAAGCCCTGCGGGGCTGTCATGGCGTACTTCCCGGTATTGCAATGGGGGTGACTGTATCCGGGTGGCGTCGAACGAAAGCGTAGTTTTCGTCGGCGACTCTAAAGATCCTGAAGGCCCCGTTCTTTCCTACTCTAAACATGAGTGGCATCAGTTCGTCACGAGTATCAAGCGCGGAGACTACGATCGAAATCTGATCGACTAGCCCGCCAGCCAGTTTGCTGGCCGCTGCGATTAATACCGGCCGGAAGGATCTTGCAATCAGGATCTGTTTATAGGTCCCGGACAAGCTTGGATCCGCGTGGCAACCGCGGCCAGCGTGCTGCGCCAATTACATGTCTACCTGGCGAGTAAAGGTAGGCAGCTGCGGGGCCGACCATGGGGTCGGCCCCGCAGCTGCTTCATGCTGCGCATCTGTCACACTGGCCACACGCCAGGCAGCGTTGTCAGGCAGCGTTGTATTGACAAAGGTCAAATTTTTGTGGTTAGCATCGTTGTACTACGGGCGGAAATCTTGATCAATTAGCTGGAGGATGCTGTGGCGGCAGGAGGGCCTGACGCACCGAATTGGCGGCACAGCAGCTTCTGCAATGGGGGAACCTGCGTGGAAATAGCAGTGCAGGGAGACCTCGTCGCGGTCCGCGTCTCCGGTAGCCCAGATGGCCACGTCCTGACTTTTCCTGCCAGTAGCTGGCAGCGGTTTGTCGCCGACATCAAGAGCGGCGATCTCGTATAGTCCTGTGCCGCTCGAATACTCGATGAGTGCCTGACGTGCACTATTACGAGCAGACTTGGCCCAGTGATGGTTGGCTGGCCGGGTGCTGTTCAAGATCGCTTACTTCCTGGCTCGCCGGATGCTCGCGCTGGCTGTCCTGGTGTTCCGCGGGGACAGGGCGAAGAATGCCTGTGAGGTGCCAGAAGTCTGCAGCCTTCTGAGCTGGGACGACGCTGACAGCTTGGGTAAGGCATGATGGCCGACCATGCCCATCCGCCTGCTCTACCTGATGTTCGTACGGCTTTGCGGCTGGCTGGTCCTGCTCGGCCGGTCGACGGCGTCCAAGGGCAGTGTCGCGTTGCCGATCGGTGCGCGTGTCAGATCGCGACGAGGGAGATGACTGCCCGGTCAGATGGCCGTCGCGAGCTGGTCAAAGGCCTGGCGAAGTCGGTGGCGGGCGGGGGCGTCGGTGGCGAGTTCATAGTGGCCGCGGCAGAGGTTCTGGACGAACGCGTGCCCGGCGGAGATGATCCGTACGGACCGGTTACGTTTCAGGCCGCGCATCGGCCGCAACCGCGCTTTCAGCCGGCCATGATCTGTTTCGACCGGGTTGTTCGCGTACCGCTCGACGGTGTGTAGCGCTGAGGGGATCAGCTCATCGAGGACCCGCGGGTAGGCCGGGGCGCGGTCGGTGGTGACCTCGGTGGGGACCGTGCCCGCCCGCAGGGCCCGGGTGAGGAACTGCCGGGCGGCGGCCAGGTCGCGGCGCTCGGACAGCAGCACGTCAATGACCTGGCCATGCTGATCAATGGCCCGGTACAGGTAGGTCCACCGCCCGGCCACCTTGACGCATGTCTCGTCGGCGAACCACCGGTCGCCGGGAGCATGCCGACAGAACCGTGCGGCCCCGATGAACTCGGGCGTGAACCGCTGGACCCACCGGTACACGGTGACGTGATCGACGGTGACGCCGCGCTCGGCCAGCAGCTCCTCGACATCCCGGTAGGACAGTCCATAGCGCAGGTACCAGCGGACCGCGACCGAGATCACCTCCCGCGGGAACCGGAAGCCAGCGAACATAGAGGATGAGCCCGACGCCGTCATTGCACCAGTCTCCCGCCCGCCGCGATCAGCCAACGCAACACTGCCGTCGCCAGGTCGGTCCCTTCCTTCGTGGCGCTGGGTCGATGCCCGCGGCGCGCAGGATCTCGTAGATGGTGGACGCCGCGACCGTGGCGCCGAGCTTGGTCAGCTCGCCGTGAATACGCCGGTAACCCCAGAGCGGGTTCTCGCGCGCCAGGCGGACGGTTAGCCGGGCGATGCTCCGGACCGTCGGCGGCCGACCGGGCTTGCGCCGCTTGCTGGTGTCGTATCTTGTGGCGGCGAGCCAGCGGTGCCAGGCTAGCAGCGTCGCAGGCGTCACGGGGAAGACCTCCGCCCAGCGCCTGCGCGGGATAAATCGCGTGAGCGCAGCGAACCAGGCCCGATCACCAGGTTCGTACCGCACCCGGCCGGCGTTCCGGCGCAGCACCGCGTTCTCATACCGGAGCGCCAGCAACTCGGCGTCCTTCTCCCCGTCACCGCGGAACACCAGGACAATCAGGCCGAATAACCAGCGCATGAGCAGGCAGACGATCTTGAGCAGCACCCGATCAGCCAACCATCACCGCCCCAGCCGCGCAAACGAAACGAGCAGGTCAACGCCACGATCGAGTTTCCGGGCGGCACAGGAACAAGGCATTCTTCTTAACGGCTGCGCTGCCTTGCCCCCGCCGGTACGTGCGCCGTTTACTCGCCGATAATCCCTTCTGCGGCGTGGAAGGCCTCGAGTACCTCGCCGGGGGTGTCGTAGTAGGCGCCGGGGCCGAGGGCTGCGCCGATGCCGTAGCGGTCAAGCTGCTCGCGCACCGGGCCGTGGACGGTGCTGACGGCGAGGCGGATGTGTCGTTTGCGGAGGTGCTCGATGACGCGGGTGAGGACCGCCGCCGCGGTGTAGTCGACATCGCCGATGGCCGCGCCGTCGAGAACCAGCCACCGGAGTGGGCTGCCCTGCGTGGCTAGGGCCGCGACGTCGTCGAGGAGCCTGGAGGCATTGGCGTAGTAGAGGCTGGTGCCGAACCGGTAGACCACCAGCCCTTCCTCGGTCCGCGCGCCGGGCAGCACCGGGGCAGGCTGCCAGTGCCCGGCCGGTGACTTCACCAGCACGCTGTTGAGCGGGTGGTAGCTGTGGCGCAGGTGGTCGATGACCGAGGCGACGACGGCAAGCACG
>Ga0208219_1000454_pt1 | contig 14724 bp, 12 predicted proteins | sample NGESurshal072012_7_FD_184469 | JGI IMG/M metagenome (GOLD analysis project Ga0208219, IMG submission 184469) | Arctic peat soil microbial communities from Barrow, Alaska - NGEE Surface sample 53-2 shallow-072012 (SPAdes) | ecosystem: Environmental > Terrestrial > Soil > Wetlands > Peat ...
CAGCTCGAATGGTGCCAGGAAGCGCCGTTCTACACGCTCGGCCCGCTCACAACCGACATCGCGCCCGGCTACGACCACATCACGTCCGCGATCGGCGCGGCCATGATCGGCTGGTACGGCACCGCAATGCTCTGCTACGTCACCCCTAAGGAGCACCTCGGCCTCCCGGATCGTCAGGACGTGAAGGACGGGGTCATCGCGTACAAGATCGCCGCGCATGCGGCCGATCTTGCCAAGGGACACCCGGGTGCGCAGCAGTGGGACGACGCGCTCTCTCAGGCGCGCTTCGACTTCCGGTGGGAGGATCAGTTCAACCTGAGCCTCGACCCGGAGACAGCGAGGTCGATGCACGACGAGTCGCTGCCCGCCGCGGGCGCGAAGGTGGCGCACTTCTGCTCGATGTGCGGCCCGAAGTTCTGCAGCATGCGCATCACCCAGGACATCCGCGACTACGCGCGCGACCACGGAGTTGGTGAAGATCAGGCGGTGCGCCTGGGCATGGACGAGAAATCGCTCGAGTTCCGTGAGCTCGGCGGCCGGATCAACGTTCCGCAGTAGCGTTTCGATGTAACCAGTTCGCGGGGCACTGGTTAGAGTGGTATGACCGTGGGAACGAGGCCGTACCGATGATCCGTCTGCGACGGCCGGCAACGGTCGCGGTGGGCTTGCTGACTCTTGCGGCGGCGATTGCGCTGCCGCTGTGGACGCTTGCCGACGGCACGACGTCACACGCGATCGTGCAGTTTCCGGGGGGCTCGACGGCCTCCACCTCGTCAACCGCGCCGGTGACGACCGCGACCCCGCCAAGCACGAATGCGGGCGCCGTCTATCTCCCGGGTCCGATCATCAAACAGGACCTCGCCCTCGACTGCGAGTCCGCCGCCCTCGAGGTGGCGCTGGCGGTGCAGCACATCGAGGTGCCGCAGGATCGGATTTACGCGAGCCTGCCTCAGGATCCACGATCCCCCGACCTCGGCTCCGACGGGTATCCGGTGCGCTGGGGGGATCCTTACAAGGCGTTTGTGGGCGATGTCAACGGCTATGAGCCCGACTTCACCGGGTACGGCGTGTACTACCCGCCGATCGTCGCCGCCGCGGAGCGGTATGGTGCCGTGGCCGACGGCCACACCGGCTGGACCGTCGCCGCCATCGTCGCCCAGCTGCGCCTCGGCAACTCGGTGGTGGTCTGGCTCACCTCGGATTTCAAGGCGCACGTCCCGCGCTCCTGGACGGCCTGGGACGGAACGCGTGTCCCGTGGGCAATCGGTGAGCACGCAGTCCCGGTGATCGGCTATGACCCGGTGCAGAACACAGTCACGTTCGTCGACGTGCTCTACGGAGTTCAGCGAACCATGAACACCCAGGCGTTCGCGGCCGCGCTCACAACGTTCGGTGGCATGGGGATCGCTGTCTCGTCGGCCCACTGAGTCATGGCCGCGGCGTCCCCGGAGGCTTGATCGGCGGCATCTCGAAGCTACGCAGCGCCTGGATGCTCGGTGAAACGCGAAATTGGACGAGGTGCTGTGCGCTCCGCACGACGTTCAGCGCGGTTAGCCACGCCGGATCAAATCGAAGGGTGCGCTAGAATCCGCTGAGCCAGTAGCGCTTGTGCGCTCCGCCCAGTTGGAGGCCCTCAATTGCCATCATCCACCCGAAGGGAAGCGCCCCCTGACCTCCTGGCCAGGGTGGAGGAAGCGCAGGTGCGCCATATCGACCTCCAGTTCACCGACGTCATCGGCGGCGTGAAGACGGTCACGATCCCCGCATCCCAGCTCGCCGACGCGATCGCGCACGGGACCTGGTTTGACGGGTCATCGGTGGACTCGTTCGCGCGCACGGCCGAGTCCGACATGTACCTGGTCCCGGACCCGTCGACGTTCCAGCTCCTGCCCTGGGGCGACGAGCGCACCGCGCGGCTCATCTGCTGGGCGACGACACCCGACGGCGAGCCCTACCAGGGTGATCCGCGGGGCGTGCTCAGGCGCGCGATCGAGGTCGCGGAGCGTCTCGGCTTCGAGTACCGCGTGGGGCCGGAGGTGGAGTTCTTTCTCCTCGAGCGCAAGCCCGACGGCTCGCTCGTCCCCACCCGCAACGACCGCAGCTCGTACTTCGACTTTTCGAGTGACGGGAACCGCGACCTCCGCCAGCGCATGGTCAGCGCGTTGATCAGCATGGGGATCGCCGTCAACACCTCGCACCACGAGATCGCCGGCGGCCAGCACGAGATCGACATCGACGCCGCCCCGGCGCTCAAGGCGGCCGATGACCTGATCACCTTCCGCTACGCCCTCAAGGCCGTTGCCGAGCAATCCAGGGTGATCGCGACCTTCATGCCCAAGCCCTTCGACGGCAAGCCCGGCAGCGGGATGCACGTCCACCAGAGCCTCCTGCGCCTGCGCGACTCGACGAACGCCTTCGCCGGCGATGACGCCTACGGCCTCAGCGAGATTGCCCAGCACTTCATCGCGGGTCAGCTGCACCACGCGGCGGGAATCAGTGCCGTGCTCGCCCCGTTGGTGAACTCCTACAAGCGCCTGGTGCGCGGCTTCGAAGCTCCCATCTTCATCTCCTGGGCGCGGACCAACCGTGGCGCGCTGATCCGCGTCCCGCACGTCGGACGCGCCGAGGCGACCCGGGTGGAGCTGCGCAGCCCGGATCCGTCGTGCAACCCGTACCTCGCGTTCGCTGTGATGCTCCGCTGCGGGCTCGACGGTATCGAGCGGCGGCTGCCGCTGCCGTCACCCGTCGAAGAATCCCTTTACGGATTCGACGACATCGAGCTCGAGCGGCGCAACGTCGGCGTGCTCCCCGACAACCTGAAGGACGCCATCGATGCGCTCGAAGCCGACGAGGTGGTCATCGATGCGCTGGGTGACCATCTCGCGGAGCGGTTCATCGCCGCAAAACGCCTCGAGTGGCAGGCGTACCGCGGGCAGGTCACGCCCTGGGAGCTCGACCAGTACCTCGAGCGCTGCTGAACGTGCTCGCGACATGAGCTCGCCGACGCTCACCGTCAAGGACGTGTGGCGGGGGGTCCTGCCACCCGGCACCGATCTGCTCGGCGGCGGCGGCGGCCTCGAACGCAGGGTCGAGTGGGCATGCGCGCTGCGCACCCGGCCGCCCGCGTTCGAGGCCGTCAAGGGCGGCGAGATCGCGTTCGTGCCCGTCAAGAGCATCCGCCTGCTCGACGAGCGCCTCGACCTGCCCCAGGTCATGGTCAGCTTTGCCGAGAAGGGCGGCGTGGCAGTCGCGGTTGTCGGGGACGTGTCCATCGAGAGCATCGCCGCCGCCGACCGGCTGATGATGCCGCTCCTCCGGTTGCCGGACGGGATCCACGCGACCGACGCGCACCACACCTGCGTCCGCTTCATCCTCGATCAACGGGCGCTGCTCCACGAGCGTGCCCAGGAGCTCCAACTCTCGCTGATGGATCTCGCCCTGGGCGGGGCGGGTCCGGACAAGATCATCGAGCGGCTTGCCGAGGTCACCGGCCTCCCGGCCGCCTGGCTGGACGAGACGGGCGAGGTGCGCCACCTCACCATCACCGACGCGGCCCTGCTCGCCGACGTCGGCGACGGCGCCGATGCGCTGCGTCGATGGGGCGGCACCATCGCCGCGGTCGGAGCGGACCCACCGGTGCGCGAGTTCACAGTCGGGCACAACGGCCTCGCTTCGCTGGTGAGCCCGGTCCCGATGCGCAACGGGGTCGGCGGCTTCGTGTGCGTGATCGGCGAGGAGCAGCGCCTGGATCAGATCGCTCGCCTGGCCGTCGCCAGGGCCGCGTCGGCGTGCGCCATCGAGTTCGACCGCGAGCGCGCGGTGACCGAGACCCGCGACAAGCTCGAGGGCGACTTCATCGCGTCGCTGCTCACCGGGTCCTACTCGTCGGAGCGGGTGGCGCTCGAGCGGGCCCGCCGGCTCGGCGCCGACCTCTCGCAGCATGTCGCGGTGATCGCGCTGCGGGGCGCAGTGTCCTCGGCGTCCTGGGAGCTCCGCGCGCTTCGCGCCGCCCAGAACGTGGTCGCGCGGCGCGAGGTCCGCGCGCTGGTCGCCGCCCACGAGGATGCGGTCTGCGTGGTGGTGATGCCGGAGGCCGACGGAGGTGTCGACACCATGTACCGCTTCGCGGAGCTGGTGCGCAGCGAGTGCGCCCTGGCCACCGGGGACGCGACCACGTCGCTCGGCCTCGGGCGCACCCACGAGGGCGCGTCTGGGGTGCGCCAGTCGTTCCGGGAGGCGGAGCATGCGCTCGAGATGAGCCGCCGCCTGCTCGGCCCGGGACGGCAGGCGAGCTTCGCCGACCTGGGCCTCCACCGGCTGCTCTTCGCCATGGCCCAGCACCCGGAGCTCAGCGATTACTACCGGGGCACCGTCGGCGAGCTGGTCGCCTACGACGAGCGATCGAGCGCCGAGCTGATGGCGACCCTCGACGCGTATTTCGAAGCCAACGGCTCACCGACCGAGACCGCGCAACGCCTGAAGCTGCATCGCAATACAGTGCTCTACCGCCTGCGTCGCATCGAGGAGGTCGCGCGGCTTCGCCTCGACGACCCGGCGACGCGGCTCAACCTGCATCTCTGCCTGCGAATCCGCGATGTCATCCAGGCAGGGGCCGCTCGGGGCGCTCAGCCAGAGCCGGAGGGAGTCCCGGGTAACTGAGCGCCCTTGGTCGGCGGCGCGGACGGTTAGTGGAGCAACTCGAACGTATTGGTCGCGTCGTCCACGAAGTACACACCGTTGCGGTGGGGTGTTACAACGAGTCCGAAGAGCGCGCCGCTTCCGGGCGGCGAGCCGCTCATGTCGAGCCACTGGAAGGCGACCTGCGCGCCCATGGGTGTCGTCTCGACGATCCGTCCGTCACCGGCGTTGACCGTGAGGATGTCGCCGTTCGGCGCCAGGGTTACACCGAGCGGCGAGTTGAGCCAGCCGTTGGCGGTCACGTCCATGCCCGTGAATGCGGTTCCCTTCCTGGTGAACGCGTCGGGGATGGCCGCGATGCGGTTGTCAGCGGTGTCCGCCAGGTACAGCGTTCCGGAGGCGCTCACCGCGTCACCGGTCGGTCCGACGACCAGCGCCGCGGGATCGGTGCGCTCGGCAAACCCCGAGCCGATGACCGTGCTCGACAGCACCCACGGGGCCGCGCTGCCGGCTGTATGGAGCACGAGCCGCACGACCGTGCCGCGGTTGACCACCGCGCCACCGGCAGCGACGGTGCCGTTGAGCACGTTGGTCACGAAGACATCCGAGTCAGCGCCGCGATCGATCGCCGTGAGGTCCCAGGGACCGTTGATCCCGTAGGCGTTGTTCAGCGTCTCGACGACGTTGCCGTTGCCGTCGAGGATGATCAGGCACCCGGCCTTGGCGGTTGCCGCGGTGCCGTCGGACGTGGGCAGCGACCCCACGATGACCCAGTGGTTGTTGAGGATCGCGAGCGCGGTGGTCAGCCCGACGCCGCCCGTGCAGATGCCGTGCACGTCGCTCGAGGTGATGTGCGCGAACACCGAGCGACCGCCGTGGGGTGTCATCTCCACGATGGTGGTCCCGGTTCCCTGCGCGTTCGACGCCGCGTTGAAGTTGCTCACGAGCACGTTGCCCGCCACCAGCCGCCCCCAGTTCTGGTTGACCACTGCCATCCCGTACGGGTTCACATCGCCGTTGGACGGAACGGTCGACCCGAGCGTGGTGATGTGGGTGAGTCCAGCGATGAACGGGCCCGACGCCGCGGCGCCGATCTGGCCGGCAACCAGGCCGGCGGCCGGGATCGCGACCATGGCGAGGCGCCCCAGGATGTGTCTTCCCCTCACTGTGGATTCTCCTTGGACGCCGGGCGGTGGTCCCTGGACCGCCTTGGGCAGCGCCACACAGCAAATACGCAGGGCGGTTACGTCAAGCGGGGCGAGTTCGCCTTGCTAGACTCAATAGCGGACATGACCTACATCGTCACCGAGACCTGCGTCGACCTGAAGGACAAGTCCTGTATCGAGGTGTGCCCTGTGGATTGCATCCACGAGGCCGCCGAGGACCGGATGGTCTTCATCGACCCCGATGAATGCATCGACTGCGGGGCCTGCGTGGATCCCTGCCCGGTCGATGCCATCTACGCCGAAGAGGACGTGCCCGAGGCCCAGGTCCTCTTTGTCGACATCAACAAGGTCTACTTCAAGGACAAGGCGCTGGCGCGGTCCCAGGTCTCGCAGATCAAGCCGCCCGTTGCGACCTGAGCGACCTCGAGGGCAATTCGGTTTGTGCAAAGCGCACAAACCACCCCCCGAAACCATCGGTCTCGGAGACCATAGCTCCGAGCCGCCGAGAACCCTAGTCTGCATCTCGTAGGTGCCGCGGCGGCCGGGGGTCCAACCGGTGGCGGCGGTGAGAGCAAGACCGCGGAAGGAGTCCTATGGCAATCGACGAGTCCTTAGCCGTGAGAGTTCTAGACGAGGTGACACCCGCGATGTCTCCGACGACCACCAGCAAAGTGAAGCCCGCTGACGTCATCCGCAATGCGAAAGAGCTCGGCATCAAGATGGTCGATCTCCGTTTTGCCGATCTGCTCGGCAGCTGGCAGCATTTCAGCATTCCGGTCGGCGAGATGACCGAGTCGCTCTTCAAAGAGGGCATCGGGTTCGACGGTTCGAGCATCCGTGGATTCCAGAAGATCTACGAGAGCGACATGCTCCTGTTCCCGGATCCCGGACGCACGTTCGTCGACGGTACGCTCGAGATTCCGACGATGGCGATCGTCTGCGACATCAAGGACCCGCTGACGCTCGCCGATTACAGCCGCGACCCGCGCTACGTCGCTCGCAAGGCGGAGGAATACCTGCTCAGCACGGGCATTGCGGACACGTCGTACTGGGGCCCCGAGCTCGAGTTCTACATCTTCAACTCGGTGCGCTTCGACCAGAACACCCATGAGGGCTACTACCACATCGATTCCGACGAGGGCATCTGGAACACGGGCAAGAACGGGACGGCCAACCTCGGCTTCCGCCCGAAGCTGAAGCAGGGCTATTTCCCGACGCCCCCGATCGACAAGCTCCAGGACCTGCGCAGCAAGATCGTGCTCGCCCTCATCGACGCGGGCGTTCATATCGAGGTCCATCACCACGAGGTCGGCACCGCCGGGCAGACCGAGATCGACATGCGCTTCGACTCGCTGGTGAACATGGCCGACAAGGTGCTGATCTACAAGCACATCGTCAAGAACATCTGCTACCAGAACGGTTACACGGCGACCTTCATGCCCAAGCCGCTCTTCGGTGACAACGGCAGTGGCATGCACACCCACCAGTCGCTCTGGAAGGACGGCGTGCCCCTCTTCTACGACAAGGATGGCTATGCGCTGCTCAGCGACACGGCGCGTTGGTACATCGGCGGCCTGCTCAAGCACGCGCCCGCGGTGCTGGCGTTCGCAGCACCGACCACGAACAGCTACCGGCGGCTGGTGCCCGGGTACGAGGCGCCGATCAAGCTCGCGTACAGCGCGCGCAACCGCAGCGCCTGCGTTCGGATCCCCACCTACAGCCCGGCGCCGGCGGCGAGGCGTCTCGAGTTCCGCTCGCCGGACCCGATGTGCAATCCGTACCTCTCGTTCGCGGCCTGCCTCATGGCCGGCCTCGACGGGGTCAAGCGCCGGATCGAGCCGCCGACGCCGGTTGAGGCCGACCTCTACGAGCTCGAGGGCGAGGAGAAGGCACGCGTCAAGGACCTCCCCGGATCGTTGACTGAGGTGCTCAACGCACTCGAGGTCGACAACGAGTTCCTCACCGAGGGTGGTGTGTTCACCCAGGACCTCATCGACATGTACATCTCGTACAAGCGCGAGAACGAAGTGGACCCGGTGGCGCTGCGGCCCCATCCCTACGAGTTCGCCCTGTACTACGACGCCTGAGCACGTAGCTCAACACTCAGCAGCACACTCCTTCCTGGACAGGGGGGCCGGGTTACCTCGACCCGGCCCCTCCTCTTTTTCTCTGAGGATCAGGGCGCGGCCGTGCTCTCCGTCGCGCGGAGGACGCAGAACTCATTGGCCTCCGGGTCGGCCAGCACCACCCAGCTGACCTCACCCTGACCGATGTCGATGCGATGAGCGCCGAGTGAGATGAGCCGATCGACCTCCGCGGCCTGGTCGTCGGGGCGCAGGTCGAGATGGATCCGATCCTTGACCGACTTTCCCTCCGGGACGTGGAGGAAGAGGATGTCCGGACTCTCACCACCCGGCTCGATCCACAACTCGCCGCCTTCGGGTCCGTGCAGTTCGAGCCCCAACGCCTCGCTCCAGAAGGAGGCGACCAGCAGCGGGTCGGTGCAGTCGATGACGATGTTCTGCCAGCGAAGCGACATGACCGCAGTCTAGCCGCGCACCCTGGTGCCAAGCACTGCGTCGCGGACGGCGCCGGCCTGCGCGGCCGGTGTGTACCAGCGCAGCACATGCTCGAGCCCGCGCTCCGAAACGCCCGCGAGGTCGAGGTCGCCGCGAACCGCCTGTTCGATGCGGTCCTCCCAGTCGTACGCGTCGACGAGGTACCCGTTGACACCGTCATCGATCGCGAGTCGAAAGCTGTACGTTGGAGTCGCCAGGGTCGGGGTCTCGACGATCGCGGCCTCGAAATATTTCAGCTCGGATTTGGAGTTGCTGAACACGTTGGTCTGCAGCGGCACGATGTTGATGCCGGTGTTCGCGATCAGTGTCTGCAGGGTCAGGAAGTCGGTGAGCGGGAGGATGTCGATGCGGTCGCCGAAACCACGCAGCGCCGGTCCGACATCGAGGAATCCGACGATCAGCAGCCGCACATCGTGGTGCCGGGTCATGACTCGCGCCAGCGCGGTCGACACCAGCTCGAAGTCGCGGTTGTGCGTCGGGGTGCCGCTGAAGTAGCCGATGCTGGCGACGCAGGCTGATGGCGGGGATGCATGGCGGCTGCGCCGTATCTCCGCGGATCGGTCGAGTTGCAGTTGGTTGAGGAAATTGGGGACGACCCAGGTCGGCACCTGCGCGAAGTCCTCGATGCGCGCCGAGAGGAAGTGGTTGGTCGAGATCGCACCGTCGCAGAGGCGGAGCAGCGCGCCGATGCGTGACATGGCGGCGAACCACTCGTCGAGCATCGCCTCGCCGGGATTGCGGTCGAGAGTTTCGAGCACGAGGCTCACGTACCTGGTGTCGAAGATCAGGTCGTCGACGTCGAACAGGACACGGCAGCCCGCGGCCCGGGCGCGGGTGACCAGGCTGTCGAGCCGTGCGGTGTAACGCGTCCGGCAGATGACCAGCGTGTTGACGTCGCTGATCAGCCGCTCGAGGATCGGCAGCTCGGCGCGGGTGAACCATGTCGCCGAGATCCGTTGATCGTGGTCGTCGAGGCCGAGTGCCTCAACCATGTTGAAGACGCGATAGCGAAAGGTACTTGTGTCCGGCACCTCGTAGAGATATGCGACCTTGTGGGCCCCCGGCGTGGAGACGGTACGGATGCGCTCCTCGATGCTCGGCGCCCACGGATCCGGAAACTCGCGCCCTGTGGCCGTGGTGCGCACCCTATCCCTGGGTCGCGGAGAGCGCTCCCGCGAGTTGATCGCAGATCGGCGCGAAGACGGCGCTCCAATCCGTCAGAAACTTGCTGCTCCGATGGTTTGCGCCGCGGCGCTTGGTGTCCAGCGCCAGGGCAACGCCCTGACCGATGCCCGCGACCAGGCCGGCCACGCCTGGATCGCTGCAGATGATGTTCGGCGAGTACTGGTCGAGGGACCGCTTCTCGGGGCCGAAGGTGTTGGTGACCACGGCCGCTCCCGCGGCGGCCAGGTCGAGCGGCGGATAGCTCGAGTGCGGAGACGCCATCAGCGACAGCCCGAGGTCCATGCGCCGGAGCAGTTGCTGATACTCGTGCCAGCCCAGATTCTCGATGAGCGTCGGCCGCACTCCTCCGGGTAACGCGACCGGCTGCAGATCCCTGCCGATGAAGAAGAAGTCCCACACCGCGGGATCGAGGTGGCCGCACTCGATGGCGCCGGAGATCGCCTCGATGCCGCGGTAATAGAGGTTGCGGAGATTCTTGGGTCTCGCGTAGAAGATGAAGTTGCGCTTGCTCGACGCCGACTCTCCGCGCGGTGTCAGAAACGCGGGGAATGCAGGCTCGAACCAGGATGGCGCGCGAGCGTGGGAGTCCTGTCCCTCAAAGAGATAGTCGAAGAGTGGCTTGGAGTTGACCACGCATGTGATGCGCGGGTCCTCGAGGATCTCCGCGCAGCGAATCGAGTCGTCGCCCTCCGGGTAGAAGCGGCGCTCGTCCTCCTGGACGAGGTAGATGATGTTGGCGGGATCGACCGATGCGCGCGTCGCCCAGGTCGTCCACCAGGACGTGGTGACGAAGAGATCGCCGCCGGCGACGTCGACGAGCCGTCCGCTCGATGTGTCGCGTGATGAGAAGACGAAGTCGACGTCCCCCTGCCAGGGGATGCCGTTGGCCTCGAGCACCGTCCGGCAGTTTGCGGGGGTCGGCGGCTCCGACCGGGTGATGATGCGCAGCGGACGCTCCATGCGCCGCGCGAGCAAGGTCGCGAAGATCAGCGCCGTGCCCACGCCTCCAAAGAGGCTGCCACTGTTGATGCTGTCGGTGACCATCGAGATTCGTTTTGGCGCCGACGCGCTCGCATAGACATGCAGGGGCCGGAGGTTCGGGAACCGTTCGTCGAGCGTGAGCGTCAACCACTGGCGTTCCACGGTGGACGGCGCGATCTTGCTGCCGCGCGCCCGCCCGTGACGCAGGTAGTGCAGCAGCGCATTGGTGCCGCGCGACACGTCCGGGTTGTGTTCGAGGTAGAAGTCCGTCGAGAAGCGGGGACCGGGGTCCAATCCCCGTGCGGCACCGATGAGCGCGTAGTGCCGGAGCGGATCCATGCCTGACTGTGCGACATCCCCGTAATTGGCCCGGTACCACTCGGCGTCGAACAGGCCGGAGCCCTGCAAGTCGCGCAGGTCGCGCGGGAACTGGAGCCGCCCGAGCGCTCTGCGGTGGAAGTTGATCCGCCCTGTCCCGGTGACCACGTTGAGCGCCTTGATCGCCGTTTTCGAGACGTGGGGATACTGGCGAATGACCGAGCGAAGTTGCGAATACGGCGGCTCGAGAAACGACTGCCGCAACCGAACATTCTCGAGCTGAGCCTCGTCGAGCTCGTGCTGCAGCAGCGTGATCTTCAGGCTGGGATCGTCGGGCCCGCGCCCGCCGTTGTCATGGTTCGATTGCATGATGGCTGGCTGGGATCTCCGTCGCGCCGGCGTCAGCCCGCGAGCACCTCGGTTGCGGGCAGCAAGGCGAGCGCCGCGGCCGCGATGCCGTCGGCGTCGAGCCCAAACTGACCGAGGAGCGCGGCCTGGGCGCCATGCTCGATGAACTGATCGGGAAGGCCCATGCGCACGATCGGCACGGACACCCCGTCCGATGTGAGCAACTCGGTCACGGCCGATCCGAACCCGCCGCTGGCGACGCCGTCCTCGACGGTGAGCACAGCTCGATGGCGCGCGGCGATCGCGCTCAGCTCCGGCGCCAGCGGCTTGATGAATCGCGCGTCCACCACAGTCGTCGACAGGCCATGTGCGCTCAGCCGCTCCTGCGCCTGCTTCGCCACCGCAACCATCTTGCCGACGGCGAAGATCGCGAGGTCTCGGCCCCGATGGTCGATCACGAGGCTCGGCACCGGGACCGGTTCGAGGGGTTCGGTGCTCTTCGACGGTGCCGGGCCACGCGGCAAGCGCAGAGAGAACGGCCCGTCAGACGCGAGAGCGGTCGCGAACAACCTGCGCAGCTCGTCCGGCGAGCTCGGGGCCGAGATGGTCATGCCGGGGATGCAGCGCAGGTAGGCGAGGTCGAGCATGCCGTGGTGCGAAGGCCCGTCGGGGCCGGTGATGCCGGCGCGGTCGATGACGAAGGTCACCGGGAGGCGGTGGAGTGCGACGTCGGAGGCGACCTGGTCGAAGGCGCGCTGCAGGAACGTCGAGTAGATGCAGACCACCGGACGCAACCCGCGCATCGCAAGCCCGGCCGCGAACGTGACCGCATGCTGCTCGGCGATGCCCACGTCGAAGAAGCGCTCCGGAAAGCGTTGCGCGAACTCGAGGAGCCCGGTCGACGATGCCATCGCGGCGGTGATGGCGACAATCCGCTCGTCGGCTTCGGCAGCCTCGCAGAGTGCCGCGCCGAAGACGTCGGTCCAGTCCGTCCCCTTCTTGACGGCGGTGCCGCTGTCCGGGTCGAAGGTCGACACCCCATGGAATTTGTCAACTTTGTCTGCAACTGCGGGACCGTATCCCTGGCCCTTGTTGGTCACGACGTGAACCACCACCGGCCCGCGGATCCGAGCGGCGTCGCGCAGCGCCTTCTCGACCGCCTGGAGGTCGTGACCGTCGATGGGTCCGCCGTACTTGAGCCCGAGCGTCTCGAAGATCGAGATCGGCGCGACCAGTTGCTTGAGCGAGTTCTTCATGCGCCGGGCGGTCTCGTAGGCGCTGTGCCCGACCGCGGGCAGCGCGCGCAACGCGGTGCCCGCCGCATCCTTGGCCGCCTCGTACCGCGGTGAGAGGCGGAGATGCCCGAGGTTCTCGGCGATGCCGCCGACGGTGGGTGCGTAGCTGCGGCCGTTGTCGTTGAGGATGATCACCATCTCGGGCTTCAACTGGCCGATGTTGTTGAGCGCCTCGTACGCCATGCCCCCGGTGAGCGCGCCGTCGCCGACGACGCACACGACCTTGCCGGTCTCACCGCGCAGCTCGCGGGCGACGGCGAATCCCAGCGCGTAGCTGAGCCCCGTCGACGCGTGCGAGTTCTCGATCAGATCGTGCTCGGACTCCAGGCGCGAGGGATAGCCGCTGAGGCCTCCCTGCTGGCGCAGCGTGTCGAACAGGCCGAGCCGGCCGGTGAGCATCTTGTGGACGTATGCCTGATGCCCGGTGTCGAAGATGATCGCGTCGCGCGGGCTGTCGAAGACGCGATGCATCGCGACCGTGAGCTCGACCACGCCGAGATTCGGACCGAGGTGACCTCCGGTCCGCGAGACGGCGCTGATCAGCTCTTCACGAATCTCGACGCAGAGACGGGTCAGATCTTCCGGGCCGAGCCCGCGCAGGTCGGCCGGGCCGGCGATCTCCTCGAGCAACACAGGGTCAGTTTAGTTGAGGCGGCCCGGCTGGGCCCTTCGCGAAATGCCCACACACGTGGGTCGCGGAGCATGATTACCGGCCATGCAGGGACTTGAGCCACGCGAGGCGGTGCTCGAATGCGCCGCGCGAGATGGCGATATCGCCGAGGGCGCACTCTGGCTCGCCGCCGACGACTGCCCGGGTGTGGAGCCGGAGCGCTGGCTCGAGCGCCTTGATGAGCTGGCAAGCGAACTGCGATCCCGCTGCGGGCTCGCCGGCTGCGGCCCCTCCGACGCGCCGCTGGTCGGCGCCCTGCTGCGTGACCGACTCCGCCTTCGTGGAGCGGGAGGCGGCGACCCGCGCGCCCACTACCTGCACACCGTGCTGGAACGCGGTGCGGGCGTCCCGATCGCGTGCTCGGCGATCTGGATCGCGATCGGCGCCCGGGCCGAGATTCCAGTCGAGGGCGTCAACCTGCCCGGGCATTTCGTGGTCCGGGTCGACGGGCACCTGTTCGACACGATTGCGAGCGGTGAGCCCCTCGACGAAGAGGACGTCAAGCGGCTGGTCACGACATCCACCGGACAGGAGATCGAACGTCTCGAGCCGGCCCAGGTGGCGCGTGCCAGTGCTCGCGACATGCTGGCGCGCATGTCGCGCAACCTGCGCCGTTGCTACACGAGCCTCGAATGCTGGGACCAGGCGCTGCGCGCTGCCGACCGATGCGTCGACCTGGTGCCGTCGCCCGCCGAACGCCGCGATCGCGGCCTGCTCCTGTGGCGGATGGGCCGGGTCGTGGCTGGACTGGCCGATATCACCGCGTATCTCGACGAGGCGCCGGAGACGTGTCCGGATCGCACCGCGATGACCGAGGTCGCAGGCCGGCTCCGCGCCTTCCTCAACTGATCGGCGCCGCCGACCGGCTTCCGGGTGTCAGTGCACCCCGATCAATAGAGAGAGCAGCCAGATCACGCCGATGAGTGCGAGCACGGCGAACGGCACGATCACGAACACAAAGAACGAGAAGACCAGTCGTTCGTCGGGCATCAACTCCGGAGCCCGCCTGCGGACGCGCAGGTCGTGCGCGTACCAGTAGATCCCACCGACCAGGAATCCCAGCAGCAGGAAGAAGATTCCCGCGAACGCCGTGACGATCCCGACTGCGTTGGGCGAGAGCGTGAAGCGCCAGGCGGCCCCGCCGGCGAGGGACAGCAGTCCGCACGAGATGTAGCGGAGCAGCATAGGAACCGGACGCGGTTGAGCTGGATCGGGTGCCTGCCGGCGCGATTTGCCGGCCTTGTTGGTGGCTGCCACGCCGGGCCGGGAATTCGAGGGCACCGGCCGAGTATAGGGACGGCGAGCTCTGCGTCCGGCGGACGCGCGGCGCCCTCTGTCAGGTGCTCACCTACACTTGGCGACCACTGCGGCTGCGCCGCGCCGGCAGACACCCGGCAGAGGAGGTTCCGGAACCATGACCGTCGGGGCACAACTCCCTGACTTCGACCTTGAGACCACTGGGGGTGGCCGCGTGAGCAACGCGGACCTCGAGGGCCATCGCACCGTGCTGTATTTCTACCCGAAGGACGACACCCCCGGCTGTA
>Ga0208219_1000457_pt1 | contig 14694 bp, 13 predicted proteins | sample NGESurshal072012_7_FD_184469 | JGI IMG/M metagenome (GOLD analysis project Ga0208219, IMG submission 184469) | Arctic peat soil microbial communities from Barrow, Alaska - NGEE Surface sample 53-2 shallow-072012 (SPAdes) | ecosystem: Environmental > Terrestrial > Soil > Wetlands > Peat ...
CCGATCAGCGTGGGATGTTCCTCGGTCGTGTGCACAATCGTGCCGTCCTGGACCGACGTCCGCTCCCCCACCTTGATCAGGCCGTGATCCCCCCGCAGCACTGCTCCCGGCCACACCGAGGACCCGGCGGCGAGTTCCACCGCGCCGATCACCACGGCGTCCGGGTGAACGTAAGCCTGAGGGTCGATGGCGGGTGCGGCCTGGTCCAGTGCATAGATCGGCACAGCATCACTTCCCCGGAGTGTGTCTGTCGCGCGCAGCAGTGCGGCCACACGTCCCCCATCACGCATGGTCCCCGGACCAGCATTACATGGGCCTCACGGATCGGTACGGGCTCTCACTGGAGAAGTTGATCAAGTCACCCGTGGTAATCAGGCCGCATCCGGCCACCACGTGCGCCGCGCAACGGCGGCGAGTCCAGAGCCTGAGGGCATTGCAGCGCGGGCCGTACGTCCGTACCGCGCCGGACGTCTGTCACCACTTTCGCGCCGCAACCGATTGTCCCCTTCTCCAGAGTTTTCGCGGAGGTTACGCGGTGATACGAAGGAGAAGACCACGCGGCGATTACGGGAAGAAACCGATCTTGCCAACCGCGGATCGCGAGAGACATCAGTGTCACCGGAAAGCCGACTGATCATTCAGCCTCCGTCCGCCTGCATGGATACTGGACTGGACCGGACCGGCCTCAAGCTCGACGAGATCGACGTGTTCGAGGTGAACGAGGCCTTCGCGGCGCAGGCGCTGGCCGTGGTCCGCGAGCTCGGGCTGCCGCCCGAGCGGACCAACCCGAACGGCAGCGGCATCTCGCTGGGCCACCCGATCAGCGCAACTGGTGCGATCCTGGTAGTCAAGGCCCTGCACGAGCTGCACCGGACCGGAGGCCGGTACGCCCTCACCACGATGTGCATCGGCGGCGGCCAGGGTATCGTCGCGATCTTCGAACGGGCCTAGCCCCCGAGTGGCCTGGTCCGGGTTTGTCCATCTCCAGGAGGTGCCCAGTGTCCGACATCGACATCGCGTTGCAGGCGGCGCAAGACGCAGCCCAGGCTCTCGCGCCCGAGGCTGATCTCGTCGCCGATCTCGACATGGCGGGGTTCGGGGGCTCGCTGCTTGCGGTGCTCAACCGGGCCATGGAGCACCCCGTCACCCTGGCCGGGGCCAGCCTCCGGCTGACAGCCAACCTGGCCCGGGCCACCCAGTTTGCGACGGCCAGGGCAATGGGACTGGCGGTCGCCCCGCCTATCGAGCCGGACCGCGACAAGCGGTTCGCCGACGCTACCTGGGAGGACAACCCGGCCTACGCCGCGTTGCGCCAGTTTTACCTGGCGTCCAGGCAGTTCACCGGCGAGGTGCTCGACACTGGCCGGGGCGACCCGGTCAGCGACGGCAAGGCCCAGCTAGCCACCGGGTTCCTGCTGGACGCGCTCAGCCCGACCAACTTCCTGATGACCAACCCGGCCGCGCTGAAGCGGGCGTTCGAGACCGGGGGCGGCAGCCTGGTGGCCGGTACGCGGAACTTCCTCGACGACCTGGCGCACAACAAGGGCAAGCCCAAGCAGGTCGACACGAGCTCGTTTCACCTGGGCCAGAACATGGCCGCCACGCCGGGCCGGGTCGTGTACTCCAGCGAGCTGATGGAACTCATCCAGTACGCCCCGCAGACCCCGCAGGTCCGGTCCATCCCGATGCTGGCCAGCCCGCCCTGGATCAACAAGTACTACATCATGGACCTGGCCCCGGGCCGCAGCTTCATCGAGTGGGCCGTGCAGCACGGGCACACGGTCTTCGCCATCTCCTACCGGAACCCTAGTGCGGAGATGAGCGGGATCACCCTGGACGACTACCTCATCGATGGACCGAAGACGGCGCTGGACGTGATCTCGGACATCACCGGGTCACCCAAGATCAACATTACCGGGCTCTGCCTCGGCGGTGCGCTGACCGCCATGCTGGCCTCTTACCTGATCCGCACCGGAGACGACCGGATCAACTCCATTGCGCTGCTGAACACGATGCTCGACTACAGCGAGCCGGGCGTGCTCGGCGTGTTCACCGACCAGTCAACGATAGCCCGGCTGGAACGGAAGATGGAGACTGAGGGCGTGCTGGAGGGGTCAGACATGGCGGGCACCTTCGACATGCTCCGGGCCAACGACCTGATCTTCAACTATGTGGTGTCCAACTGGCTGATGGGCAAGCAGCCGCCGGCGTTCGACATCCTGGCCTGGAACGGGGACAGCACCCGGATGCCGGCCGCGATGCACTCCTTCTACCTTCGCTCGCTCTACGTCCGCAACGAGCTGGCCACGGGAGAGCTAGAACTGGCCGGGCAGCGGTTGTCGCTGGCCGATGTGAAGACCGACGCCTACGTGGTAGGCGCGGTGAACGACCACATCGTGCCCTGGACGACGTCGTACAAGGCGACCCGGCTGCTCGGCGGCCACGTGCGCTATGTCCTGACCAGCGGCGGCCACGTGGCCGGGATCGTCAACCCGCCCGGCCCGAAGGCCTGGCATATCGCCGGGGAGGACTACCCGCCCAGCGCGGAGGCGTGGCGGGCCACTGCGGAGCGCAAGGACGGCTCCTGGTGGGAGGACTGGTCTGGCTGGGTCGAGTCACGGGCTGGTGAGCTGGTCAAGCCACCCCGGATGGGCAGCCGCCGCTACCCCCCGCTAGGCGACGCACCCGGCCAGTACGTCCTCGGCTAACGGCCGGGCCAGAGCCACGGAACTGAGCCGGCGGACTCAGGGGCGAGCGGTGAGGTGTGAGCCAGCAGACACCCGTCTCGCTTGGCAAACCGCGCAGCGTGCATGGTATAGTAAGCACATAGCGGCAGACCTCGGAGAGGTCCACCACAGCGAACTTCCGAGCACCAGACTCTAGTGTGCCGCGCCTGAAATCCTGGCAATATATTCGGCTAGGGAGTTGAGGATTTCCTCGGCGGTCTTCGTCCAGGCAAAGGGGCGCGGGTTCTCGTTCCAGGTGTCGATCCAGGCGCGGATGTCGGCTTCGAGGGACTGGACGCTCTTGTGGACGCCGCGGCGGATCTTCTGGTCGGTGAGGTAGCCGAACCAGCGCTCGACCTGGTTGATCCACGATGATCCGGTCGGGGTGAAGTGGACGTGGAAGCGGGGGTGGCGGGCCAGCCATTCCTGGATCTCCGGGGTCTTGTGCGTGCCGTAGTTGTCGCAGACCAGGTGGACGTCCAGCGCGGCGGGGACGTTCTTGTCGATCCTCTTCAGGAACTTCAGGAATTCCTGATGGCGGTGCCGGCGGTGCAGTTCGCTGATCACGGTGCCGTCGGCGATGTTGAATGCGGCGAACAGGCTGGTGACCCCGTGCCGGGCGTAGTCGTGGGTGCGCCGCTCGGGCATGCCGGGCATCATCGGGAGCACCGGCTGGGACCGGTCCAGGGCCTGGACCTGGGACTTCTCGTCCACGCACAGCACCACGGCCTTCTCGGGCGGATTGTGGTAAAGCCCGACGACATCGACGACCTTTTCGATGAACAGCGGGTCAGTGGACAGCTTGAACGAGTCAGCCAGGTGAGGCTTCAGGTCGAACTTGCGCCAGATCCGCCCGACCGTGGACTTGCTCAGCCCGCTGCGCCTGGCCATCGAGGCCCGGGACCAGTGCGTGGCATCCCGCGGGATCTCCTCAAGGGTCGCAGTGACGACTTGCTCGACCTTGTCCAGCAAGACCGACGGCGGCCGGCCGGGACGCGGCTCATCGGCCAGCCCGTCAAGCCGCCGCCGGGTGAACCGCCCCCGCCACCGGGCCACCGTATGCTCAGTCACCCGCAGCTCGGCCGCGACACCCTTGTTGTCCTTGCCCTCGGCGCAGGCCAGCACGATCCTCGCCCGCAGCGCCAGCGCCTGGGACGTCTTCGCCCGCCGCGCCCACCGGCCCAGCTGATCCCGCTCGGCGCCAGACAGCGCCAGCCCGGCCTTCGGCCGGCCAGGACGGACGCCGTCCGCCAGCCCCTCCACCCCGGCCCCGGCGAACCGCTCCCGCCACTTCCGCACGGTGTCCGTGGCAAGCCCCAGCTCAGCAGCCACCCCGGAGTTGCCGCCAGCCGCCGGATCCGCGCACGCCAGCACTACCCGCGCACGCTCCGCCATGCGCGGCGGCCCAGACCGCAGCAGCTGCCCAAGCTCCGCGCGATCCTCATCAGACAGCGCCAGGGGCGCAGCAGGAAGCGACATTACAACAGGCTACATAATTAGATCGCGAATTTCAGGCGCGGCACACTAGGAGAGCATCATGGCCGAAACCCGTACCACCAGCCAGGAAGTCCAGGCCGAGATCCTGGACGCCGTCCGCAAGAGCCAGGATGTCGTGGTGGACACGGTCAAGCGCTGGGCCGACACGGTCCAGTCGATCACCCCGTCCATTCCGGTTCCCAGCCTCCCCTACGCCGACAAGCTGCCCAGGCCCGAGGAGCTCGTGGCCAGCGCCTACGACTTCGCCGAGCAGATGCTGGCCAGCCAGCGCACCTTCGCGGAGAACGTGCTCCAGGCGGCCAAGCCGCTGCCGGCGGGCAAGAACGGCACGACGGCCCCCAAGGCCGGTACCAGCACCAAGTGACCTGAGCTGGCCCCATCCCGCGCGGCGTCCCGGATATCCGGGACGCCGCGCGGACTTATGCTTACTATACTTAGCGAATGTCAGCGCCCTGGCCAGGCCGGCCCGGCTGCACCCGTCTCGGGACTGGAGGTCCTCATGCCAGAACCCTGGGACACCCAGCGGGAAGCCCTCGGCGCCTTCATCCGCACCCAGCGGAAGCTGGCCAATCTGTCCTTGCGCCAGCTCGCGGAGATGACCAGCCTCTCCAACCCTTACCTGAGCCAGGTGGAGCGCGGGCTGCACCAGCCGTCGGTGCGGGTGCTCAAGCTCATTTCCGATGCGCTGAACGTGTCCGCGGAAACCCTGCTCACCCAGGCCGGGCTGCTGGATGGCGAGCGTCCCGGCGCCGGGACCGGGCCGGGCCAGGCCGGCCGCGACCCCGCGACCGCAGCCGGCGCCGAAGCGGCTATCCTCGCTGATCAGCGCCTCACCGATGAGCAGAAGAGCGCACTGATCACCGTGTACCGGAGTATGCTTCGTTCTTGAATAGGAACTTTGGCGCGGTCCGCCACGAGTGACATCGAATCCAGCGCATCGTTGCTTTTACGGCCCTCAGTGTAACCAAGAAGTTACCTACATCTTGCCCTCCGGCCAGCAGGGGGAGCTACTCATGTCTATAATTCCTATATGGTAATAGGGGAATCTCGTTTGCCTATGCTGCTGCCGCGCCCGGAAGAGTCAGAGCTTGCCATCGCGCCTCCGGTGGCCGAGCCCGGGTACTGGGCCGGCGCACCCAGCGCGTTCGTCGGGGACGACGCGATCTACCTGGCCTACCGGATGCGGCGCCCTGTCGGCCGCGGCCGCGGTTACGGCGTCAGCGTGGCCCGGTCCGAGGACGGCGTGCATTTCGAGCCGCTGATGAACATCGGGCGCGAACTGGTCGGCACCGAGTCGCTCGAGCGGCCTTCGCTGGTGCGCTCCGAGACCGGTACCTGGCGGCTGTACCTGAGCTGTGCCACACCGGGGACCAAGCACTGGCGGGTGGAACTGGTCGAGGCCGCCCACCCCAGCGAGTTCGACGCGCTGGACAGCCAGGTCGTCCTGCCGGGAGACGTCAAGACCGGGGTCAAGGACCCGGTGATCACCTTCCGGGACGGGCTCTGGCAGCTGTGGGCGTCATGCCATCCGCTGGCCGATCCCGCCGAGGCCGACCAGATGGTCACCGACTACGCCACGAGCGTGGACGGCAGGGAGTGGACCTGGCATGGGACGGCGCTGAACGGCCGCCCGGGCCACTGGGACTCCCGGGGCGCCCGGGTGACCGCGGTGATGTACACCGGCGGCGGCATCGTCGCCTACTACGACGGCCGGGCCAGCGCCGCCGAGAACTACGAAGAGCGCACCGGTATCGCCACCGGGACCGAGCCCGCCGCACTCACCCCCGTCGGGGATGCGCCGTCAGCCGAGTCGCCCTACGGCGGCGGGGGCCTGCGCTACCTGGACATCCTGCCGCTCGGCGACGGCAGCTACCGGCTGTACTACGAGATGAGCCGGCCGGACGGCTCACACGAGCTGCGCACCGAGTTCCGGGCCGCGGTGGACGCCTAGCCCGGCGATCCGCCGCGCCTGGCGGCCCGCGGCCCCAGGCGGACTAGCCTGCAGTGGCCTAGCCCATGCCGGGCTCGCTGTCACGGCGCTGGCCGTTGCGAGCCTGCCGCTGCCCGACCGGGCGGTCGCCGACCAGCCCGCCGGACCTCTCCCGGGGCTGCAGCCAGTCGCTGAAGTCCGACTCGGTGACCTTCTCCAGCAGCCGGATATCGGACTCGAAGTACGGCAGCACCGCCTGCCGCTGCTCCCAGGTCAGGGGCTGGCGGGGCCGGGCCCCGCGCTGGAGCATCCGCTCCAGCGGGCTGGTGAGCGCTGTCCCGGTCGTCCCGGGCAGGTGCCGGCTGGCTGCCGCGGCCGCCCGGATCACCGAGGACACGGCCCGGTGCCCCAGCGATTCGTCCGGGTGCGCGGTCACGTTCTCTTTCGGCACCGCGGTGACGAGCCCCTGCTCGACCCCCAGGAACCCGCAGATCTGATCCAGCGTCTGCACCGGCGCGTCGACCAGGTCCCGGTAGCGAAGCCACAGCACCTGCTCCTTCGGGAACACCTGGTACAGGTGCTCGAGTTGCTCCCCGTACCGGCCCAGCCGCGTGTAGTGCCAGAACTGCGCCCACCCGGCGGCCACCCGGCGGTCCTCGTCCGCGCAGGCCTTGACGAAATCCCCGATCGGGTCGAGGCCCGCCGACCACAGGTGCGTCCAGTTGGAGTGGGCCCGCTCCACCGGGTCACGCAGCATCGCGATCACCTTGACGTCCGGGATCAGCTCCCGGATCCGGGCCTGCGCCGCCGTGTCGTACAGGTAGAACGGGGTCGATTCGGCGCGCAGCTGGCCTGCCGGCGCCGCGGCGAAGAGGCCTTCATAGTCTTCCCGGCGCCAGACGTGCTCCCGCCAGGTCGGGACGTCCCCGGGACCGCCGCCCCGGGTGGGCGGCGGCTGCCCGTCGGTCAGGAAGAACTTGGGTTCCTTGACCGGCGACATGTAGAGCAAGGGATGCGTGGCCAGGGCCGCGTGCAGCGCCGTGGTGCCAGCCTTCGGGGCACCGATGATCAGGAAGTCCGGCAGAGGCATGGTGGCCTCCTTTACGTGAATGTGCTCCTGCGTGCGTCCTCGGGCCGCATAGAGCAGGGGGGAATTATCCCGATCAATTTAGTAGACTATGGGACGCACGGTTGCCGGTCAATGCCGGTCAATGCCGGCCAACCGACGCTACCTGGTCCCAGGCTTTACCCGGGCCCGTCCATCTGGACAGACGCTCCCCGGCCTCGTTGCGCGGGGAGCGCACGGGCACCAGCCTGCCCGCCCCGCAGCGGCTCACACCTCCTCCCCGCGCCTATGTGCTGCGCACCGCAATAGCGAACCCAGCGGTCTCTTTGCGCACCAGGCATTCAGGCGCCGCAGGGCGGACGCCGGAATTCGCTTCCGGCTATGCACCGAAACCCGGGGCCCGGCGGGTTATCTGCGGGAATTGCGCGGGCTTTCCCGGCGGGGAGGAGAGCACATAAATGCCCGGGACGCAATCACCTGAACGGAAATGGGACCATCCTGCGCGTCATCCGGGAGCCAGCCGGCCGCCTTCCGGTCAGGCCCGGGCGCGGTCCTCAGCGGCGCTGAGGGCCGCGGCGTCCTCGCGGCGCAGCAGCGCGGGCTCACCGTCGCGGCGCAGCAGCGCGGCGACCTCCGCCGCGGAGACGCCGTGGAAGTGCAGGTGGTAGCCGCCCATCGAGAGCTGCGCGGCGGCCGGCGCGTCGAGCGCCGGGACCTGCCCGATCCCCAGGCCGCTGGCCGACCCGGGCTCGATGGCCAGCGCGGGGTGGTCGTGGACCGCCCGGGCCTGCCGGGCCCCGGCGATCCGGGCGTGCTGCGCTGTCCCCGGGCGCGCGATGGCCGGCCGCGGACGTGCGATCGCTGGCGTGGCCACCAGGGCCTGCCGGGCCCGTCGCGGGGGCTGTTTGTGCACCAGGACGACGTAACGGCGCAGATAACGGACCACGGCCAGGGTGGCCACCGGCAAGGCGACGGCCGCCAGGGCCAGCAACAGCAGGTGCGCGGCCAGGAACGCGACGACCCCGCCGACGGCCACCGCGCCCGCGATCACGATCGCCGCGCCACCGCCAAGGTCACTGGCCGTGCTTCCGCAGCCGCAGGCCGATCCGGTTGCGCACATAGACGTCTCCTTGGGTGGAAGGCAGGAGGCTGCGCGGCCCGGGCCGAGGCTGGGGTGTCGTCGCTGACCAGCCCGCGCAGCAGGGTGCTACTCCCCACTCGACGCCGGGCCAGGAGCCGTTGTCTGCTGTCCGGAAGGGAATTGTCCCGTTTTCTGGCCATTGCTTTCAGTGACCACTCTCCCGGCTGATGGCCGGGGATTCCGCGTCGTACTCTCCCGCCGGGTGGCCGCCGGGGAGCCGGTGCTTGGCGACCCGCGCGGTGGGGGTGCGGGGCAGCTCGTCGATGAGCTGCCAGTAACGGGGCACCTTGAAGGCGGCCAGCCGGGTAGCCGTGTGCGCGCGCAGGGCGTCGAAGTCGGGCCGGCGGCCCGGCGCGGGCACCACGAACGCCTTCACCTCGTCCTCGGACAGCTCCGACGCCACCCCGACCACGGCACACTCCAGCACGTCGGGGTGGTCTTCGACGACCTCCTCGACCTCGGCTGGGGACAGGTTCTCGCCGCGGCGGCGGAGCACCTCCTTCTTCCGCGCCACGAACGTGTACGTGCCCCCGGGGTCGGCCGTGACCAGGTCGCCGGTGCGCAGCCAGCCGTCGCCGGTGAACGCCCGCGCCGTCTCAGCGGGCATGCCGTAGTAGCCGCGGGTCAGCACCGGGTTGCGGAGCAGTAGTTCCCCCGGGCGGCCCGGGCCGGCTTCCTGGCCCGCGTCGTCCACCACCCGGGCGTGGTTGATCACGCCAAGCACCGGGTGCTGGCGGACGGCACCCAGGGTGCCGAACGGGCGGGTCCCATGCGGCCAGATCAGCCCGTAGGGGCTCTCCGACAGGGCGTACCCCACCACGATGCGCAGGCCGAGCCGCCGCTCGATGCCTTCCTGCCGTTCCCGGGCCGGCGCCGGCCCGGTGTAGCAGAGCCGCAGTAGCGTGTCCGCGTCACCTGGATGGGGCGGCTGGCGCATGAGGATCTCGAGCATCGCCCCGATCGCGTTGAACTCGGTCGCGCCGTGCCGCCGCGCGGCGTCCAGGAAGCCGCTCGCGGAAAACCTGGGCAGCAGGATCAGGCCCGCCCCGCAGGCCAGCGAGCCCATCACCGAGTAGGCCGGGGCGTTGATGTGGAACAGCGGCAGCGAGGTCATCAGCCGGTCCCGGGCGGTGAGCTCCATCCAGTACGGGAAGCCCTCCCCGGCCAGGACGTAGGCCCGGTGGGTCTGCATGACCAGCTTGGACCGGCCCGTGGTGCCGGACGTGGGGATCAGCACGGCCAGGTCGTCGGGGGTGAGCGCGGCGGGGGGCAGCGGACGGGCTGGCCCGCTGCTGGCGTGGGCCCAGTCACCGGCTAGCTCCGTGGCGTCGAGTACACCCAGCGGCAGGCCGGCCAGCCTGGCCTGGCTGACCAGCCCGGCCAGGCCCTGGTCGGTGATCAGCGCACGCGGCTGGGTCTGCTGGGCCAGGCCGGCCAGCTCGGCCGGGGCGCTGCGCGGGTTGACCGAGACCACGACCGCACCCAGCGCGGTCAGGGCCAGCCAGCAGATCAGGTACTCCGGCGTGGTCCGCGCGGTGACCATGACCAGGTCCCCGTGCCCGACCCCGGCGTCGCGCAGGCAGCGGGCCGCCGCCGCGACCTGGCCCAGCGCGCCGGCGAAGCTCAGCGTCCCCTCGTCGCTGCGGACCCACACGCCGTCCGGGTCGCGGGCCGCGGCGTCGGCCAGGACCTGCGGGATGGTCCGGCTCGGCGCCGGGTCCGCCCGCGACGCACCGGCCTGGGCTGTCCCGGGCACGATCAGGATGACCGCGGGGCCACGTGATCGCGCCAGGAGTGCTGCGGCGTGAAGCCCAGCGCCGAGCGGGCCTGGTCGATGGCCAGCAGCGTGCCGAACTCCCCCACCTCGCGGTTCAGCGTGACGCCCGGGAAGACCTCGGCCAGCAACTGCGCGGAGGGCCGGTCCATCACGGTGTCCGCGGCCGCGATGATGTAGCTGACGCTGCCCTTGGCCGGTGCCTCCATGGCCAGCCGGCAGGCCATGGCCGCGTCACGCTCGTCGATGTAGCCCCACAGGTTCCACCGGCGCGCGGCCGGGTCCGGCCAGTACTCGGGAAAGTGCTGGTAATCCGCGGGGCCGAGGATGTTGGAGAAACGCAGCCCGATGAACGGGATCTGGGACCACTCGGCGATGTGCGCGGCCACGGTCTCGCTGGCCACTTTGGACAGCGCGTACGTGCTCGTCGGGACGGGGTAGTGGTCCTCGTCCACCGGCGCGTACCGGGGTGGCACGTCGAACGGGAGGCCCAGCGTGGTCTCGCTGGATGCCCACACCACCCGCTCCAGCTTGGCCTGGGCCGCCGCGGTGAACACGTTGAAGTTCATGGTCATGTTCTGGTTGAACGTGGTCGCCGGGGTATGGATCTCCGGAGCCGGGATGTTGGCCAGGTGCACCACGGCGTCCACCCCCTGGAGCACCTCGGTGGCCTGGCCGTAGTCGGTCAGGTCGGCCAGCAGCGGCCGGACCCCCAGGTCCTCGGCGGGCATGACCCGGTCGGTGGCCACCACCCGGTAGCCGTGCGCCAGCAGTTCCCGGACGGCGACCCTCCCGGCCCGGCCGCTCGCGCCGGTGACGCAGATTCGTTTCGTCATGGGGCCAGGATTTCACGCGGCCCACGCCCCCCGGCAAACCCTGCGCCGTGCCCCCGCCCGGGCAGGTGCGCCCGGGCGTGAGGCCGCCGGCGGGGCTCAGGGGGTGGGCGTGACGAGTGTGGTGGACCTGACCGCGCTGCTGCTCCCCGTGCTGGGGGTCGGCGACGGCACCGTCGAGGGTGAGGACGCCGTGCCGGAGGTACCCGGGCTCGGCGTCCCCGAGCTTGGCGTCGGCGTCCCCGAGGACGCCGAGGACGTCGGGCTGGCCGTCGCGGACCCGGTTGGCGCGGCCGACGGCGTGCTGGACGGGGGCGCGGTGTGCCGCTGCCGCGAGGTGTGGCCGCCGGACGGGGAGCTCAGCGGCGGCCTGCCCACGGCGAGCTGGAACACGATGATGGCCGCCACGACGACGACGAAGAACAGCGCGGCGGTACCGCCGTAGGTCAGCCACTGCCGGCGGGTCAGGCCGGCGAAGAAGCTGGTGACCGCACCCCAGAGGCCGCCGGCCCCCGCGTCGTCACCGGCCGGGCCTTCGTCGGTGAGCTGCCCGTGCGCGTGAGAGCTGGCCGTGTCACCGGGGCGGTCCCCGCCGTTCGCGGCGCTGCCGCCAGCGGTGGTGCGGCCGTAGGGCGACCCGCCATTCGTGCTGCCGCCGCTGGCTGACCAGTCGTTAGGTACGCCCCACTCGGTGGCGACGCCGGGGATCAGCTCCGTTTCGTGGGGATCCCGGGGGGTGCCGTACTGCCGCCGGTCCCAGACGGCCGTGTCGTGTTCCGCCTCACCCCCGGCCGCCGGGCGGGAGGCCGAGCCCGCGGACGCGGCGTGCCGCCCGCCGACGGTGGCTCCCGGCGTGGTGCCGCTCGCCGTGGTGCCGCTCGCCGTGGTGCCGCTCACCGTGGTCCCGGTCCCGGTCCCGGCGCCGGGGTGATGGAGCACCACCTGCCCCGCCGTCCGCAACCGCTCCTGGGAACGCTGCAGATAGTGCTTGTAGATCTCGGTACCCATGGTGCTGGAGATGCTGCCCACGGCCGCACCGACAAGGGTGCCGCCCACTCCCAGGTAGGAAGCAGCGATCGCGCCAGTCAAGGTAGCCAGCACACTGGCGATGACTTGAGTGCCGCTCAGGTTGAGTCCGCGCGGCCCGCTCATGAACTGTCCCCCTTTGCACGTGAGTCCCCCGCTCAGCCAGCGCGGAACTCACGGCACGGGGGGATGCAGACGGTTCCTGACCTACCGAGCTTATGCGCGGCACCCCGGTGCCGCACGTCCGCTTGCCGCAGGTCAGCCCAGATCCGGAGGTCGTCCGCGTCCCCCGCGCGGCGCGGCCGGGCCGATCCGGCTCGGCGCCCCGCGGCCGGGCGGCCCGATTACCCGCCCCCGGCAGCCGTACCTGACCTGGGGGCTTTACCGGGGCGTGGCAGTCGGCCGCCGGCCGCACCGGAGGCCGGGCTCCGGGGCCGCCCGGGGACCAGACGATCCGGCCACACTTTTCTCGCGGTGTCTCGCTCACTGAGATGGGCCGTGCTCTGCTACCGGGACGGGGCAGGACGGTCACGATCCGCCCAGGCCGGGGGCCGGCCCCCGGCCTCCACTCCAGCCGGGCGCTACCGTCGGGGGGATGACAGATCACGCGGTTGAAGTGCTGGTGATCGGGGCGGGCGTCGCCGGGCTGACGACCGCGGTGTGCCTGGCGGAAGCCGGGCTGGCCGTGATGATCCAGGCCGGACGGCTGCCGCAGCAGACCACGTCGGCCGTGGCCGGCGCGATCTGGGGACGGCACCTGGTCGAGGACACCGGCCGGGTGACGCGCTGGTGCACCGAGTCCCTGGACGTGCTCACTGCGCTGGCTGCCGACTCCGGCACCGGGATCCGGCTGCTCGGCGGGATCGACGCCGCGCGGGCCGCGTACCCCCGCCCGCACTGGGCCGCGCCCCTGCCCGACCTCAGGCCGTGCGACCCGGCGGACCTGCCGGCCGGGTTCGCGTCGGGCTGGCGGTACACCGCGCCGGTCGTGTCCATGCCCGCCTACCTGGACTACCTGGCCGGGCGGCTGCGCCGGGCGGGCGGTCAGCTCACGGCCGCACCGCTGGAGTCGCTGGCCCAGGCCGTCCGGCAGAGCGCCGCGCCGGTGATCGTGAACTGCACCGGGCCCGGGGCCCGCGATTTCGTGCCCGACCCGTCGGTGAGCGCGGTCCGCGGCCAGGTCGTCATCACCGAGAACCCGGGCCTGACCGAGTTCTTCATCGGCGGCGACGACGAGGCGCACGAGCTCACCTACATGTTCCCGCACGCCGGCCGGGTGGTGCTGGGCGGCACCGAGATCGCCGGCGACTGGTCACTGGACCCCCGGCCCGCGACCGCGCAGCGGATCCTGGCTGACTGCGCGGCCATCGACCCGCGGCTGCGCACGGCCCGGATCCTGGAGCACCGGGTGGGCCTGCGCCCGGTCCGGCCCCAGGTCCGGCTGGAGGCCGAGACCGCCAGCCCGGGTGAGGGCGCCGGCCGGCTGGTGGTGCACAACTACGGGCACGGAGGCGGCGGCGTGACCCTGTCCTGGGGGTGCGCCCGCGAAGCCGCGCGGCTCGTCACGTCGTTCCGCTAGCCGCGGCCCGGCTAACCGGCCGGGGCCAGGCTGTCCAGGATCGCCTGCTGCACCGGGGGCGGGGTCTCTCCCGGCGCGGCCCGCAGGGCGTACTGCCCGTGCAGCGCCACCGCGGGCTGGGCGATCATCCGCGGGAACCGGCCCCGGTGCGGCCAGGACGCGGCGTGGACCAGGAAGGGGTGGCACAGGAACACGTCACCGGCCCGGCCGGTGGCCAGCGCGGTGGGCCGGTGCGCGCTGGCCCGGGCGGCCTGCTGGGCGGCGGGCAGCCATTCCATGCCGCTATCTCCCGCGGCGGCCAGGATCCGCGGGACGTCCCGGTGCGAGCCCGGCCGCAGCCGGGTCGGTGCGCCGTCCGGCTCCACGTCGGTGAGCAGGTAGAGCGCGAGGAGACCGCGGGCCCGTGAGCCCGCGCTGACCCGCCGCTGGCCGGCCTCCTCGTAGCTGGCCTCGATGTGCCAGCCCGCGTCCCCCGGGTCGGCCTCGCTGGGGAACCGCACCGGGATCGTGCCGCCCACGCCGTCCCGGCGCCACCAGCGGCCGGGGCCGATCAGCTGGTCACAGGCGTCCCGCAGCACCGACAGGGTGGCCGCCGCCGCGAACGGGCCGCCCTCGGGGCACGGGATCCGGACCACCGGGGCGGTCCACGTGGCCGGGTCGTCGCGCCGGGCCCCGTGGCCCTCCAGCTCAGCCCAGATCATGTCCTGGCACGCCGCGATGACCGGGCCGGGGATCGCGCCGCGGACGGCGACGTACCCGTCGGCCAGGAAACCCGCGATCTGGTCCTCGCTGAGCACGGCTTCAGGCTGCCACGCCCTCCGCCGCACCCGCCACTTCATATAACGGATTGACCGTGGCTCGCCACATGGGTACATTACTCAAGTAATGAACCACTGAACCGAACTGCTGAGCCGGCTCACTGAACGAGATCACTGACCCAGATCGCTCAACCCAGATCGCTCAACCCAGGGGGTGCGGTGCCGGCACTGGACGATGGGACGCCGCTGTTCGTGCAGATCGCCGAGCAGCTGGCCGACGACGTCGTCGACGGCGTGCTGCCCGAGGGTGCCCGGGTGCCGTCCACCAACGAGCTGGCCGCCTTCTACCGCATCAACCCGGCCA
>Ga0208219_1000458_pt1 | contig 14692 bp, 11 predicted proteins | sample NGESurshal072012_7_FD_184469 | JGI IMG/M metagenome (GOLD analysis project Ga0208219, IMG submission 184469) | Arctic peat soil microbial communities from Barrow, Alaska - NGEE Surface sample 53-2 shallow-072012 (SPAdes) | ecosystem: Environmental > Terrestrial > Soil > Wetlands > Peat ...
CGACCGACTCGGGCAGCACCTGGGCCCGGGCCGGGTGCGCCCGCGTTGCCCCCAACGCCACCGTGCGCACCTTGCCGCCGCCCTCGCGGGCTACCGCTGCGGCCGCGGCCGCGGCGGCGAACAATCCGGCCTCGCTCAGGTCTGCCGTGTGGGCGAAGCCGGTGGTCTCCCCGTCGACCACGCGGATGCCGGCGCCCCGGGAGCGCCCCGAGGAGAGCTCTTCCACCCGGCGGTCGTCCATCATCGCCCCCGACGAGGTGCTGTCCTCGGCGAAGACCTCGGCCATCTCCCCGCCTTTGGCCAAGGCGGCCGACAGCACCCGTTCGACGACGTCATTCGGGATCAAAGAGGTATCGGTCACGGGCGGTATCGTAATCGTCGTGCCCGTTCCTTCCTCCGAGCTGACGCCGCCGGTCGGGCATCCGCCCCACACCGGTCTCTCGGCCCAGGTGGAGCTCACGGTCTCCGACGAGGACACGGCCCAGCACTTTCGCTCCGGCGACGTCCCGGTTCTGGCCACTCCCCGGCTCATCGCCCTGTGCGAGGAAGCGTCGCTGCGGGCCACCGACGGACACCTGACATCGGCCCAGACCAGCGTGGCCACCCGGGTGCAGTTCGACCACCTGGCCCCCGTGGTCGTCGGCAGGGTGATCCTGGCCGAGGCCACGCTGGTCAAGATGGAAGGTCGCCGCCTCACCTTCAAGGTGTCGGCAGCCAGGCTCGAAGGCGACGGCGGCGGCCTGGTCGGCGCCGGTCGGGTGACCCGGGTGCTGGTCGACGAAGACACCTTCTTGGCCAAGGCCGGCGCCACCGGTTCGTCCTGACCAACGCACCCGCGTTCCGTACCGGGCGGGAATCCCTGGTCGGCGCCGGGCCCGTGGTCGCCGCCTTCGCCACCTTCGGCCTGTTCTGGGGCAGCTGGGCCGTCATGGTCTACAACATCCAGCACACCTTCGACATCAACGACGCCCAGCTCGGCCTGCTGCTGGCGGTGGCCATCGCCGTGGCGGGTGCCTCCAGTGCCGTCATGGCGCACCTGGCCGACCGGGTCGGGGCGCGCCGGTTGCTGTGGATCGCCCTGTTCGCCTGGAGCGGACTCCTCGTTCTCCTCAGTGCGGCCCCGGAGAAATGGCTGTTCGTCGTGGCCCTCATCTTGGTGGAGATCGCCGGCGGCAGCATCGACACCGCCATGAACGCCGAAGTGTCGCACCGGCTCATCGGCCACCCCGCCGCGCTCGTCCGCTTCCATGCCCTCTTCAATTGCGGCGCCCTGTGCGGGGCCGCTCTCGCCGGTGTCCTCCTGCACGCCGGCGTGTCGTGGCGCTGGGTCTGGCCCGGCGTGGCCGCCGTGGCGCTGGCGGTGGGCGTGTGGGCGTTGGCCACCGAAGCGGACGTGCCACCGGTCCGCGTCGGCCCCGACGCCGAGCACGCCCGCACCGCCCACCCCATCCGCCGGCTGCAGCGGGACGGCCTCCTGGTGCTCCTCGTCGTCTTCGCCCTGGCCGAGATCACCGAGGGCGGCGTCGACACCTGGGGCGTCCTCTTTCTGCGCAACCACCTGGCCACCGGGGTCCTCCTCGGAGCCGGCGCCTACGTGGTCGGCCAGTCGGTGGCCGCCACCACCCGCGGCGCCGGCGGCGCGCTGCTGGGGCGTCTCTCGGCCCGACACGCCCTCATCGTCGGCGGCTGCGTGGCCGGTGGTGGCATCCTGCTCGAGTCACTGGTCCCCTGGTCGGTGGTGGCCGCTGTCGGGCTCGCACTCGGAGCCGGTGGGGCCTCGTTGTTCTGGCCTCTGGTGATGAGCCGGGTCAGTGTCCTGGCCACCCAGGTGGTGAGCGCGGTCGGCACGTTCACCGCCGCCGGGTACATCGGGTGGGTGGCCGGGGCCCCGGTGGTCGGTTGGGTCTCCCAGACCTATGGCGCCCAGCGGGGCCTGCAGGTCCTGGCCCTGGCCGCATTCGGGGTTGCGCTGGCCTCGCTCCTGTGGAGGGAGCGCAGGCCGGACGCAAGCCGGACGGGGTAACCTCACGCATTCCCATGCTGCTTCCCAGTATCGAGACACCGGACGACCTCAAGGCCCTCAACCACGAACAACTGACCACCCTGGCCGAGGAGATACGTACCTTCATCGTGGACACCGTCACCACCACCGGCGGGCACCTCGGATCGAACTTGGGCGCGGTCGAGTTGACGCTGGCCGTGCACCGGGTCTTCGATTCACCGCGTGACGTCGTGTTGTTCGACACCGGCCACCAGGCCTACGTCCACAAGCTGATCACCGGTCGCCGCTACGGCTTCAAGACCCTCAAGCAGGCCGGCGGCATGTCGGGCTACCCGAACCGGGCCGAGTCCGAGCACGACTGGATCGAGAACAGCCACGCCTCGACCGCCCTCTCCTACGCCCACGGGCTGGCCAATGCCTTCGCGTTGCGGGGCGACGCCGAGGAGCGCAGGGTCATCGCCGTCGTCGGTGACGGCGCCCTGACCGGTGGGATGGCCTATGAAGCCCTCAACAATCTGGGCCATAGCGGCATCCCGGTGGTCATCGTCCTCAACGACAACGGTCGCTCCTATGCCCCCACGGTGTCCCACCTGTCGCAGAGCCTGACCAGCCTGCGACTCAACCCGACCTATACCCAGACGCGCGAACGGATCCGCACGCGCCTGCGAGACCTACCCGCTCTCGGACCACTGGCCTACTCGAGCGTGCACTCGGTGACCAGTGCCCTGCGCGAGATGGTGGCACCGCACACCTTCTTCGAGGCACTCGGCGTCCGGTACGCCGGCCCCATCGATGGGCATGACGTCGAGCTGATGGAACAGGCCTTCGCCCACGCCGCCGAGTGGAACGGCCCCATCGTCGTCCATGTCCTGACCCAGAAGGGCCGGGGCTACGCCCCGGCCGAAGAGGACGACATTCAGCGCCTCCACGACGTCAGGGCCACCAAGCCGGTCGCCCTCGACAACAGCATCGGGAGTTCGGTCGGCATGACCGTCGGCGGTTCGGGCGGCGCCGACGCCGGCGGCGTGTCCACCCCGGGATCGACCCCGGAGGCCGCCGGCAACCATTCCCCCCGACGAGCGGCCACCTACACCGAGGCCTTCTCCCGTGCCCTCCTGGACGCGGCCGAGCAGGACGAGCGCATCGTCGCCATGACCGCTGCCATGCCCGGCCCGACCGGTCTGCTGGCCTTCCAGGATCGCTTCGCCGATCGCTTCTTCGACGTCGGCATCGCCGAGCAGCACGAGGTCACCTCGGCGGCGGGCATGGCCATGGGCGGCATCCGCCCGGTGGTGGCGGTCTACTCGACCTTCTTCAGCCGAGCCTTCGACCAGGCCAACCTCGATGTCGGCCTGCACGGCGCCCCCGTGGTCTTCGTGCTCGACCGGGCCGGAATCACCGGCGATGACGGGCCGAGCCATCACGGCATCCTCGACATGGCCCTGAGCCTCGCCATCCCCGGCATGACGGTCTTCGCCCCCTCGGCGGCCGAGGAGGTCGGCCCGATGCTCGCCACCGCGCTGACCCTCCCGGGGCCCTCCACCATTCGCTTCCCCAAGACGGCACCCCGTCACGTCGACGACCACGAGGTGGGATCGGGCTTGCGCGCCCGCAAATTGCGCACGGGTGACGGATCGATCTGCCTGCTGGCCGTGGGCAAGTTGGTCGAGTCCTGCCTCGCCGCGGCCGAGGAGTTGGCCGAGGGTGGCATCGAGGCCACCGTGTGGGACGTCCGGGTGGTCTCGCCCCCCGATGCCGACATGCTGGCTGACGCCGGCGACCACGCGCTGGTGGTCACCGCGGAGGATGGCGTCCGCCACGGTGGGGCGGGGGCCTTCCTGGTCGATGCCATGACCGCCATCTCTGCATCGCAGGGCGCTCGCAGCCCCGTGACGCGCGTCCTCGGGGTCCCCCGCCAATACCTGGCCCAGGGGAAGGCCGATGACATCCTGACCAGCCTCGGTCTCAGCGGTGCCGGCATTGCCGAGAGCGTGCGCCAGGCGCTGCTGTTGGTCGCCGACCAGCAGCCCAGCTAATCCCTTCCGTTGGCTCCGTTGGCCCGCACGAAGTCGTTCACCGCGTAGTACGCATCGATCGACTCGCCGGCGTCCCCCCAGAACCCCTCGAGCACGTCATAGGCCATGTGCCCTTTATTGACGTAGTGATTGTTCACGTCGGTGATCTCCAACTCGTCGCGGGCCGACGGCTCCAGCGTGCGAATGATGTCGAAGACCTGGGCGTCGTAGCAGTAGATGCCGGTGACGCCGAACATGCTGGCCGGCGCCTCGGGCTTCTCCTCGATCCGCACCACCCGGCCGGCATCGTCGAGGACCGGGACGCCGAGGTGGCGCAGGTGCTCGGGCTCGTCGACGGCGGTGAGCAGGATGCGCGCGCCCGACGGGTCGGCCCGAAAGGCGTCGACCATCGGCTTGATCGAGCGCTCCATGACGTTGTCGGCCAGCATGACGAGGACCGGGTCACCGTCGGCAAAGCCCTCCGCCTCACCCAGGGCCTCGGCAATGCCGCCGGCCTGGTGCTGATAGCCGTAGAGGAGCCGGCTGACCCCGAATGCGTTCCCGTTGCCGAGCAACCGCAGGAACTCGCCGGCATGGGTACCCCCGGTGACGAGCATGATCTGGTCGATCCCGGCGTTGACCAAGGCTTCAATGGACCAGGCGATCATGGGCCGGTCGTAAATCGGCAGCAGGTGCTTGTTGGTGATGCGGGTGAGCGGGTAGAGGCGCGAGCCCGTACCCCCCGCCAGTAGGACACCCTTCATCGCCTCACGCCTTCCCGAACATCATTGGCCCCGTTCACGCCGTTGTACCCCGCCTGCCTAGTCGAAAGTGAGGACACCGCGCGCCACGCGGCCGGCGTGCATCTCGTCCACCACTTCCCCGAACAGGGCCAGCGGTCGCGTGAGCGACACCAACTCATCGAGCTTGAGCTGCCCCGACAGGTACAGATCCACCATCAGGGGGATGTCGTGATGGGGTCGAGCCGAGCCGTACCGGCAGCCGATCAGGGCCCGGTCGACGTAGGCCAGCGCATTGACATCCACCGAGACCTCGGTGCCGCGGGGCGGAATGCCGATGGCCACCGCCGTCCCACCCCAGTCCAGACAATCCAGGGCACTGCGCAGCACCGCCGGGTGCCCAACGCAATCAAAAGCCCAGGTCACGCCGCCCAACGGGAAGAGCGCGCCGGCGGCCGACTCCCGGTTGGCCGGGGTCAGTTCACGCACCGCCTTCGCCGCGTCCGCCGTGGACGCGTCGACGAAATGGGTGGCGCCGAACTGACGGCCCAGGCTCTCCTTGGAGGCCATGGTGTCCACCGCCACGATCCGGGTGGCGCCGGCGATGCGCAGGCCCTGGATCACGTTGAGGCCGACGCCGCCGACGCCGAAGACGGCCGCCGTGTCGCCGGGCCGCACCTTGGCCCGGTTGAGCACCGAGCCCACACCGGTCAGCACGCCGCAGCCGATGAGGCAGGCCGAGGACAGGGGCACCTCCTTGGGGATGCGCACCGCCTGGACCTCACTGACCACCGTCATCTCGCTGAAGACCGAGGCGGCGGCAAAGTTGGACGCCGGCTCTCCCTTGAAGGTGAACGGCGTCGTGATGTTGCCCAACGAGCTCTTGCACCACGTCGGGTGCCCCGTGCTGCAGGCCCGGCACGCCCCGCAGCTGGCCAGGGTGGCGATCACCACGTGGTCGCCCGGCTTGACCGAGATGACTTCTGAACCGACGGACTCCACCACGCCGGCCCCTTCGTGGCCGAGCACGGCCGGGGCCGGGAAGGGAATGGTGCCGTCAATGACCGACAGGTCGGAATGGCACACCCCGGCCGCCACCATCTCGATTCGCACTTCCTTGGGGCCGGGGGCGCGCACCTCGAGTGCGTCCGTGACCTCCACCCCTTCACCGGTGTACACGATCCCTCGCATCTAGATACTCCTCTCGTAGGTCACGACGTGATCTTGCCCGGCGGCATGGCGCTGGCGCAGTTCGCGCTTGAGCACCTTCCCACCGGCGTTCAGGGGCAGGGCGTCGACCAGCACAACCTGGCGTGGCGCCTTGTAGTTGGCCATGGTGTCGCGGGCCCAGGCCATGACGCTCTGGGCCAGCGTGTCAGCGACGTCCGGTGCCGGCACAATGTAGGCGCACCCGACCTCACCCATCCGCTCGTCGGGGACGCCGATGACCGCGACCTGAGCCACCCCGTCGTGGGTGCGCAGCGTGGCCTCGATCTCGGCCGGGTAGGCGTTGAAACCGCCGACCACGAACATGTCCTTCAGGCGATCGGTGACGGTGATGTTGCCCTCGGCGTCCATGACCCCGACGTCCCCGGTGTGCAACCACCCGGCGGCATCGATGGTGGCCGCGGTGGCCTCGTCGTCGCCCCAGTAGCCCGACATGACGGTGTAGCCCCGCACCACGATCTCTCCCGGCTCACCCAGGCCCACGCTCGACCCGTCGGCCACCACGTCGACCTCGAGGCCCGGAATGGCCCGCCCCGACGTCCCGGCGATCACGTCGGGGGGATCGCTGCGCCGGCACATGGTGACCGTGCCGCACGACTCGGTCAGACCGTACGCGGTCAACACGGTGGAGAACCCAAGTTGGTCCCGCATGGCGTGCACCAGCTCGACCGGCACCACCGCCGCTCCCGTCACCCCCAACCGCAACGACGAGAGGTCGTACCCTTCACGCCGCCGATCGGCCAACAACGTCTGGTACAACGTCGGCGGCCCCGGCAACACGGTGATCCGCTCGGCCGGTATCCGCTCCATCACCGTGGCCGCGTCGAAGACCGCTTCGGGCACCACGGTCGCCCCCGCCATCAGGCAGGCCAGAATCCCGGCCTTGTAGCCGAAGGTGTGGAAGAACGGGTTGACCACCAGGTAGCGATCACCGGCGGCCAGGCCGACGATAGAGGCCCACGCCCCGAAAGTCCGCAGACTCTGGGCGTGCGTGGTCGCCGCACCCTTGGGGTAGCCCGTGGTGCCCGAGGTGAAGATCACGTCCGAGACGTCGTCGGGACCGATGGCGGCCGCCCGCCGCGCCGCCTCGGCCGGGTCGATGCGCTCGCCCGCTCCGAGATACTCCGCCAGACCGACGACTCCGTCCCGCTCCGCCCCACCACCCTCGTCGCGCAGCAGCACCGTCCGCTTCAGATCGCCGACGTCTTCACCAGTGAGCAAGTCGGGATAGTCGACCCCCAGGAAGCCGCGCACGGTGAAGAGGGTGGTGGCTCCCGAGGCGCGCAGGAGGTAACTGGCCTCGGCCCCCTTGAAGCGCGTGTTCATCGGCACCAGCACCGCCCCGGCGCGCAAGACACCCAACGCCGCCAGCATCCACTCGGCACAGTTGGGCGCCCACATGGCCACGCGCTCCCCCGGCACGACACCGTCGGCCATACAACCCCGGGCGTACCGGTCGACCGCTTCGGCCAGCGCCGCGAAGGAGAGGCGCGTCTCGCCGTCGACCAGCGCCTCGGCCTCCCCGAAGCGGGTGGCCCCGTCGGCCACCAGCCGGGGAATGGTGCCCCAGGTCAGATCGGCCCGCGGATCCTCGTCGCCCGCCGGTGCGCCGCCGATCCCCGATCCGGCAGCGCCGCGTTCCACTGAGGTCTCCGAGGGCGGGCTCACGGGTGCTGGCTGCTCACGGAGATGACCTCTCCGCTCAGGTACGACGAGTAGTCGCTGGCCAGGAACACGATCACGTTGGCCACCTCCCAGGTCTCGGCCCCGCGCCCGAAGAGCTCGCGCCGGCGCAGGACGGCCAGGTCCTCGTCGGGGATGGCCCGATTGAGGAACGGGTGCTCGGCCAGACTGGGCGACACCGCGTTCACCCGCACGCCCGACGGCGCCGCCTCGGCGGCGGCACATCGGGTGAGCGCCATCACGCCGGCCTTGGCTGCGGCGTAGTGCGCCTGGCCCGGTTGGGCCCGCCAGCCCAGGACCGAGGCGTTGTTGACGATGACCCCGCTCCCCCGGGGCAACAGATGGCTCAAGGCGGCCCGGGTGCAGCGGAACGTCCCGGTCAAGGTGATGTCGAGCACAGTGGACCACTGCTCGTCGGTCATCTCGACCAGCGGCACCGTCCCCCCCAACCCGGCGTTGTGCACCGCCACATCGAAGTGGCCAAAGTGTTCGATGGCGGCGGCATAGAGGGCACCGACCTGAGTCTCGTCGGTCACATCGCAGGCCACGGCATGGACCTGGCCGCCGGTCTCGGCACCGAGGAGCTCGGCCGTTTCGGCCAGGCGACGCTCGTGGGCGTCGGACACCACCACCGCTGCGCCCTCCTCGAGGCAACGACGGGCCGTGGCCGAGCCGATGCCCGTGCCGGCGGCGGCGGTGACGATGACGACCTTGCCGGCGAGCAGGGCGTGCCCGGTCGGGGGTGTGGGCGGGGGCGGTGGATCGAAGGACGACTGCAGGCTCACGCCACCCCTTTCGGCTCGGGCGGGAGACCGAGCACCCGTTCGCCAATGATGTTGCGCTGTATCTGGTTGGACCCGCCGTAAATGGTTTCGGAGCGGGAGAAGAGAAACGAGCGTTGGAACGGGCCGAGCTCATAGGGCTCGGCCTCCATCACGGTGGCGAACGGTCCGAGCACATCGAGCGCCAGCTCACCCAGCCGACGATGCCAGCTGCCCCAGTACAGCTTGGCGATGGAGGCTTCGGGCGGAGCGACCGGGCCGTCCACACCCGACAGGCTGCGCAAGGTGTTGTAGCGCATGATGGTCAATTCGGCGTGGGCCCGGGCCAGACGCTGCCGCAGCACGGGGTCGGCGGACCGTCCATTCTGCTGCGCCACGGCGATGATGCGGTCCAACTCCCGCACGAAACTCAACTGGTAACCCAAGAGCGCTACGCCGCGCTCGAAGGACAGGGTGGCCAGGGCCACCTTCCATCCGTCACCGACTTCCCCCACCACGTTGTCGACGTGGGTCCGGGCGCCGTCAAAGAACACCTCGTTGAACTCGCTGGTCCTGGTCAACTGCATGATCGGCCGGATCTCGACGCCGGGCTGATCCATGGGCACCAAGAGATAGGACAAACCCCGGTGCCGCTTCGACTCGGGATCGGTGCGGCACACCACGAAGCACCAGTCGGACTGATGGGCCAGCGAGGTCCACACCTTCTGCCCGGTGATCACCCACTCGTCTCCGTGGCGGACCGCCGTGGTCTTGACGTTGGCCAGGTCGCTGCCGGCATCGGGCTCGGAGTAGCCCTGGCACCACAGCTCGGTTCCCTCCCGGATCGGCGGCAGGAACCGTTCCTTCTGCGCCTCGGTCCCGAAGTGGATCAACGTCGGACCGAGCAGGCCTTCACCCAGAATGCTGACCCGGCCGGGCGCCAGCGACCGGGAGTACTCCTCGTTGAAGATGACCTGCTCGGTCATCGACGCCCCCCGCCCGCCGTACTCGGCTGGCCAACCCAGACAGGTCCAGCCGGCATCGGCCAGCACTCGCTCCCACTTCAGCCTGGTCTCGAATCCGAAGGTCTCGTCCCCCGAACCACCCCGGCCACCCAACGCGGCGAACTCGCCGACGACGTTGGCCGCCAGGAACCGGCGCACCTCGGCGCGGAATGCCGTGTCGGCCGGGCGGTCTCGCAGGTCCATGGCCCAGGAAGCGTACCAATGCGCCGCCCTCTCTCTGACGGGGCGTCAGCTTTGGGTGACTGGCTCCAAAAGGGCTGGTGAGGGACGAGATCTTCCGCCGGCGGGCATCGTGGAAGCCGGCGCAGTAGGGACTAGGGGCGACCGCTGACCCGGCCCAGGAACGGCACGAGCCCGTTGAAGAAGGCGTTGCTGGGGTACGCCCCGGCCGGGTCGTTGTGGGAGTAGGTGCTCTGGTAGTTGGCCAGGGTGAGGTTGCGCATGGGGATGCCCGACTGCTGGGCCAGGATCTGGGCGTCGGCCGGCACGGATGCTCCGCCCAGACGCGCGCCGAAGGCGTAGATCAGCAGGTTCTTCGGCAGGTCGTGGCCCATCGTGGCGTCGACATTGAGCACGCTCTGGGTCGGATTGGCGTTGCCGTTGGCCACGGCCCCGCTGTCATCGGTCAAGCGCTGTGGGAAGTACCACTCCACGCCGTCCACGTTCTGGATCCCCGCCCCCGAGAACATGGTGGCGAAGCGGGTGATGGGCGTGAGGGCGCCCGCGCCGTTCCAGCCGTGCACCGGGCCCTGTGCCGCAACGCCCTGGCCGAGGTGTCCCTGCGCCGCCAGCAAGCTGGCCGGTGAGGTGGCGGCGTTGAGGGCGTAGCCGTACTGGCCGACGTTGGTCACCGGGACCGGGGGCACGATGTCAGTCGGGAGGAGGCCCGACGTCTGGCCCAACGAGGGCGCGTTCGGGTCCAGGAGCGCCGAGGCCGATCCGGTGGCTTCGAACAAGCCGGCATAGGGGGCGACGATCCCACCGAAGGCCAGCCAGGGGCTGGCGCCGGGGGCGTCGAGCGCCTGGAGGTCCTGGGTCGCCGTCTGGGTGCTCACGGGGGTCGGGCTGCTGCCGCCGTCGATGTAGACCAGGCCGGCCAGGTTGCGGGCTCCGGCCTGGCCGCCGAAGTCCCACGTGGCATAGGCCGTGACCACCGTTCCACCGAGGGAGTGGCCACCGAGCACTACCTTGCCCCCGAGCTTGGTGGCGGCGCCGATCACCACGCGCAGGTCCTGGACGGCCACGTTCATGCCCCATTGCTTGGCGAACTGGACGGTCGAGGGCGCCACGTTCTGGATGTGATGCGTGATGCTCGGGTTCTTGATGTAGCCCAGGTAGTAGTTGTAGAGCTGGGTGACGGTGGCCTGGTGGTTCTTGAAGCGGTTCAGCACCGACTGGTCCTCCAGCAAATTCTCCCGACGCTCGACCGACCAGACCTGCCAGCCGCTGGTCTTCGAGACGATCCACCGGGCCAGCGGCACGAAGTACGCCGCGCCGGCCGAGGTGCCCGGCTCCAGGACGAGGACGTTCTTGGCGCTGCTCGGTCCGACCTTGATGACCCCGACCCGGTTGTACCTGGCCGGGGTGGCGGGAGCGGCGAAGCCCCGCATCCAGGTGACGCGCAACGGCGGGGCCGATGCCTGGGCCGGCGAACCGGCGATCGCGCCCGGCCCGACGCTCGACAGGACCAGCGTCACACAGCCAACGGCCAGCGCCGCCGAGACAACGCGCTTGGACTTCCGGATCGAATTCACGGTGCCGAACATAGATCGCCCGAACGCGCTCGACCGGCAGGCACCCGTCGGACCCGAGGCGCCCCGACTCGGTGAGGGCGGCGCCCCGGCGACAATTGAGGGAAGGCGGCTGGCGCCTTCGACGGCGTGATCGGGGGCCGAATTCGGGTCTCGACGCAACGGATCACCGGGGCGAAGAGCGCATCCGCCTCGCCTTTGCGATACTCAGTGAAGCAAAAGAGGAGTCCAGATGGCCTACAACGAAGCTCGGCTCGTCCACGATGCCGACGCCCACATCATGGAGACACCCACCTGGCTGCGAGACCACGCCGAGGCACCCTTCCGCGACCGCCTCCCGGTGCTCAAGTACTCGAGCGGCAACGAATTGCGCCAGACCGGGAGTCCCGAAGAGCAACAACGCGACCTGGTGGCCTCCTTCGAGCAGCTCCGGGACCGCCATCAATCCCCCGACTACCGGGCCACCGAAGCGGTCGAGATCATGCAGCGCAAGAACTTCGCCGCCACGGGGGCGTTCATCGCCGAAGATCGGCCCCGGGCCCTGGACCTCTTGGGCTTCAGCAGCCAGCTGGTCTTCAATACCTTCCACAACGGGCGCCTGCACGAACTTGAACACGCCGCCGACGTCGATCTGGCCTATGCCGCGGCCCGGGCCCACAACCGCGGCATGCTCGAGTTCTGCTCGGTCGACCCTCGGCTCCTGGCCTCGTGCTACGTCCCGATGGTCGACCCCGCGAAGGCACTGCGCACGGCCGAGGACGCCGTCGAAGCGGGGGCGGCGGCACTGCTGGTGGCGTCGGGTTGCCCGCCGGCCTTCTCCCCCAGCCACCTCGATCTCTTCCCCATCTGGGCCCTGGCCCAGGATGCCGGTATCCCGGTCGTGTTCCACGTGGGCGGCACCGGCGAACTGATCGATCCGCACTACTTCGTGAACGGCCTGCCCATTCCCCACGACTTTCACGGGGGTGACGAGAACTTCCGCTCGGTCGACTACATGGGCATCCCGGGACCGCCGGCCCAGACCCTGGCCACCCTCATCTTCGACGGCGTCCTCGAGCAGTTCCCTGATCTGCACATCGGGGTCATTGAGCAGGGTGCGGTCTGGGTGCCGTCGTGGCTCCGTCAGATGGAATCGGCCTTCGAGGCCTTCCATCGACATGAGGAGCGCCTGCAGGGGCTCTCGCTCCGCCCCAGTGACTACGTCCATCGGCAGGTGCGCTTCACCCCGTACCCGACCGAGGACGTCGGCTGGATCGTCGAGCAGGGCGGCGCCGACCTGGTGATGTTCTCGTCGGACTATCCCCACGTCGAAGGGGGGCGCAAGCCGATCGAACGCTTCGAGGCTTCGCTGGGTGATGCCGGAGAGGAGGTGCGCCGGGCGTTCTATGTCGACAACTTCCTGTTCCTGATGGGCCAAGCCGGGTCGCGGCTGGCCGCATGAGCGCCAGCGAAGGGGAGACCAGGGACGCCGTCATCGCCGGGGACGTCGAGCCCGGCTTCGAAGGGGTCAGGGACGCCTTCGCCCACAACTTCGAGGTCGGACGCGAGGTCGGGTCGGCCTTCTGCCTGCACGTGGGCGGCCGCAAGGTGGTCGACATCTATGGCGGCACCTTTGACCGCGAGGGGAGCCGCCCGTACGACCAGAACACTCTCCAGTTGGTCTTCTCCACGACCAAGGGTGCCACCGCAGCCTGCGCCAACCTGCTGGCCCAGCGCGGCCAACTCGACCTCAACGCGCCGGTGTCCACCTACTGGCCCGAATTCGCGCAATCGGGAAAGGCCGATATCCCCGTACTGCTCCTGCTCTCGCATCAAGCCGGGCTCCCCGCCATCGATGCCTCCCTCAGCCCCCAGGAGGTCCAGGCCTGGGATCCAATCGTGGCGGCCCTGGCCGAACAGAAGCCGCTGTGGGAGCCCGGTACCGCCCACGGCTACCACGCCTTGACCTACGGGTGGCTGGTCGGTGAGGTCGTTCGTCGCGTCAGTGGGCGCTCGCTGGGCACGTACTTTGCCGAGGAGATCGCGCAGCCCTTGGGCCTGGCCTTCTGGATCGGCCTGCCCGAAGACCTCGAGCACCGGGTATCCCCCATTGTCGGCGGTCTCGTGCCCCAAGGCGGCGCCGCCGACGAGATGCCGGCCGACTTCAGCACCACCCTCCTCGCCCGAGCGCTGAACGTCGGTGGTGCCTTCTCCGACGCCGGGTGGATGAACCGCCCGGACTGGCACGCCGCCGAGGTGCCGGCGGCCAACGGCATCACGAACGCGACTTCGCTCTCGCGCCTCTATGCCGGCCTCATCGGGACCGTCGAAGGCGGGCCGGCCGAGTCGATCCTGACCTCCGAGCAGGTGGACCAGGCCCGCCAGGTGCGTACCTTCGGCGCCGACCAGGTGTTCTTGTCCCTCGGCTTTCCCATGGAGCAGCACATCGGCCAGGGCTTTTGGATCTCCAGCCCATTCGCTCCGTTCGGCGGCGAGGCCTCGTTCGGCCACACCGGCGCCGGTGGCTCCTACGGCTTCGCCGATCCCGAGAACAACCTGGCCGTCGGGTACGTCATGAACAAGATGCAATCCGGCATGCTGGGCGATCCCCGGGCGCGCCGGCTCATCCGGGCTTGCTACGCGGCCGTGGGGGCAGAGCCGAAATACTTTTAGACACCAGGAGGTTGTACGTGCCGAGGAGTGATCGACGATGTTGACGCGCAAGTCCAGAAAGAAGGACCCGGTGGAGTACGAAGTCACCAAGACCGAGGACGAGTGGCGCGAACTGCTTCCCCGAGATCGTTACGCCGTGCTCCGCAAGGCGGGTACCGAGCCGGCCTGGTCGGGCGAACTGCTCCACGTTGATGGCGATGGCGTGTTCCACTGTGCCGCCTGCAACGCGGAATTGTTCGACACCGATGCCAAGTTCGAATCGGGATCGGGCTGGCCCAGCTTCGATCGAGCGAAGTCGGCCGGCACCATTGTGGAGCACACCGATCGCACCTTCGGCATGGCCCGCACGGAGATCGTGTGTGCGCGATGTGGCGGGCATCTGGGCCATGTGTTCCCCGACGGGCCCACCGACACCGGACTGCGGTACTGCGTGAACTCGCTCTCGCTGACCTACGAGCAGAACGAGGACGATTCCTCGAAGGACGGCGACCCGACGGATTGACGTGCGGCGAGACGACCCTCGACGACATCGAAGACGCCGGCCAGGCGCGTGGCCCCGCGGTCATGACCCAAACGCCTCAGCAACGACTCGCCCAGGGCCAGCGCGGCGCAGATCTCGAAGACATCCTCCTTCACGAAGTCGATCGTCGTCGCGAAGCGGACCGGCGATGGGCCCGAGCCAGGGTCAGGCCCCCGACGATCGTCGTGGCCGCCCCCAGCGTCACCAGGACCACGCCGATCCGGTGGTGCCCCAGGGTCAGCAGGGCGGCGACGAGATGCTGGCCCGCCGCCAGTCCGAATGAGGTGATCAGCCAGGGCGACACTCATACCTCGAC
>Ga0208219_1000459_pt1 | contig 14675 bp, 16 predicted proteins | sample NGESurshal072012_7_FD_184469 | JGI IMG/M metagenome (GOLD analysis project Ga0208219, IMG submission 184469) | Arctic peat soil microbial communities from Barrow, Alaska - NGEE Surface sample 53-2 shallow-072012 (SPAdes) | ecosystem: Environmental > Terrestrial > Soil > Wetlands > Peat ...
CATCGCCGTGGTGCGCCGCAGCGGAATCCGATCGGCCCCTTATGACCAGGGATTTTCCCCTGGGCTGGGTGCCTAAGCCGGCCGTCGGCGGGCGGCCACGCCGAGCCGTTCGAGCCACGCGTCCACCGCCGCGGCCGCGCGGCGTGGCGGCAGGCCGTGCAGCCGGACCAGGTAGGAAAGCTGCTCGCCGACCCTCATCTTCGGGTACAGCCCGCGTTCCTCGGGCATGTAGCCGATCCGCCGGCGAATATCTAGATCCACTGGCCGGCCGTCGATCCGGACCTGCCCGGAATCGGCGGCCAGCACCCCCAGGATGACGCGCATCGTGGTGGTCTTGCCCGCCCCGTTACTGCCCACGAACCCGAACAGCTCACCGGCGCCGACAGCGAAGCTCATCTCCCGCAGCGCGACGGTCTTCCCGTAGCTTTTGCACAGCAAGTCGATCTCTATCCGGTCGACCGGCACCGCTGGCCCCCTTCCCGTTCTCCGCCTGACCTGCTCGGGTGTGCTCACCCCAGAGCGTGCCCGACCGGCCCAGGTGCCTGTATTACTCAGTAAGTCGTTTACTTAGATGGTGAGATTACAAGAGGCTAAGGTATTGTCAAGTCATGGTCGAGCCGGATGCCACCGACGCCGACCCAGGCGTGCTCCTGGGCCGAGAATTCACCAGCGCGGTCGTGATGTTCCACGAGGCCGTGGGCCAGCTACTCGGGCTCAGCGGAGCCGAACGCAAGTGCCTCGACGTGCTCGACCGGCTCGGAACCGTCAGCGCCGGGCGCATCGCCGAGCACACGGGCCTGACCACCGGCGCGGTCACCGGCATGATCGACCGCCTCACCCGGGCCGGCTACGTCGAACGCACCCCCAACCCCGCCGACCGGCGCAGCGTGCTCATCACGCTGCGGCCCAACACCCCCAGCGACGCGCTACTGCCCACAATCTTCAACCCGCTCGCCGAGGACATGACCGAACTAGCCTCGCACTACAGCCACCACCAGCTCGCCACCATCGCCGACTGGCTAGCCCGCACCACCGAGGTCCTCCACCGCCGAACCGAAGCGCTCACCGCCCGCGGCGCCACACACCTTGACGCCGGAGACGCCGACCTCACATCCCGTTAATCACACCGCACGACCTGCTGAGCTGGATCACATAGCGATCCCCTTGCGAGCAGCAGGCCTCCCGGCCATCTCGCGGCGGAGCTGGGTCACTGGTCGTTGCCGGGACTAGCGGGATCACGCAGCGGACGCAACTCTGGCCCCGGTCGGCGGAGCGAAGGCGTACCGGCCGAGCATGTTGATGCGCTTGTCGCCGAGCGGGGACAGCCGGGCGGTTCACGACAAACAGGCAACCGACGGTTGCGTATCTGGGCGGATTCCTGCTAGCGTCCTAGATGCGCAACCAGTAGTTGCCTAATGGCCCAGGAGGCAGACATGCCGATGCCCATCGGACGCGAGATCTTCATCGAGGCGCCCGTCGACGTGGTGTGGCGAGCCATCACGGAACCTGACCAGATCGTGCAGTGGTTCAGCGACGAAGCCGACGTCGAACTGAAAGACGGCTACGTTGGCGCGCTCACCTTCACGGAGCGGGCGACCAAGGGGCCGACGGTCGCTCAGATCACCGTCCAGGCGTTCGAGCCGGACCGGTCGTTCTCCTACCGATGGGCCTACGAGCCCGGCGTGGTTCCGGGCGAGGGCAACTCGGTCCTCGTCGAGTTCGTCCTCACCGCAGAGACCGGCGGGACGCGACTGCGAGTGGTCGAGTCCGGGGTCGACTTGCTGGACTGGTCGCAGGAGCAGAAGGACGACTACGCGGCCGACCACAACCGGGGTTGGGCTAGGCACATCGGCGACCTGGGCAAATATGTAGCCGCGCAGTAGCCGGCCTGAGACGGTGACCGACCTGCAGGACGACCAGCTCTGGGCGGCTGTCGCCGAACCCGGCCGGCGTCGGCTGCTCGATGTCCTGGTGGCCCACGGCGAGGCGACCCCGACCATGCTGGCGAAGGAGTTGCCCTTCACCAGGCAAGCAGTCTCCAAGCACCTGGTCGTCCTCGTCGAGGCGGGACTCGTCGAGGCGCGACGCGAGGGGCGCGAGGTCCGCTACACGGTGCGGCCGGACCGTCTCGATGCCGCCGCGCAGGCGTTGAGTGCTGCCGCGTCCCGCTGGGACCGGCGGCTCGCCGCGATCAAGCGACTGGCCGAGCACGCCGCTCAGGATTCGACCTCGCCCTCGTGATCAACGCCGAGTTCTGGTCCTGAACCGCCGACACAAGGATGGTGTGCCAGTGAGCAACACGAAGGACACGTCGCAACTTCGGCACGGGTCAGACTCCGGCGCCGTAACAGACGTTAGGGCAGCAGCGATAGCAGCCGCGCTGACGGCGACGCTCGGGCTCGCCGCCGCGTCGTGGGTCGTCGCGGTCCGGCGGATGAGCGGGATGGACATGGGTGTAGCGACCCGGCTCGGTTCGTTCGGGTTCTTTGTGGTCGTGTGGGTGTTGATGATGGCGGCGATGATGCTGCCGGGCGCGGCTCCGGCCGTCGTGAGACGCGCTCATGCCAGCGGTCGTGTGCGCACCGGGCCGCTGTTCGTCGGGTCATACCTCACCGTCTGGGCACTCGTGGGTGCCGCCGTGTACGCGTTGTACCGGCCGCACGGGTCTGTCGCCGCGGGCGCAGTTGCGATCGCGGCTGGATGAGCATCGCCTGGATGGCCATCGTCGCCGTCCTCGTCGTGGCCCAGAAGCTCGCACTTCGAAGAGCCGCCTTCGATGTGCCGCTGGCACTAGCGATCGTCGGACTTGGAGTGCTGATCATCATCGCGCCCTCATCGGTGCCCGGCCTGATGCCATCGATGTAAGCAGTTGTAACCAACTTGAAGGAGAGAAACAATGACCGATCACAAGACCGGAACACGTGAACAGTGGCTGGCGGCCCGGCTGGAGCTGCTCGAGGCCGAGAAGGCCCTGACGCGGCGTAGCGACGAGCTGGCGCGGCAGCGCCAGGAGCTGCCGTGGGTGCGAATCGACAAGCAGTACCGCTTCGAGACCGGCGCCGGCACAGCGTCCCTCGCTGAGCTCTTCAGCGGACGCTCGCAGCTGCTCATCTATCACTTCATGTTCGGGCCCGACTACACCGCAGGGTGCCCGAGCTGCTCGGCGATCGCCGACGGCTTCGACGCCTCCGTCGTCCACCTCGCGAATCACGACGTCACGCTCTGCGCGGTGTCACGGGCCCCGCTCGCGAAACTGCAGGCCTACCGGCAGCGGATGGGCTGGAGCTTCCCCTGGGCGTCGTCGTCGGGCAGCGACTTCAACTACGACTTCCAGGCGGCGCACACCAAGCAGGAGTGGGAGTCAGGTGCCGTCGAGTACAACTTCCGCACGGCGGACTTCCGGCCGGCAGCCGGCCAGGACAGTTCCGGGCTCAACGAGTTCGCATCGGGCATCGTCGGAACGGACTGGGAGACGTACAGGCGAGAAGGGCCCGGCGTGAGCGCATTCACGCTCGAGGATGGCGTCGTCTACCACACCTACTCCGCGTACGCGCGCGGGCTCGACGGCCTGTGGGGCATGTACCAGTGGCTCGACCGCGCGCCACTCGGCCGCAACGAGACCGGCTTCTGGTGGCGCCGCCACGACGACTACGACAGCCAGTGACGCGCGCGCATGGTGGGAGGATGCCGGCGTGGCGACGATCCTTGCTCTTCATGCGCATCCTGACGACGAGGTGCTGCTGACGGGCGGCACGCTGGCCCGGCTGGCCGCCGAGGGGAACCGGGTGGTCATTGTCGTGGCCACGGACGGGGTGATGGGACCGGCGGCCGGTCAGGGCGCGCAGACCCGCTTAGACGAGCTGCGGGCGAGCGCGTCGGTGCTGGGTGCCGCCCGGGTTGTGCATCTGGGGTATGCCGACAGCGGGCACGGCCCGCTGCTTTATCCCGACCCGCCGGATCGAGTGCGGTTCGCCCGCGCGGACCTGAACGAGGCGGCCGGGCGGCTGGCCAGCCTGATTCGCGAAGAGCGTGCCGACGTGCTGCTGAGCTATGACCCGCAGGGCGGCTACGGTCACCGCGACCACGTGCAGGTCCACCGGGTCGGGGCCCGGGCAGCCGAGCTGGCGGGCACCGTCCGGATCCTGGAGGCGACGCTGCCGCGCGAGCTGGCCACCCGGCTGCTGCGCCCGATGCTGCTGCTCAGGCTCGTAATCGGCCACGACCCGCCCGACCTCGCCGCGATGGGCAGTCCCCGGTCCGCGATCACGCACCAGGTAGACGTGCGCCGCTTCGCGTCGCAGAAACGCGCGGCGCTGGCCACCCACAAGTCCTTTGTGAGTGGCCGAGGCCGGACCGCCCGCCTGGCCAGGGCGATGCTGGCGCTGCCCGTGCCGGTCTTCGGGCTCATGTTCGGACGGGAATGGTTCGTCGACCCCGGCGCCGCCGCGGAGACGATCAGCGGCGACATTCTCCGGGCCGCGCCGCGCCGGCCGCCCGGTTAAGGAGCGGTCCGCCGTCCCGCCCTAGGCGGCCAGCCCGGAAATTCCTGCTCCGGCGCAGATGCGCAGGCCCATCTCCAGGAGCGCCGGGGCCGCGTCCTCCAGGCCGGAGGACAGCTGATCCAGTGCCTGCCCGGCCAGGTAGCGGTAATGGACGCTCTCCATGATCACCGCTAGCTTCAGGCAGGCCAGCGCCAGGCAGGTGTCCAGGTGCCGGTCGTCCATCGGCGCCTGGCTGGCCGCGGCGTACTCGGCGACCAGGCGCTCGCGCGGCCAGAAGCCGGCCGTGGTGGTGAGGTTCTCCGCCACGGCTATCTTCTTGCGCAGACCGTCCCCGGGCTGCTGCCAGTAGACCAGCAGCAGGGCCAGGTCCATCAGCGGATCACCGAGCGTCGACATTTCCCAGTCCAGGACCGCGCGGATGTCCTTGGAGGCCGGGTCCAGCACCAGGTTGTCCAGCCGGTAGTCACCGTGCACCACGCTGACCTGCCGCTCGGCCGGCACGGTCGTGACCGCCTGGCGCAGCCATTGTGACAGCTGGGCGACGGCCGGCAGCTCACGGGTCTTGGTGTGCTCCCATTGCTGGGTCCAGCGCTTCACCTGGCGATCGAGGTAATCCGCCGCGCTGGTCGACCGGCCGGGCGCCATGGCCGGGGGAGGTATGGCATGCAGGCGGGTCAGCACGTGAATCAGCTCGCGACACAGGTGACTGGCATCGCCGTCAGCCAGCCCGCGGGCCGTAGCCTCATCCGGCACGACGAGCCCCGGGACGTAACGCAGCACCTGGAATGTCACGCCGAGCACGGACTCGTCCTGGCAGAGCGCCAGCGGCTCGGGCGACGGAAAATCGTAGTCTGACAGGAAAGACAGCGTGCGGAACTCGCGGGCCATATCGTGGCCGCTCGGCATGAGATGACCAAGCGGCGGGCGACGCAGCACCCAGAGCCGTTCGGGCTGCGAAAGCAGGTAGGTCACGTTAGAGCGGCCGCCAGTCAGCAGCGACATGGTCAGCTCACTAGCCGGATCGTAATCATCCAGGGCGACCGCCAGGTAGTTCTCCAGTCTCGCGACGTCGGCATCCGGCATCGCGGCCATCGGACTAGCTGGCATTGATGTTGCTCTCCGGGGCCTCCGGCGCTGATTCACCCAAGGCGGCTTCCCGCGGGCGCCCCGCCCTGACCAGGCTCAGCGCGAATTCGCCGTACTCGTAGACGACCTGGCTCTCGGTCAACTCGCCGTGCGGGCTGTACCAGGCGCTGATGCCCATGCCCATGTCCAGGATCGCGTAAGAAGCTAGTCGCGAGGAGCCGACCTGAAAGCTGCCATCGGCGACGCCGGCCTCAATGACTTTCCGGAGGCCGGATTCGTAGGTGTGCCGCTGGGCCAGCACCTGGGCGCGTTTTTCATCGTCGAGATTCTTGATCTCGCGATTTCCGACGAATGCTTCTAGCCGGTGGCGTGCGTGATACCGGACATGCGCCTCTACCATCCGCCGCAATCGCGCTACCAGATCAGTCATGGTGCTCACCGCGAGCTGCTGCTCGGCGATGAGCGTATCCATGGTGTCGCGCATGATCTCGTACAGCATTTGCTGCTTGGACGGATAGTGGCGGTAGACGCTGGGCCCGCGGATCCCGGCGGCCTGGCCGATGTCTTCCATCGACGTCGCCAGGTAGCCGCGCTCGGCGAACAGTCCGAGCGCGGCTAGCCGGATCTCCTCGGACCGGGACTGGCCCGGTGCCGAGCGCCGCGGTTCACGCCGACCGTCCGCCACTTCACGTCCTGAGGATCTGTTTGCTGGCAAAGTCTTGCTCAGGCACGATTGGGGGTGCCTGGCGCTCCGCCACAGAAGCTACAGGTCGTTAGCTGACATAGCAACTGCCGTGCCGATCTAGTCCTTCCTGCCAGCTAGAGCGGTCATCTAGCCCCGATAGCTAGCTAACTAACGCTTGACAGGGCGCACGCCCGCCGCTTACGTTTCGTTAACTAGCTAACGCTAGCTAGCGTCGGTTCGAGCGCATGAGCTCGGGCCGTCAGACGAAGAAGTCGTCAACGACGCGGGAGTGTCTGCGATGGAGAGTGCTCCGGAACAGGCGGCCGTCGAGGATCGGTTGGCTGCCGATGCCGACCATGGCAGCCCGATCATGAACATCGACGGGCTCACCAAGAAGTACAACGGGATCGCCGCCGTGGACAGCCTGTCGATCAGCTTTGCCAGCGGCTCGATCACCGGCATCGTCGGGCCGAACGGGGCCGGCAAGACCACCTTGTTCGGGCTCATCTCCGGCACCGTCCGGGCCGATGACGGCTCGATCAGGTACCTGGGCCGCGAAATTGGCCGGCTGTCTCCCCGGGCTCGCGCCCGGATTGGCATCGCCCGCACCTTCCAGACGGCCCGGTTCTTTACGAGTCTGACCGTTCGGGAGAATTTGCTGGTCAGTATCCCGAGGGGGGCCAAGGTCCGGCCGGCCTGGTTCCGCTCACGGGCGCTGATCAGCAGCGGCTGCGCCGATCTCGTGCGAACGACAGCCGTGCAGAGCGGCCTGGAACAGGTTCTCGATTCCCCGGCCGCCAAGCTCCCGCAGGCGCTGCGAAAGCGGCTGGATCTGGCGATCGCGCTGCTGCAGCAGCCGCGGCTGCTCCTGCTGGACGAGCCGACCGCGGGTGTAGGCACGGACGACATCGCGTCGATCGAGGCCGCGCTGCGGGATCTGAAGAGCCGGAACTCCGACGGCGCGATCCTGATTACCTCCCACGACGTCGACCTGATTTCCCGTATCGCTGACCACCTGATGGTCATGGTGCGCGGGCGGCCCATCGCCTATGGCGTGACCTGGGACGTGGTGCAGGACCCCGCGGTGCGGCAGGCCTATCTGGGCGTGAGTCACTCATGACCGCGCCGCTGCTCGCCGTGTCGAACCTGTCCGCGTGGTATGGCTCGGCGCAGGTTCTGTTCGGGGCGGACCTGAGCGTCGAAGCCGGGCAGATCGTCGGCCTCCTCGGCCGGAACGGGGCCGGAAAGACCAGCACCCTGCGCGCCATCATGGGGGCGGGAATCAGGCGGACCGGCGGGGTGGCGCTCAACGGTCGGGACCTGAGCCGGGACAGCCTCGAGCAGATGGCGCGGCACGGAGTCGGCTGGGTGCCAGACGACCGCCGCATCTTCGGCCGGCTCAGCGTGCGCCAGAACCTGGAGCTCGCGGCGCTAGCGGCCGGGCGCCGCCGGGCCGTCCCGATCGGCGAGCTGTGCACCGCCTTCCCGATGCTCGACGGCCTGCTGGGCAAGCACGGCAACGAGCTCAGCGGCGGCGAGCAGCAGCTGGTGGCGGTGGCCCGGGCCCTGGTCGCCCGGCCGCTGGTGCTGCTGCTGGACGAGCCCACGGAGGGCCTGGCGCCGCTGATCGTCGAGGAACTGGTCCGCGCCATCAGCGCGCTACCCGCCGAGTTCGGCGTCGGAATTCTTCTCGTCGAGGAAAACGCCGAGGTCGCGGCGACGCTGTGCCGCCAGGTGGTGGTCCTCCAGCTGGGCCAGGTCGCCTACAGCGGAGGGGCGCAGGAACTGTTCGGCGACGCGCAACTCCGCGACTCACTGCTGGCGTTGCCGGCCCACGGCGCTATGAGCGGGCGCCCCCTCTAAGTCAGGCGAACTGTAACAACCTCAAAGTAAGGACAATCCAAATGAGACATCTCGCTGTCCGCCGCCGTGCTGGCGTCGGTCTCATGGCCATGATGGCAGTGGTCATCGGCATTTCAGCCTGCGGGTCCAACGCCAAGTCGGCCAGCGGTTCGAGCCAGTCGAGCGGAAAGATCACGCTCGGGCTCATCGGCCCGCTGTCGGGCCCGGTCGCGCAGACGACCACGGACGCGAGGCGCGGCGCGCAGGTGGCCATCGACCAGATCAACGCCGCGGGCGGCGTCCGCGGCGGCCAGAAGCTGGCCCTGAAGGTCGCTAACGAGCCCGCCGACCCGGCGGGCTCCGTGACCGCGATGCGGAATTTCGGGTCCGAGGGCGTCCCGATCGTCATGGGCGACATGCTGAGCCCGGACTGTGATGCCTCGGCGCCGGTTGCGCAGAGCCTGGGCATTCTCGACATCTCCGCGGGGTGCGCGGGCGGGAACCTCACCGGGCCCAAGCGCGAGTTCAAGACCTTCTTCTCCTCCGCCGGCAGTGACTCCGCGCAGGCCTACGCGCTCGGGCACGTGCTGCCGGCTCGCTATCCGAAGGTCCGCAACCTGTACGTCGTCGGATACGACTACCTGCCGGGCACGCAGACCGCGAGCTACATCGAGAACACCTGGAAGGGCAAGGAGCCGATCAAGGTTAAGAAGCAGTACTTCGTGCCGCTGACCCAGCTGAACTTCAGCTCGATCGTGTCCACCATCGGCGCCTCGGCCACCGCCGCGCCCGGCACCCAGGGCCTGCTGCTGACCACCTACGGCTCGGGGACGCTGGCGCTGCTGCAGGAGATGCAGCAGTCCGGTCTCATTAACAAGTTTGCCTTCATCGCCGCGACCTTCATGTACTACCAGCCGGCCGTGGCGCTGAAGGGCAAGGCGCCGAAGGTCGTGGACTCGTACTCCTACGTGTACTGGGGCGCGTTCCACAACAGTGTCAACAACAAGTTCGTGGCCGACTACCTGAAGATCGCGCCCGGCCAGTACCCCTCGGACTGGTCATTCCAGGCGTATGTCGCCGTGCTCGCGGCCGCCAAGGCCCTGGACAAGGCCAAGAAGGTGAACCTGGCCGACCTGTCCAGCGCGCTGGAGGGCGCCACCATCAACGGCCCGACCGGCACCTTCCAGGTCGGCGGGGCCGACAGTCATCAGTTCCTGTTCCCGACGGTCGTCGGCCAGCTCGGCGGAGATCCCTCGGCTCCGGACGGGGTCAAGGCCTTCAGCCTGAACACCATCCCGGGCGAGCTGTCCAACAGCATCGCGTTCAAGGAGTAACCGGGTCATCTCATCAGGCAGCTACCGAGATCGCCGCTCAGAAAGGAGATGACCTGCGGTGAACCTGCTCCTGCCCGCCATCATCGGAGGCATTGCCTACGGAGTTCCGCTCTTCCTGGTCGCCAGCGGGCTCACGCTCGTCTACGGCGTGCTGCGGGTGCTGAACTTCGCGCACGGCGGGCTGCTGATGGTCGGCGCGTACCTGTTCGCCTGGGCACTGGGCGGCCGGAGCGTGTCACTGTGGGCGTTCATCGGCGCCATCGTCGGTGCCGGAGTGGTCGTGGGCCTGCTGGGCATCCTGGTTGAGCGCGGGATGTTCAGCAGGCTCTACGGGGCCGGCACCGAGGTCAGCCTGCTGGGCTCCTACGGCCTGCTGCTGTTCCTGACCGGCATCGCGCCGGTCATCTGGGGCAACGCGCCGCTCACCCAGGCGCTGCCCTCGGCCCTCGCCGGGAAGGTCACCATCGCGGGCGCGGCGGTCTCCGTCTTCGAGTTCGTGGAGGTCGGGGTGGGCGTGGGCGTGGCCATCGGCCTGTTCCTGCTCCTGAAGCGGACGCGGCTGGGCGTGCAGGCGACCGCGGTCGCCGAGGACCGGGAAATGGCCCGCGCACTGGGTGTCCGGGCCGCCCGGGTGAGCGGGCTGGTCTTTGTCCTCGGCTGCTTCCTGGCGGGACTGGCGGGCGCCGTCGTGGCGCCGACGTCCGCGGTCAGCGTCGACCTGGCGTCGTCGTTCATCCTGACGGCGTTCGCGGCGGTCATCATCGGCGGCCTCGGATCGGTCGAGGGCGCGCTGATCGCGGCGGTCGGCCTCGGCATCATCGACAGTCTCTGCGTCACCTACCTGCCGTCCGTCGAGCCCTACAGCTTCTACATCGTGCTCGCGGTCATGCTCACCCTGCGGCCGCAAGGGCTGCTGGGCCGCCGCCAGGCTCTCGGCCAGTTCTAGGAAGCTCACATGAATTCCGACAAGATGACGCCCAGCGCGCCGGCCCCGGAGCCCGCCACCACGGAACCCGTCACCACGGAACCCCCGGAGCCCTCCGCCACGGAACCCCCCACCACGGCAGCCGCCGGGCCGGGCCGGCGCTGGAAGCGGCCCCGGCCGCGCCGGCAATGGCAGGCCGACCTGTCCGTCCTGCTGGTCGTCGCCGCTGCGGTAGTGGTCCTGAGCATCGGCGTGCCCTACGTGGTGACAGCGGCGCTGCTCGGCGTGCTCATCTCGGCGGCCTGTTACGGGCTGTTCGCCATGGGCACCAACGTCCTCGTCGGCTGGTCGGGCCTGATCACGTTCGGCCAGGCCGCGTTCTTCGGCGCCGGCGGATACTGCGTCGCGCTGATGCACACCACGGCCATCTCGCCGCCGCTGAAGCTGCTGATCGCCGGGGCCATCACGGCCGCGGCGGGCCTGGTGCTGGCCGTCGGCCTGGCCCGCTTCCTGCACATCACCTTCGCCATGCTGACCCTGGTCGCCGGCCAGCTCATCTACCTCGTCGCCTTTCAGACCAACCTGGTCGGCGGCGAGAACGGCATCGCGCCGGTGCTGCGCGGATCGGTCGCCGGCATCAGCATCGAGACCGACGTCAACTTCTGGCCGTACGCCGTCATCGTGCTCGCGGTCATCAGCGTCTGCTACTGGCGCTTCTACCGGTCGATGTTCGTCCTGCGGCTGATGGCCTCCCGCGACGACGAACTGCGCGCGCAGTCCCTGGGCCTGAGCGTGGTCGCCCTGCGCGGGGTGGCCGGGGCCGTCGCCGGCGGGGTGGCCGGGATCGGGGGCGGCCTCTATGCCCAGTACGCCGGGGCGATCAACCCCACGCTGCTCTACTTCGACATGTCCGGCATCGCGATCTTCATGTGCCTGCTCGGCGGCGCCCGGTACCTGTGGGGACCGCTGGTGGGCGGTCTGATCTACGCCGTGGGCGTCGGCGACTTCCTGTCCAACACCAACCAGCCCGACGTCTACATCGGGATCGCCTTCATGCTCCTCATCATCGTCTTGCCAGGCGGCCTGCTGAGCCTGAAAAGCCGCCTGGGCAACGCGTCCTGGCCAGCTCGGGCGCGCGCCCGGAAGGGAACCACATGACCCTGACCTTCGCCACCAGCGCCTGCCAGCTGCTGGGCATCAGCAAGCCGGTCATCCTGGCCGGGATGGGCGGGGCCGCGTCCCCGGCGCTCGCGGCTGCGGTCTCCAACGCCGGCGGCCTCGGCGTGATCGGCGCGGCCGACCTCACGCCCGACCGGATGAACGAGGCGATCGAGCAGGTCCGGAAGGCGACGAGCCAGCCGTTCGGGGTGGACACCCTCATCCCCTCCGGGAATCCCGAGACGCTGACCCTGGACGACATGCTCGCGCGAATCCCGGCGGAGTACCTGCAGGCGGCCCGCGAGATCCGCCAGGAGTACGGCCTGCCGGATATTCCGATGCCCCGGCTGCGACCCTGGTTCAGCAAGGACTTCCACGCCGCGCAGATGGAAGTGATCCTGGACCAGCGGGTTCCCGTCTACGCGGCCGGGCTCGGCAATCCGGCGCCCTTCGTGGCCGACCTGCACCAGCGCGGGACCATCGTCCTCGGCCTGGTCGGCAACGTGCGCAACGCCCGGTCGGTGGCGGACGGCGGCGCCGATGCCGTGGTGGCGCAGGGCTACGACGCCGGCGGCCACACGGGCAACATCGGCACCCTGTCCCTGGTTCCCTCGGTGGTCGCCGCGGTGGGGGACCGGGTGCCGGTCATCGCGGCGGGCGGAATCTCATCGGGCCAGGCCCTGATGGCGGTCCTCGCCCTCGGCGCCGGCGCGGGCTGGATCGGAACCCGCTTCCTGGCCACCGAGGAGGCCGGCATCCCGCCCGGCCAGCGCGACCAGCTGCTCGGGCTGGGCAGCGACGACCTCACCATGACGAAATACCGCACCGGCAAGCAGGCTCACATCGTCAAGACCCCCGTCTTCGCGGAATTCGAGCGGCGCGGGCTGCCGCCGCTGCGCATGCCCGAGATGCGCTTCCTGGCCGACCTGGTCTTCGACGCCGCCGAATCGGCCGGGCGTTATGACCTGGCCCCGTCGTTCGCCGGCCAGGGCATCTACGCCCTGACCCGCGTGCAGAGCGCGGCCGATGTGGTGGATGACCTCATGACCGAGCTGGAGGAAAGCTTCTCCCAGCTCAATTCTCAGCTCAGCGCCAGCGCTCAGACGGCCACCGCATGAGCACTCCAGGCCGCGGTGCCGCCACCACGGGCACCCCAGGTCCCCAGGGCCGCGTCGGCGCGGCGCTCGTCGGCGCTTCCGAGAGCAGCTTCTGGATGCGCTGGGCGCTGCGTAACCTCCGGGCGTACGGATACGACGGCGAGATCTGGCCCGTCAACCCCCGCTACCCGGAGGTCTACGGCCTGCCGGCCTACGCCTCGGTCGAGGACCTGCCGGGCGTGGCGCGCCACGTCATCATGGCGATCGGCGCGCCGCGCTGCCCGGAGGTCGTGCGTCAGGCGGTTGCTCAGGGCGCGGAGCACATCTGCGTGGTCGCGGACGGATTCGCCGAGCGTCAGGATGCCGCCGGCATCGCGCTGCAGGACGAGCTGGTGGCGGCCTGCGCCGACCAGGACGTCGTGCTGTACGGGCCGAACGGCGTCGGCTTCGCCGACCTCGCGGCGCGCGTCTGCCTCATCGCCGAGCCCGTGCCGCAGGCGCTGCCCGCCGGGTCGGTCAGCTATATCTCCCAGAGCGGCGCGCTGGTGTCGTCGGGCCTGGCCGCCCTGCAGGAGGAGGGGCTGGGCGTCGACTGGTGCGTGTCGCTGGGCAACGCGGCGCGCCTGGACCTGCCGGCGGCCATCGCGACCTGCGTGCGGCGGCCCGGAACCCGGATCATCTGCCTGTACCTGGAGTCCCTCGGACGACGGATCGACGAGCTGGCCGCGGCGCTGGAGTCGGCGCGCGCCGCCGGCCAGACCGTCATCATGGTCAAGGCCGGCCGGTCGGCCAAGGCCCGGAAGGCGGCCCTGACCCATACCGCGAGCATCGCCGGCGATGACCGGCTGGTCGACGCCTTCCTGGCCCGGCACGGCGTCATCCGCGTGGCGTCCATCGAGGAGATGGCGCGCACCGCGACGCTGGCGGACCTGGTGCCGGAGGTGCCGGACGGCGGCGGAATCGTCGTGATGGGCAGTTCGGGCGGCGTGGCCGGGCTCTCCAGTGACCTGGCCGTGGCTCACCGGGTCGAGCTGACCCAGCTGTCCGCGCCGACCCGCGAGCGGGTCCGGGGCCTGGCCAGCGCGGCGGCCTTCACCGAGAACCCCTTCGACCTGGCCGGATTGCCTAGCTCGCGCACGACCACCGAGGACATCTACAACTGCGTCGCCGCGGATCCCGGCGTCGCCCTGATCGTCTATCCCTTTTCAGTCGTGTTTCCCGACGAGACCCCGGAAAACGAGATGCACCGGGAAACGATCCGCATGCTCGGCCGGGTGGTGGCCCGCACCGGCACGCCGATCGTGGTGCCCTCGCTGGCGCTGACGCCGTGGACGCCCTGGATCACCGGGCATCGCCATGACGAGCCGAAGATGGCCATCGTGCAGGGACTGGGCCTCACCTTCAGCGCCCTGCACCACCTGTTCCCGGCCCGTGATGGCGAGGCCCGTGATGGCGAGGCCCGTGGTCAGGAGAACCGTGGTCAGGAGAACCGTGGTCAGGAGAACCGTGGTCAGGAGAACGGCGCCGCCCGGGCCGGCGGCGAGGTCCCGCCCGAGGGCCTCGCCCTGGACGAGGCCGACAGCCGGGAGCGCCTGCAGCGGGCCGGCGTTGCCGTCGTAGCTGGCCGGTTCTGCCGGTCGTCCGCTGACATTGAGAACGCCGTCGGCGAGCTCCGCCCCCCGTACGCCGTCAAGCTCATCGCGGCCGGGGTGACGCACCGCGCCAAGGCCGGCGGCGTGCGCCTGGGCTGCTGCTCGGCGGCCGAGGTCGACAGCGCGTGGCGGTCCATCGCCAGCGACGCGCGCGAGCACGGCATCGGCGACGCCGACATCCGCGGCGTGATGGTCGAGGAGATGGCCAGCGGCGGCGAAGTCATCGTGGGATTGTCCCGTGACCCGATCTTCGGGTCGTTCCTGACCGTCGGGCACGGCGGTGTCGACGTCGAGGCCAAGGCGGGCACGGTGGTGGGACTGCTCCCGCTGCAGCCCGGTGAGCTGCCGGCGATCCTCGCGGGCCTGGGCATCGACCGGCTCGTCGCGGGCGGCG